>Ga0182019_10002215_pt1 | contig 9959 bp, 9 predicted proteins | sample 812E2MmetaG_FD_120483 | JGI IMG/M metagenome (GOLD analysis project Ga0182019, IMG submission 120483) | Permafrost microbial communities from Stordalen Mire, Sweden - 812E2M metaG | ecosystem: Environmental > Terrestrial > Soil > Wetlands > Permafrost | place: Sweden: Stordalen | collected... | reverse complement strand
GCCATCAGCGTCGGTCGCGGCATCTTGAAGCTATCCGGTATGCGACTCCCATTGACCGCGCCGTTACCGTTTCGCTGACGATTGTCGGTCACCGCGCTGTCCCCCTGTTCGCCTGTGGCTCGTCGGACGAGTTTGTCCAACCAACCACGGATTCGCGGCAGTCTCGAAAATTCCTGCAATCGGGATTTCGTGTCCCTGGCCGATGACCGCTCCATGAGCGGAAATTATGAGTGTGCGTTTTATTAATGTCAAGCCACCGGCTGGCGCTACTGGCGCCGCAGTGGGAAGATGCGGCGCGCCGGGTCATTCGCTCAGTAAGGTGGCTGAGTGGTGCATTACGTGGAACGCTAGCCATCGGGCGTGTAGTAGGCAATCGCAGGGGGCACATATGCCGAGAAACGTCTGGTGCATGGCCGCAACTTTTGTGCGGGTGTCTCCGAGTAGGGGCTAAGTCCTAGCGATCGGAACAAACGGACGCAGGGCGCTGCGCCGGTTTTCCGGACGTTTTGGCCGTATCCATGCGAGAGAAGAGTTATAACGCGTAAAGCGAGGCAGCGAGCAGGAAGTCTGTACAGGGGCTCGAACGCCTAGAGGATGCAGTCTACGGGTGGGGCCCGGCCTGATTCTGCCCGAGTTCTTGGCGCATTGATCCGCGACGGTCGTCGCCGGAAGAAGCTGTCTCAGAGGCAGCTTGCGGGTGCGCTACCAATGAGTCAGGCGCATCTCAGTCGGATCGAGCTTGGCAGCCACACAAACCCTCCCAGCGACGATGTGCTAATGCAAATCGCACGCGTGCTAGAACTCGATCCTCGCGAGCTACTACGCGCAGCGGGAAGGCAAGCTGCCGGCGCGACTTTCGAGGCAATGGCGCTTGAGCGACTGGATCAACTAACGCGTGCAGTCATCGAGTTGCGAGAAGTAGTATGTCGCGTGGAGCGAACAATTTCTTCGAAGCGCTAAACGTAATTGTGAGTCGCACAAGTGCCAATGTGTGCGCTCGGGTTCAGACTCGGCTACCCGTGATCGACGCGGGACGCCAACGCCGATAGCCGAACCCTAAGGCCATCGGCCAGTGCGATCAGCACGTCATACGTAGGATCGAGCCGTCCCGCTTCGACCTTGCTGATGAGCCGTGCGGCGATACCGCTTCTGGCGGCCAGCTCAGCGACGCTAAGTCGCTGTTGTTCACGCACCTGCCGAATTGCCTCACCGAGGCGTAGCAACAACTCAGGATGCTCGTTCATCGGGATTTCCTCCTGTCGTCAGAGTGGCGCGTGTGGCGCGAGGCAGTAGCCGACGCCCCAGTGGGAGATGATCCAGCCTTGCGCCCCGGCCCGCGCGAGCTTGCGCCGCACGCGGCTGGCGTGCGTGTCCACGGTGCGCGTCGAGCCGTCCGCCCGATAGGCCCCAAACGTCCCGCAGCAGCTCAGTCTTGGTATGCACGCGGGTTGAACACCTCGGCATTGTGCTCGGCCGCGCTGAGAAGGGGACTGCACACCAGCGATTAGCACTTTGCTGGCGAGGCGGCTGTCGTGCTCGGGCACGCTGGCGATCTACCTGACGGGCGCGGCCAGCGGACGTGAGCCCTTCCGCTGCCTGCTCCGTGAGCACGCCTTAGGCAACGAGCGTGGGTATGGCCAGTTCGCCGAAGGCCAAGCTTGGACCCTGGTCGGCGTTCTTAGAGTGGCACTGGACGCACCTGTGCTTGTCAGCGGCAAGTCTGTAGTCATGGCGCCCGATCGAGCATCGTCGATGTTGGAGGTGTCGATCTCATCGGGAAATAGCGCGGCTCTGAAGCCTTTGGGCTATCACGAGCGCGTGGTCCTCGGATACCGCCTATGGCTGTTAGGGAATTCCGCGCTTCTCCTTTACGCGGATGCGTGTTCACAGGGTCTCAGCCTGAGTCAACACTACTACTACTACTACTACTACTACTACTACTACTACTACTACTACTACTACTACTACTACTACTACTACTACTACTACTACTACTACTACTACTACCGAAGGACGCTCCTCACGCGTTTGTCGGTGTGAGTTCGAACCACTCGTCGTAGGCGGCGATGGTGATCTGGAAGTGGTCGAAGAAGCCGGTGAGTCCGAGGAGTCCGAATGCGGGTGTCCATGGCTCGCAGAACCAGACGGGCGCGCTCCACTCGTGCGCGTCGTTCTCTTTGGTGATTTGTAGGCTCACGATGGCCATGCGGGCGGCGACGAGTGCGCCTCCGACGGCGATCTTCGTCTCGGGGGATTTGGTGATGTCGATGCCGCATAGCTCGGCTACATGTGCGCCGAGGCGGATCGCGGTGGCGCCAGTGTCAAGAAGGCAGGCTTGCGGGGCGATGTCGAGGCCTTCGACGACCAGATCGAGGATTGGTCGTGCGCGGACGGTCGCTCGTCCGGCGTCGGGGATCTCGCGGAAGTTGAATCTCACAGGGGCGCGAGGCCGCTTGCAGCGAGATCATCCTCGGGTACACGGAAGACGCTGTCGGCCTTCTGGCCGTGGTTGCCCAGCCATCTGACGAGTGCTTGCGGTGTGCTCGAGGCGTGGAGGATCTCGTCGTCCTTGATCGCGATCCACTCGCCGGTGAAGTCTCTCATGCGCTCAGCGAGGCTCTCGTCCGGCGCTTCGGACATCGCGGGCCCTGCTTTCGGGCCGGAGCCGCGGCGGCCAGCGGCGAATCCGAGACGCAGAAGCGTTCGCCTCGCCTGGTGGGTCGTGAAGTCCGCGCGGTCCAGTCCGGTGACCTCGCTGATGACCTGCTTGGGCGGGAATCGACGCGAGCCGACCACGACGAAATGGCTGGAGATCGGCTCTGGTTCTACGTTTCGCAGTGTCCTGAGAACATCGCTGCGCCGCAATACAAAGGGCTGTCCGGCGATTGTGACACGACGAACGGCCATGTTCTCTGCCATGGTTTCCCTGCCTTGGTTTCTCTGTTATGTCTCTGCAACTGTAGCAAGCTCAACAAGAGCACGTGTAGAAGACTCGTCTGCCTCGTCGCCCCCGCAAACAAGGGCCTTGGCAGCCATCATCACGCGCGATGGGCAGAGCGACAAAGCGGACGGCCCTCGTCGGTCAATGTTCGGACGGGTGTACGGACAGCTTTGCCAGGGATGTGTCGTACGCGATCACAAACACGTCACTAGCCTGCCGAAATACTGATTTTGCAGGCTTTTTCTATGCGCTCGAGTGGACTCGAACCACCACGGGGAAAACTCCCCACAAGGCCCTCAACCTTGCGCGTCTACCAATTCCGCCACGAGCGCAGAGTGGGCGAGTATAGCCCCGGCCACGGGGTGCCGCGCGTGGGTCGCCAGCTCCAGAACTTGCGTCCGTCCACGCCTCTCGCTAGATTGCGAACACATGTTCGTTGAAATGCAACAGACAATCGAACGCGGAGGCATCCAGGCATGGATCTGACCAAGCGCCAGCAGGAGATCTTTGACTTCATCCGCAAGTACTCGGCCAAGTACGGCTACCCGCCGACGGTGCGCGACATCGGCAAGGCCGTAGGTCTGGCCTCCTCCTCAACGGTCCACGCACATCTGGCGAACCTCGAGAAGATCGGCCTGCTGCGCCGCGATCCGTCGAAGCCTCGGGCGATCGAGCTCTTGGATCGCGCGGTTGGGACGGCGGTGGACAGCGTGCGCGGAATGGTCCGTGCGGAAGGTCTCCCGCTCCTGGGCTCAGTGGCTGCGGGCCAGCCGATGCTGGCCGAGGAGAACGTCGAGGAGTACGTCTCGGTCCCGGAGATAGCGGGTGGTGCCGACGGCGAGTATTTGCTGCGGATTCGTGGTGACTCGATGAAGGACGCCGGCATCCTCGAAGGCGACTTTGTGGTCGTGCATCCTCAGGACACGGCAAGCAACGGCGATGTCGTGGTCGCGCTGCTCGGGGAGGAGGCGACCGTGAAGCGCTTCTTCCGCGAAGCCGACCATGTCCGGCTGCAGCCGGAGAACGAGACGATGGAGCCGATTCGCAGCAAAGAGGTCAAGGTGCTGGGTCGAGTGGTGGGCCTGCTGCGGCGCGTCTGAGGCCAACCCCCTCGGGTATCCCCGCCCAAGTCTTTCCTCGCACACCCACAGGCGCTAAGTTGACTGGGCAGATCAGACGGCCGCGGGGGCGTAAGCCCTCGAGGAAAGTCCGGACATCACAGGGCAGGGTGGTCGAGCTATCGACCCGGGGAAACCCGCGGGAAAGTGCCACAGAAACAAACCGCCTACGTCCGCCGTCCCACGTGAACGGCGGGCCGGCAAGGGTGAAATGGTGCGGTAAGAGCGCACCAGCGCCGCGGTGACGCGGCGGCTGGGTAAACCCCGCCCGATGCAAGGCCAAATCGGACCGCTTGCAGGCTGCCCGCCGAGGTCCAGGTAGGCCGCTCAGATGGATGGCCGTTCAACGACAGAATCCGGCTTATCGATCCGCTAAGGAAAAGCCCCGCTCCGGCGGGGCTTTTCTATGTGGCGGTAGCTGGATGCTGGATGCGCCTCAACAGATCGCTCCACGCTGCAGGCAAGTTGCCTGCTTTGACTCCGAGCTACGACGTGCTGCCGGTCGCGCGGGCTTCCTCCTGCCGCCAGAGGCCGGTTGAGCTCGCCGACAGTTGTCGTCGGCAAGCTCAGACCATTGTCAGAGCCAAATTTCGGTCATCGCGGGCGTCGCGGTCGGGGTTTGCGCGGGACGCGAAAGTGTGCGAACATATGTTCGTATTGGAGGAGAGATGGAGCACACTAGCTGTCAGCTAGATGGCGGACAGCTAGACAACGCACAGCTAGACGACGGTCGACTTGATAGCTGCCAGCCGAAAGAGTACGAACCAATGAGTGGAATAGAGTCGTATAAGGCGGAGTTGGGGAAATTTCTCGAAGGATTCGCGCGCAACGTACGCGACCTGCGAGAGCAGAAGGGACCTGGCTTCTCCCAGGAGCGGCTCTCTGACGCGACGAGACTGCACCGCACGGAGATCGGCAGAATCGAGCAGGCGAGTATCGAGCCGCGGCTGACCACGCTTGTGATCCTCGCGGACGCGCTCGAGGTCAAGCTCGACGACCTCGTCGCGGGCCTACCGGTGCCGGTCGAGCGCAAACCTTCGCCGCAGGCGCGCTACAGGGGCACCAACCGAGGCAGCCACAACGAGAAAGGCTGAGCGGGCTCTCGCCTGGGGGCGTGAGCCTGGCTTCAGTCGGCTTTGTGCTCGGCGTCGGCCTCGCCATAGGCGGCGTCGTCGGCGTCGCTCTCAGCGGCCGCGTCGCGCATGATCCGCGCCGGCGTGTGTCCGTCGCCGTGGGATGTGTTCTCGATCAGTTCCTGCTCGGCCAGCTCGAAGCCCTCGGACTCGCCGCCTCCCGCCTCGTCGACGGCACGGCGAGCCTCGCGGCGCTTCTCCTCAAGGTCACGCTCATCCATGTCTCCAGACTACCGGTCGGAGACGATCGGGCTCGGCGCGCCCTAAGGGTGCAGCTGCCGGCGGGCGCTGTCGATCAGCGTTCCGCCGGCCTGTAGCTCGCCGAGCGCGCTCAGCATCGCATCGAGCTCGCACTCGATCTTCGCCGGCCACTCCTTCGCGGGGTGATCGTCGAGCGTCTTCAGACCGTTGCCGGTGATGATCGCGACGACCGTGTCATCGGGGGCGATGCGCCCGCTGGCGGCGAGTTTCTCGAGCACCGCGATCGTTGTGCCGCCGGCCGGCTCGGTCAAGAGCCCCTCGGTCGCCGCGAGCAGGTCGATCCCGGCGAAGATGTCCGGGTCGCTGGCGAAGCCGCCGGTGCCCCCGCGTTTGAGCACTGCATCGATCACCAGGTAGCCATCGCCGGGGGCGCCGATCGCCAGCGAGTGAGCAGCGGTCTCGGGCGTGACCGGTCGCACCTCGGCCTCCTCGGCGACGATCGCGGTTGCGATCGGGTTGCAGCCGCTCGGCTGGGCGATGTGGATGCGGGTCGGGTCGGTCTCTGCGAGTCCAAGCAGCTGTAGCTCGCCCAGACCCTTGTGCAAGCGCGAGGAGAGCGTGCCGCCCGCGGCCGCCGTAAGGATGTGGTCGGGTGCCTGCCAGTCCAGCTGCTCGACGATCTCGAAGGCCGCAGTCTTTGCTCCCTCCGCGTAGAACGGGCGCAGCGTGATGTTGGCGAAGTCCATGCCCGTGCTTTCCGCGACTTCGCGGCAGCGGCGGTTGGCTTCGTCGTAGTTGCCCTCGACCTGGCAGACCTTCGCGCCGAGGGCCATGCAGGCACGGGCCTTCATGTCCTCGAGGGCGTTGGGGTAGAAGACGTAGGCGTCCACGCCGGCCTTGGCCGCGAGCGATGCCACCGCGGTGCCCACGTTGCCGGTTGAGACGCAGCCGATCTCGCTCTTGCCGCGCTCGAGCAGCCGCGCGACCGACATCGAGACGACGCGATCCTTGTAGGAGAGGCTCGGACGGTTGCTCGAGTCGTCCTTGATGTAGAGGTTCGAGAGGCCAAGCTCTGCGCCCAGCCGGTCGGCGCGGATCAACGGGGTGTAGCCCGAGAACTGACCGACGCGCGCCTGGGCGGAGGCGTCCACGATCGGCAGGAGCTCCTCGAAGTGCCAGATGTTGTTGGGGCGCTCGGCGCCCGGGACATCGCGGAAGTGGCGCGCAGCGAGCTCGTAGTCGTAGACGACGTCGAGACCCTTGCCACAGTCCGGGCAGGCGAAGATCGTGTCCGCGAGCTCGTAGTGCTTGTCGCAGCGATGGCATGCCAAGCCGGTCGCGCAGGAGCGCGTCCGCTGGCTTGACCCCGGGGGGCTCTGTGCGGTCTGTGTGCTCATGCGGGCACCGTCAACGATACGCCTGGCCACGGCGTTTGTGCGCCGTGCTCCTCACGGCCGAGCGAGATCCACAGTTCCTCGGCCATATGCGGCGCGAGCGGCCCGAGCATTTGCGCGAGCACCGCGAGCGCGTCGAGCAGCGCCTCGTGGTTGGCGCGGCTGAGGGCGCTGTCGCGTGCGAGGACGCGCTTCTCGAAGTCTTTGATGCGGTCGAAGAGGCGCATCACGTTGCGCACGGCGCTGTGCATCTCGAGACTCTCCATGTCCTCGGTGGTCTTCTTGACCGCGTTCTCAGACCACTGCGAGAGTTTCAGCCTGAGATGCTCACTTGTGTCTCTATCCGGCTCTCCGGCCCCAGCCTCGGCGAGCTTGCGCTGCGCGAACTCCCACACCTGCGTCAGGAATCGGTGGCAGCGCAGCACCGCCGAGTCGCTCCAGTTGAGCGAGCGCTGCGGGCGGGCGGCGTAGAGAACCGCGAGGCGCACCGTGTCGGCGCCATAACGCGCAACGAGCTCGTCCGGGTCGACGACGTTGCCGAGGTGCTTGCTCATCTTGCGTCCGTCGCTGACGACCATCTCGTGGAAGAGGCAGCCGGCGAAGGGCTCGCCGTCCTCGAGGAAGGCGAGCGGGCCGATGTCGCGCAGCGCCTTCGTGACGATCCGCTGATCGAAGACGAAGTTGCCGCTGTCCGAGCCCGCCACGACGCGCTCGGAGGGCAGCCAGTAGCGCAGATCCGGGAGCGCAAAGATCTCATCGAGGGACTCCTCGCGCGCCTCTGCCGGCACGCAGGCAGGCACCCATAGCCAGAGTGCATCGAAATGGCAGTCGAGTGTGTCCGTCTCGCGCCGGGCAGGCCCTCCGCACGCGGGGCAGGTGGTCTGCACGAACTCCTCGAGCTCCGCCAGCGGGTTGCCGGCGCCGGTCGGACGGATGTCCAATGGCAGCACGACCGGCAGCTGGTCGCGGGGCACGGGCACAACGCCACAGCTCTCGCAGTAGACGATCGGGATCGGCGTTCCCCAGGAGCGCTGGCGTGAGATCGTGAAGTCGAAGGCGCGGTAGCGGACCGCCGTGCGCGTGTCCACGCCAAGGTCGGGCGCGGCTGCGCTCGAGACGCTTGTCTCCGTGTTCTCGTCGGCGCGCTCTGGAAGCGCGATCCCGAGCCTGCCGGCGATCACCTCGTCGGTGCGATCGCGGGTCGGGACGCCGAGCACGGCAGTGACGCCGAAGCGGGAGTCCACGACGGGGGAGACGAGCACCGGCAACGGCTCGCCGGCGGGCCCGCGCAGGACACGGCCGGTATCGACGATCGGCACGGTCTCGGCCTCGCGCGAGCTGCGCTCCCAGCCACCCGAGCGCAGCTGCTCGAGCTGCTCGGCAACGCCTGGCTCCGCGGCCCAGGCATCGGCGTCTGGATGGCGCGCAGAGACCAGCACAAAGCGCGCCTCGGCGAGCGCGTCGGGATAGGGGGTGAAGACCGTCAGGACATCGCCCTCGGGCGCCCTGAGCTCGAGCTCGACGCCGTCGAGACGGCCGAGCACGATCTCCTGGGAGGCAATCGCCACCTCGTCCCAGATGCCGCTTGCGGCGCGCTCTCCCAGGCGGCTGTCGTTCTCCTCCAAATAGGCGCTGATGCGCAGATACCACTGCGGCAGCTCGATCAGTCTGACGGGCCCGTGGCAGCGCCAGCAGGTGCCGCCGGGCTCGACCTGGATCGAGGCGAGCGTAGTTTCGCAGTTGTCGCACCAGTCGACGGTGCCGGTGCCCCGGTAGATCAGGCCCTCCTCGAGCAGCCTCAGGAAGAGCCACTGCGACCAGCGATACATGCTCGGGTCGGAGCTGAGAAAGGCGCGCTCCCAGTCGAAGGAGAAGCCGAGGCGCTCGAGCTGGCCGGTCATGTGCGTGGCACAGCGGTTGACCCAGTCGCTGGGCGACTCGCCCCCCGCGATCGCGCCGAGCTCGGCCGGCAGCCCGAAGGCGTCGAATCCAAAGGCGAACAGCACACCCTCGCCGCGGGCACGGCGAAAGCGGGCATAGGCATCACCGATCGAGTAGCTGCGGACATGACCGATGTGGACGTTGCCCGAGGTGAAGGGCGCTGAGGGCTTTATGTAGAGGTGTGGCTGATCCTCGGCCAGCGGAGGCGTGCGGAAGGCATCGCGCTCTTTCCAGGCCGCCTGACGGCGGGCCTCGATCGCGTGCGGCTCATACCGCGTGTTAAACCCGTCGCTCATAGCGATCGAGCATATCCAAGGCCAATAGGGCAGGTGTGACGATTGCTATGCTCAGAAGCTCTTGGCTGTACCCCCAGACAAGGCCCCTGCGGCGCTCCGCCGCACCCCCTTTGGCCCCGCCGAGTGCGGGGTCTTTTCGTCCGCGGCGATTGCGAGGATATGACGATGGAGATAGAGATCGGACGCGGCAAGAAAGCCCGTCGCGCTTATGGCTTCGACGACATCGCGATAGTTCCTTCGCGACGCACCCGCGACCCCGACGACATCGACATCTCCTGGAAGCTCGGTCCCTACCAGTTCGAGCTGCCGATGCTCGCCTCGGCCATGGACGGGGTCGTCTCGCCCGAATCGGCCGGAATCATCGGCCGTCTCGGCGGTCTCGCGGTGCTCAACCTCGAGGGGATCTTCACCCGTTACGAGGACGCCGATGAGCAGCTCGAGCGGATCTCGGGGCTGCCGAAGGAGCTCGCCACGCGTGAGATGCAGGAGATCTACGCAGAGCCGGTCAAGCCCGAGCTGATCGCGCAGCGGATTCGCGAGATCAAGGAACAGAAGGTCGTCGTGGCCGCGTCGCTGACCCCGCAGCGGGTTCTCGACTACCACGAGATCGCGCTCGAGGCGGGCCTGGATGTGCTCGTGATCCAGGGGACGGTCGTCTCCGGAGAACACGTCTCGACTGTTTCTAAGCCGCTCAACCTGAAGGAGTTCATCCCCTCGCTCGACGTCCCGGTCGTGGTCGGCGGCTGCGCCTCCTACCACACGGGGCTGCACCTGATGCGCACCGGCGCAGCCGGCGTGCTCGTCGGCGTCGGGCCGGGTGCGGCGTGCACCACGCGCGGGGTGCTCGGGATCGGCGTGCCGCAGGCGACGGCGATCGCAGATGTGGCTCAGGCACGCGCGACGCACATGCTCGAGACGGGCGAGTACGCCCAGGT
>Ga0182019_10002213_pt1 | contig 9963 bp, 7 predicted proteins | sample 812E2MmetaG_FD_120483 | JGI IMG/M metagenome (GOLD analysis project Ga0182019, IMG submission 120483) | Permafrost microbial communities from Stordalen Mire, Sweden - 812E2M metaG | ecosystem: Environmental > Terrestrial > Soil > Wetlands > Permafrost | place: Sweden: Stordalen | collected... | reverse complement strand
CGCGGCGAGAAAGAGCGCCGGCTGCACAAGGCATTTCTGCGCTATCACGATCCGGAAAACTGGCCGCCACTTCGCGCTGCCCTTCTCCATCTGGGCCGGCCCGACCTCATCGGCCACGGCCAAAACTGCTTGGTTCCGCCCGAACACCATCGGACGCGCGAGGCCCGTCCCGCCGCGAAAAGGCCGCGAAAGACGCACCGCCGCTGATCGCGCTTGCCCTGGTTCGATTTCGGTTCCGTGCGCCGCCGAGTTTCGCAGTCTGAGCGTTGACTGCGCCAGCCACCGCCAAACCCGCCCAGCACTTGACCGCCGGCTGCGTGTGCTGCGCACGGGTCTCTTTCAAAATCCGTCGGGGATAGTTACTCTACCCTCATGGCTTTCATTGCGACCACACGACTCCCCCAACTCATGGCGACGGCGGCCATTTGCGCGCTTGTGGCAGGAGCTGGGGCATGCGCCAAGACGACCACATCCGGGCCTAGCGATGGCGGATCAACTGGCACCTCCACAACCAGCCCGAAAGGGGGAGTCACGGGCAGCGGAGGCTCCTCAGGAGCGGGCGGCGCCGGGGGCTCTGCCACCTCATCGTCCCTCGCTGCAAGCGGCGGCTCAGGGACCGCAGGCGGCTCAACCACCGCGGGCGGCTCCACCGCCACAGGAGGTTCGACGGCGACAGGCGGTTCCACCTTTGCGGGCACTGGTGGCTCGACCAGCACCGGCGGCGCCACCAGGACCGGCGGCACGCAACCAGCGGGCGGCTCGACTGCCAGCGGGGGCAATACCCGAACCGGCGGCACCACGGCCAGCGGGGGAAACACCGACGGCGGCTCGACTGCCAGCGGAGGAAACGCTGGGGCCGGCGGCACCACGGCCAGCGGGGGAAACACCGGCGGCGGGACGGCCGGTGCCGTGGCGGGTTCGACTGGCACCACGGTTAGCTACCTGCTTCCACCGCCCGACCGATGCCACGATCAAGACTTCATCCCATACGACTACAACGCCAAGACCGGGTGTCTGGCCGGGGACACGACGACCGACTGTGGCGGAAAATGCACGGTCGCCAACGCCTGCACAGACCCCCCCGGCAGCAAGGCTAACGCCGACTACACCTTCATGTGCCAGCGGAACCAGCTATTCAGCCCTGAGATGGAACAGGCCGCGACGGACGACGGAAACACCGGCTTTCACTATGCGGTTGTCGGACACGACGTGGGGGATCCAGGAGGGATCGACGGCAACGCTCAGAGTGCCTGCTGCCAATGCTACCAGCTGGTCTATGCCTACCCGAGCCCCAGCAACGATCGACAGGTGCAGGTCGATCCCGACAATCCCAATCCTCCAGCCTCGGCCATTCCGCTTCCGCCGCCGCTCATCGCGCAGGCTTTCAACACGGGTGCCACGCCGACGACTTTCGACGTGTACATGCCCGCCGGTGGGTTGGGGGCCAACAACGCCTGTGCCAAAGTCGCCGGCGCCTCGTCGCAGTCGGGGCTCTACATGTACACCAGCTATCCAGCCGATGGTCAGCCAAGCCAGGGTGGCGTGAAGCCCGCGAGCCTCTATCAGGAGTGCAAGACCGCGGTCAGCTGGGTTACCGAGGCGACTCTGACCTCTCCGGCCTGCGTGCAGAAGACTGCCAACGCCTGCGATGAGATCGCTTCGGATATCCCAGGCCTGACCCAGCAGTCGCAAAGTGGCTGCATCAAGGCGAACACTATCGACACCTTCTATCACCTCAACTGGTCGGTCTACGTGGCGAAGGTCGAGTGCCCCGAAAATCTCACCCGAGTCACCGGATGCAAACTGGCACCTCAGGGGTTGCCAGCCGTGAAGAAGAACGTCACGACCGCAGCGCAGGCAGCGAAAGATCCGGACTTTCGGTCCAAGACTGGCAGTTCCACCAACATGTACGAAACCACCACCATGGAAGACTGCTGCCGTCCCTCCTGCTCCTCCATCACTTGGACCACCCAAAAGGGGCTAGTGACGGACCCCCAGTACCGCGCTTTCTACCTTTGCAACGCCAACGGCGCGCCCTACACGCAGTAGTTCAAAGGCTCTCGGCGATCATGCCCTTGCCGAAAAGGATCTCCGTCGGCTTGCGGTAGATGAAGCTCTTCATGCGGCGACTCCTTGGACGAATTGGTCGAAACCAGCGCCCATGGACATACGCTGACAGCTTGACCGCGCCGAGATGTCGAACGCGAGGCTCCGCTTGCTTCGGATGCAGCTGCCCCCGGCTGCGCGCTACTTCTCGCAGTCGGGAGGCAGGGCCGGGGCATCACGAAGGGGGTGCACGCGATCCTGCGAGGCCCCCCTCTCGCGCTCAATTCACCAGCCTACTTCTTCTTGCCCTTGGCGGGCTTCGCCGCCGGAGCCGGGGGCTCGGCAGGCTTGGCCGCTGCGGCCTTGGCCTCCTCAAGCGCCTTCCTCGCTGCCATGGTGGCCTGATCCGCCGCGGCCAACTTCGCCCGCAAGCCGCTGATCTCTGCGGCCTGTGAAGTCACCGTCTTCTGCACATCGGCGGTGGCGGCGGTGGCCTTGGCCAGCGCCTCCTTGCAAACCGTGTCCTCGCAGGCGGTAGCTCCGAAAAGCATTCCACCGAGAGCCAGCGTCGAAAGAACCTTGATTGTGCGGGTCATGTTGTTCTCCTTGGGTGAATTAGGACGGGACCTCTGGGGTCCTAGCGTCAACCTGGCGTTCTTCTACGCAGGCGAGCCCTCGCTGTCAATCGGATGGACACATTGCTCACGCAGCGCGCCCTGGGCAATCCTGCCGCATAGCGTCCGACTGGCGTCGCTCGCCTATCCTTCCGCCTGCGCGCACCTGCATGTCGTCGAGTTGGACGAGACCACGTGCGGCCACGCCGACGATCTCGCGAATTGACTGGGACGCGCGCCGTAGCCGAGCGCTAGTACACCACTATCATTGCCATACAAGCTGCGCTGCACTCGTAGCCAGGTTTGCCATTGTTCGCGCCCAGATCGCAGTCTTCGTCGGGCTTCTGTACGACGCCATCGCCACAATGCGGACCCAATTGGCAGTTGGTCAAGCATCCGCCGTAAACGGCATTATCAGGCGGCGAGTTCGCCGTACCATAGTCACAGACTTCGCCGCAGTCTTTCTGCACGACTCCGTCCCCACAGTAGGGACCCTTCTGACAGTCGGGGGTGCAGCCGCCGCAGGTGCCGTCGTTCTTGCCATCGTCACAGGTTTCGCCGCGGTCTGCCTGAATGACGCCCGCAGCAGGATGCCATCACCACACACCGACTTGCACGCACCGACGGCGCTAGTCGGCTTCCCCTGAGCATCAACTGTGCCGCAAAGTGGGTCGGCCTGGCAAGTTGGCGAACAGCCGTCAAAGGGTAGCGTATTGCCGTCATCACATCCCTCACCCGCCTCCAGCTTGCCGTTGCCGCAGATGGCATGGGTGCAGGTGGAGGGAGTGCCTGAACAGCCCCACCCAGGTTCCACCTTGCAGGTGGGCGAACAGCCATCGCCGCTGACCGTATTGCCATCGTCGCATTGTTCGCTGGCGACAATACTAGAATCGCCACACAACGGCACACAGGGTTTGCCAGACAACCGGCACTGCCAGCCGGTTTCCACGCTGCAAGTCGAACTGCAGCCATCCCCACTTGTGGTATTGCCGTCGTCGCAGGTTTCGGACTTCTCCAGCACTCCATTGCCGCAGCGAGCGTTGTCAGTGCATGCTCCGCCGGTTGCAGGACAGCTACAGGAGCTCGAGGCAAGCTTGCAGCCTTCGCAGCACGATGTTGCCGACGGGGTGCCGCCTTCGTCGCACTGCTCGCCAGCAGTGACAAGACCATCGCCGCACACGGGTACCTGATTGCAGGTGTGCCCCTTGCACGTCCATCCCGGCTGAAGCACGCAATTGGCGTCGCAACCCACACCGGTACCATTGGCAGTTCCGAGATCGCATTGTTCACTCGCTTGCAATCTTCCGTCCCCGCAGGTCACCAGCGGTTGACAGGGCTGCCCGGCTGTGGGGCAGTACCAACCGGGCTCGACGCCGCAGTTGCTAGAGCAGCCGTCGTCATTGTCGGTATTGTGTGTGCAGATGTGTGTCCGCAATGCGACGCGCTCGCGACCGGCCTCGTCCTTGCCGAAGCCTGTCTCTCAATTCCACGCTCACGGGCGGCTGACCTGGGCGAGCAGTTTCGCCCGCACCGAACCAATGGCAGCCTGCGACCCTCAACCGGCCATTTCAGCTCTTGCTGGGATCGAGGACACGGCCCATGAAAAGGATGGCGCCGGTGGGCTGGTCACGCAGAAAATAGAGGAAGGGACGGGTCGCGTCGACCCATAGTCCGGGCGGAATTCCGGTACTGACCAAGCCGACTCCCGTGGCCGCCGCGGCCTCGGTACCCATCTCCGCAACGTCGATGAAGGCCCTATGCACCACGTCGGAAATGGAGAGGTCGCGCGTGCCATCCATGCCCGAGAAGTCGGCAATGCCAGGGATGAAGGCTGATGTCATGCCCAGAGCCTTGAGGGGGTTCACCAAGTCTGCCCCTGTCTCGACCCTGAAACGGGGAAGGTAAATGGAAACTTCCTGGCTGGTCAGCCCGGCCACGAGAGTCCCGAGTACAGATGCGTTCAGCGACGCTTCAACCTGACTGAACTGGCCGGCATCGGGTATTACCAGCAGCAGCGAGAGGCGGTCGTCGGCGTAGGGCAAGGAGACGGCAACGTAGTTTGTCCCTCGCCCAGCCGGAACACTGGCAAGCGTGGCGTTCATGAATTTCACGGTCACGCTGCTGCTGTCGAGGAGCCTGAACGAGCCGTTGTGGGTATCGTTCGGGTCGAATTGGGTCTTCCAGGCCGCATTGAAGTAGACCGCGTCGGTGAGCACCAGCGTGGTCGTGCTTTGGATGAAACCGGTGGGCAGCAAGTCCTGGATCTTGTTTTCAGTCTGGTCGGCCACCCAGGCGTTGATGGTCAGCCGCGAGGGCTCAGGCGCATTTATGAAGTCGAGCAGGTTGATGCCCGCGCCGTAGTTCGCGGCCAGGGTGTCCAAGAAGGACATCTTGAAAGTGTAGGTCCGCTCGGCCCAGACAGCATTGACGATGTGAAGCCGCATCGGGCCGCCATCAGCACCCAGCTTGCCCTGACCGCGCGAGGCCAGAGCCTGATCCAGGGCATTGAACGCCGGGTGGAGCTGCGCCGGCGGCAAGCTGAAGTGAAGCGCCTGGGCCATCTCACTGGCTGTGTTGCCGGTCGCACCGGCGTAGGTCATGGCAAGAGCGATGGAGATGCTGGCCGGCGAGAAGATCAGATTGGTGTTGGTTGTGATGAGCTGCTTGTAGGCGGCAAACGCAAAGGCGGCGTTGTCGGACGCCAGGGTGGTGCTGTCGGCTACTGGCACCTGCGGATCAACCACACGCGGGAGCGAAGACATGGCAGTGACGATATCCGCGGCGGAAGCGTCTCCGGGCATGACGATAGCGTCGGAGGAAGCAGCGTCAGTTGCGGGAAGATCGGCGACCGCCGCGTCGGCGAAAGCTACGGTTGTGGAAACGTCGGCAACCGGGGCATCGGAGGAGGCTACGTCAGTTGCGCCAACGTCGGCCACCGCAGCGTCGGGCTTGGCAACATCGGACGCAACCATGCTATCAACATGACTGTCCGCAGGCACAACAATATCAGGTGTCAAATCCCCGGTAGCGGGAACGTCGCTAGCGGCGATATCAGGTGGGAGCGCGGTGTCGCTGGAAATGGTATCGAGCGCGATGCTGTGATCGATAGCACTGTCAGGTACCTTGGCGGCGTCCTGCGCGAAATAGACGTCGCTGGCATTGGCAGCGTCAGGCACTGGTCCAGGGTTGTTTGAACCACAGCCAGCAAGCACGGCGGAAACAAGAGCGGAGAGAACGCACCGACCGATCGCACGCTGAACTGAAGAAGTCATGGCTACCTCCAAGTGGGTCGCGCAGCCTATTTGCAACTTCGAAGCCAAGTCCAGCCAGCCACGAGCGAGAAATCGAGCCAGACCATGGCGGCATGCCCTCAGAATTCTGAGGGGCATCTGACAGCTCTGTCGCGGCGGCGACGCCTCGGTCGCAGACCGGGTTGAACGCGGCGCCACGAAAAGGGCGGCGGTGACTGCGATGGCGAGCCCTAGCAGATTGGCTCGGGGCAGAATTCGCGTGGGTTGACCATATCTTGCTGGCGGCCGCACGCAAGAGGGTTGCTGAAATGAACATGCGGTTGACTGCTTTCACCTGTGGGCGTAGGGTCAGTCGCGTAAGGGGAGTAGTTCACGCCGCTCAAGCGGCGTCGGGGTGATCGACATACCGGCCACAAGCCCGGTCCCCCACCTCGACTGACGAGGCGAACGAGACCTTCGACCAGAAACATTCTGGCCAAGGTTTCGCATCGCCCGCTGTTGCGACTTTCGGCCAGGCCCACAAAGGAAGCAAGAATGTCCAAGAGCTGGATTCCGAAGGTCTTAGCCGCCATGGTGGTAGCTGTTCCTGCTCTCGTGGTGCGATTGGGTCAGCTCGCGATTCCCCCGGCACTGGCCGTGCTGCTCTTCGGAGCCGCTGTGGTCGCATCCGCGTTCTTGCTGGCCTGGGCAGCGGAGACGGCCGAGGTGGATATCTCCGCGAGCCTTTCGACTGCTGTGCTTGCGTTCATCGCCGTGCTGCCGGAGTACGCGGTTGACCTGTACTTTTCCTACACGTCCGGGCACCGCCCAGAGTTTGCCCAGTACGCCGCGGCCAACATGACGGGAAGCAACCGCCTTCTGATCGGAATCGGGTGGCCGGTTGTCGTGCTGGTCTTCTGGTTCGCAGCGCGACGGCGACAGCAGAAGGTTACCGAGGTTGTGCTCGATCCTCGGCGACGTATCGAGCTTGGCTTGCTTGCGATGGCCGGGCTCTACGCCTTCGTCATCCCGCTCACCCGGCGCATCTCTCTTCTCGACTCGGCTTTCTTGCTCGCACTGTTCGGCGTTTATCTGTGGCGGGTGTCCAAGCAGGAAAAGGGAGAGCCCGATCTGGTGGGGGTCGCCGAGCAGATGGCAAGTCTTCCCAGGCGAACCAGGATCTCGATGGTCATTCTTCTGTTTCTCGCCGCCGCGGGATTCATTCTGGCGTCCGCCGCGCCGTTTGCCGACGCGTTGGTGGAGGGTGGCAAGCAACTTGGGATCGACGAGTTTCTTCTCGTCCAGTGGCTGGCACCGTTGGCTTCCGAGGCGCCCGAACTCTTGGTGGCCGGCATCCTGGCCTCCCGACTCAAAGGAGACGACGCCATCGGGACGCTGCTGTCTTCGAAAGTGAACCAGTGGACCCTGCTGGTCGGTAGTCTGCCGCTCGCCCACATGGTTGGCGGTGGGGGACGGACTCTTCCACTCGACCCTCGTCAGACAGAGGAATTTGCACTGACCGCCGCACAGACCGTACTCGGATTCGCGGTGCTAGCAAATCTTCATTTCAGCGTTCGCGAGGCTGTTGTTCTGCTCTCCCTCTTCCTGCTTCAGTTCGCGTTTCCGCAAAGGGATGTGCGCTTGGTGCTCGCCGCTATCTACATGCTGATCGGAGGTGTGCTCTTGTTTCGCCAACGCAGGCAGCTGCCCGCGATCGCGTCAGAGATATTCAGGAGACGATCACGAAGCGCCGGCGAATAGCAAACCCGCCACACCAGCGGCTGTTGCAAGTTCCAGAGCATAGGCGGATCCCGCCCCCCATTGTTGCTGCGCTTTCGCAGCAACCCTATAATCGTGCGGTATGGTTGATATTCGCGCTCTTGCCGCCGTTCTGGGATGTTGCTTGACCCTTATGCCATCTGTAGCGGCGGCTGAAGCAGCAACATCGCCACTAAAGGCCTACGACTGTTGCTGGGGGCAATCCGGCAGCGACGAGAGCAGTTCCTGCAGACCTTGCAGACTGAGGGGCTTGGCCAGGTGTCTGTCGAAACCCGCCGCGCTCGCATGCTGCAGGTCCTCGGGCAGCGCGTAGCCGGTCACGGCGACGAGAAATGTGCGTTTGAGCACTTGGTCGGACCGGAAGGCGCGCGCCACATCGTAGCCGGTCATCCCGGGAAGACCCACGTCACAGAGCACGACCTCAGGATGGAAGCTCCTGGCCAGGGCCAGCCCAGTGGGGCCGTCATGCGCCACGGCGACCTGGTGTGCGTCCAACTCGAGCGCCTCGCGCAAGCTGTCGGCGGCGTCGATGTTGTCCTCGATGATCAGCACGCGCCGGCATGTGATGGTGTGGCTGGGGACAGTCGTCTCTGCTGGTGCGGCCTCGACTTGATCATCTGGGAGACTCACCACGAACTCGGCTCCCTGGCCTGCTCCTTCGCTGTGTGCGCGAATGTGGCCACCGTGGAGCTTGACCAGCTCCTGGGCCAGTGCGAGCCCCAAACCGAGCCCTCCCTTGCTGCGATCGAGCGTCGATTCCCCCTGCATGAAGGGCTCGAACAAATGTGCGAGCGTCTCTTCGGTCATACCGGCCCCGCTATCAGCCACGACGATGGTCGGATGTTTCGTCGCCGGATCTGTGGAAACGCGAACCCGGGCCCGGCCTCCCCTGCCCGCGAACTTGGCCGCGTTGCCCAACAGGTTGCCCACTACTTGGGCCAGCCGTGTCGGGTCGGCATTTACCAACAGTGGCTCAGGCGCCAGCTGGCTCTCGATCGCGACTCCATTCTCCTCGAAGAGCGAGCGATGGTCGTCGACAGTTCTACGAACCAGATCATTCAGCTCAACCCGCCGCCGCTCAAGCCGGATCTTGCCTCGGCTGATGCGCGTGATGTCGAGCAAGTCGTCGACCAACCCGGTCAGGTGCTCGACTTGGCGATTGATCACGGCATTCGCGCGAGTCGCCTGCTCACTGCCTGGGACGGCTCGTCCCAGCACATACAGACTGTTGCGAATCGGCGCCAGCGGGTTGCGCAGTTCGTGAGACAGCATGGCCATGAACTCGTTCTTGCGCCGGTCCGACTCCCTCAGCTCGGCTTCGCTCTGGCGTAGGGCCTGCTCTGCCTGCTTGCGTTCGGTGATGTCGTGGAACACCTGCACCACGCCCAGTAAGGCCCCATCCTTGGTACGCAACGGCGTGCTGACCACGAGTTCGTCCCGGGCTCCTTCGGGGTAGTTCCGCCTCACTTCGGATTCCGTTCGGCTCGCACCTTCCGCCACCCGCACCAGCGGACAAACCTGCGTGTCGCATTCGCAGCAGGGAGAGACTTCGTGGCAGATGTGGCCAACCAACTCGGCCGAGGGACGCCCAATCCGGCGTGCGCGGGTCGCGTTGACCCTCAGGATCTTGCCGTCGCAATCAAGCACCCACACGCCATCGCCGGCGGTCTCGAAGATCTGCTGCAGTTCCGCGTGCGCGCGCTCGAGGGCGCCTTCGGCTTGCCGCCTCACCGCAGATTCTTCCAGCAAACTGCGGTTGCTGGCCGCCAGCTCGGAAGTGCGCTGGTCGACGGTTACCTCCAGGCTCTTGCGGTGCTCCCGCAGTTCCCTCTCGGTTTCCAGCCTCGCGACCACGTTTCCAAACAGGCTGCCCAAAGCGAGCAGGATCTCCAACTCCTCCTTCGAGAAGTCTCGCCGGGTGAGGCGTCCGACGACCGCAACGCCGGTGGTTCGCCGATCGCGAGGCAGGGGAAGCATGGCCAGCGCGCACGCCGGGACGGAGAGGACCAGCGAGCCCAAAAATCCAGTCGCCAGTACCGATCGAATCTCATCGCGCGCCTGGCGAAGAACCTCAGTCACGGGGATCTCGTGCGAGAGGAGGCTGCGCACAACCACCGGTTCACCACCTTCGTCGGCTTGCACGACCAGCACGAACTCGCAGCCAAAGAAGCTGCTGATGGCCTGCGCCAGCTCCGCCCAGGCATCCTGCTCGGGAGACAAGTTGCTCAAGTACTGCGCGGCTCGCAGCACCGCGGTCAGGCGTTCGGATGCCACGCTCATGGCTCGACTCCCAT
>Ga0182019_10002212_pt1 | contig 9964 bp, 6 predicted proteins | sample 812E2MmetaG_FD_120483 | JGI IMG/M metagenome (GOLD analysis project Ga0182019, IMG submission 120483) | Permafrost microbial communities from Stordalen Mire, Sweden - 812E2M metaG | ecosystem: Environmental > Terrestrial > Soil > Wetlands > Permafrost | place: Sweden: Stordalen | collected... | reverse complement strand
GCGTGGGCGGCAGATTCGTTATCTTCTGTCTTCCCGAAATGACGGACGATATTTCAAAGCTGACGCCGAGCGCAACGGTAGTAACTATCCATCCGGGGAAAATATGGAAAAAAACCGTCACCGAAATACGGATCAGAACTTTTATTCTGCCCCGCTATCTGAAGCAATATCAAATCGGCGCTTTATTATTTCCGGATAGCAACACCGGCATCCGCCGCTACAAAATTCCAACAGTTGTCGTTCCCAACGACATCCAGGCCAAGACGCATAAAGAAAGATTTCCCTTCAAAGCAAGACTGTTTGATTCTTTTTTCTATCATTTCGACTTTAAATTAAGAGACCGGATCGTGGCCATGTCCGATTTCGACAGGCAGGAGATAGCTTCGGTATATCCCGCGGTCGCAAAAAAAATCATAAAAATCTCCAATCCTATTTTTACCGATTATTTTATGTCGGCAGGCCCTCACAAAGGTGAACATGAGGTTGTTGAGCAAACTCACGTTTCGGGGCTGTTCAAAAATGTTCAGATGCAAGGCGCGCAAAAAACCGAATCGCGAGGCGTGTATGGACATACGTTGAGCGATACGGTTTGCGGCGCAACGCAGCAGGCGCGGCGTGCCCTTCAGGGTATGAGCGTTCGTGTCGTGCCCTTTAGGGTATTTCAACAGTCCCAAAATCCCTACATCACCGCTGTTAACATTCAGCACCGCCATAAAAATATCATCACCCTGATAAAAGCATTTGAGAAAATCAGAGATATTATACCTCACGATCTTTATCTGGTCGGGCGAATGACTGCCGACTCCGAACACCTCGTTTCTTATGTCCGGGAGCATCGCTTAAGCGACAGAATTATTTTCAAGGGTTTTCTCGACGACACAACACTTGCGGAAATCATCAAAGGCGGCGCGCTTTACGTCAATCCGTCTTTATATGAAGGCTTCGGCATGACCTGCGTTGAAGCTATGCTGGCGGGAGCGCCTACTCTGGTTTCCAGAATATCGGCAATTCCTGAAGTAACCATGGGCCTATGCGATTATTATGAACCGCCGGATGACGCTCAGGCCCTGGCTGAAGCAATCAAAGGGATACTGCTCAACAAAGAAAAAAAGACGCCTGCCGAGCTGGAAATGATCAGCAGAAAAATATACGACCAATACAATTATATTAAAATTTCCAGACAGTACTTTGATTTAATAACATCCCTCATGAAGAATTAGTACGACCATTAGAATATTCAAATTTCCCGGATTCCTTGTCGCGCTTCGCTTGCACGGAATGACAAAAAAATAATTACGACACAGCCTCACGCGCAGTGCATATCCTTTCGCGTCCATACGAGTGTTCTATATTCCTGTTAACTTTCAGGTAATCGGCCTAGTCCTTCTTGTAGAGGTAAGCCAGGATTGCCAGAAGCAGGAAGGTATCAGCTCCCATCATTCCGGAGGAGGCCGCTATACCGCCTGGAATGAAGCGCCCAAAAACTGTGGGCGAATCAATGAACCTCCCCAAAAATGACCAAACCATCAGAATAACGCCCGCTGCTGCAAAAACGTAGGATAGTATCTTAAATGTCTTCATCGTTTTAGCTCCTCTCTTATACGTTTTAATCTGCCGGAGGAAACACTAACTCCCCCTGCATTGCCTCAACATGGAACTATTAATAAACGAAATTCGCTTTTCCCGATCAGATGGTTACTATCTTAACATTTTTCATTCAAAATTGTGAACTAAATTGTATTAAAGACTCGGCAACATCTATCAACTCTTTAACACTTCACCCATGTCAATCTTGTTTATCAAATTTATAAATTTATGGTATACAAAAATTAATAATAATTAAATACTTTGCTATTATCGGAAAACCAAGTGAGCGGAGAAAACAAATCTCAAACCGCAGTATCAGCAAAAAATACTTCGGCAAACTCCCGAAACACAAAGCTTTACTCTGTTTTCGTTAAATACTGGCTTCCGGTTATTATTCTGCCGGGTATTATATATTGGTTGTCGAGCGCAACTTTTACTTTTGGTCATACTTCAGAGTTTATTTTTCCGGTGTTGTATTCTCTTTTTCCTCGACTTTCAACTCAAAGTGCTAATCTAATACTTGCGTTGATCAGAGCGTTTGCGCACATTGTTGAATATTTTTTTCTGGGACTTCTTTTGTCTCGTTTTTTTTATCCTAATTTTTCGAGAATATGGAATCTCAGATGGTCGGTGTTAATCATTCTTTTGGTAGGGTTGCTGGCATTGGGTGATGAGATTCATCAATCATTTGTTCCTATGAGAAGAGCTTCTTCTCTTGATGTAATCCTTGATGTAACCGGCGGCTTCTTGTCTCAGGTTGCAATGATGCTAAGAAAGAAGGATCGGTCATGAAATCAATATTGATAGGAATCCTGTCTCCTTTTCCTGTTTCTGCAATTTCCATCAATAAAGAGGAACTTACCCATTGTGTGGAACTGGCGCACCGGCATGGCGTGGAAATGCTTTTCTATTCCAGACTGAAAAAACTTTATGCCGGATCGAACGCCTGCATTGATAACTACCTGAAGAAAAATGAGAGTGCGTATCGTCATGCGGTAGTCAAATCAATAAGCCAGGAGGTTATTGAAAATCAGATCATTGCCGCACTCGGCAAACAGGACATTCCCGCCTGTATCATCAAGGGAAATGAGATCGCACGAACCATCTATGAAGACCCCAACTGCCGCAGTTCGGCGGATATTGATGTGCTGGTAAAAAACAGTGATGTCGTCAAAGCCGACTTGATTATGAGGACTGCCCATTTCAAACCTGCCAATGACATATCTCTTTGTTATTTTATTCTTCATCAACAGCATGCCGTATATCGAGAATCTGTTTATAATAATCTCATCGAACTGCACTGGAATTTCGGCATCCCATATTTTTTCAGATTGTCATCTGAAGAAATATGGAAAGAAGTCATCGTTGGAGAAGGGGGGCATATGCAACTTACGCCTGAAATGCTTCTTATTTCACTCCTTATCCATCATCACAATCACTCTTTTAGTGAGATGAAAATTCTTATTGACCTTCTCTGGACATTAAAAAAATATGATCAAATTATTAATTGGCCTGATTTTTCCGTGAGACTCAAGAAGATTGGTCTCACGAGAGTTACGATGATATCAATTTGCCAAATTGAAGACCTTTGGCCGACTGATGCTTCCCGGATTCATTCAATCAAAATGCTGAAACAAATACTCATAGACATGGATTACAGCGTCTCAAAGTATCTAACTTCTTATTTTCGAATGAATCTCGAGGGAACTTCAGAATTGAGTCTAATGGATAAAATAGTCGGTCGCTTTGCCCTTGACGGTTTAGATATGATTTTCCTGTCATACCTGAAGACAATTTTCCCACCACCGGAAGCGATTCATGAACTTTTTCATACTGCCGGTAATTTGACGTTGCCAATAGACTATTTACGGTTCATTTGCTGGCGAATAAAAAGATGGGCTGGTTTTGCAAAGATATAATGTCTCAAAGTAAACAGAGTTTGGCTTTGCCGTTATTTTTAACTGTAATGCTGCGCCTGAATATTGTACATACGCGAATAAGAACCTTCCTTTTTCATCAATTCATGATGACTGCCGCGTTCCACGATCCTTCCTTGCTCCAGAACACAAATCGTATCGGCCATGCGGACCGTGGAAAAACGGTGGCTGATCAGCAACGCCGAACGTCCTTTAAGTAATGTCTTGAAGGTCTGAAAAATCTCATGTTCCATTCTTGCGCTCATGGCGCTGGTCGGTTCGTCCAGAATAATCAATTGCGCGTCGCGGAGGAAAGCACGGGCCAGCGCCACTTTCTGCCATTCACCGATGCTCAGTTCCACACCGCCACTAAAACGGTTCCCCAGAATTGTATCATACCCGTGAGGCAGACGGCTGATTAATTCGTCGGCGCCGGACAGAAGCGCCGATGAGCGGACGCGTTCGTCTTCAGGGCTCAGATGGACATCGCCTATCCAGATATTTTCCCGGGCGGAAAGAGGGTAATGAATGTAGTCCTGAAAAATCATACTGATTTCCCGGCGCAGAGACTGTGTGTCGAATTCACGGAAATCTATTCCGTCCACGGTAATGCGTCCGCCCGCCGGGTCATAGAGACGGCACAAAAGTTTGGCCAGCGTAGTCTTGCCCGCGCCATTGTCACCCACCAGAGCCACGATTTCTCCTTGTCCGATTATCAAATCAATATTCGTAAGAACGTTGCCGCTCCCGGTTTGATATTTAAAGGAAACCTGCTCCAGCGCGATACCTTTCCGCATGGGACGGGGGAAATCCCGGCACTTCTGACACGTGATCGTCTCGGACTTTAAATCCATGAAATCATAAAAGTGATTCAAAAATATGCTGTCCTCATAAAGACCGGCCAGACCGCCCATGATCTCCTGCAGATAGCCCTGCGCCCGCTGGAAAGCCTGATAATACATTACCATATCGCCCAGAGTCATCAGCCCCTGGACTGTTCGTGAGGCAATGAAAACCAGCATGCCGAAAAGAGCGAGGATGGCCGCGGCCTGAGCGATTATATCGAAAGATGAACGGCTTTTGGCCAGCTTAAGCCGTTCATCGCGCAGCACTTCGCGCGAATCCCGATAACGTTTCCGGAAAAGATCGCCCAGATTAAAGAGCCGCACTTCTTTGGCGTACTCTTCGCCGGTTAACATACGGTGATATTCGAAAGTCTGCCGTTCCATTTCCGTGCGGCTGACTTGCCACTTATAAAGCCGGTCGGCATGACGGATTCTGACAACGATGCCCGGTGCAACAGCGATGAATAAAATTAAAGCGACAGCCCAGTGCAGATAGAACAAAAGTCCCGCGAGTGCCATGAGCGAAATACCGTTTTGCCCCAATTGAGTTAGGGCCTGCACTATCCGGTTGGGACGATAAGGCGCCTCCTGCTGAGCGCGGTGCAAGGTATCGTAGTAATCGGAATTTTCGTAATAGGCCAGATCCACCTGAGCAGACTGGCGGTGGATCTTGTCCGTAACATGATCGGTCACCAGTTGGCTCTGATATTCCCGGACGATCTCGGACACGGCGCGTAATCCCGCGGAAAGCAGTGTCACACCACCCGCGAGGCCTATCCACAGAAGAACTTGTCTCAGGGCAGCCGTTTTGTCCGGGGCGCTTATTCCCGCGGCAACGGCATCCACCGTCAGTTTAATCAGATAGAGGATCAAAAGCGGCAGTAACGCCTGGAAAGCCATGCACCCCAGACTCACTATCGTCCATTTCCGGGCGCTGTCCCAGACCAGAACAAGGGCGCGGCGCAGTTGCATCAGTCCGCGTATTTTTTGAAAATAAGTAACTTTCGATTCCATACTTTTTATTTATCCGGAATATTTGCGGCAGCTATCCCCTTCCGCATATTTTCCGCCCGCTTGCGGGCGACTTCGCAAAAATACGGCGTCGAACCGGCCTCCGCCGGAATGACCAATGTATAGACTATTATGCGACAATTAATAAGTATTTTTTCATATCAAACGAATTTAGCAAAGAACAGGTTAAATTTGGACTGAAGGCTGAAGCATATTAGGCGAAAGAGTGAAGAAAGACTTCTCACATTCGTTTGAAGTGACAAAGCCGGGGTGCCACAGTTGAAACTGTCCTCCGCTCTCCGTCCACCGATCTCCGCTCTCCGACCTCCGATCTCCGTTACCCATCCTCAGCCTGAACCCCTTCGGCCTAACGTTCTTAACGTGATAGATTATTAAATTTTATTAACTATGCAAATTAATAAATATTTCTTATTTGACAAACTTATTAATATTTAATATCATTTCACGATTTTCAACAACAATAAAGAATATATAAAACTTATTTTTCCAAAGACCCTTAATGTAAGTCAGAGGGCGGAGCTATATCAGCCACCCGCAAAAAAATAGTATTAAGTTTTAAATAATCAAAATAAAAAAATTGTTTTAAGTATTAAGTTTAAAGTGTTAAGTAAAAAAATCGTGAATAGTGAAATGTGAAGGGTGAATTTACTTTTCACCATTCACCCTTCTCTTTTCACATTGAACTTAAAACTTAATACTTAATTACTTAAATCTTCAAACTTAAAACTGTCGTTTAATGAACTTTGAAAACTTTAAGATTGCCACGTTCACTGTCGTGAACTCGCAATGACAAAGGAAGGTAGAAAATGAAACGCGACAAATTAATCACATCTCAGGTTATCTCTCTAATCTTCATCATATTCCTGATTCTCTCCGGATGCGCCATGTATCGGGACATATCTCCCGGCACTGTCAAGCAGATTCCCATAGGCACCGGCGGCGAAAGCGATACAAAAGGAAAAAGTTCCATAGTCTTCGAGAACGGGAGGTGGCAAACCGGCACCATTGCCGCCAAATCCCAAAAAGAAATCAAATCGGACAGTTCCATCGTTGCCGAAGAATCAGTGACAGTTCTTCCGCTGAACGAGCCCGCGCCGCCGCAGGAATACACAATCGGCGCCGGAGATGTTCTTTATATCAATGTCAGCGACAAACCGGAGTTTTCCAGTATGTCCACAGGTTCAGGTTCTTTGGCACTTGGCCAGGCTAAGGCGCCTTCAGGAAGCCGGGTGGATGGAAACGGTGACATCCACATGCCTTATCTGGGGACAATTCAGGTTGGCGGCTTGACCTTAACACAGGCGGAGAAACGCATTCTGGAAGCCGCGAAAAAATATCTAAATGCCCCCTGGGTTGTCGTGGAAGTCGGGGAATACAAAAGTCATTCCCTTTATTTATTGGGGCAGTTCAAAAATTCAGGCACATTTTACATGGACAGACCCTTGAACCTTTTACAGGGAATCGCTCTGGGAAACGGATACAGCAGTGATGCCGATTTAACTTCCGCCAGACTCATCCGGGACAAAAAAACAGCGCCGGTAGATATCAATGATCTGCTTACCAAAGGAGATCAGCGGCAAAACGTCTGGCTCCAATCCGGCGATACCATCTTTATTCCCGACAACAAAAACATGTTTGTCTTCGTTTTCGGCGCAGTCAAAAAAGGCGGGCCTGTTGCGATACCGCCGGGCGGGTTAACACTCCCGCAGGCTATGGCCACTGCCGAACTGCGCGACACCGGTCATGATTTTCATTACATTCGTATCATCCGTTCGCTTTCCACGACACGCGGCGAGTTGATGGTCATTGATTTTGATAAAATATTACGCGGCGAGGCCATGCCTTTGATGCTCCGGCAGGGCGATATTGTCTTTGTTCCCAAAAGTGGTTTTGGCAACTGGAATGACGCTATCAACGAAATATTGCCGTCACTTCAGGCCTTCAGCGCGATTCTCCAGCCTTTTGTTACCATCAAATACTTAAGTCAATAAAAGAGGAACTTCATGAATACCAATATTCCCACGACACAGGGTAATCCCATTCGTCCCCGGCAGGAGGACATCTTTGAATACATAGCAGTCATTATAAGGCGGTGGAAAACATTTGCCATCGCTCTTGGCACCGTCTTCATAGCAGTCGCGCTTTATACTTTTTTGATGAAGCCGGTTTACGAAGCTTCCTCCACACTTCACATCAAGGAGAACAAGAGCAAAGGGCCACTCCTGGGTGAACTATCGCTGAGCACTTCCAACCCCACCAACGCGGAAATCGAAATAGTCAAATCGCGCACCAACGCGGAACAGGTGGTTCAGCGTCTGCATCTTGACGCGAACGTCTCAAAAAAAACCAACGGGCTCAGGTTTAAAATTCTCGAATTCAAATCCGCTGCGAAAAATCCTGTTTACCGCATCAAGCTGACTGCCGCCGATACCTTCGAAGTGGAAGATGACAACGGCAACATTATCGGCCAGGGGAAATCCGGCATCCCGGTGCAGAAAAACGGGTTGATCCTGACGCTGGACGACATCAAAGGTGAGAAAGGCGACAACTTCCGTCTGTCGCTCACCCCTTTTGATAGCGCGGCTGAAGGAGTGCGTGGCGGCGTCAAGGCTGTCGAACAGGGAAGACAAACCGGCATTATCAGGGTTTCCTACACCAACACAGATCCAATTCTGGCGCGTGATATTGTGAACACCCTTGTTCTGGCTTATCTGGAACAAACCGTCTCCTTCAAGTCCGAAGAGGCAAGCCGGACAGTCTCTTTTATCGATGAACAAATTCACGGCGTGCGCACAGATCTGGACGATTCGGAAAAAAGCCTTCAGGACTACAAAAGCGCCACCGGCATGGTTCACCTCGACAGCGAAGCTCAGGCGCTGATTGGGAAACTCACGGAAACGGAAAAAAACCGCGCCGAGATTGCCCTGCAGAAAAAGCAGTTGGAATTTGCCCGCGAAGCGCTGAAAAAAGCAATGAATAAAGGAGCCATATATTCGCCCGGCCTGATGAAGGATGATCCGCTTGTCGCAGGCCTTGCGGCAAAGCTCGCCGAATTGGAAGTGCAAAAGCGGGCGCTTACGGTTGATTATACCGAAGCGCATCCTGCTGTAAAAGCCGTCCAGAACCAGATTGAAGAAGTGCAGAAAAAACTACTCGCTGTTTACGGAACAGGCCTCTCTAATCTCAACAAACTGGAAGACGGCACTAATCAGCAATTGGCCGGTTACGAAAAACAAATGCGCAAACTGCCCGATGTCGAGCGCGATCTGGCGCGGCTCACCCGTGTATCGAAGGTCAACGCCGACATCTATACTTTTCTGCTCCAGAAGCACGAAGAAGCGCGCATCGCCAAGGCATCCACCATCAGCAACATCGATATTGTCGATCCGGCTATTATTCCCAACCATCCGATTAAACCGAAGAAATCGCAAAACCTTCTCCTTGGTTTTCTTTTCGGACTGGCGCTGGGAATCGGTCTTGCCTTTTTCGAGGAATACCTTGATGACACCATCAAAAATGCCGAAGAGGCCAAGCGGGCCATGGGTCTGCCACTGCTCGCGGTCATTCCCCATATTCCAAGCCACGGACCGAAGCAAAATGGAAGCGCGCCGGAATCAAAGATGCTGATAGCGCAAACCGAACCGAAATCGATGGTTGCCGAGGCGTTTCGTTCACTGCGCACCAATCTGCATTTCACCGCCATCAACAAAGAAAAGAAGATAATGCTTTTCACAAGCACATTCCCGCGCGAAGGGAAAAGTACTATCACAGCCAACGAAGCGGTTGTTATCGCCCAGACCGGAGCGCGCGTGCTGATCATTGACTGCGATTTGCGCCGGTCGTCTCTGCACGAAAAATTCGGCCACAGCAAAACACCGGGACTGAGCGAGATTTTAACCGGAGACATCACCTTTGAAAAAGCCAAACATAAAACCGGCAGTCACGGACTGGATCTGATCAGCGCCGGAACAACCCCGCCCAACCCTTCGGAGCTTCTCGGTTCGGAAGCGATGCGCCAGCTTCTGCTGACCCAGCGGGAAAATTACGACTACATCATTATCGACGCTCCGCCGGTACTGGCCGTCACCGATGCGCCGATTCTGACCATGATTTCGGACATCGTTATTCTGATTATGGAGGCAGGACGCGTGCCCATCAAGGCGGCACAGCACATGCGCGAGACACTTACCGCACTACAGGCGTCAGTCGCCGGCCTGGTAATTAACGACAAGACCGGCAAAGGCGAAAGTTACGGATACTACGGTGGACGTTACTACCGCTACGGCAAAGGCTACGGCGCTGGTTATGGATACGGCTCTGGTTACGGATATGGTTACGGATATTATTCCGATGAAGAATCAAAACACCATAAAAAAGTCCACGGATGGGAGAAGATAAAAAAAGTTTTAAGATTTAAGTAATTAAGTTTTAAGTAAAATCAATCGAAACCATTAACCTTTTAAACAAAGGTGGTCTGGGTTTTTAGGACAGGGAACAGGGATTTATAAGTGGGAAGTTGCCCTATGTTAAGATTCATGCCGCAGCCTGTTTCTGCGATAGCGTGTTGAAGTAAACCATAGCCGG
>Ga0182019_10002211_pt1 | contig 9965 bp, 10 predicted proteins | sample 812E2MmetaG_FD_120483 | JGI IMG/M metagenome (GOLD analysis project Ga0182019, IMG submission 120483) | Permafrost microbial communities from Stordalen Mire, Sweden - 812E2M metaG | ecosystem: Environmental > Terrestrial > Soil > Wetlands > Permafrost | place: Sweden: Stordalen | collected... | reverse complement strand
TAAAACCGGACAGCTTCTCGCCGTGATCGACAACACCGATGCGTTAAAATCGGTCCGCGACGCCGAAGCCAATTTGAAATCGGCCCAGATCTCGCTCCAGCAGCTCACCGCGCCGGCCGACGCGCTCACTCTGCTTCAGACGCAGGACGCGGTCACGAACGCCGAGAACAGCAAGACCGCGGCCGGGGACAGCCTGACCAAGTCGTATTCGGACGCGCTGAACGAAGTTTCCAATTCGTTCATCGATTTCCCCGACGTCATGAGCGGCCTTCAGAGCCGGATCTTCGGCAACGACATGAGCAAACAGCAGGACAACCTCGATTTCATGGCCGACACGGCCAAGGTCTACGACGATAAATCCGACGTCTTCCATGACGCGGCGCTCGCCGACTATGCGACCGCGCGCGCGGCTTACGACACCAATTTTCTCGATTACAAGAACGTCAGCCGCACTTCCGACCCCGCCACCGTCGAAAACATTCTTAACGAAACCTACAAGACCTCGCAGCTCATTTCCCAGGCGGTCCAAAGCACGAACAACCTCATTCAGTTCTATGAAGACCGGCTCACGGAACACGGCCTGACTCCGCTTCCCGTTGCCAACACTTTCCTTTCCGACCTGAACGGCTATATCGGCAAGATCAACGGCCATCTTTCGAATCTTCTTAATTACCAATCGACGATCGCAAGCGACAAACAGGCCATAAGCGACGCCGACCGGACGATCGCCGAAAAACAAGCCTCGCTCGCCCAGCTCCAGTCCGGCGCCACCGCTTTAGAGATCCAATCGGCACAGCTCTCGGTGACCCAAAGGCAAAATGCCCTTTCCGACGCTCAAGCGACGCTCGCCGATTATTACGTCCGCGCGCCTTTTGACGGCATCATCGCGACCTTGAACGCTAACAAGGGCGACTCGCTCTCGGGGGGCGGCACAGTGGCGACGATCATAACAAAGCAATTGAGCTCGGAGATCACCTTGAACGAGGTCGATGCCGTCAAAGTCAAGATCGGCGACAAGGCGACGATAACCTTCGATGCCATTTCGGGGCTCACGATCACGGGCGCGGTCGCGCAGATGGACACGCTCGGCACGGTTTCGCAAGGCGTCGTAAGCTACAACGTGCAGATCGTCTTCGATACGCAGGACAGCCGCGTCCGCCCGGGCATGAGCGTCACGGCCGCCATCATCATCGATTCGCGCCAAGATGTCCTCGTCGTGCCGAGCTCGGCGATAAAAACGGCGAACGGCGCGAGCTACGTGCTCACCCCCGACGAAACGGTCACCGATATCGGCGATAGCCGCACCGGCGTCGTTCTGGGAAAGCCGCCCGTCCAAACCTCCGTCGTCACCGGATTGAGCGACAGCACGAATACCGAAATAACTTCCGGCCTAACGGAGAACCAGGTCATTGTCGTGAAGACCGTGGCCCCTTCCGCCTCGTCCGCGGCGTCCAGCGCCGCCCGCAGCATCATTCCGACCGGCGGCGGCGCCTTAAGAGGCGGCGCGGCTCCGACCGGGCGCTAAGCCGAAGACCGATATGATCGAGTGCGTCAATGTCTCAAAAAAATACATGACCGGCGAGAACGAATTCCTCGCCTTGAAAAACGTCTCGTTGAAGATCAACGACGGCGAATTCGTGGCGATCATCGGGCCGTCCGGTTCCGGAAAATCAACGCTCATGAACATCATCGGCGCGCTCGATAAGCCGTCCGACGGCGCTTACCTTTTGGACGGAAAAGACGTTTCCGCGATGACGGACGACGAACTCTCGGAATTGCGCAACAAGAAGATCGGCTTCGTCTTCCAGTCGTTCAATCTTCTGCGGCGAGCAAGCGTCCTCCGGAACGTCGAAATGCCGCTCATCTACGCCGATGTTCCCAAAGAGGTCAGGGTCGAGCGGGCCCGCGCCGCGCTCATTGCGGCCGGCATGGACGAAGGCCATTTCAACCATCTCTCGAACGAGCTTTCCGGCGGACAGATGCAGCGCGTCGCGATCGCCCGGGCGCTCGTCGGAAATCCGTCGCTCATCTTGGCCGACGAGCCGACCGGAAACTTGGACAGCAAAACCGGCGAGATCGTTCTCGCGACCTTTGAAGAGCTGAACAAAAAACACGGGCATACGATCATCCTTATCACCCACGAGCACGACGTGGCGGCGCACGCCGACCGGATCATCCAGATCCGCGACGGCATGATCCTTTCCGATTCAACCGACCATAAGCAGATCAAAGCGAAAACAAAAATATGAGAACCGAAGACCTGTTCGACGAAACGTATTTCGCCCTCTCGGCCAACAAAGCCCGCTCCGGGCTGACCATTTTGGGCATTGTCATCGGCATCGCCTCGGTCATCGCCATGATCGCGATCGGCACGGGAACACAGAATTCGATCTCCTCGAGCATCCAGTCGCTCGGCTCAAATTTGATCCTGGTTTCGCCGGGCGCCCAGCGCGGCGTCGGACAATTCGTGAGCCAGGGGCGCGGTACGGCGCAAACTTTGACCATGGACGACTATAACGCCATCCAAACGCAAGCGACGGAATACAACAAAATGACCGCTGAGGTTTCGAGCCGCAGCCAGATCGTCGCGGGCGGCGCGAACACGAACGCTTCGGTCGACGGCACGACCTCCGACTACATGAGCGTCCGTAACATCGCCATCGATCTCGGCGATTTCATTTCCGATCAGGACGTTACCGACGCGAATAAGGTCGTCGTTCTGGGCTCGGCCGTACGCGACGATCTTTTCGGCGCCGGCGCCGATCCGACCGGGCAGAGCGTAAAGATCAAGAACGTGGAATTCACGGTCATCGGCGTCCTAAAATCGAAAGGCACGACCGGCTTCGGCAGCCAGGACGAGATCGCCTTTATCCCGATCACGACCGCCCAGCGTTTCATCACGGGGAATACCCACGTCACGAGCATCGACATCCAAGCGCAAAGCACTTCGGCCATGGCTGACCTCCAGTCGCAGGTTACCGACATTCTTCTCGCAACCCACAAGATCTCCGATCCGACCCTTGCCGACTTCACCGTCATGAACCAAAACGACATCATCTCGGCCGCTTCGACGATCGCCAGCACCTTTACCCTGCTCTTGGGTTCGGTCGCGGCCATTTCGCTCGTCGTCGGCGGCATCGGCATCATGAACATGATGCTCACGACCGTGACCGAACGCACCCGCGAGATCGGACTCCGCAAAGCCATCGGCGCCCGGGCGCGCGACATCAGCCGGCAATTTTTGGCCGAAGCCGCCTCGCTCACGATCTTGGGCGGGGTCTGCGGGATCATTCTGGGCTGGCTCTCGGCGTTCCTCATCTCAAAGCTCGGAAACATCGCCGCGGCGGTCAGCTGGACGTCCGTCGTTCTCGCCTTCGGCGTCTCGGCGTTGATCGGGATCGTCTTCGGCTATTATCCGGCGCGCCGCGCCTCGCGCCTGAATCCGATCGAGGCGCTTCGTTACGAATAATTAATTAATGGCGTAAAGGGGTTAGGGTCTGGGGTTTATTAAATAATTCATAAAAATTACTATACCCCATACGCTCTCCCCTAAACCCTAATAAAAAATATGAAAAAACATTACATCATCACGATCGTCATCGCGATCGTCGTCGGACTCGGCGGATTCTATGGCGGAACTCTTTATCAAAAGAGCGTCAAAACGACGCCAACCGGCGCCGGCGCCTTTCGCCAGGCCGGAATCAACGGCCAGCGCGGAACCGGCGGCTTCCGCGGAACCATGGGCCAGATCCTTTCCATGGATTCGAAGAGCATCACCGTTTCCGTTCCCGGCGGCGGTTCGAAGATCATCTTCTTCTCCGGTTCCACTTCGGTCAGCAAAACGGTGAGCGGCGCCGTTTCCGACCTCAAGGTCGGCGACAATATCGTCGCGACCGGAACGACCAACACCGACGGCTCGGTTTCGGCCACCGACATCTCGCTTCGCCCGGCCGGCGCGCCCCTTGGCGCTCCCGGCGCGAACGCCAATCGCCCGGCCCCGACTCCCGCGGTAGGACAATAAAATTAATCAATTTAAACTCCAAAAAACTTCCCCCGGGCGGGGGAAGTTTTTTATTTCTTCCCAAAATTCTCGATCGAGCACTTTGGGAAGATTTGTAACTTATATATATTACTAATTAAGGATATAATTTTTCGCCGGTGTCCAGGTTCCAGACGGAAATGGCAGCGACGGGGCAGGATTTGGCGGCCAAGACGATTTCGTCTTTTTTTATTTCATCCGCCTCGATGATCCTTTCATAGAGACGAATATCGCCTTTTACAACCTCACCCGCATCAAGGGGAACGGCTTTATTATCGTCGTTCAATGCGAAATGCGACGGAGAAACGGCGACGCAGGACGCGGCGCCGAAGCAGAGCGCGGGATCAACGCTGATTTTTAGTTTCATATGTATGATAGGGTCTAGGGTTTACCGTATAGGGTTTAGTTATTAATTTACTATACCCTATCAACTATACACTAGACGCTAATTAAAATACTTTTCCTTATAAAACCTGACGAGCTGTTCGACTTCGGGCAGGCACGAGGGATCGCCGACACCGGCCTTTGTTCTGGCTTGGACTTTTTCCAAAGTGTCCGCGCCCTCGAGCACCGCTTCCTCTATATCATGATCCGTCACCTTGAGGACTTTATCAATGACGCGGCTCGTCTCATGGATCATCCGGCCGGTCTGTCCGGAACGGCGGAAATAATCGTTTATCGCCGAACGCAAGGCCTTGTCGGAAAGGACCGAGCAGTGGATCTTCCGGTCGGGCAGGCCGCCGAGGCGCAGAATTATATGCTGGGGACGGATCGCGAGCGCTTCGTCGATCGTCCGGCCGCCGTCTTCCGTGACCATGACCGAATGCATCGAAGTGGAAGCGATGGCCGAGCCGCAGCCGAAGGTGCGCCATTTCATGTCGACGATCCGTTCCGTTTTCGGATCGACCTTGATCCAGACGGTCATCATGTCGCCGCAGGCCGGCGAGCCGACCATGCCCATGCCGTCGGCTTCGTAGCCGTCGTCGTCAACCATAAAATTCCGCGGATCGAAGAAATGATCTTTGACCGTTTCCGAGTAAAGCCATTTCACGGCTTCGTCGCGAGAAACAACGTCCGGAATGGATTCCTTTTTATCGTCTGACATAACTCTTATTTCTTTTATCCGGTTCAAGGCGTGCGGGGGTATTTTTTATTCCCGAAACGTTTTTTGTTTCTCTTCGCCGCGATTCCGATCTGCGCAATGGTCGTATCGGCAAACTTTTGAGGGAAGAAAAAATATCCTCGCTCGCAGATCAACGCTCACGCGAATCTCTTCATATCCAGCCGCACGGGCGAGAGCTGGCGCAGTTTTTCGACGATCGGCGGAAGGGCGGCGAGGAGCGCGTCGATCTCTTCTTCTTTGCTAAAGCGTCCGAGCGTCGCGCGGAGCGAACCGTGCGCTGCTTCGTATGGAAGGCCGAGGGCGCGGATCACGTGCGACGGCTCCAAGTTGGCGGAAGTGCAGGCCGAGCCGGTGGAAACGCGGAAGCCGGCTTCGTCCAAATACAGGACCATGGCTTCGCCCTCAATGTCCAGGATCGTCACGTTAACATTGTTCGGAAGGCGCTTTGCCGCATGTCCATTCAAGAACGTCTTGGGTATTTTCAAGAGACCGGCGATAAGCTTGTCGCGAAGCGGGATGAGGCGCGCGTTCTCGTTTTCTTTTTCCAGAACGGAGATCTCAAGCGCTTTGGCCAGCCCGACGATGGCCGGAACGTTTTCCGTGCCCGACCGGAGCTTCCATTCCTGCCCGCCTCCGAAAATGATCGGTTCCAATTTAACTCCGGTCCTGACGAAAAGAACGCCCGCCCCCTTGGGCCCGCAAATTTTCGAGCCGTTCAGGGTCAAGAGATCAACGCCGAGCTTTTTAACGTCAACGGGCAGGGCACCCGCGGCTTGGCACGCGTCCGTATGAAAATAAGGAGGCTCGTCGGCCTTTCTCCCGTTCGCTTTTTTCCAATCAACGATCGCTTTGGCGATCTCCGCGACCGGCTGAACCGTGCCGATCTCGTTATTCGCGTACATTATTGAGACGAGCGCGGTTTTGTCGGTCAGCTTCGCGGCGACATCGGCCGGATCGACGATCCCGTCGCGGCCGACTTTAATAAGATCCGCGGCAAATCCTTCGTTCTTAACAAGATGTTCGACCGAATTCAAGACGGCATGGTGTTCGATGGAACTCGTGATAAGATGTTTGAAGCGGTTTTTGTTGTGCCGGGCGACGCCCAAAACCGCCAGGTTGTCGGACTCGGTTCCGCCGGAAGTAAAAACGATCTCCGTCGCGCGGCAATTCAGCGCTTTCGCGACCGCGTCCCGGGCGTCGTCCGTCGCTTCCTTGGCCAGCCGACCCGAAGCGTGCAAGGACGACGGATTGCCGAAACAGCCGTCCAAATACGGTTTCATCGCGGCTAAAACGCGCGGATCCAAGGGGGTCGCGGCGGCGTAGTCAAAATATTTTTCCTTTTTTTCCGTCATATGCGTGCTTTACAAATTAACATTACGGAACGAACTTATCAATAGTCAATTATGGCTAAAAAGATCATCCTCAACATCATATTCTACGGCCTCGTCGTCGCCGCGGCTTTCGCGGGCGGTCTTCTGTATTTCAAAGCGACCGGCAACCAGGGCGCGCCAGTGGGCGCCGCGGCCCCGGAAACCTGCGTGATCACGATCGACGGGCAAAAATACGACGTCCAATCCTTGCGCGCGACGCACACGGGCGGCGACATTTTCCAATGCGGCACCGACATGAGCGCCGCCTTCCACCGAAAGCACGACGACAACCTGCAGATGATCCGAAAATATTTAGTTCGATAACATGCTGGATTCCCGCCTTCGCGGGAATGACAAGATCAAATATGACCCCCAAACGCCCCGGCTACGCGATCGTGTACCTGACGCTCGTTATGACGGCGATCCTTTTTCTTTTGTCCAAGCCGTCGCTTTCGGTTCTCGGCGCGAACGTCTTCGTGACGCTCGCGCAAATTTCCGCGCTTCTCGGAGTCGTTCTGTTCGCGTTTTCCTTTATCGTCGCGACGCGCACCTATCTCGTCGAAGAAGCGTTCGGCGGGGTTGACCGCGCCTATCGCTTTCACCACACGATCGGCGTCTGGTCGTTTTCGCTCTTGGTCGTTCACATGGCGAGCGTCTTGGTGGGCTACGGCATTAACGGCGCGCCGATCGTCGCGCTTCTCACGCATAACAGCGCGTTCATCTTGGGTGAGATCGGGCTATTCGCGATGGCGGCGATCATTTTGACGATCGTCTACGCCAAGATCAGATACCAAAATTTCGTTCTCATTCAAAAATTTCTCGCCATTCCCTACGCCTTCGGCATTTACCATCTCCTTATCGTCACCTCCGACGTCTCGCGCTATGCCCCGCTCCGGATCTTCATGATCGCGGCCGTATCCTTGGGCGCGCTCGCCTGGATCAATCGCGAATTCTTATACCGCCGGTTCGCTACGCAAGCGGTCTACGTCGTCAAAGAGGTTAAAGACATGGGCGCGAACATCGTCGGAATATCCTTAGCGCCGAAAAAAGACCGCCTCGCTTTCAAGCCCGGACAATTCGCCTATTTTTCCTTAAGGTCGAAAACCGTTTCGTCCGAACCCCATCCTTTTTCGTTCAGTTCCGCGCCCGAAAGCGACGAGCTGCGCTTCGCGTCGAAAAGATCGGGCGATTTTACGAATGAACTGGACAAGGTCGCAATCGGCGACGAAGCCGCGGTCTTCGGCCCGTACGGAAAATTCTTTTCGGGGCTCGATCCGGACGCCGAGAACGTATTCATCGCGGGCGGCATCGGCGCGACGCCGTTCCTTTCGCTCGTCCGCTCGAAGATAAAACTCCCGAAAACGGTCTTTTTCTATTGCACCAACTCCGCGCTCGACGCGGTCTTTGACGCGGAATTGAAAAAAATATCGGCCACGCCCGATTCGTTCCGGTATTTTCTCCACGAAAGCGACCGGCGCGGGCACATTAACGCCGACGTCGTCGAAAAGCACGCGAACGGAATAAAAGAAAAACAATTCTACCTCTGCGGGCCGGCAATGATGATGGAAAATATTTCAGACGGACTCATTCGAAAGGGCGTTCCTCGCAGGGATATTCATTTTGAATCGTTCAGCTACCGGCCTCGGCACCGTTGACTTGGCCGCGAATCCGTGCTATAAACTCCTGAAGCCGCAATTTCGCGGTTACGATGCGAAAGGAAGGACCATGAACATTCGGATCCGACGCGTTATGCTCGTTGGGCGCGAACTTGCCCTGGGCGTGATCGCGATGAGGCAAACCGTGACAGGCGACGACAAGGCAGCCGATAACGAAAGAAGGCAAATGGCCGGGCTGTTCCTGACGCGCAGTGGCAAAATCGACCTGTTCGACCGGGCTTCAAAGAACGCCCAATGGGGGCGGGTTTGCGACCGGCTTTGCGACCAGATCGTCGAGTTCGGGTTCAAGGATCTTTGCGAACTCACTCTGACCAAAAGAATGGACGACCAAGGATTTTTCCTGAGCGACGTCACTCTCATTGAAACGCCGACCTTGGACGACGATCTGGAAGCGGCGGCCAAGCTCGTTTTCATCCAAAGCGCGTTCCGCGAACCCGACAACTCGGAGTTCGCCCGGAGCGCTCCGTTCGTTTCGACGATCGCCGAAGCGCACATCGCGATCTCAAGAGGGATCGTCCCCATATAACTTCCCGCGTAGCAAAGAAACGCGACCCAACCCCCGTACCGCGGTATGGGGTTTTTCTTTTTGGCGATAATATAAAAAATGATCGGCCCGGACGGTTGCCGGAGCGGATCTTGAATTCGCGCCTAGTGCGCATGCCTAAGCGCCTTGTGCAGTTCGCGACGGCGCTTTTCCAAGCGCGACGCGAGTTCGTCGAGCGTTCTTGAAATTACGCCTCCTCCCAACCTCACGAACGCTTCGATTTGAATGTTGACGATGCCGCCGATGTTGTCGGCGCTGATCCGGAAATCGTTCCGGTATCCTTCGATCGCCTTGCCGAGTCCGGCGGCAAAGCCGATCTCGCCGGCCGTTCCGGAATCGACGTCAGGGCCGTCAAGACAGCCCAAAAGCAAATGCGAACGCTTGATGCCTTCGCTGTTGTTCCGGCCGATCACCGGATTCACCCCATCTGCCCAAAAGCGTTTTTGCTCGGGGCCGAAGGGCATGGATTCGGCTTGGGCAATGAGCACGGACGAGGTGAGCTTCCACGGATCGATCACGGCGAAGCCGGCGCGTTCCACGAGCGGTATCAATTTATCTTCGTAAAAGAGCCTGCCCGCTTCGCTGAACCCGTACGGGCTCGCGACATAGGCAAAAAGAGCGTCTGACATGGCGGTCCTCCTTTCGCGACACATGCCGCGCGCCCATTTTATACAAAACCGATTAAATTGCAAATCATCCCGCGAGCCAAAGCCCGAGCGCCACGAGAACCGCGGCGCAAGATTTTTGGATAAGGCTTTTTTTTGAAAAATTCTCGCGGCCGATCTTCGGCAGGAACACGGTGATGAGCAGAGCGAAAACGAACGTGAAAAGCGGGGTCGTGGAGGTCACCGCCTGGACGAGCGCAAGCGGCGCGAGCACGAGCGCGTAGCGCGCGCCGAGACTGCCGCCGAGGTTAATGAGCTCGTTTGCGCCGTTCATCGTGAGAACGGCTTTCGGATGATGGCGCATGATCTTCACGAAGATCTTCCGTTCCGACGCGAACATGAGAATTCCCGCGCCGAAAAGCGCTTCGCCGACGTAGGTCCAAAAGGTCGCCGGCCAGAACGACTCGGCCACGGCGAAAAATTTAAAAATTACCGCGCTAAAGGCGAAACACAGGACGGCGACGGACATCATCACGGTCGCGCGCTTCCGAAAACGGATCTTGCCGCCGCCCAACCGAAGCGAGGCAAGAAAAGCGCCGGCAACGACG
>Ga0182019_10002210_pt1 | contig 9968 bp, 7 predicted proteins | sample 812E2MmetaG_FD_120483 | JGI IMG/M metagenome (GOLD analysis project Ga0182019, IMG submission 120483) | Permafrost microbial communities from Stordalen Mire, Sweden - 812E2M metaG | ecosystem: Environmental > Terrestrial > Soil > Wetlands > Permafrost | place: Sweden: Stordalen | collected... | reverse complement strand
TTTTGATGAATCAGATACAGATCTGGTGGGTGGCCTTCTACCGGCGCCAGATTATGGATTGGACGTTTTTTGGATTTCTACTCTACCTGATGATTCCAATCATTATTTCGATGCTCGGGTACCTGATCATTCCTGAAACGACACCCGAAGCTAATCTCGAACGGGAATACTATCATAACCGGCGATGGTTTTTTGGGTTGCTTGGGTTAGTGATGGTCATTAGTTTTATAGAAGATTTTACGCGCTTTGGATTCGTACTGATGAGCCTGAATTCATGGATGCGGGTGGGGTCTCTTGCAGTGTGCATTACGGGTTTTGCATGCCCGGCAAAACGGGCCCAGCTGGTAATTGCCCTGGCGTTTTTTGCAACTCTTTTGTGCCATATTACATTTTCATTCATGAAAACATAATTCACGGGCTGAACCAGATACCGGGACCAAAGTCTGCATCTGTATAGACCCCTTCAGATGCATTTGTTATACCTTTAGTCACCGCTGACCATCATTACGTTAAAAATAACAAGCCAAATGAAACTATCAAGAAAAATGGAAATTATTTCCATAAAAAAGACAATCCTGCTTTCAATATTAATGTTAACATCCGGCTTTTTCTCGTGTTCACAGGGATGTGCCGCTACAACGGAACCGGGCAGCAGGAAGGATACGGTGGAAGAAAAGATCTGGGCATCGGAAGAAGCATACTTTTCCAACCTTTATAAAGCAAACTACGGGGAAGTGATTGTTCTTGTACACGATCAGTTCATCGGGTGGCCGGGGGCACTGCCGCAACCGATTGGCCGGGAAGAAAGTGCAGGGTTCATGAGAAAACTGGTCCCAAAACCCACATCCTGTAAAATCAGGATTGAAAGGGCCGGTATCCGGGTGCTGGGGACCATAGCACTGACGCAGTACACACTTTACGTTAATTGCAAAGATTCCGCCGGGATTATAAAAAGCCAGTCTTCACGGATCACCCATACTTGGGTGAAAGAAGGGGGAAACTGGAAACTGCTGGGGGGAATGAGTTACGACAAATGAAAATTGAAAGATGGTGAGGTGTCTTTTGAAGATTTGACCGGAGGATGTCCGGGATCCTACCTGGCAATCAATATTTTTTTGAATATACGAATTTTGTTGCCCTCCAGGACCAAAGTGTAAACGCCTGGTGACAATAACCTTGTGTCAAGTGTGGTATTGCTGCTTATTTCTTTACCCAGAATCTGTTTGCCGGATCCATCATAGAGCATCAGGATTGTGTTCCTTCCAATGCCTGTAAGTCTTAAAAAATCATTTGCCGGGTTGGGAAATACAGATACCTCCGGCAGATTCCGGACAGGTGGAAGTGAAGTCAGGTCATCGGAATTAATAACGATATAAAAATTATCATCCGTGCCAACATAGGCAGTGGATTTGGTTCCCGAAAAAGTTCTTCCCACAGTGGCCTGCTGACCGGTAAAGGTTCCATCCGTATTGTAAAGGGCCCATTTCACCGTAGCGCTGTCGGATACCGACATAGGGCCAACCTGCCATAGAAACAATACTTTCCCGGAATTATTGGCAATGGCTGTCGGGAAAATTTCATCCGGTTCATTTAATGGTGTGGCTATATGTTGGGTGAATGCGGTAATATTTGAATCTGAAACAGCCCAGTATACATGATTGGAACTCATGAAAGCGCAATATTGCCTGCCACTGTTGCTGATCTCTAATTCCGGTCCTACCATCGGACAATATTGAATGTACCAGTTATCGGTATTCACACGAATTGCAGTAAAATCATTATCCGCTGGATTTCCTTTCAGAACATAAAAATCGCGGATGTTATTTACAGCGGATCTAAAAGCGAGATAGATATTGTCATCTGTTCCGAATCTCGCCCTTGTCATGCACATGGAACAGGCTAATCCGCTGTGGTTATTGATAACGACATTTGCATCGGAAGTGAAACTAACACCATTGTCGGCCGAGCGGGATAAATGAAGCCACGTAGCCTCGGGTATCTGGGTCTGAGGAGGTACCAGCGTATGCCAGAAAATAAAAACATGGCTGAACCCGTCCGCAGCCACTGTTACTCCATCAACGCCCGGGGTTGCAGATACGGTTTTCAGGGGTTCAAACGTATTGCCGCCATCCAGGCTGCGGGTATATCTGGCAAAAACATTCACTCCGGAAGACCAGTGATCCATCCAGGCAACATGTATCACCCCATCAATTCCGACCGCTAATTTAGGCCCCCTTTCGCCCATTTTAAATTCAACCGTACCGGTTGAATTTACTTTTACAGGCGAAGAGAACGTTGCACCATTATCGGCTGACCGGATATAATAGGCATTCTGATCCAAGGCGTATACCATGTGTAATATGCCGGTGTTGTCCATCACCACATCCGGCACAAGACTGCCAGCAGGCGCCTGGATGATGTTAACTGTGCTAATCGTACCCGTGCCCTGGGCATTGGATTTAACACACATAATAACCAACAGTAGTATTAATATTTTTATTCTCATTTTTTAAGATTAGCGGGATAAAGGTAGCTCTTAAATTAGAGCTCCTGCCTTATACCATATCCTCTTTTTATCATACAGAATGGAAATCTTTTCCCAATCCTCGTCTTTGAGGGTATTCCCCGGATTATTTTTAAAATAAAATAGATCTAAAATATTCTTTTACCTGATCCCTAATGAGGGAAGAATCCTGCAAAATCACGATGGTCGCAAGTACAAGAATAAGTGCGATCCAGGATAGAAAAACCAGGGATATACCCGAAAAGAACAGGATGATCCCGGTGTATCGCGGATGCCACGAAGGGATGGAACAAGAACAATCTTTTGGTCAGAAAATATGAGTTGGCGTATAAGCAATAATGAGGACCGGGAAAGGATTATTGAAAATTATTAATTAGAAAAAATTGGAATGTGAGAGAACAGCCTTCGTTTCACTATTAATTGTTGATAAAAATATTATTCTCTTGTCGAAAGCATTTAAGTGGAGCCTTTCTTTGTTCTATGATATGGGACTTTTTGCAGAGAAGAATGATGAACTTGTATTAACCGTAATGCATCGGTTTTTTAATCGAAGAGTACAAAGTACCATTCTCCTCTCTTTTTCATCTTTAAAAGATATTTATTTCTCCTGAGAAGATTCCCGTATTTAGAGTATCCTGATTATGCTCACTGATGGATTGGCAGGTTTCCCGGAATTAAGAATCAGTCAGCAGGGAAGCCAAAGTTTTTACGGGTCGCTTTTTCATAAATCATTATTAAAGAAAAGCTATATGAAGAATACTGAAAGTTTCATTCCTGATTTAAAAGAACTTGGACTCCTGATGCTGGGTTTTCTCCCATGGATGCTGTTTCTTTTTCTTTCCGGTAACACGATGTCCAGCCTGGAATTGGCTATTGTGATCAGCCTGGTTGTTTCGGTTACCCTTGGTTTTGGCGATTTAACAAGGGGTTTTATCCTTTCATGGGGAACAACTTTATTCTTTTTAATTTGCCTTATCCTGGTTGATTTCCTGAAGAACGTATGGATGGCCAGGGAAATGGATTTAGTATCGAACCTGGCACTTTCAGCAATTATGTGGTTTACCATCCTGATTGGGAAACCCTTTGCTTTGCAATATGCCAAAAGAGGAATGCCGAAAGAAAAATGGAAGGATGAAAACTTCATCCGCGGTTGCCGGTATATTACTATGGTTTGGGCCTTCCTGATGACCTTTGCGTTTCTGATATCGGTTGTCAAAAGAACCACATGGTTGCCTTTTCCCAGCTGGGTCTATTTTGATCTGACCCTCTTAAATATTGTGGTTGGCCTGACTTTCACCACCATCTTCAAAAGGAAAAAACGCTTGCAACGCGAACTAGGCAATGCGAATTCCATAGCGACCTAAAGAGGTTATTGACAATTATCAAAAAGTGACAGTTGATGAATTCATCAACTTATCAACTTTTCAGCTAATCAACTCATAGGTTAGAGCATTCCTAATGCCGGCCGGCTAGGTATGTCTTTATTGCACCCCAGTAATACTGTTTCCACCCATCTTTGAGTGAATCAACCGTACCTTCCGGAACACCGGTTTGCAGAAAAGTGAGTTTTGTTTTATCGCCTATGGGTTCCAGCAGAAATGTACACAAAGAGAAATGATCATCGGGCCATCCTTCTTCCGCAAAATGCCAGGCCTGCACGATCTTTTTCCCTTCGATCAATTCAATATTATATCCATGGCAATAGCCGTCAAAAACACTGAACTTGCCATTTACTTTTGTACTTATGGTTGCATTTGAACCGGTAAAGGCTGCATGTTTCTTGGAGTCCATGATCAGCTGATAAACTTTTTCGGGAGATGCAGCAAATGTTGCTGTCTGCCTTAAGGATTTTGTTTTCATTTTTTCAGGATTTAATATATGGTGAATGGATGAACCGTTGAGTTTTGAATCACTGCAAAATTAGCATGAAAACGGAAAAATGGAAAGGGCTTCCTGATGGCCAATGGCTATTGGCTTGTGCATCCCCTTAGATGGAGAAGTCCGGAGCAGGTATTGGACTTGGGGAGAAAAAGTTCAGCCAAGATGATGGCCTGGCTGAACTTGCGGATTCCAGCGTGTCTGCGGGTTTTTTCACCTGCATGCCAATAATCCCGTAACCAGATAGAAGGTTTGCAATAAGAATTACAGGAAGGCTGCCCGATTGCAATTACTTTTTGGTATCCTTCTTTTTATCTGCATCGAGTAAGAATTTGATCGGAAGGTTGAACTGAACCGCCACATTTTTACCCTGCATTGTACCCGGGATCCAGTTGGGCATCATTTTCACGACACGCATTGCCTCTTCATCGCATCCTCCGCCGATACCCCGAAGGATTTTAACATTTGTTATCGCACCATCAGCCTGGACAACGAAAGTTACAAATACGGTTCCTTGAATGCCGGCCTTTCTTGCTTCTTCCGGGTATTTGATATTTTCCCGCAGAAATTTAATACGGGCATCATCTCCACCGGTATATTGAGGTTGCTGTTCAACCCGGATATATACTCCGTTTTTATCCGGTTGAACCGGTATCGTTTTGTTCTGGCTCTCTTTTCTGGAATTGTCCTGAGGTTCTCCAATCGGTACGATGGATGCAACAGCAGGGAATTTGATAAAGAGAGGTGTAACCAGTGTTTTATCACTGAAGCCCTTGCCAGAAGAATTGCTGATAGAAGAGGCCGGCAGCAAGAACAGCAATGCAACTAGTGCAGGCAGGGCAATCAGTATCTTGCTTTTCGCCCACGGTCCTGATTTTGATTTTGTCATCATATGAATTCGTTTTTTTAGTAGTGAAACATTGAAATTATTGGCCAGGCCATTCATCCGGATACCCATGGTTTCATCCAGAATCATTTGCTGGTATTGGAAACGGCTGATACCGGTTTGCAGAACGCCTTCATCAGCCAGATATTCATGAATACTTTTCATTTCACGGCCGGCCAGCCAGATGACGGGATTGAACCATTGAAGGATGGCCGCCAGTTCCAACAGGATCATATCAAGCGTGTGGTTCTGCCGGATATGAATCCGCTCGTGTTCAAGAATGGTTGGCAGGCTGTCGGCAGGAATCGCATCTTCATTGATAAAGACCAGTTTAAAAAAGGAGAAAGGAGAATAATTACGGTCGACAAAAACTAACCGTAGTCCATCGCTTTTTTTTATTCCGAAACGCCGGGTGATCAGGTAAAGCTGTATAAGCTGGAATGCGAAACGAAAGAGAAAAATAAGGGCACCTGTAATGTATATAACTGCTACAATTTCGATCCACTGCAGGTGCTCCGACAGGGTGTGCTCCACTTTCGCCGGTGTGATCAGTACCGGGTCAAGAAGAATCACGACGGAAGCTGAAGGTCCGGATGGGATCCAATGAAAGGGCAGCAAGGGGACCAGCATTGAGAAGAGCACCATCGCAAGCAGGTACAAGCGGTTCATCCGGAAAAAGGTATCCCGGCGCAGAAAAAACCAATATACAAAGTAAAAAACCGAAAGGCAGACGGTTGATTCAAACAGATATAATACCATCGTGCTCATGGTTTTCCTCCTTTCTGTTTTCTTATCTCATCTTTTATGGTCTGCTGTATTTCCTCAAGTTCCTTCGTGCTCAGCTTCCCTTCGGAAGCAAAAAAAGATGCCAGCGATTTGTATGAGTTCCCAAAGTAGTTGGTCACGAAAGTCCGGAAATAGGATTTCGTGTAACTGCTTTTGCTGATGACGGGGAAATATTCATGGGTGCGGCCACACGCTTTATGCCCTACGAATCCTTTTTGTTCAAGGATGCGGACAATGGTTGATATCGTGTTATAGGCAGGCTTTGGCTCAGGGAATTTTTCCAGCAGTTCGTGAACCATCCCCTTTTCAATTTCCCACAGGACCTGCATCACTTCTTCCTCGGCTCGCGTGAGCTGCAGAGGGGTATCGTGGGTGGTTTTTCTGGTTGGCATGGATGATGTTTTTTAATGACGATTAATACCATGATTCAGAATATAAATATACAACTATGTTTTTAGTTTGTCAACTAAATCCTTCTTTTCAGCACAACACACCCAAGTAGTAAATTCGTGAATAGTGAGAAATGAGAAGAAAAAGAAGAATAAAAATAAAATGGAAGCGTGAAAAATGAAACGGTAATCCCTGTCTTCTAATGGCTAATGGCTAGCCCCGGAACTGCAAATAAACCAAAACAACAGCCGTAGCCGTCATGAGAATCAAGGTTGTAAATCCAAGGATATTGGATCTCTTCCCGTTCGTGTTTTTTCCCATTATTTTTTTGTTGTTGGAGATGTGCAGGATAATGGCAATAAGAACGGGTGCAGTCAATCCATAGAGAATTGCTGAATAAATCAGGGCTTTGATTGGCGAAATGCCGATGTAATTCAGCGATAACCCCAGGATCAGCGAAATGGCCATAATGATATAAAACATTTTTGCCTGGTGAAATTTTTTATCCAACCCATCTTTCCACCCAAATGTTTCGGTGAATATATAAGAAAGTGACCCACTCAGCACAGGAATGGCTAACAGTCCGGTGCCGATAACGCCCAGTGCAAACAGTAAATAGGCAAAGTTTCCTGCCAATGGTTTCAGGGCCTGGGCTGCTTGTTCAACTGTATCAATCTTGTGAATACCACCATTAAATAAAACTGTTCCCGTTGTCAGGATAATAAAGAACATAGTAACATTTGAAAATAACATTCCGAAATCGACATCCTGCTTCATTTCATGCAGGATTCTTTTATTCACCACAAGATGTTTTTTCATTTGCTTTATATCTTCCACTTCCATCGTTGCCTGCCAGAAGAATAGATAGGGTGAGATCGTAGTTCCGAGTATAGCGACAAGAATGCTGATAAACTCTTTATTGAATTTCAGGGTTGGGATAAAAGTGGCTTTCAGAATCGCCAGAAAATTTTGCTTGTATAGAAACGGAACGATGAAATAAACCAGAAGAACGATGCATAAATATTTCAGAACGAAAGCAATCTTTTGATACGGTAGAAAAATAATTAATCCTAAAAGAATAATCGTGAAAACGATGCTGAAAAAGATTGCATGAACGGATGGGACCAGCAGGTTCCCTACTGCTCCCATTCCTGCAATATCGGCTCCAATATTCATTACAATGGCAGGAAAACTAAACAGCAGCATTAAATACAAAACAGTTTTTGAATAATTCTTTTTAAGCGTTCCTGCCAGACCCTGAGCGGTAATCATACCGATTCTTGCACACATTTCCTGGATGGCGGCCATGAGCGGAAAAGTGATCAGTGCAGTCCAGAGTGTTGAAAGCCCGTATGCGGCACCCGCCTGCGAGTAGGTTGCAATGCCCGAGGGGTCATCATCACTGGCACCTGTTACGAGCCCGGGTCCAAGTATTTTCCAAAAACGTAAAAGTTTGGATGAGGTTTGTTTTTTGTTGTTCATGTTAAAGCACGCTGTTGAATTGCGGGCAAAAGTACAACCCTATTTAATAAAAAAATAGCGAAACAGTGAACTGGCGAATTAGCGAAATTGTGTGTGATTTGAAGTGTGTAGTTTGAATAGATATTTCATCAGTTCGTGAACTCATCGGGTCATCAACTGACCGGAACCCAATACCCAATACCTGAAACCGGGAACCTGAAATGGTCTGTTTTTCAGTAAATTTTTGTACGTTTGTTATCCCAAAAACCAAAAAACAAACTGATGAAAACTTTCATTTTCCATAGCATTTTAGCTTTTATGCTGATCCTGTCGGCCTCCGTGCTGGTAAAGGGACAAACTTATGACCTGAAAAAAATGCCTCCTGTCGATCCTAAGGTCAGGACAGGGATACTCCCGAACGGAATGCACTATTATATCCGTGCAAACAGGATCCCTGAGAAGCGAGGCGAATTCTATATCGCAAATAATATTGGTGCCATCCTCGAAGATGACGATCAGAACGGGCTGGCTCACTTTACCGAGCATATGTCATTTAACGGAACGGATCATTTTCCCAAGAAAGGGATCCTGGATTACCTGGCCACGATCGGGGTTAAGTTCGGAACGAATGTGAATGCAGGAACCAGCCTGGAACAGACGGTCTTCAATATATCGAATGTACCGCTGAAGCGCGAAGGGATTCTCGACACTGCCCTGATGATCCTGCGCGACTGGTCACATTATGTAACTTTCGAGAATGAGGAAATTGACCTCGAACGCGGTGTGATCCTCGAGGAATGGAGGATGTATGGATCGGCAGAAGAACGTATGAGCAATAAACTGGCCCCGGTCATCTACAAAGGGTCAAAATATGCAAAACGGGATGTGATCGGCGATACTGCCGTCCTGAAACATTTCAAATATGAAACTATCAAGAACTTCTACCATAAATGGTACCGTCCCGACCTCCAGGCGCTCATCATAATAGGGGATTTTGACGAGAACGTGGTCGAAGCCAAGATCAGGAAACTGTTCAGCGCCATTCCGAAAGCCGAAAATCCCGCTATCAAGGAAGAATATCCCGTCCCTGATAACAAGGAGCCACTGATCGGCACTGCAACCGACAAGGAGGCTACCTCGACTTCCGTGGATGTTAGCTGCAAACATGATATCATAAAACCCGGCGACAAGAACCTCGGGTATATGCGGCTGCAGCTGGTGCGTGGCCTTATTAATAATATGTTCGGAAAACGGATGAGTGAGTTGTCCCGGAAAGAGAATCCCCCGTTCATTTCGGCTTTCAGCTATTATGGTGGTTTTACACGCACCAAGGATGCATTCACCGGTACTGCGCAGGCAGCAAACAATGAAGGCATCAAGGCGCTGACGGCACTTCTGACCGAGATGCAACGAATGAAGCGCTTCGGATTCATTGAAGGTGAATTTGAACGGGCAAAAGCAGATCTCATGAAAAACTATGAATCGCGTTATATGGATCGCGATAAACGGAAGAACCGTGAGCTGGTCAACCCTAATGTTTCGAACTTCCTTACCAACAATCCCAATCCCGGTATTGAATTTGAATATGCCTTCGCGAAGACCATGATCCCCGGGATTACTCTGGAGGAATTGAATGCTGAAGCCAAAAAATATTTCACTGACGAGAACATGGTGGTAACCGTTACCGGGCCCGAGAAAGAAGGAATCACCCTTCCTACAGAAAAACAAATTAAGGATGTATTGGCTGTTTACAAATCCGGTAAAATAAGCCCTTATGTGGATCAGCTGGCCGGGAAGAAACTGATCGAAAAAGAACCGGTTGCTGGGAAAGTTATAAAAACCTCCGCAAACAAAGTGCTCGGAACCACGGAATGGGTTCTGTCAAATGGCATGAAAATCGTCTTCCGTCCCAGCGATATTAAAGAGGACGAACTTCTCCTCAGCGGATACCGTGAGGGAGGTGTTTCATTATTGAAAGAAGAAGATATCCCCTCGGCAATGCTATTGGGTGATGCTGTATCCCAGATGGGGGTAGGAAGTTTT
>Ga0182019_10002209_pt1 | contig 9969 bp, 11 predicted proteins | sample 812E2MmetaG_FD_120483 | JGI IMG/M metagenome (GOLD analysis project Ga0182019, IMG submission 120483) | Permafrost microbial communities from Stordalen Mire, Sweden - 812E2M metaG | ecosystem: Environmental > Terrestrial > Soil > Wetlands > Permafrost | place: Sweden: Stordalen | collected... | reverse complement strand
GACATCCCCGCTGGCGACTACGAGTTGTCTCTCGTGCCTGTGGGTGCAGATGGTCGGGATTTGACCGGCGCGGTGTCCCAGGCAGGAGGCGGAACCTGTTCAGCACATAGCGGCGTGAATCCGATCGCACGAACCATCGGCAGGGGACAGCTCACGCAACTGAACGCAGTCCTCATCGAGGCAGACTGTGCGCCAGTCTGCGGTGGCTCTGACAGCACCAAGGTTTGTACCCAGCCGTAGCCTCTTCCCGCATCCCTGCCAGCCCGTGGTAGTTTAATCGGCTCGATGGCGTTCTCGAATTCCACCCACCAGATGCCTTCTTGGCTGAGGCCGGCAGCGCAGCGTATGTCACCTAGCATCCGGACGCTGGTGGTGGCGCTGGCGGTGCCGTGGCTCTTCTATGTCTTGGTGAGGCCGGCACGCGGGCTGGTGGATGACTACCTCGTGTTGGGGCCGGGGGTCATGCGGGGACAGGTCTGGCAGGTTGTCACCGCGCTATTCGTGGACCGGAATCCGCTGGCGTTTCTCAACCTGCTGGGCCTGTGGTTCGTGGGCGCGGCGGTGGAACGGACCCTGGGGCGCCGGCGCTTTCTCATCCTCTTCTTCGCGCCAGGCTTGGCGGCCAATCTCGTGGTCGCGCTGCTGTCGGCCTGGTGGGGCCAGTGGGCGCTCTATTCGGGATGTGGGGACTCGGTGCTGGGTCTGTTCGTGGGACTGGCGGTTCTCTACGGTCCGGCTCAGGTGCGCGTGATCGGAACCCTGGCCATGCCGGCGCGTGCCTTGGCCGCCATTTTCGTTGGTCTGGCGATCGTCAGCTCAGCCGCCTACGGCGCCTGGCCTGTCATGTTCGGAACCTTGGCAGCGGTATGCTTGGCCTACTATCTCTGCGGGGGCCGCGGCCGGGACGTGCGCGAGCTTATCTCCTGGTTGCAGCGCAGGACCGGCCGGCGCTCCTGGCGGGTCATGGATGGCGGCAAGTCGTCTCGGCGACCGGACCGATTCAACTAGCCGGAAATGCTAGCTGTTTCTCACAGAGGGCATTGAGAACACGGAGGCGGAGGAGGAAGGAAATGGGTTGGTCTCGTCCGGTCAGAACCCTTTCTTCTCGTCCGATCTCTGCGTTCTCTGCGCTCTCTGTGTGGAATAGGTGACTTCGATCCACGGTGCGTGCGATGCGGATCAAGCCCGGTTTGCATCTGGCGGCTGTGCCACGTAGAACAGCCGCTACGGGGGAGCCACCAGGCTGAGAGGCGTCGTTTCTGACGCGACCCCTTGAACCTGATCCGGGTAATGCCGGCGTAGGAAGGAGACACATTGAGCAGCAACGCGAGCGAGCGTGGGCTTTTACCCATGGCAGAGGATCTGCCGTCGTCGCGCAAGGTCTACGTCGAGGAGGACGGCCTGCGCGTGCCCATGCGCGAGATCACGCTATCGGGCGGGCAGTCCCCGGTGCGGGTCTACGACACAACCGGGCCGCAAGGCCACGATCCGCACCAAGGCTTGCCCAAATTGCGCGCGCCGTGGACCGCACGCCGGGTTGGCCGCGGCGATCAAAACTTCTCCCAGATGTCTTGCGCCCGCCGCGGCGAGATCACCGAAGAGATGCGTTTCGTGGCTTTGCGCGAGAACCTGGCGCCCGCCTTCGTTCGCGACGAGGTCGCCGCCGGCCGCGCCATCATTCCGGCCAACATCCGCCACCCGGAGCTGGAGCCGATGGCCATCGGCTGCAACTTCCTGGTGAAGATCAACGCCAACATCGGCAACTCGGCCCTGTCCTCGTCGGTCGAGGAAGAAGTGGACAAGCTGCACTGGGCGACCCGCTGGGGCGCGGACGCGGTGATGGATCTATCTACCGGTCCCAACATCCACGAGACGCGCGAGCGGATCATTCGCAACGCGGCGGTGCCCATCGGCACGGTGCCCATCTACCAGTGCCTTGAGAAAGTCGGCGGCCAGATCGAGGACCTGTCAATCGACGTGTTCCTCGACACCATCATCGAGCAGGCCGAGCAAGGGGTGGACTACTTCACCATCCACGCCGGGTTGCTGCTGCGCCACGTGCCGCTCACCGCTTCCCGGGTGGCGGGAATCGTGTCCCGCGGCGGCTCGATCATGGCCAAGTGGTGTCTTTCCCATCACCAAGAGAATTTTCTGTACACGCACTTCGAACGGATCTGCGCGGTGGCCAAGAAGTACGACATCGCTTTCTCGCTGGGGGACGGCCTGCGGCCGGGCTGCCTGGCTGACGCCAATGACCAGGCGCAGTTCGCGGAACTGGAAACCCTGGGCGAGCTGACCAAGATCGCGTGGCAGCACCACGTGCAAGTGATGATCGAGGGCCCGGGTCATGTGCCGGTCCACCGAATCAAGGAGAACATGGAGCGGCAGCTGGCCGCCTGTCACGGGGCGCCCTTTTACACCTTGGGTCCGGTGGTGACCGACATCGCCCCGGGCTACGACCACATCACCTCAGCCATCGGCGCGACCCTGATCGGCTGGTACGGCACCGCCATGCTGTGCTACGTGACACCCAAGGAACACCTGGGCCTGCCCAACCGCGACGACGTGAAGGCCGGGGTGATCGCTTACAAGATCGCGGCCCACGCCGCCGACCTGGCCAAGGGCCACCCGGGCGCGCGCGCGCGCGACGATGCCATGGCTAGGGCGCGCTTCGATTTTCGCTGGCCCGACCAGTTCGCCCTGGCGCTCGACCCGCCCACCGCACGCGCTTTCCACGACGAGACCTTGCCCGACGAAAGCGCCAAGCAGTCGCATTTTTGTTCCATGTGCGGCCCCGCCTTCTGTGCCATGCGGATCACCCAGGATGTGCGCGAGCAGGCCAGCCGCGATGGCGTCTCGGTCGAGCAGGCGATGGAGCAAGGCCTGCGCGAGCGCGCGGCTGAGTTCCGCAGGCAAGGCGGCGAGATCTATTTGTCCACTGGGGCTGAGGGGAATCGCTCGGGTGCCGGTCTGAAACCGCGCTAGCTATCCCGCGCTGAACGCACTCGGGCAGTTCGGAACCAGGGGACAGTGTTCGCAATCCGGCCGGCGCGCGAAACAGCAGCGGCGGCCGTGCCAGATCACATGATGGGAAAACTGGATCCACCATTCGCGCGGGATGATCGTCATCAGATCCTGCTCGATTTTTTCGGGCGTCGAGGATCGTGTGAGCGCCAGGCGCTGGGCCAAGCGCTGGACATGCGTGTCCACCACGATTCCCTCGGCCAAGCCGAAGGCCGTTCCCAGCACCACGTTGGCGGTCTTGCGGGCCACGCCCGGCAGCTCGCACAGCTCGGCCATCGTGTGCGGGACCTGGCCGCCGTGACGTTCTACGATCGCACGCGAGGCCCCGATCAGATTCTTGGCTTTGTTGCGGAAGAAACCGGTGGAGTGGATGAGTTCCTCTAGGGCCGGCGGGGGCGCCATGGCCATGGCAGCGGGCGTGGGGAACTGCGCGAAGAGCAGCGGGGTAACCTGGTTCACCCGCTCGTCGGTGCATTGGGCCGACAGGATGGTCGCGCACAGAAGCTGGAAGGGGTTGTCCCGATGCAGTTCGCAGTCAGCCTCGGGATACAGGCGATCGAGGCCGCGCAGAATCGCGGCCACGCGCTTGCGCTCGGGCGGCCAGACGGTGCGTGCGGAGCGGGGAGCTGCGCCACTGCCATGCTTGGACCGGGCCATAAAGAGTTTCTAGCCTACTTTGTTCCAGCCGAGGCGACGAACTGTGCGGGTGTCAGGACGCGCACGCCGCGGCAGGCATGCTTGGGAAAATGCCGCAGGTTTCCCGTGACCAGCGGAACCTCGGCCGCGTGGGCGCATTCGGCAAATGGGAGGTCGTCCGGGTCGGGCAGCAGAATTCTGTACCCTGCCCCGACCTCGGCCCAGGTGGTCCGCGCCCGAATGGCATCAAGGACGATGTTCACTTCGCCCGCTGGCAGGCAGAAGGCTGGATGCACCAGCACCTCCGCATATTCCGTGAAGATCCGGTCATCTAGCACGGCAACGACGGAGCCGGCCCGCAGCCATTCGACGATGCGGCCCGGCGGACCAGCGGGCGAAAGGAAGCCCGCCACCAACACATTGGTGTCGAACACCGCCCGGATCATCAGCGTGCCTTGCGCGCCTTGCGCGCAGAGGCGATCTCCCGTTCGATGTCTCGCATGGTCATGCCACTGGTGCCGGCGCGGCGTGCGGCGTCCCGCGCCGCGCTTAGGGCCAGGCGGCTACGCGAGTCGCGGATGGCTTGGATGACCCCTTCCGGATCTTCGGCCGGTCCGATGTCGACCAGCACGGCCACCGGCCTGCCGTCGCTGGTCAGTAGCAGCTCCTTCTCCGCTAGCAAACGCTGCTTGAGCAGACGCGGCTGTTTGAGGTCCTTGATTGCGATCAGGTGCATCTTGATGTCCTTTTAAGGACAGTTTACTCTCCCCAGGCGTTTCCGTCATGCGTGTCTTGTGATCGGTCATGGCGCCAGGGGCGACCGCAGGTCGCCCCTACCTAGGAAGTGCCGCTTGGCGTCTATGGCCCCACCCAGGCCACTCGTGCGCCCGCAGCTTGCGCGCTCTCGGCGGACAGGCTCTAATCCGCCCCCATGGACGAGACGCCCGAGGAACTCGAGCAGATCCGCCGCGAGGCTGCCGAGATCGATCCCTATCGGTACCGCCGGCACCGGCGATGGCTGATCACGGCTCTGATCTTCGCGGCAGGGGCGGGCGTGTGCTGGCTGGCCATCACGATGGCCTCTGCCGGACGCAATCCCTGCGAACGCGTGCGTGACCACTATTGCCGACACGCCAAGGACCAGGCCAAGTGCGCCAGCTATGAAAGTATCTTGCGCGAGTCCGTGCAGGACCAAAGCCCTGCCATGCGCAGCATGATCCGCGACCAGTGCCTGACCAAGATCAACCGGCTCAAGGAAGAGGACGGCGTCACCGTCCGCTGAATCTTCCTAGCGTTGCGTCAGTTCTTCGATTCACCGACGGCCGACGATCCGACCCGCTGACTGTGCCGTCGCTGCGCTCCGGTGCTCACATACCGTGTGTGTATGCTCCGCTCCGGTGCTCGCGCCGGCGAAGGCGCGGCGAAGCCGCGGGGCAGGTGGCAGGGTGGGCAGGTCCGAGTGCCCGAAGGGCCTTCGTCATCGGGCCGGCTTGTCGGCCGGTTCCCGAAGGCGGATCAGTCACACGGAGAACGAACTGCCGCAGCCGCAGGTAGACTTCACGTTCGGGTTGCTGAACTTGAAGCCAGAGCCCTGCAGGCTCTCCACATAGTCAATCTCGGTTCCCATCAGATACATCAGGCTCATCTGGTCGCACAGCATCTTTATGCCGTTGGACTCAAATGCCTGGTCGGTCTCTTGCGGTTGGTCGAAGTAGAGGTCATAGGCAAATCCCGAACAGCCCCCGCCCAACACCTTCAGCCGCAGCGCATAGCCATCCTGGATCTTCTCTTCCACGCGGATCTGCTTGACCTTCTCCGCGGCTTGCGCGGTCAGCGTGACCGGCGTTGCGGGCGCTTCATTCAGTGCTTCGGCGGTCTTGTCGGCGGCGGCAGGCATGTGCGAACTCCTCTTGGGTCTATTCTAGCCCTCTCGTATGATGCCGGCCAGCCCGTGCGGGTTGCCAAATTCTTCAGTCTCAAAACGGCTTCGTCGATTCGGCTTGCCAGCCAGGCGAACGAAGGCCGGTGACGTTCCACACGCGCAGAGGCTCGGCTTTGCCTTTCACGCGCACCGGTGGCAGCGCGGTCGCGGCCACGAAGTTCCCGACCTTGCCAAAGGTCGCCTCGGAGATCAGCACTTCCCCTGCCTTGGCCACGCTGCACAGGCGCGAGGCGGTGTTGACAGGGTCGCCGATGGCCGTGTACTGGAGTGCGCGCGAGCTGCCCAGCGCGCCGGTCACCACGGTACCGGTGTTGATGCCGATGCCGATGCGGATTTGCTCCTGACCTTCGGAGGCGCGGGTGCGGTTGAACTCGGAGAGCACTTGCAGCATGTCGAGCGCACACTCGACCGCTTTTCTCTCCGCGCTGGGTATGGCCACCGGCGCTCCGAACAGGGCAATGATCTCGTCGCCCACGAACTTGTCCAGGGTTCCTTCGTGTTTGAAGATCACATCCACCATCAGCTCGAAATACTCGTTGAGCATGCGCACGATTTCCGGTGGTTCGCGCTTCTCGCTCATCGCAGTAAAGCCGCGGATGTCCGAGAACAACAGCGTGACCTCGGACAGGGCGCCGCCTTTTTCGAGCTGCAGCTTGCCCGACACCACCTGTTCGACCAGGTTGGGCGAAAGCAGCCGCTGGAATTGGGCGCGGGTCTTTGCCTCGTGCTCGATTTTGCGCGCCAGCATGGAGTTGTGGATGGCAGCGGCGGCTTGGTTGCCGACGCCGGCGAAGATCTGCAGATCCTTTTCGCCGAAGGCGTTGGTCGCCACCATGGAATCCAGGTGCATGATGCCGAGCAGCTCGTCGTGGTGGATGAGCGGCACGGTCATGGTGGAACGGATGCCCTGCATGATGATGGAACGCGCACCCTGAAAGCGGCTGTCCATGCTGGCGTCCGAGGACAGCACGGCGGCCTTCTGCGTGACCACCTCGCTCAGGATGGAACGGGAGAGCACGATCTGCTCGGTGCGCCCGTCCCGCGTCTTGGCCACGCGGGGCTGGGGAACCCCGTCTTCCATCAGAAGAATGACCCCGCGATCGGCCGGGATCAGATCGAACGCCTTCATGATGATCTTTTCGAGCAAGAGGTCGATGTCGACCTCCAGCCCGATGGACCGGCCCAACTCGTAGGCCAAGCGCAGCTTCTCGTAGTCGCGGCGCAGGGTTTCGGGATCGCTGATCTGGCGCTCGGGCAGGAACTCGGCGGCGCTGGCTGCCTGGACCTTCTGGTGAATCAGTGCATCGGCCAGCGCAGCCTGCCGAATGCTGACCCGCTGCGCTGCCTGGGAGGCTTGGCTGGACTGCTCCTGGAAGATGAGCTGCGTCCCGCCCAGCACGATTTCGTCGCCTTCGACCAGGATGCGTTCATCGACGCGTTCATTCTTGTAGAACGATCCGTTCAGACTGCCGAGGTCGCGGTAGAGGAAGCTACCGTCGGGCTGGCGGATGATCTGTGCGTGTTCCTTGGAAACGATGCGGTCGAGGATCTGGATGATGTTGTGAGGATGTCGACCAATGGTGGTCATCGCGCCCAGCTCGTATTCGCGGCGCGCGTTGCTTGCTTGAACGATCAACTTTGCCATGCGGTGCCTTGGAAGCGACCAATTGTATCACGTCACCATTCGATACGGGCAGAGTCGGTCACCGCCCGCGGCGAAAGGTGGAAATCGAAGGTCTTGTTGATGACCGGGAAGACGGCCGTCGCGATGAAGTGCGCCTCGATCGATACCTCTTTCTTGCTCCGGGAAAAGACGACCTCTAGATGTGGATCCCGCACCCCCTCTTTGCGCAAGTTCTGAGGCACGGACTTCTTCAGGTTCATGATCATGACCGAGGCGACGGCTTCCGGACGGAGGTTGGCGCGATAGAACATGGGGAGCGCGTCCAGCAGTACGCCCTTGGCACGGGAAGAGAGCGAGTAGACCGGCCAGGTACAGACGATCACGTACACCATGAGGCCGAGCAGCAGGACAAGGGCAACCGAAATCGTGTTGATCGAATGGGGCTTCTTGTACCTTATCGCCATGGCATATGCCTCTTCATGCCGTCGAAGCGGGCTGTCTCAGCGTGCGGGCGAGTTGGTTGCGCATGCAGAAGGCGCCAAGCAGGAGCTGGACCGCAAGCGCCACGGCCTGGGCGCCCAGGGAGGCCGCCGTGATGGCGGCCGCGGCCTTGGCCGGGTCGTGTGCTGCGCCGGGCACGTAGCTGGAGAGGAAGTAGATCATCGCGACCTGCGTGGTCCCCAGTCCCATGACGGCGATGGGCAAGACCGCAATGAAGTAGACAACCGGGAGGTACAGGATCGCTTGTGACACCGGCACCTGGACCCCAAAGGCGCGCAGCGAGGCGTAGCTGAAAACCATGAGGATGCTGATGTGGGGAACCCGCACCAGCAGGGCTCGAAGATGTCCGGACACGCCCGCAGCGAACAGAACGTCGAAGATGGGGCGCGAAGTCAACCAGCTTGGTCTGAGCACAAGCAGGACGAGGTACGCGGCCAGCGCGACGTAGGCACCCAACACGATTCTGCGCAGGGCAGGGGGCAAGTCCGGGGCTATCAGCATGCCGATCGATGCGAATACCAGCAGCAGGAGAATGTTGGTCCCCATGACCAGCAACACGGCTGCGGTTCCGCGCAGCAGGGGAACCCCACGCGACCGGTTCACGAAGTAGACGATGGCCCCTTGCCCCACCGTGTAGTTGACCAGAGCGAGGAGATAGGTGGCTCCGCGAACTACCAGGACCTCGCGAAACGAGAGCCGGGCCACGAACCAACCGAAAGTCTTCCAGATGGCGAAACAATCGCCGAGATAGACGCCCAGGACGAGCAACACCAGCGCCGGGATGGTCCAAGCAGCGGCCGACCCGAATGCCGCCATGATCTGCGGGAGGGAGATGTTGCGGAACACGTAGCAGAGCAGACCGAGGGTGACGGCCCACGCCAAGATTCGGCCGAACTTCTTTCGCATATGCAGGCACTATCGCACGAATCGCCGACGGTCGCGCAAGCACGCGCGTCCTGGCTTGTGTATTTGACGCCGGGAAGCGAAACTCACGGCAAGGTACTCATGAGCGACGCGGGATCTTCTCAGGTTCCACCAGAAAGTGACAGCACGGACAGCGGTCGTCTGGAGGCCACGCTGGTCGAGCCCCTGACTGTGCCCTTCTATTTGCTGGTCGAGCCCCTGGTGTCGGGCAAGCAAGTGCTGGACGTTGCAGCCGCCGTGGGTGGACCGGGCCCTGAGTGTCTTAGACGCGCCGGGGCAGCTGAGGTGATTTCTTGTGTGCTGACCGGACCGTCACTACCTCTGCCCGACGCGGGGGTCGACATCGTACTGCGCGGCCTGCCGGTGATTCGGTCAGACGCGGATCGCGGTGTCTGGATGGCCGAGATCCGCCGCGTGCTGCGCCCAGGAGGGTTTTGCGTGCTGCGCTTGGCTGCCGCCGCTCTGCGGGACCATGCGCAGGCAGGCGCGGGCCTGCGCACGGCCTGCATGGACCTCTTGCTCGCGTATTTCGCAACGGTGGACATTGTCGAGGAGACGCAGTTTGGCGGCGTGGCCTTCCATGTGCCAGGCACGGAGGATCTGGCGGTCAACGAATCCCTGACCAGGCTGACCGGCGCGTCCGGACACCTGGTTGCCTTGTGCGCCGATTGTGCAGAGCGCCCGTGGAATTTGCCTGAGAGTCTCCTGGTGCCGACCGAGGCCGGCGCTGCAGCCCAAGCAGGCACAGCCGGAGTCTCCGCGGGGGAGTTGGCTGCCTGGCAAGGCGAGGTGGCGCGGCTGGAAGCGCGTTGTGCGGAGTTGAGTCGCGAGCGCGAGGACGCGCGCGAAGGCGCCATGACTCTGCAGGATCGAGCCGATCGGCTGGAGCGCACCGTCGCGGTCTTGCGCAGGGACGTCGAACGTTTTCTGCGCCAGATCAGCGACGATGCGGCCGCGCGTGAGTTGCTCGCCCTGGAGCGCGACAACCTGCGACGGGATTTGTCTGCGGCAACCCAGCAAGCCGCGGATGCTGCCCGCGAGGTCGAAAGGCGGCAGGTCGCCCTGCGCACACTGGAGAAAGAGGTCGTGCGTTTGCGTGCGGCGCGCGGGGGAGCCGGGCGCCCGAATGGGAAGACCTGACCAGGTGAGAAGCGGCCACGCCTTGACCAGAGCCGTCCCGTCCACTAAGGTTTCCTACTCTTCGCGGTCGTGGCGGAACTGGTAGACGCGCCAGATTCAGGTTCTGGTGGTAGTAATACTGTGGGAGTTCAAATCTCCCCGACCGCACCAGGAACCCCCGGATATTCTGGGGGTTTTT
>Ga0182019_10002208_pt1 | contig 9969 bp, 8 predicted proteins | sample 812E2MmetaG_FD_120483 | JGI IMG/M metagenome (GOLD analysis project Ga0182019, IMG submission 120483) | Permafrost microbial communities from Stordalen Mire, Sweden - 812E2M metaG | ecosystem: Environmental > Terrestrial > Soil > Wetlands > Permafrost | place: Sweden: Stordalen | collected... | reverse complement strand
GCGATCTATCTGGAAGGGACACGTCACCGAACCCAAAACGCGGAAAAGCCGGGGGGCTATTCCAGTGATCGCCCCACTAGCCAAGCGCCTACAGTTTCACCGTGCCAGCAGTGGCAATCGCACATCGGGGGTCATGTTCCCCAACTTGAGCGGCTCCCCGATGGACTTGGGGAACCTGCTAAACCGCGCCATCCTTCCCGCACTCAACCGTTGCGCTGTGTGCGGAAAACCGAAAGAGGAGTGCCGAAAACCGTTCGGCGAAGGCAAGGACACTGCACCAGATCACGAATTTGAGCGAGACAAGATTCTTCCCGAGTGGCACGGCTGGCACGCTGCACGGCGGGGACTGGGCACGAACTTGTACCGCTTAGGTGTGCCGGAAAAAACGATTCAGGCCGTCCTTCGCCATGCAAACGTGTCCACAACCAATACGTACTACATCAAGAGTGCAGCGGAGGACACCCGAGCAGCGATGGCGAAGCTAGAACGGCTTGTGATTGGCAACGAGGCACCAACCGAAACAGAACAGTACGACAATTTCGCAAGTGGCAACGAAGTGGCAACAGAAGCGGCAGACGCCAACCCTGCTGCAATCCAGTAAACACCTCTGTTTACTGTCGTTTGAATCTGGTGGCGGCGGTAGGACTCGAACCTACGACCTACGGATTATGAGACCGTCGCTCTAACCACCTGAGCTACACCGCCAATCCGGGAATACGCGGAAGGATAACAGGGACAGCCCGGAAATGGGCACAGAATCCCGCAGACGCGGGTGGACGCGTCCCTGCCTCATTCTAAAAGTGTATGGAATGGAGTGTCAAACCTCATGGCTGCGTGCGAAACTGGGCGCATGAAGGTCATCGCTGTGATTCCGGCGCGGCTGGCTTCGACCCGGCTTCCGCGCAAGATGCTGCGCGAGATCGCCGGCGTTCCGTTGCTCGCTTGGGTGTATCAGGGAGTGCGGCGGTGTTCGTCGGTCGATCAAGTTATTGTCGCCACCGATTCGGATGAAATCATGCAGTATTGCGAGCAGCAAGCCTTTGTCGCGCACATGACTTCGGCGGCGCATCGGTCGGGAACCGAGCGGGTGCATGAGATCTCTGCTGTTATTCCGGCTGACGTTTATTTGAATGTTCAGGGCGATGAGCCGCTGACTCGGCCCGAGCATATCGAGAGCTTGATTGCTGTGATGCGGGGCGCGGAGGTCGAAGTGGGGACGCTGAAGACTGCGGCTGCGGAGGTTGATATCAACAATCCGAGCGCGGTGAAGGTAGTGACGGATGCCGCGGGACGGGCGCTGTATTTTTCCCGGGCGACCATTCCGCATGACCGCGATGGCGTGCGTCCGCGATACTACAAACATCTTGGGTTCTATGGCTATCGCAAGGACGCTTTGGATAGATTCGTGCGCTGGCCGGAGTCGTCGCTGGAACGCAGCGAGCGGCTGGAGCAGTTGCGCTTTCTCGAGAACGGAGTCCCCATCTACGTCGCAGAAACTCCGTTCGACACCGTGGGGGTCGATACGGAAGAGGATGTGCAGCGGGTGGAAGAGATTATGAGGAGAGAATTGGGACGACGCTAGCTTGGCCAAGACTGTTGAAAGGCGGGTGGGGCGCCCGCGCCCCACGTTCAGTGTGACTTCGCCCAGGCTTCGGCGGCGTCTGTTCTTTTTGCGATCGCTGGATGCGAGTGGAGAAGCCACTCGACCCAGCGCGACGGCGTTTTCTCCGCGAGATTCTGGTCGGCCAATTTATTCATCGACGAGATGAAAGGCGCAACGCTGGCCACCGACTCGAAGCAATAGCGGTCGGCTTGCCGCTCATTGAAGCGCGAGTAGGCGTTGAGCGCGGGCATCAACAGGAACGAGAGCACGGTCGAGACCAGAATCAGCAGCGGCAGGTCGGCGAAGTCGGACATGGTTTCGAACATATTGCGGCGCTCCACCGCGTAGTGAAGAACTTCGTTGGCCAGCCAGAAACCGAAGAGCGTAATTCCCGCCTGCACGAAAATACTCTTCAGAATGTGGCGGTGCACGTGATGGCCGAGTTCGTGCGCGAGCACGGCTTCGATTTCGTCGTCAGAATAGTTATCGAGTAAAGTGTCGGCGAGGATGATGCGCCTGGTCGCGCCGAGACCGGTCAGCGCGGCGTTGGCCTTCTTGCTTTTCTCGGAAAGATGCCACTTATACACACCTCGCACGCGCGTGCCGGCGCGTTCGCTAAGAACAATCAAGCGGCGCTTGAGTTCGTCGTTTTCGAGTGGTTCGAATTTGTAAAAAATCGGAAACAGCACGACCGGCGCTAGTTGCGCCAAGAGTACAAAGAGTCCGAGAACAACAGCCCATGCGATCAGCCACCAGTGCTGCGGGCTCTGGCGCATGAGTTTGTAGAGCAGTTCGACGACGATCGTAGCCATGACCAGGCCAATCAGCAGACTCTTGAATTCATCCCAGAGCCAGGAGCGGAATCTCTGGTTGGATAGGTTATAGCGGTGTTCCAGCCGGAAGCCGTAGTAATCGAGCGGAGTTCCCAGCGCTTTGCTGATCAGCATCAGCATCAGGACGTACAGGAAAACGGCATAAGAGTAGTTCTGCGAAGCGCCGCGTTCCGCCAGATCGCGCAGCGTTCCGGTCCAGCCGGCGGCCAGGAGCACGACGAGCAGCCCAAAGCCGATCACGAAATCAGCGACGCCCAGCCACCGCTTGATGCGGTTGTAGCGGCGCGATTCCGGAGAATCTGCGAGAACCGGTGTGATTTCCCTGGTGGCCATCATGCTGCGATTGACACCATCCTATCGTGTTCCGAGGCTGGGTAGAACGCGAAAGTGCGTGGCCAAGCGGAAGCACGAGGCATGGCCGAGCTTCGCTCGGCTGGACGGACGAGGGCGTCCGTCGCTACGCGAGCCTTACAAATCCTTCGCCGCTTTCCAAAACCTCCTCGACCAGTTCGGGCGTGGCCGCTTCAACGTAACAACGCAACATCCGCTCGGTGCCGGAGGCACGAAACAATACCCAGGCGTCGGCGCCGTTGCCATACTTGGGAGCGTCCAGGTAGAACTTCACGCCGTCGCGATTCTCTTTGCGCAGGATGGAATAGGCGCCGAGCTTCGTTGTTTGCGGGTCAGCGGCGCGGCGGATGGCGCGGTTCTTCATTTCATCGGGAATGTGCAGATCCCGCCGGCCATAGTAGTGCGCGCCGAATTCCCGCTGTAGATCAGCGACCAACTGGCCGAGCGGCTTCTTTTCTTCCGCCATAACGTTCGCCAACAGGAGCGCGTTGAGTATGCCGTCGCGTTCGGGGAGAAAGCGGCCGTATCCGATGCCGCCGGATTCTTCCCCGCCGATGAGAATTTCATGCTCCATCATCAGGTCGGCAATGTACTTGAAACCGATGTTGCACTCGCGCAGCTTACGACCATACTTGGCGGCGATGCGGTCCATCATGCCGGTGGTGTTGAAGGCTCGCACCACATCGCCTGGCCACTTCTTGTACAGCAACAACCAATTCAGCAGAACGCACATACACTTGTGCGAATCGACGAAGCTGCCGTCTTCAGCTACGGCACCGATGCGGTCGGCATCGCCGTCGGTTACCAGGCCGGCGTGGCATTTTTCCTTCACTACGGTTTCCTGCAACAGCGCGACGTGCGGCAGGATCGGTTCGGGATTAATGCCGGGGAACAGCGGGTTCACTTCCTGGCGGATCGCCACGTAGCGGATGCCGTGTGTGTCGAATATTTTCGTCAGAACTCCACGGCCGGAGCCATACATGGAGTCGATGGCAAACTTGAAATTCGCGCGGCGGACGAGATCGAGATCGGCGAACTGGGAAACCGCTGCGACATAAGCGGGCTTCAGATCCAGCTCTTCGATTTTTGCTGCACGGCTGCTGGGCATGGCACCAGCGCCCAGTTCGTCTTCGATGGACTTCATGATCGCGGGCGTGGCCGAGCCTCCAAACTTGGCTTTGAACTTTACGCCGTTCCAGTTCCATGGATTGTGGCTCGACGTGACCATGACGCCGCCTGCCGCTCCCAATGTTTTGACGTTGTAGGAAACCGTGGGCGTGGGGATGTAGTCGTTGGCCAGCCGCACGGGAATGCCGGCGCCAGCGATTACTTCCGCGACGGCGCGAGCGGCCCGGTCGGAGAGGAAGCGCGTGTCGTAGCCGACGATGACGCCACGAGTGGGATCTTCATGCTTGAGGACGTAGCCGGCAATCGCGCCGGCCACGCTTCGCACATTGTCGAAGGTGAAATCGTCGGCGATTAGGCCACGCCACCCGTCGGTACCGAATTTGATTTGGGTCATGAGTTCGTCGTTGGTCGTTAGTCGTTCGCTGTTGGTCGTTCGCGAATGCAGCTCCATCACTTCGTTCGGGGTGACAATCCTTAGAGATGTGGCTAGCGACTAGCGACTAATGACTGCCCTTTCACACCAATTTCTTCAACTTCTTCTCATCCAGATGCTTCACCACTTTGCCGACATCCTGCGACTGGTCGAGCGTGGTGACTAGCAACGCGTCTTCGGTCTCTACAATCACCAGCCCGCTCACGCCGACCAGGGCAACAAATTTGCCGGGCGCGTGAACATAGTTATTTCTTGCATTCATAATGAAACTGCCGTCCGCTGAGACCAGGCTTCCGTCGGCAGGTTTCGTCTTCGCCACGTGATGCTCGTGAAGCGCGGTCCAGGAGCCGAGGTCGTTCCATCCGAAGTCGGAGGGCAAGCAGAAGATGCGCGACTGGGCTTCTCCCTTGGCGGATCGGGGTTCGAGGACTGCATAGTCGATGCTGATGTTTTCGCACTTTGGGTAGAGCTTGCGAAAAGTGTCGGCGAACTTGCGCGTGCCGTAGGCAGCGGCAATTCTTTCGAGGAGCGGCGCGGTGTTGGGAAGGTGCTCGCGCAGGGCGTTCGCTAGCGTATCGGCGCGCCAGAGAAACATGCCGCTGTTCCAGAAGTAATTGCCCGCTTCGAAGAACTGCCGGGCTGTCGCGAGATCTGGCTTTTCGGTGAAGCGGCGGACGCGCAGGGAACTCTGGCGATCGGGCGCTCCAGCCTCTATGTATCCGTAGCCGGTTTCGGGGCGCGTCGGGGGAATGCCGAGGACAACGATGTTTTCTCCCGCAGCGGCGATCTCGATTCCTTGGGTTAGAGTCGCGCGGTATTGGGCGAGGTTGGCGATGACGTGGTCGGAGGGAAACAGGCCGAGCACGGCATCGGGATCGTGACGAAGCAGAAGAAATGCCGCTAGGCCAATGGCGGGGGCGGTGTTGCGCGCCGCGGGTTCGGCGACGATCTGCCTGGGAGGAAGCTTTGGAAGCTGGCGCCGGATGGCGGGGCGCAGGTCGTCATTGGTGATGATCCAGAAATAGCTCGGCCTCGCCATCGGAGCGAGGCGCGCGATGGTTTGCTGGATCATGGTCTGTTTGCCATCGAGCGCGAGCAGTTGCTTGGCGCGGCGCTTGCGGCTCAGCGGCCAGAAGCGCGTGCCTCGGCCGCCAGCCAGGATTACCGGATAGAAATGTGGGTTCGCTTTCACGGTGGTTGCAAGCCTAACATTTACGCGGGGCGGGGCGAAAGCGTGATGACTCACTCACATGCGCGTGGCGGGCTCAGGTACGGTCCCGCTCGGCACCCAGACTTTCAGGAATTCGACCGCCCACTGCGGACGCACCATGAAACCTCGCACAGCGGCTGGAATGACGACCGCGTCGCCTTTGGCCAGTGTCACAGGGTTGCGGCCCTGCGCCTCGACAACTCCGCAGCCTTCAACTGCGACCAGAATCTGCACGGATGTTTTGCCTGCATCGTCGGCGGTTAAGAATACATGCGGCTCCTTCAATTCAAACAGGTCCACCGTGAAGTACGGTGCGGCAATCATCGAAGATTGCCGGCTATTGCCACCGTGGATGCTGACCGGTGCGGGGCGGATCACTTTGCCGGAGGCAGTGCTCTCTTTGACCGAGGCTAGGCCGCGTTCCAGATGCAGCGGGCGCGGGCGTCCGTAGTCGTAGAGGCGATAGGTGGTGTCGGACTGTTGCTGCGTCTCCACGATGACGGAGCCTGGTCCGAGCGTGTGTACAGTACCGCCGGCTACATAAATCATCTCGCCCTGATAGACATTGATCCAGTTGAGCAGATCTTCGGCACGATTTTCCTGGATGCTTTGCTCGAACTGAGCCACCGTAACGCCGGGCTTCAGACCAAGCGCGATCTGCGATCCGGGCTTCGCATGGGCTACGTACCAGCATTCGGTCTTGCCCCAGGGCTCGCCGAAACGTAGCGCGGTTTGGTCGTCGGGGTGCACCTGGACGGAGAGCTTCTCTTCGGGGAAGAGAAACTTCAGCAGCAACGGAAAGCGCTGCGGATCGCGCGCCGCTGTGCCTACGAATTCGGCGCCGATTTCTTTGCTCAGGTCGGCGAGCGAACGTTTTGCGAACGGACCGTTCGCGACTACGCAGTTGTCGCCGGTCAGCCAGGCTTCTCCGATTCTTTCGTTGAATTTTTGATTGGGGTAGATGGCGGAAAGATCGAGTGTGCCCCAGGGACGCGGGTCGAAGGCTGGCGACATCAGGAGTGGGTAGAGTTGGGTCATGGGAGATTGCAGCTGCGGATCACGATCTTGAATCCGCTAGCGGGGCTACGTAGCGAACTATGGCTGGTCCTTCTGAAGGCGCTGCCAGACGAGCTTGCCTTCATGGTCCTCACCCATCTCGTGGGTCTTCGCCACCAGCGTGAGGTGGTCACCTTCGAAGACGTAGTGTCGAACGCCATCTTCACCTCGCTCTCCCTGGATCAGCGATTGCTTGATATGGTGTGTCACTGTGGAACTTGAAGTGTCAAGGGTCCAGGTGCCGCAGTAGGCATAGTAACCTTCGACGGCCGCAACTTTCTCTGAAGTGGGCTCCGCAAGGAATGCCTCCCGCGAACTGGCTTGGGGGACGGTCGGACGTGGGTCCGAGGTGATTTGCACGCTCATCCACCCGCTGCGGTCGTACACAATCAGCCCGTCGGGGTGTTTGCCGTAGTACGGATAGATAATCTCGCCATTCGGGCGAATGGTTTCTATGCTGACCAAACGCCACGCGCCGATCAGCTGATCACGTACCGACGCAGCATCTGGCTTCGCCTGCTGGGCGGACGCGGAGATCGATTGAGATGACACGACCGTGAGCAAGCACAGAGTAAATAACCATAGCGATCGCAAACTCAACCTCCTCAGGACAATGAAGCACAGAGGCTACAAACAAACACAGCCTCGATCTTGGCGGCGCAATGCATTAGGTCCTTCCCCTTCGACTAGCTCAGGGGCAGGAATGACACTCCAAATTTGTGTTGCGACTCTATGGAACCCGACTCACAGCGCGCCGAAAAACTTGTGCATACGCTCCAGGCCACGGTCGAGTTCGGCGATCGAGGTGGCATAGGAGACACGGATGTGTTCCTTCGTACCGAAGCCTTCTCCAGGAACGGTGGCGACGTGGGCCTCGCGCAGGAGTTTGCCAGCTATGTCGGAGGCCGAGTTCATGCCACTGCGACCGAAGAATTCCGACACGTTGGGGTAGGCGTAGAATGCACCCTCCGGCAGCGTGCATTTCACACCGGGAATGGAGCGCAGTCCCTTGACCACGTGATCGCGCAGCTTGATGTAATCCACGCGCATGTCTTCCACGCACTGTTGTGGACCTTTGAGCGCCGCGACCGCTGCTTTCTGCACGATTGACGTTGGATTCGAAGTGGACTGGCTTTGCAGCTTTTGAACGGCGGTGATGATCGGCGCCGGGCCGAGCGTGAATCCGAGACGCCAGCCGGTCATGGCATAAGTTTTCGAGAGCGATCCGACGACCATAAAGCGGTCGCGGTACTCGCGCAACGAACCTACCGAGAAGCGATTGCCGCTGTAATTCAGATACACATAGCATTCGTCGGAAATTACCCAGATACCGCGCTGGTGGGCCAGTCGGACGACTTCGGTCATGTCTTCCGGGCTCATCACGGCTCCGGAGGGATTGGAGGGGGAATTCAGAATGATGAGCTTGGTCTTCGGCGTCACGAGTTTCGCGACCATGTCGGCGGTAACGCGGAACCCCTGCGATTCGTCGCTCTGGAGGAGCACGCAGGTGCCGCCGGCGTAGCGCACCATGTCCTTGAACGAGACCCAATAGGGGACGGGAAGGATAACCTCGTCGCCATGGTCGACTAGCACAGAAATGACGTTGAACAGCGCATGCTTGCCGCCGACCGAGGCTGCGGCTTCTTCACGGCGGTAATCGGAATCGAAGTCCACGGCATGACGGTGCACGATCGCGTCCTTCAGTTCGGTGGTGCCGCCGACGGCGGTGTATTTAGAAAAATTCGCCTGGATGGCGGCGATGGCGGCATCCTTGACGTGCTGCGGCGTGGAGAAGTGGGGCTCGCCGGCGCCGAAATCCACGACATCAATACCCTGCTGGCGCAGCCTGTCAGCCTCGGCCACGACCGCCATGGTCGCGGAAGGCTCGATGCGGTTGATGCGTTCCGTCAGGCGGACGGGGTGGGTGACGGGTGCGATTACGGTGCTCATAATTACTTTGCTGCCCTCATGGCTTCTTTTTTCTGAACTTGCTCTTGGCTTCAGAATGCGTCTTGCCCACGCGCTGCTCGCCGTTCTCGAATTTGTGAGCCACATCCATTTTCTCACGAAGTTTCTGCCCGACAATCTCAGGTACCAAGCAATTGATGGATCCGCCGAGCTGGGCGACTTCGCGCACCAGACGCGAACTCAGGTACGAATATTTTTCCGCGGGCATCATGAACACCGTCTCCAGACCGGGCTGGAGCTTGCGATTCATCAGCGCCATCTGGAGTTCATATTCGTAGTCGCTGATGGCGCGAATGCCGCGCAGGATGACCCTCGCCTCGACCCGTAACGCGTAGTCCACGGTGAGACCGTCGAACGTGTCGACCGAGACGTTGTCAAAGTCCGCGGTCATCGCCTCCAGCATCTTGCGACGGTCGGCGACGCTGAACAGCGGGTCTTTTTCGGGATTGCGGAGAATGGCGACGACCAGTTCGTCGAAAATCTTGCTGCCGCGCTCGATCAGGTCGAGATGGCCGTTGGTGGGAGGATCGAACGATCCGGGATAGATGGCTTTGATGCGCTTCACTGGGGCCTCTTTTGACGACAGGGTCAAAGAAAGGAGGATTGTATGCGGGGGGAAGCGGGGATGGCAATCGGAGGGTGATTTTGATGGGTGATGGAGAGGGGGCGCGAGACACCCGTCTCTCCATCCATTAACCAGTTGCGAATCGCGGCGGCTACCGTCTCGCCGCCGGTACTTTCGCTGCTTCCGGCACCGCCGACGGCATGGTCGTGACTCGTCCCTGGGTACCGGTCGCTTGCGCCGGAACCACAGTTGGAGTTGATGACGCTGCTGACGGAACCAGTCCCAGAACCTTGCGCACTTCGGTATCCAGTTTCGCCATCGTGTCTTTGTTTTCTTTGAGGAAGGTGCGGGCGTTCTCGCGTCCCTGCCCGATGCGTTCCCCTTTGTAGCTGAACCACGAGCCCGACTTCTCCAGGATATTGCTGTTCACGGCCAGATCGAGCAGGTCGCCTTCGCGCGAGATGCCTTCGCCGTACAGAATGTCGAACTCGGCTTCACGGAAAGGGGCCGCGACTTTGTTCTTCACGATCTTGACCCTGGTGCGCGAACCAGTGACCACGTCTCCTTCTTTAATGGCCGCGATGCGCCGAATGTCAATGCGCACCGACGAATAGAACTTCAGCGCGCGCCCGCCTGTAGTGGTTTCCGGGTTGCCGAACATCACGCCAATCTTCTCGCGGATCTGGTTGATAAAGATCAGGCAGGTGCGCGACTTGGCCACCGTTCCTGTCAGTTTGCGCAGCGCCTGCGACATCAGGCGTGCCTGCAGTCCCATGTGGCTGTCGCCCATTTCGCCGTCGAGTTCGGCCTTGGGGACAAGCG
>Ga0182019_10002206_pt1 | contig 9973 bp, 7 predicted proteins | sample 812E2MmetaG_FD_120483 | JGI IMG/M metagenome (GOLD analysis project Ga0182019, IMG submission 120483) | Permafrost microbial communities from Stordalen Mire, Sweden - 812E2M metaG | ecosystem: Environmental > Terrestrial > Soil > Wetlands > Permafrost | place: Sweden: Stordalen | collected... | reverse complement strand
TTTTACCAGTATTCGTTTGCGATTTCCACGGCCAAATACGGCGGAGATGCAAGTTTCCTGCTGAGCAAGCGAAACGATTTCACGATCCAGGGCGGCTATTTCTTCGACCTGCTGGAATCGGGAGGCGTGAAATTTTTCGATGATTACAATTCGGTTCTCAGCGGGAATTTCCAGCCTCTCCTGGTAAAAAAGCTGGACCGGGTTGAAAATGAAAACTTTTCGGTAACCATCCGTGCGCGGAAATACTGGCTTCTCAACCTGGGTATTTCCCGGAGTTACAAAAAGTCAGGCACTTTAGATCTCGCGACTACCATCGGAAATGCCGTCATCCTGCAAAACGAATTCCAGTTTACGGATGTTGTTGCAGCCGTGAAATGGGCCTATAAGGAGAAATTCATCCAGACCATCGACGACAAGATCTCGCTCGGAACCAATTATCCTGTGGTCTGGCTGCAGTATACACACGGCATCAAGGGATTTCTCGACGGGCAGTTTACTTATAACCGCGTTGACCTGAAGATCCGGAAGACCTTTATGATCAAATATCTCGGAAAGCTGACGTTCCAGGTCAATGCCGGTTATGTGGACCAGCCGGTGCCGGCCTGCAACCTTTATTACGGAAATGCCAGCTACCGCCTGATCACCCTGTATGCCCCGAACAGTTTTGCCACCATGCGCATGAATGAGTTTCTTTCCAGCAGGTATGCTTCCCTCTACCTTTACCATGATTTCGGGTACCTGCTTTTCAAGGGAAAGAAATGGTTCCATCCCGAATTCGCCCTCTCTCAGAATATCGGGTTCGGCTGGCTCGATCACCCGGAACGGTACCGGTATGTGAACCCTTCACAGGAACCCTATAAAACCATGGATCTCGGTTATTATGAATCAGGCTTGCTGATCAACAAACTGGTTGATCTGAAAATCTACACCATCGGCATCGGTGCATTTTACCGGTGGGGACCCTATTCGATGAACAACACCTGGGACAATTTTGCGGCAAAAATAACGGTAATTTTCCCCTTCGGAATGTAATTTATTTTCCCACAAAGTCGCACCAAGATTATCAAAAAGGAGCACAAAGGAAAAATCAATGGAAATCAACATAGGGATTTGATAAAACATAGGTATATTTGTATTTCCAGTAAAAAAATTACGATATCCATTCCGTAGTTACTATAATCAAAGTACCAACAAAATCTGAAGCATGACCACTTTGTACGAAAAATACAAACTTTTTTTTATCATTCTTATCATCTGCGTGATTGGTTTCCTCGCATGGTATTTCTCCCAGATCCTCATCTGCATTGTCATTGCAGGAATTATTTCCATCATAGGATATCCGCTGGTGGAACTATTTGAAAAGATCCACTATAAAAGAATAAAACTCCCGCATGTCCTCAGTGTTTTTCTCACGCTGATCATTATCCTGGCAGTGGTATTCGGCCTTTTAAGTTTTTTCATTCCCCTGGTCGTTAAGGAAACCAGCATGGTCGGATCTATAGATTGGCAGAAACTCCTGGATTACTACAAACCCGAGCTCCGGTGGCTGCAAGATACGCTCCTCCAGTATGGGATCATCAAAAAAGGCGCAACCCTTGAATCCCTGCTCAAAGACAACATTTCCCATTTCTTTGATCTCAGCATTTTTTCGAACTTTCTTTCCGGGGTCATTTCCTTTGCAGGAAGTCTTCTCTTCTATATATTCACGATTCTTTTCCTTTCATTTTGTTTCCTTCTCGATGTCATGATGCTCCCCCGTTTCATCCTGATGCTAACGCCCCGGAGATACGAAGACCAGGTCAAACATATCATGCTGAGAAGCAAGATGGTGTTATCGCGTTATTTTATCGGGCTGGTCATCAATGTTCTCGTGATGATCGCATCCTATTCCATCGCATTGAGTATCGTAGGCGTGAAAGGTGCGCTGGTGATTGCGTTCTTCGCAGGGATCGTCAACATAATTCCCTATATAGGTCCGCTGATTGCTGTAGGAACGGGTATTATCCTGGGCGTAACCGGAGTTGTTAGCGAGGGTTTGTATGGATCCATCGGATCCATGATGCTGAAGGTGTTCCTCGCAATGATTGTGGTTATCATCATTGACAACATCGTATACGGACCCATGATCCAGGGAAAAAGCCTGAAGGTCCACCCGGTTGAGATATTTCTGGTCATCATTGCCGCAGGCAGCATCGGAGGCATCCCCGCCATGATCATCGCAGTCCCTTCGTATGCCTTTTTACGAATCGTAGGGGAAGAATTTTTCAGCCAGTTCAGAATCTTTAAAGGATCTGGCGAGGTGGCGGGTTGATATAGTGGTGAAGGGTGAAGAGTGAAGAGTGAAGGATGAAGAATGAAGAATGAAGAGTGAAGAATGAAGAGTGAAGAGTTAAGAGTGAAGGGTGAGAGGTGAGAAGTTAGTTGTGAATTACTCTGTGACTTTGTGACTCTGTGACTTTGTGACTCTGTTGCTTTATAAACTTTATAACTCAATTTATTATTCGTAATTCGTAATTCGTAATTCGTAATTTTTAATTTTCAGGGGTATGGCAAAATCAAGTTCAAAGGTCCTGTTGGCCGGCATCACCGGGCTGGTTGCAGGCATAGCAATCGGGTTGCTGTTCGCACCCGCCAAAGGGTCGAAGACCCGGAAAAGGTTGAAAAAGAGAATCATGAGCCTGGCTGAGACCATCGAAGATGATGTCAATGATAAGCTGGGGGCACTGAAGTCGGTATTCGCAGGTGAAGAGGAAGAAGATGAGGAGGAAGAAGATCTGCAGGAAGCAGGTGAACCTGGAAAGCGACAAAAACGTGACACGTAACGCGTTACGAAATATAAACCTGTAACCTTAACCATTCATAACATCATTAACCATGGAATCCCAAAATTTAACAGATAATGTCAGTGAGATCTCCGAAAACGTCAAGGCATATATCCGGCTGAAGATCGACCTACTGAAGCTCACCCTGACGGAAAAGCTGTCGCTGATTATTTCGGCATTGCTCATCTCGGTGATCCTTTTCCTGGTTTTCCTCTTTATCAGCATGTTTATCAGTGTGGCATTTATCTTCTGGTTCCGCGATCATGCAGGGCCATTATATGTCGGAGCACTGATTGTAGCCGGCTTTTATTTCCTGATCGGCGTCATCGTTTTTTTAATGCGTAACAGTTTATTTATAGATCCGCTGGTGTCGCAGATCACAAAAATTTTACTGGAGGAAGAGGATGAAAACAAATAAAGTCCGGCGGAGCATGATCCGCGAGATCCACACAATGCATGAACTGCAGCTCGAAAAGACACGGTTGCAACTGGACCTTGTGAGAACAGAAGATAAGATCAAGGCCAATTACCGGCATATCCTGTCTGCATTTTCATTGAGGAATATTTTTTTGACCGTAACCGAGCTTGCCAGTACCTCTTCGATCTTTTCTAAGGCATTCACTCTTGGGAAGAACTGGTTCGGCAGGCGGAAGAAAAAGAAGCAGCAGAAAAAGCAGGCGGAAGAAAAATCAAGTGAAACGGTGAAGGGTGAAGGGAGAGAGGTGAGTAGTGAGTAGTGAGTAGTGAGTAGTGAATAGTGAACTGATGAACTAGTGAGTTTTTCGCGTTCTTTGCGGTTTTAGCTTTGTGCACTTTGCGTGAAATAAAAATTGTTTTTTGAAGGGTTCACGCAAAGATCACAGAGGTTAACGCAAAGCACGCTAAGAAAAGGTTGATCATAAATTCAATCGAAAATCGTAAATCGTAAATTCAATTCAAAATCGTAAATCGTAAATATTTTTGTTTTCCAAGTTTATTAACCTTAACCAACTTCTTTCCGGCTATTTTCTTTCCCGATTGACACGGAGGGTTATTTCCTGGGGAAGCCCGGCAAGCCTTTCGATCGAACCTACCAACTTCTGTAACCTGCATTGCCCGGAATGTCCCGGCGGAATGAACCTGCTTACGCGGGACAAAGGGATCATGGATTTTCATTTATATAAAAACCTGGTCAGTCAGATTTCTCCTTCTCTTTTCTATCTGAACCTCTGCTTCCAGGGCGAACCGTATCTCCATCCTCAGTTCACAGAAATGGTGAAGATTGCAAAATCGAAAAAGATCTTCGTTTCAACCACCACCAACGGACATTACCTGACCCCGGAAAATGCCAAGGCCACCGTTGAATCCGGACTCGACAATCTGATCATTTCACTGGATGGCACCGATGCAGTATCCTATGAGAAATATCGTGTTGGCGGAAATTTCAGTGAAGTCATTACAGGGATAAAAGAGATCGTCAGACAGAAAAAAGAAGCCGGGTCAAAGAAACCCATGGTCATCCTTCAGTTTCTTCTTCTGAAATCAAACCAGCACCAGGTAAAGGATATCCGTAAATTCGGAAAAGAGCTCGGAGCGGATAAGGTCGAACTGAAGACCGCTCAATTCTGTGAATTCAGGAAAGGAAATCCGCTGATGCCGGATGATCCGAAATTCTCAAGATACAAAAAGAGTAAAACAGATCCGGAAGGACATACTTTGTATGAAATCCGGAACCGTTTGCCAAATCATTGTTTCCGGATGTGGAGTTCCTGCGTGGTAACCTGGGACGGCTTTGTGGTTCCCTGTTGTTTCGATAAGGATGCTGCTTACCGGATGGGGAACCTGGATGAGAATTCATTTTCAGAAATCTGGAAGAATGAAACCTTCCGGGAATTCCGGAAAAAGATTTTATCTTCCCGGAAATCCATCGATATTTGCATCAACTGCACGGAAGGAATGGGGATTACATACTTGCTTTAAAAATTTTTAAATATAACCAGCATTGATTCAAGCACCTTTACCCTCCAGGAATGACCAACAAGTTTTTTTTCACCGCAAAGACGCCAAGACGCTAAAAATTCAATAATTGTTTTTGCGTTCTTTGCGTCTCCGCGTCTTAGCGGTATAAGAAATATCATTTTTATTTGTCAAACACAACCGAGTTGTGGTTAATTAAAATTTCTGTCAGATGAATAAAAAACTTTTCATTGTAATAATAATTATCTGTTCATTTTACAATAGCCTCCTGCAAAGCCAGGATGTAAAAACTCTGAAATCCTCGAACGGCAACCAGAAGATCTTCCTTCTTCAAAATGAAAACATCAGCTGCAAAGTGATACTACGAGATAACCATCTGGAAGGCGATTCGCTGATTGGCAACCCGCTTTGGCTGCGGTCGTTGGGATCAGCGCCGTTTACGCTTTATACCGATGCCGGTTTTGGACTGCAGTTCACCTGGACCGACTGGCAGGCGCCAAAAAAGATTTTCAATGCCGACAACCCTGTTATCTTCGATAAGACCGATATGGAAATGGACGGTCACACATTTCGACAACTGTTAAACGGAGGAGCAGAGCTTGAAATCAATTTCCACGGAACAAATAATCCTTTGCTGGTGAAAATAACGTACCATCTTGACCCGGGAACCTTTTTCTTCAAACGGAAAATTGCCGTCCAGGATACTACTTTCGGTTATCATTTCCTGGAAAAGATTTATGGTCTTGAAGCGAAGATCTCCGGTTTTGGACGATCGGGGATCCGTACGGCCTCAACAATATTTGAAGAGAGTTCGGCAAGCGGCAAGCCGCTGCAGACTGCATCGAAAGGCTCGTTTTCCGCTGATCCGGTCAGCATATTGAAAAGCGGTGATTTCGGGCAGCCGGTCGCCTTCACTTTTCAGCAAACCAGCGCTTTCTTCGGGCTTGAATATCCTGCATCCGGAAATTCGGCAAGAAAAGTGAACCTTTACCAGGCCAGTGTGGAATGTTCTCAGGAATTCGGGATGAGGGTAGGGAAAGAGGCAGAGGAAACCGACTGGGTTGTCGAAGCACTGGTACCAAACCTGAATGTCAAAGACTGGTTCTTCCGATACCTGGATGGGATCAGGGTGGCGCCTGCAAAACCTTACACGCTTTACAACAGCTGGTATGACCTCCGCTCGCCGGAGTATCCGAAGGTGCAGCCCGATCATGTGATGAATGAACAGAATGTCCTGAACATCATCCGTCTCTTCCGGAAAAACATGATCGAAAAACATTCGATAAAGCTGGATGCCTTTGTCCTGGATGATGGCTGGGATGTTTACCAGAGCGACTGGGTGCTGAGGAAGGAAACTTTTCCAAATGGTCTGAAACCTATCGCCGATACGCTTCAGAAAACGGGAACCTCACTCGGCCTCTGGATGGGTCCTACAGGAGGTTATTCTTTCCGGATGAAAAGGGTCGACTGGATGAAGGATCACGGCTATGAAGTGGTTGGCAAGGGGCGTGATTATGCGATGCTCTGCATAGGAGGGAAGAACTATTCCGCATTGTTTAAAAAACGGGTGACTGATTTTGTGGAAAAGGAAGGCGTAGCGTATTTCAAATGGGACGGGATACAGTTCTCCTGCAGCGAACCCGATCACGGCCACCCGGTGGGAATCTACTCCCGAAGGGCAATACTTGATTCGGTGATCGCCAAGTGCAAGGCCGTCAGGGCAATCAACCCTGCAACTTACCTGAATATTACTTCCGGTACCTGGCTGAGTCCCTGGTGGGTGAAATATGCCAACCAGGTATGGATGCAGGGCGCCGATTACGGGTATGCCGATGTGCCCAGCATCAGTGAGCGGGATGCAGCTATCACCTACAAGGATTTTGTTTTATATGATGATCTTAAAAACCAGGATTGCTGGTTCCCGGTCTCCAATATGATGACCCACGGCATCATCAAAGGGAACCTGGAACGGCTCGGCGGCGAAGATGATCCTTTGGACAAGTTTACCAATGATGCCGTATTTTATGTTGCCCGCGGGATTTCGATGATCGAGCTGTACATTTCTCCCGACCTGCTCTCTGAAGGCGAATGGGATGCCATCGGCGGGGCCATTCGCTGGGCAAAAGACCACCAGGCTGTCCTTGCAAACACGCAGATGATCGGCGGCGATCCCACGAACCGTGAACCTTACGGGTATGTTCATTTTAAAGAATCGAGAGGGATCCTGGCATTGCGCAATCCCTTTATCACTCCAACCCATATACTTATTCATCTTTCCGGCGAATACGGGCTCGATGCCCAGGCTTCCAATCTCGTTCTTGAAAAAGTTTATCCATACCGCTGGATCTCGCCAAAACTTTATGCATCGGGAGCCACCCTCGACATTCCGCTGGAAGGCTATGAAAGCGCAGTCTTCGAAATGTATCCCCTGCAGGAGGCAACCGAACCCCTGGTCTGCGGGGTAAGATTTACTTCCGGTCCTTCTTCCGGAGATCAATATTTCCTTTCGGTTTACGATGCTCCGCTGGGATTCCGGCTGCTCAACCCGGAAGTTGTCAGGAATGCAACGCTGGACGGGAAGAAAGTTGATCCTTTCCAGATCATGAATAGCGGCATGAAGTTGCCGGATGTCGCCGTGATAAAGCCACTTGAAATCACTGACACGAAAACAGGAGCCGGATTTTTATCAAAGCTCGAATTCAGCGAATCGGTGAAAGAAGCACGTTACGCGGTTTTGCTGAAGCCTGACAAGGGATATGAGGACCGGGAATTTCCGTCTATCACTTTTACCTGCGGAGAAAAAGAATCTAAAGCCATCGTTCAGCAGCAGAAAGGGTTGTGGTCGTGGTATTCGGTGATCACCGGTCCGGAAGTAAAATCGATCCTTACAAAGATTTCCAATAATGCAAAGACAAAAGAGTGGAAGGGGAATGCCGCTATCTACCTGATCTGCCAGCAAAAGCAGGAAGGAGATCATCTGACCCTTACAACAAAAACGGCATTATCTTCCCGGCTGATGCCGCCGGAACCATTTGGAAAAGGAGTTTCAGAAAGGATCATCAAACTCGGGGAGATTCAGCTGATGGTGAAGTAGGATTAGCACTAATATGTGCATTCTTAAAAGATTTTTTCACCGCGAAGACGCAAAGACGCAAAAAAAATTTATTGTTGTATTACCTTGTCAAGTCTGAACAAGCCGAATACGGGTAACATAAATATTCTCCTTCTATTTATTCATTCGCCCTCAGGCCGGGAGGCCTCGTCACCACATAAGCAGCTGCGCCTGGTTTTTTTAATCTTAAAAGATTTATAGTAATATTAATCCACTTAATGTAACTATGACTCCTGCCGGCAGGCAGGGAAGCTGAAAAGTTAATCATTTGTTTCGCGTTCTTTGCGTCTTCGCGTCTTTGCGGTAAAATAAAATAATTTCCCCTTTTCCATATTCAGATTGAGATAAAAAGTTTCTCTATCTTTACTATGTTATCCATACAAAAGCGCACATTCGAAAAACACCATTTCACCTGAAGAGTAATCGGACTACAAAAATTTCTGTATGAAAAGATTATTTACATTATTTACTTTTCTTCTCCTTTCCTTTATCGGACTGAATGCCCAAACCGGATTCCCCGGTGGACTGACAGTACCTTCACAATCTGATAAATCCCCTTTGTTTGGCTTTGACACTTTCATTAACAATCAACCCCAGCAAAACCAGAGAAACATTGTGATTTGTTCGGCATTTAATGGATGGCTCTATGCAACATATTCTTATTTTGATAGTAATGTTTTTCAAGATGCATTAACCATCCTCAGATCTAAAGATAACGGAGTTACTTGGTCTGTGATTTTTGATGCACCATTTGGTTCATTTCATTATGGAATTTCAAAAATGAGTATCTTGGTCTGTGGAAATGATACGTCTAACATTAAATTGTTTGTCGGTCTTGGCCTTTTTGATTCTCTCTATCTGAATCATTCTGTTCAGATAATTCGTTTTGATAAAAATGGTGTGGTGGAACTTGAATTCCTTCATGAGAATTCACGACAAATAAGGGATTTTGCAATGGCAAGTGATGATCTCTATCCTGCAAGCAATTCAAATCCCTTTTCCTTTGCAGTAGCCTATTCTAAAGGAACGTTTTATAATGATTCTATTGTTTTTTGTTCATCGAGTAACGGGGGAATGTCATTTGACAAAAAATATAGAATTGCCTCATCATCACATTATTTCGACAAAGTGGCCCTTGCTTATGGCCAGAGTCCATCCTTCAGTGGCGGAAGATATTTTGCTGCTTGGGAGGAGCAGGATAATGAAAATTCTGTTTCCGGACATATATACACAGCCCACTCGGAACCGAATTTTAACAGTCCGTTCACAACCCCTGTCCTATTAGACAGCCTGGATGCTTCAACAGCAAACAAGGCTAGTAACCCGGTTATCGCCTGCCAGAATAATGCGGCTGATAACGACAGCTCAAACCTCACCGAGGTGGTACTCTTCGAAAAATATATACCGGCAACCCATAAATTTGATATTGCCGGACTCTACAATAAAAAAGCATCGAATACTAACAACTTCCAAAAATTTACCATCGATGCCTCGGCCAATAACAAACTTCAGCCGGATATTTGTTTCAATGCCTTTGATTCCACTTTCATTGTCACATATTTTGATTCGACCGCACTAAAACTTCCATACTACACCCACGACTTTAACATGGTGGATCCTGATAGCTGGAATCTCCTTTCTGCCGGATATAATGACTATAACAATCTCATTTCCCCTCATCCGCATGTCGAGATGGATTTTGGGAGACAAATGGGTGTAAATACTTGGATTGGAATCCGCGGAACAGGGAACGGTGCTGCCATGTTCGATTCACCATTTACCTATTATACGGGTGTTCCTTCAAACTCACAAGTTCATCTTCCTGGAGTTTCTCCTAATCCCTGCAACGATTATATTAAGATCGCCTTTGAACAGAAGAAAGCCAGCAGGGTAACCATCGATGTAATGAGCATCCTGGGCCAGCCTTTGGGAACCATTACCGATCAATCCTATCCTGAAGGTAAGCATGTTGTTCAGTATGATGTTTCCGGTTTCCCAGCCGGGACCTATCTGTACAAATTCAGGTCAGGCGACTTTGTTGTTTCGGGGAAGTTCACGGTAATCAGGTAACAGAGCACTTTAC
>Ga0182019_10002204_pt1 | contig 9980 bp, 9 predicted proteins | sample 812E2MmetaG_FD_120483 | JGI IMG/M metagenome (GOLD analysis project Ga0182019, IMG submission 120483) | Permafrost microbial communities from Stordalen Mire, Sweden - 812E2M metaG | ecosystem: Environmental > Terrestrial > Soil > Wetlands > Permafrost | place: Sweden: Stordalen | collected... | reverse complement strand
CGAGCAACACGGTCGCGATGGCAGATCCAAAGCCGATCAGGTTGGCCTCACTGAGGCTGGTGTTGGTGATTAGAACCGACAGCAGCTCGAGACCGTTCTTGCCATGGTTGATGATGTAAGCCAGGTCGAACGCCCGCAGGGACTGGATCGTCGTGATGACGACGATGACGACGTTGATTGGCATCATCACCCAGAAGACGACGTGTGTGTAGGTTTGGACGCTGTTTGCGCCGTCGATTGCGGCCGCCTCACGCAGAGACGGGTCCACGCTCTTCAGACCTGCCAGATACAGCACCATGATGTATCCGACATGCGACCAGCTCGCGGCCACCAGCGCCGCCCAGAGATTGATTGACGGATCGCCGAACCAGTCCGGCGTGGGGAGATGCGCGGTACGCAGGACTGCATCGATGAACCCGTAGTCCTGGGAGTACTGCATTTCCCAGATGATGCCCACGAGCGCCAGGGACAACACGACCGGCAGGAAGAAGATGGACTGGTAGATCCGCGTACCCCTGATCTCCCGGTCCAACAGGATCGCGAAGAACATGCCGATCGGCGTCGCGATGAGCATGAGCACCGCGAACCACAGGATGTTGTGTTTGAAGGCTTCCCAGAACGGCGGGTAGCTGCTCCAGAGTTTCTGGAAGTTGCCCAGACCAACCCAGTCGTTGGAGTTGATCCCCTGGATGCCGCGCCACTGGGTGAGGGACAGGCCGATCGAAGCGAGGGTCGGTCCCCAAATGAAGACGAGGTCGAGGGTCAAGGGAATCCCGACCATCAGTCCAAGGACTAGCTTGTCGCGTCTGGTAAGCAGCGAGTAGCGCCGCCGCCTACGACCGGACGCAGTTGTTCCTGGTTGACCGCGTCCCGTGAGCAGCGAGAAGACCCGCCGCATGCGAGACGCGGCCGCCCCCAACCGGCCGACCTTTCGGTCGGTCCGATCGAGGGCGGTTGCTCCGCGTTCTTGCGTCATCAAGAAATCAGTCTACTAAAGGCCAACCTCAAGAAACAAGGATCACTGAGGAGGCAGGCCATCCCACTGTGCCTGGACCTGCGCCAGCAGCTTGGTCAGATCCTGGTTGGGATCGCCAATGAACTTGAGCAGCCAGTTCTGCATGCCGTTCGCGCCGGCGAAGTCCGGGCGAGTGTCACGATCGAGGAACTGGGTGATCTTCTGCGCGGCACCGATCAGCTGAACGGCCTTCTGCTGAAGAGCGTTGTACTTGGAGGTGTTGGCATCCTTGGCGGCGGCGACGTTGCTCGGGTCGGCGGCGACGTAGATGTCCTGCGCAGCGCCGGTTCCGAGGAAGCCGATGAACGCCTTGGCGGCCGTCTGCTCGGCACCCGCAGCGCCGGCTGCGCTCTTGGCCGCGATCATGAAACCATCGATCGGGGCGTCGAGCGCCGCCTCGGCGTCAAACGCGGTACCCAGGCTCGGGAACGCGAAGAAGTCGAGGTCGGCCAGATCAGTGGCACTGGCTGCCGAGAACTGCTGGGAAACGAACATGCCCAGGAGGTACATGCCGGACGTCTTCTTGAGAAGACCCTGCGCGGCGTCCTGCCAGGTTCGTCCGGCCGCTCCAGTCTGGTGGTAGGGCATGAGGTCCTTCCACTGATTGAAGACGGCGAGAACCTTCGGATCGGTCCACTTGTTCTTGCCGGCCATGAGGTCGACGTGGAACTGGTAGCCGTTCATGCGGAGGTCGAGAATGTCGAAGGTGCCCATGGCCGGCCAGCCGTCCTTGTCGCCGAAGGCGATAGGAACGATGCCGTCAGCCTGCATCTTCTTGCAGAGGGCGGTGAGCCCGGCCAGGTCGGTCGGGATCGTGTAGCCCTTGTCAGCGAAGACGCTCTTGCGATAGAAGACCGCCCACGGGTAGTTGTAGATCGGAACGAAGTACTGGTGCTTGTCGTCGCCCGTGGAGCCGACCTTGAACGCGTCGGAGAAGTTGGCGGTCAGAGTGGTCCAGACGTCGTCGATCGGGGTCGCGAGACCCTGAGACGCGAAGAAGCGCATGCGGAAGCCCGAGAACCAGGTGAAGACGTCGTCCGGCTTGGCGCCGAGGTAGCTCGTGATCTGGTCCTGGAACGTGCCGTGGTCGACGGTGTTGACCGCGACCTTGGTGCCGCTCTTCGCGGTGAAGGCGTCGGCCATGTCCTGCATGGCCTTCTTCGGAATCGCGTCAGAGTAGTTGGAGCCGAGGGAGATCGAGGCGGCCGGGGCGGCCGTGACGGCCGGCGGGGTCGACGCATTGGAGGCCGTCGTCGGGGCGGTGGTGGCCGTCGAGCTGCAGGCAGCGATGACGGTCGGCAGAACAGTCAAGCCAGCGGCGCCGATGAGGCCCTTCTTGAGAACCTCTCGCCTCGTGACCTGGCCGGCGCGGTTGTGATCATCCATTGGGCGTTCACTCCTCCTTTTTTCACGACCGCAGATGCGGCCGCGGTTCCAACAAGAGCCAACAGAACAGGCGGATTGTCGGCTCCCTTCTGGCCGTATGTCAAGGGCTTTGGACGCAGACTCGTCGGATTATGGTGGAAAAAGTTGACTTGCGTGCCGGACTGCGGCAGGATTCCACCGGTCAACAAATGGGTTGCCGCAACCCCGCCCGACTGTCCTATTCGAGGAGAGGCACCGCTCGCAATGCGCCGCGCGCCGACCGAACGTACCGATGACGCCCGAGCCGCCACGCGGCCGGTGCTTGCCCGCCAGCGGCAGACCCTGATCCTGGAGCGCGTCCGAGAGCAGGGCGCCGTTCGCGTTGCCGATCTGGTTCAGACGCTCGGCGTCTCGGACATGACCGTCAGGCGCGACCTCGAGCTGCTACAGGATCGCGGCCTCATCGAGAAGGTCCACGGTGGCGCGGCCGCAATCGAGGGCAGCGCACTGTTCGAGCCGGGCTTCACGGTCAAGTCGTCGCTCATGCAGGCCGAAAAGATGGCCATCGCCGCAGCCGCGGCCGCGATGGTCTCGCCCGGGACGGCGATCGCCATCTCGGCCGGGACGACCACCTTCGCGCTCGCTCGGCGGCTGCTGGACGTTCCCGAACTGACTGTTCTGACCAACTCGGTTCCGGTCGCGGACGCGCTCTACAAGGACGGCCGCTCGGATCAGACGGTCATCCTCAGCGGCGGCGTCCGGACGCCCTCCGACGCGCTGGTGGGTCCGTTCGCCGTCGACGTGATCCGTTCGCTTCACGTCGACACGGTCTTCCTGGGAAGCCACGGCCTCGACGCTCGATCGGGACTCACCACGCCCAATATCCTCGAGGCCGAGACCAACAAGGCCCTGATAGAGGCGGGCAGGCGGCTCGTCGTACTGGCAGACCATACGAAGTGGGGGGTCATCGGGGTCAGCTCCGTGGCCCGCCTGGAGGAAGTCGACACGATCATCACCGACACCGGCATAGACCCGGCGGCCTCCAGCCTGATCGCGTCGGTCGCTCACCATCTGATACTCGTGAACGCGGCCACCGGTGAACGCCGCGTGGTCGAAGGCGTTCCGGACGGCCATACCACCCCGTCCGGCCGCGGCGGCCAGTCATGACCAACGAACAGGGCATAGCCGCCCTCATGGCGCAGCCGCACCGGCGCTACAACGCCCTCATCGACGAGTGGCTGCTCGTCTCCGCCGAGAGAACGAGCCGGCCCTGGTTGGGACGTGAGGAAGGGCCCGCGGCCGGCAACCGTATCGAGTACGACCCGTCCTGCTATCTGTGCCCCGGCAACACGCGGGCCAACGGCAAGAAGAACCCGGCGTACGAGTCGACGTTCGTCTTCACCAACGATTTCGCGGCCTTGCGGCCCGACTCCGTCGTGGCATCCTCCGAGGAGGGCCTGCTGCGCGTGGAGACCGAGCGCGGCACCTGCCAGGTGCTGTGCTTCTCGCCTCGCCACGACTTGACCTTCTCGCTGATGAGCCCGGCTCAGGCGCGCACGGTCGTGGATCTCTGGGCCGAGCAGTCGAAGTCACTCGGCGAACGCTTCCCGTGGGTTCAGGTCTTCGAGAACCGCGGTGCCGCAATGGGCGCGTCCAACCCGCACCCGCACGGCCAGATCTGGGCGGGCAGCGCGCTGCCGCGCGAGGCCGTCAAAGAGGACGCGGCCCAGCTCCGACACTACGAAAAGACGGGCCGCACGCTTCTGCTGGATTACGTGAAACAAGAGAGCGGCGGCCCCCGCGAGCTTGTCAGCAACGAAGACTGGCTCGTGGTCGTGCCTTTCTGGGCGGCCTGGCCGTTCGAGACGCTGGTGATCCCGCGACGGCCGGTGCGCCGTCTCCCGGACTTGAGCGAACGCGAGCGCGAGACGCTGTCCGAGAGTCTGATCAGCCTGCTCCGCGGCTACGACCGCCTGTTCGATATGCCGTTTCCGTATTCCATGGGATGGCACCAGGCGCCGTTCGACTCCACGTCGCGAGATCATTGGCAACTGCACGCCCATTTCTACCCACCACTGCTTCAGGCGGGCATCCGCAAGTTCATGGTGGGCTTCGAACTTCTTTCAGAGCCGCAGCGCGATATCACGGCCGAGGATGCCTCGCGCCGACTGCGGAGTGCAATCGAGGCTGCGAGCAAGCCCTAAACCATTCTGAGCTGAAAGAGAAGGAACTACATGGCCGGCCTATCACCCGCCCACCTGATCGTCATTCTGATCATCGCCTTGGTCGTAATCGGACCCGGGAAGCTCCCCGAAGTCGGCGCAGCGATCGGCAAGAGCCTGCGCGAATTCCAGAAGGCGACCGGCCAGGCGCCCGAGGCGGCAGCTCCGGCGCAGCCGTTGCAGGCCGCTCCTGTCCAGCCGATGCTGCCTGCCGCCCCGGCTCAGTCCTTCTACGCCGCTCAGCCCGGCTACCCGGCTCAGCCCGGCTACCCCGTCCAGTACGCAGCGCCGGTCCAGTACGCAGCTCCCGTCTACGCACCTGCGGCCGCCCCGGTCGAACCGGCCGCTGCTCCGCAGCCCCTGCCCGCGGATGTTCAGCCGCAAGTCACCGAGCCGGACAGCCACTGAGCTCGAAGCAACGACCATCCTCCGCCTTCTCGGCGCGTCCGCCGACGAGGCGGAGGTGCATCGGGAGAAGGTATGGGTTGACCCGGCCGGTGCGGACCGGGACCGCCTCCTGAGCCAATCACGACCCGAGGTGCTGCTGCAATGACAGATCCGACCACAGACCGATCCGCCATCGGCCGCAATCTGCCTCGTATGACCGCGTTGCTCGAGCGATTGGGGTCGCCGGCCGGAGGATCGGTCCGTGTGGTTCGTGCCCCCGGCCGAGTCAATCTCATCGGCGAGTACACCGACGTAAACCAGGGCTGGGTGCTCCCGGCCGCGATCGACCTGGAGGTCTGGATCGCGCTCGAGGCCTGGGATCTGCCCGAGGTCGAGCTCACGTCCATCGAGCTCGGCGAGACCCGGCGCTTCCGTTTCGCGGACCTCTCTCCCGAGCACGAAGGGGCGCGGCCGTGGATCGATTACGTCGCCGGCACGGCCTGGGCGATGCGCGAAGCCGGCCTGCCGATCAGGGGCTTCCGTGGAGTTCTGTCGTCCACGGTTCCCGTCGGCTCGGGGTTGAGTTCATCCGCGGCCGTTGAGATGGCGACCACGTGGGCTCTGGCCGATCCTGCCGCCCCTCGGCCGCAGCCGGGGGCGATGGCCCTCATCGCGCAGCGAGCCGAGAACCGCTACGTGGGCGTACAGTGCGGGATCATGGACCAGTACGCGAGCGCCGCCGGCCAGCGTGGCATGGCCCTTCTGATCGACACCCGCAGCAACGAGTTCAGCCCCGTGTCGGTACCGGACGACCTCTCGATTGTCGTGTGTGATACGCGAGCCCCGAGGCGGCTGGACGGCTCGGCCTACAACACGCGCCGCACGGAATGCGAGACGGGAGCCCGGATCATCGCCGAGCATGAGCCGACGGTCCGCACGTTGCGCGACGTGGACAAGGACATGCTTGCCCGCTACCGCCACCTCATGCCCGAGACCGTAGCTCGCCGGTGCGACCACATCGTCAACGAGGACGACCGGGTTCTGGAGACCGTAGCGGCGCTTTCGGCCGGGGATCACGGTGAGCTGGGGCGTCTCTTCGCCGCTTCGCACAACTCCCTTCGCGACCTCTTCGAGGTTAGCTCGAAGGAGCTCGACGTGATGGTCGAGATCGCCGGCACTGTGCCGGGCGTCGTGGCCAGCCGGATGACCGGCGCTGGCTTTGGGGGTTGCACCGTCAGTCTGGTTCGGCGCGGATCGGAAGACGAGCTGCGCAGTGCCGTCATGCGAGACTACCCGGCCAGGACCGGGCTCACGCCGGCGGTCCATCTGGTCGATGCGGTGGACGGAGCAGGGCCCGTGGACACTCGAAACGAGCCGGCAGGCCGATGAGAATCCTCGTTACCGGTGGCGCCGGCTACGTTGCGTCGGCGACGGTCGAGGTCCTGCTCGAAGCGGGACACTACGTGGCCGTGCTCGACGACCTCTCGACGGGATACCGCGGGGCCGTGCCGGAAGGTGCCGCTCTGGAGGTCGGCAGCTACGGCGACGCGGCAACCGTCGCGGGCGTTCTGAGCCGCCACGGAGTCGAGGCCGTGCTCCACTGCGCGGCCAAGTCCCAGGTCTCGGAGTCCGTCGCCGATCCGGCGAAGTACTACCGCGAGAACGTGGCCGGCGGAGTGGCGCTACTCGAGACACTGCGGGTGGCGGACGTGAAACGCGTCGTGTTCAGCTCCACGGCTGCCGTATACGGTCGGCCGGAAAAGACGCCGATCACGGAGGACCAGGCTCCCGCTCCGATCAGCACCTACGGCGAGACGAAGCGCGTCTTCGAGGAGGCTTTGCGCTGGTACGGCGGCGCGTACGGCTTCCGGAGCGTGATCCTGCGCTACTTCAACGTCGCCGGTGCCACCCGGTTCAGAGGCGAGGCTCATGCGCCCGAGACTCACCTGATCCCCAACGTTCTGGCAGCCGCCGCGAATGGCACCGAACTCACTCTCTTCGGCGACGACTTCCCGACTCCGGACGGCACCTGCGTTCGCGACTACATCCACGTCCTGGACCTTGCCCAAGCTCATCTGCTCGCGCTCGAGGCGACGTCGCCCGGCGACGCGCGGACGGGCCCATCGACCGGCGCCTGCGTGCCCGTGGTCTGCAATCTCGGTAACGGTTCCGGATTCAGCAATCGCGAGGTGATCGCGGTCGCCGAGCGCGTCACGGGACACAAGATCGATTGGCACGTGGGGCCCAGGCGCCCGGGCGACCCCCCCGTGCTGATCGCGAGTTCCCAGCGAGCACGTGACCTTCTTGCGTGGCGGCCCGAGCACGGCAGCCTCGAGGAAATGGTCGGATCGGCCTGGGAGTGGCGTAGCGCTCATCCCCGCGGCTACATTGAGCTAGGCTGACGTGGACCAGGGCCCGGCAGTCCAGCCGGCCAGCACGACAGGAGCGCGCTCAATGCCACTTCGCCGTCCTGGGTGGCTGCGGATCCCATTTCGACACCGGGGCGACCAAGGCCCGGCGGAACCCGATACCGAGACGCTCACCACCCACCTGATCGAGCTTCGCAACCGGGTCTTCATATCGCTCTTCTCGCTGATCCCGGGAACGATCGCGGGATTCGTCTTCTCCGGCCAGATCATCCACGTCCTGCGCGCCCCTCTCCCGACCCAGGAGCCTCTGGTGGTCCTCGGGCTGACCGACGCGATCATGATCCAGTTTCAGGTGGCAATCGTCGCCGGCATCATCGTCGGCATGCCGGTGATCCTGTTCCAGTTCTGGCGCTACATCTCACCGGGCCTGACCCCGCGCGAGCGGTCCATGGCGCGGCCGTGGGTCCCGGTGGCGCTGGCCTTCTTCGCCCTGGGCGTCGGTGTCGCCTACTTCATCCTGCCGTACGCAACCGGGTTCCTGTACAACTTCCAGAGCAAAGACATTCACCTGATGCTCACGGCCGACGCCTACTTCGGCTTCGTGACCACGCTCTTCCTGGCCTTCGGGCTGGTGATGGAGTTCCCGATCATCCTCGTTCTGCTGTCCAAGGTGGGCATCGTCAGCTCGGCGCTGCTGCGCCGTTCGCGCCGGAAGGCCATCCTGGGCATCGTCATAATCTCGAACTTGATCACGCCTGGCGCCGATTTCGTCAGCCCGGCGGTGATGGGCGTCACCTTGTATGGTCTCTACGAAATCTCCATCGTGATGATCAGGATGGGCGGCAAGTAGATCGGTAGTCGCTGGCGGACCGGTTGTTGGAGGATCACCATGGCCGAACAGAGCCAGGCGGCTCGGGTTGGAATCGTCTGTGGCAGCCGCTCGGACTTCCCGGTCATGGAGAAGGCCGTCGAGATGCTCGGCAGACTCGAGGTTCCGTGCGAGCTGCACGCCATCTCGGCCCATCGCGCTCCGGACCTGCTGTTCCGCTTCGTGGCCGGCGCGGAGGAGGCGGGGATTCGCGTCTTCATCGCCGGAGCCGGCGGCGCCGCTCACCTGCCGGGCGTCGTGGCGGCCAAGACAATCCTGCCGGTCATCGGCGTCCCTATCCCAACCCAGATCGGCGGCGGCCTCGATTCGCTGCTGTCCATCGTCCAGATGCCGACCGGCATCCCCGTGGCCACGGTCGCGGTCGGGGGCGCGGGCAACGCCGCGCTGCTGGCCGTCGAGATCCTGGCCCTGTCGGACCCCGACCTGCGGAAGCGTCTCATCGCCTTCCGAGAGGCTCAGACGAGTTCGATCGAGAACGACGAGTCCAACGCGAATCTGCGCGGCGTTCTGGGTCGATAGCCGGGCCGGGCAACGTGGAGAAGGTTCGCATGAGCAAGGTCCAGTTCGGCCCCGGCGGCGTCCCCGACTGGCTCGGGCCGATGGTGCGATTCTGCTCGCGCTGCGGCACCGAGCTGCGGTTCGGCGCGGTCGAGGGTGAGGACCGCGATCGGCACGCCTGTCCCAGCTGCGGATTCGTCTTCTACGTCAATCCCCGCCTGGTCGTCACGACCCTGCCTATCAACGAGAGCGGCCAGGTCATGTTGATCCGCCGCGGCATCGAGCCCGGCTACGGCCTGTGGGCTCAGCCGGGCGGCTTTCTCGAGATAGACGAGACGGTCCGAGACGCGGCCATCCGCGAGACCCTGGAGGAAACCGGGCTCGAGGTCGAGCCGGAGTCGATCCTGGGGCTGTACTCCCGCGTCCCGGCCGCAATCGTGGTCGTGGCCTTCGTGGCCCGGATTACCGGCGGTCATCCGATCACGACCAGGGAGTCGCTCGAGACCAGGCCTTTCGGGGCCCATGAGATCCCATGGGAGCAGGTCGCTTTCGAGACCAGCCTGCGGGCCCTGCGCGACTGGGTGGCCAGCGTCCGGCCGGATCTGCCTCTGCCCGATCCGGCGTCGTTCCACCGCGACTTCGGGGGCTGAGGCCGGGCCGTGACACCTGAGGTCATACCGGAGTAGGACGCCGCCATGCCTTGCCACATGACAAACTTAGTCCGATGAACCTGTCGAACAATTCCCACGTGGACGTCGCAACCGTCGCTCTCGTCCTGATTCCCGTGCTGATCCTTCAGGTCGGGTTGATGATCTACGCCCTGTACGACCTCTTCCAGGAGGATCGGCGGGTCCGCGGCGACAGCAAGGCGATGTGGGCCTTCATCATCGCCCTGATCAATCTCATCGGTCCGCTGCTGTACTTCTTCATCGGGCGTGACGACTCGCGCGGCGTGGAGGCCGAGGGCGTGGCTGCGGCGCCGGCGACGGACTCGATCGCCGGGATCCTGGCCACGTGGCCTGCTCTGCCCGCGACCGAGGAGGCAGCCGTGGTCACGACGGACCTGACCAAGACCTACGGCAGCGGGGTGACGGCACTCCAGTCACTCAACCTGACGGTCCCGAGCGGCAGCATCTTCGGCTTTCTCGGACCGAACGGGGCGGGCAAGACAACAACGCTGCGACTCCTCACCGGTCTGGCGACGGCCACCGACGGCACCGGCTACGTGGCCGGGG
>Ga0182019_10002203_pt1 | contig 9984 bp, 9 predicted proteins | sample 812E2MmetaG_FD_120483 | JGI IMG/M metagenome (GOLD analysis project Ga0182019, IMG submission 120483) | Permafrost microbial communities from Stordalen Mire, Sweden - 812E2M metaG | ecosystem: Environmental > Terrestrial > Soil > Wetlands > Permafrost | place: Sweden: Stordalen | collected... | reverse complement strand
GCAAAAATCGCCAGTAAAACCGTCCAGGTTTTAAATACGCCGCGTTTTTCGGTCGCCGCCAAGGAATGGATCAGCGCAGTGCCGACCAACCACGGCATGAACGACGCATTTTCCACCGGATCCCAAAACCACCAGCCGCCCCAGCCCAGTTCGTAATACGCCCACCAGCTGCCCAAGGCAATCCCCAGCGTTAAAAACATCCAGGCCATGTTAGTCCACGGTCTGGACCAGCGCGCCCAAGCGGCGTCCAGACGACCTTCCAGCAAAGCGGCTATGGCAAAGGCAAAAGCCACGGAAAATCCGACATAACCCATGTACAGCATAGGCGGATGGATTGCCAAACCGGGGTCTTGCAACAAGGGATTCAAGTCCCGCCCTTCCAACGGCGCGGGAAACAAGCGCTCAAAGGGATTAGAGGTCAGCAATAAAAACAGGATGAAGCCGATGGAAACCAGCCCCATAACGCCTAACACCCGCGCCAGAGTCGCATCGGGTATGCTTTTGCTAAACTGCGCAACTAATGCAGTCCAGATCGTCAACACCAAGCCCCATAATAATAAGGAACCTTCATGTGCGCCCCAAACCCCGGAAATCAGATACAGCGTAGGCAAGGACGTATTGGAATTGGTGGCGATATATTTGACCGAAAAATCATGCGTCAAACAGCTGTAGGTTAAACTCGCGTAAGCCAATGCCATGAACAGCAGTTGCGCGAACGCGGCGGGTCTTGCAACGGCGACCCAACCCGCCTGATTGCGAAAAGCGCCGACAATAGGCAGGATGCCCAGCACCAGCGCCATGCACAAGGCGAGTATCAGTGAAAAATGTCCTAGTTCTGCAATCATTGTTTTTGACTCATGTGATCGTTTTTATGCTCTATTAAATTGTGGCTAAGTTGATGCTGTGACAACCTAACATTGACTACACCAATAATATTGGATTATAAAAATATGCAGCCCGACTCGGTTTCACTGATATGTTTGTCCGTCATGTTTTATCCAACCAGCGACATGATGGCCTTTAGGATCATGATGCGTCCAATGTACTAAACCACCTTTTTCAGTCCATTCATATTCGCCGTTAAAAGCGATAAAGTCTCCTAGCCGGATAGGATCGATTTTCCCTGCAAGATCGATATTGTGGGCAATCAAAATAGTCTGCCCAGAATTTAACGCGACAATAATTTTCTGATGTCTGGAGCCATCCGTATCATCCGGCAATATCTTTGAAACTTTTCCTTCACCTTCAACCTGAATATTACTTGTCCGATGCTGAAATGCATCTTTCAAAATTAAATCATGACGGCTATCTGTACTTGTGGCATGTTGTATTGCGCCATCAGCTTTAATAGGACGGTACTGCGTGACATTAATGTACAAAAAGTACCCAATGGCAATAAAAAGCAAAAGGGAAAGCAACGTAGAAACCAACCGGTTTTGATTGAGTTTTTGCTTGTTACTATATGACCTTTTTGTCCTTACGACGGCAATACCTTCAATTTTGGCATTAACTGCCTTGGTTTTTCCGTCATTACCCACATGAAGCTGATAATAAATAACATCGCCAACAACAGGACGACGAGGCATATTTTTTAACGCTGAAATATGGATGAAAACCTCGTCTTTGACCTGTTCGGGCAGGATAAAACCAAACCCTTTATCGTCATTCCAACGCTCTAACCGCCCTTTGAAAAGAGTGTCCATCACTGAGCCGTAACTGGCTCAACCTGTTTTTTCAAACTGCTCTTAACTTCCGGCGGCATGTAGTTTTCATCATGCTTGGCCAGCACTTCCTCGGCGATGAACACACCTTGGTTATTGAGCTTGCCATGCGCCACGATGCCCTGACCTTCCCTGAACAAATCCGGTAATATGCCCGTGTATTCGACGGTAACTTCCTTACTGAAGTCCGTCAGCTTAAAGCGCACCATCATGCCATCACCGGGTCTTTCAACACTGCCTTTAATGACCATGCCGCCCAGTCGAAACAAGGCATCTTTAGGCGCTTTACCGTCGACCACATCGGTTGTAGAAAAAAAGTACATCAAATTATCATTGAATGATTTCAACGCGAATGCCGTCGCAATACTCGCGCCAATCACCATCAAGGCTATCAGCATTAAACGCTGTTTTCTGGCTGGTTTCATAGACTTACCGTTTTTTCTTTAAAGCATTAACAAAAAACTGTTTGCGCTGCACGATGGGAATGATGATATTGGCGAGCAGTATAACGAAAGTAAGTCCGAAGGAAGTCCAAACGTAAAACGCATAACCGCCCATGGCGAAAAATTCCTGCACACTCATAGGTTCTGCTCCGATACCTTGTTTTTGACCCACTGCGCATTGCGCTCCCGCTGTAACAATTCGACCCGCACCCGCTGTATCAAAGCGATAAAATAATAAACATTAAATGACAAGGCCATTAACAACAAGGGAACTAGCATACTGACATGGATGGACGGTTTATCCATCTTGGTCACCGTAGGCCCTTGATGCAGGGTATTCCACCATTCCACGGAATAATGAATAATCGGTATATTGACCACTCCGACTAAGGCCAAAATGGCCACAGCTTTGGAGGCGACGCGCTTGTCGTCTATCGCACCATAAAGACCGATAACGCCCAGGTACAAAAACAACAAAATCAACTCGGACGTTAAGCGCGCATCCCAAACCCACCAAGTTCCCCACATGGGCTTTCCCCACAAGGAGCCGGTAAATAACGCGATAAACGTAAAGCTGGCACCGATAGGCGCACTGCTGATAGCGACTATTTCCGCCAACTTAATCCGCCAAACCAGACCTATGCCGCCTGCGGTTGCCATGAACATATATATAAACAAGGACATCCAGGCGCTGGGCACATGAATATAAATAATACGGTAACTGTCGCCTTGCTGATAATCGGTCGGCGCCAAATACAAGCCGCCGTAGAGTCCTGCCCCGGTCAACAACAAAAAAATCACCACCAGCCACGGCATTAGCCGTTCGGTAAACGCGTAAAAATGCGGGGGTGACGCCATACGATGAAAAAATCGGACTACCGGGGCTGGAACTAAAAACATAAGAAGAGATTAATGGTTAAAGGTTCAATAGTGCAGGGACAACAAAGTCGCCAAAGGCGACTATAAGATTCTAAGCAGGTGTAAAAAGACAGTTATCTAGCCATGCCTATCGTCTATTGCTCCAGATTGATAATGTAGCCGAATATTCTACGAGATATTGTTAATTAATACTCATTTTTAATGCGGCGGCTGTCGGCCAGGGCGCAAGAACCAAAGCCATGAATAAAATCGAGATCAAAATATTGATCTGGGCATCGACGGGTAAGCCACTGCCCGCCATCTCTACGGCATTACCGGCAAAAATAAGCACCGGCACATACAGCGGTAAAACCAGTAAGGACAAAATCATACCACCCCGGCGCAAGCCTACGGTTAAGGCCACGCCAATTGCGCCGATCAAGCTTAACACCGGCGTTCCCAGCAGCAAGGTCAGTAATAAAATACCTAAAGACTGCGAGGGCATGCCTAAAAGTACCGCCAATAACGGCGCGACCATCAACAACGGCAGGCCGGTCACCAACCAATGGGCGATAATCTTACCCAAAACCAGGATAGAGGTCGGATGCGGGCTTAATAAAATCTGCTCCAACGAGCCGTCGTCGAAATCCGAGCGAAACAAGCTATCCAATGACAACATCGCCGCCAACAATGCGGAAACCCAAATGATACCCGGCGCGATCGCTTGTAATAAATGCGGCTGCGCACCGATCCCCAAAGGAAACAGCGTGATGACCAAAACAAAAAACAACAGAGGATTGGCGATTTCCGAACGTCGGCGCAGTGCCAACACCAAATCGCGCCGAATAATGGCAAAAAATGCGTGAGATAAAGACATCAGGATAAACTAATACGTTGTACATCAACACCGTGCAATTCGATGTCATGGTGCGATGTTAAAACAATCATTCCGCCGCTGGCGCAATGCTCGGCCATTAAGGTTTCAATCAAGGCTATACCCTGCTTATCCAGCGACGTAAACGGCTCATCAAGTATCCACACGGTATTATGCGTAATCAATAAGCGCGCCAGCGATAAGCGTCTTTTCTGGCCTGCCGACAAGGCCTGAACCAGCACATCGTCATAATCCGCCAACTGCACTTTAGCGAGCGCCTGTGCAATGGAATACTGCCCGGAACGACCCAGCGCCAACGAGACTTTTAAGTTTTCCAGCACCGTCAGTTCTTTTTTAACGCCGTCCAAATGGCCGACATAAGCCATATCGGCGTGATACTGGCTGTCGTTGATGGCGTCACCGCACCACAACACCTGACCGGCATCGGGTTCTCTAAAACCGCACAAAATACGCAACAGCGAAGTTTTACCGCTACCGTTCTTGCCTTCCAGCAACAATACCTGCCCTGAAACCAGATCGAATGACAACGCCTCAAACAAGACACGGTCATCACGAATACAGCTTAAGTCGCTCCCTTGCAGCCGGTAAGTTGATTTTTCCTGCATTATTTAACAGCCGCTAAGCGCTGGCGCACGGCTTCATAGAGCAGCACACCGGTGGCAACCGACAAATTAAGGCTTTCCACTTGGCCCAACATAGGCACTGACACCAGCACATCGCATTGCTCTTTGGTCAAGCGCCTTAAACCCTTGCCTTCAGTGCCGACTACCAATGCCATCGGAATGGTAAAGTCAGTCGTATAAACCGTTTGCGCTGTTTCACCGGCCGCGCCCATAATCCACAAGCCTTCGCCTTTCAGCCAACGCAAAGTGCGGGCTAAATTGGTCACCTGATAAACCGGCACCGTTTCTGCCGCGCCGCTGGCGACTTTGCAGACCGTCGGCGTAATGCCTGTAGCATTATCCTTAGTGATAATAACGCCATGCACGCCTGTCGCATCGGCAGTTCTAAGGCAGGCACCGAGATTATGCGGGTCTTGCACATTATCCAGCACCAGAAACAACGCCGTTTCCGTCAGGTTTTCGACCGCCGTTTTTAAATCGCTTTCCGACAACTCGCCCGGCATTTCAACTTCAATGACGATGCCTTGATGATTGTTATTATCGGCCAGCCGATCCAGCCGTTTTCTATCGACTTTTTCAGGGACTATGCCCAAGGCGCCTAAGTCATCTATCGCCTGCGTCAAGCGCTTGTCTTGCCGCCCGCTGTCAACCCAGGCTTGGTGGATTTTTTTAGGCGAATAATCGAGTGCGGCTTGTACTGAATGCAAGCCGTAGAGTTTGGTTAATTTCATTGTCAAGCCAAGTCGCATGGAATCGAATCATCACTGGGCCAACAACTAAGATCCAGTTCTTGATTTAGATACCAGTATGATCTAGAAGATTTAAAGTAGCTGGTGTGTGAATAGGTCGAGTTGCTATGCGCTTTATCATCTTTCTCAAACGCTATACCTTTGAGAATCGCGTTGTAAACGGCCCGATAACAATCTTCCAGGCGCTCCTGGGCAAAACTACCCGATTTTTTCATTAACTTATAAACGCCATAAGCCATCAGCTCGTCGGCAAACAAAACAAAATCAGCCTCATGTTTTTGAGTCTGGCGTTGCTTTACAACGAACTCATAAATCCAGAATGTTTCAAGCAGTTGCCGATACACCGGCGAATTTTTGTCACCCTTAAACAAAAGATATAACTCACTGTTTTTGTTAGTTGTGGCATCAAAAAGCTCTTCAAGCACTTTGGATTTTGCGCTTTTTGCCCGTCCTGGTTGTTCATAAAAAGTGGCATACCAAAACTTGAGTACGGTTTCGCTATGCACTGCTTTTTGTAAACTGATACTCAGTGGATCATAAAATGTCTCACCACGCTTGCTCAAATAAGCGATACCCGCATTGGCGAATATTTCTTTGGTGTAATCATTAAAACGGCGGGTGCTGATTTTATCGCGGTAATTAATCGGCGATTGGGTATTGGTCGCTTCGGTAATTTTATCGATGAGTTCGTTATCGGTCGTTTCGTAAAGCCTGACCACCACATAAACACCTTCCAACTGATCAGGGCTTTGCCGGTAAATATCGTAAATAACATGCGTGGTTTGTAAGCCATTAACGATAACCGGGTTAACCACTTCCAATGGATAAAAACCAGCCTGCATGTCATTAGGCATTTTTACACGTTCGGCAATAATGGTGATGCCATTGTTTAAAAAAGGGAAATATTCAGCATCATTGCCCAGCAAAGTATCGCGAATATTTTTATTGGTTTTGTTATAACGTAAAAAATCACGAATGTTGTCACTAAATAAGGCATCAATACGCTTGTTTAGTGCTTGCTCGTGGTCTAATAACTTGCAAAGTTCCAAAGTGGGTAAACGAAAATTAACAGCTTTGACATTTTTAATCGAAAAAGAAATTAACGCTTGCGGGTCATTACGGAAAGAAATATTGGATTTTTCTGCTTTAAAGCTGAAAGCAACCGTCTTGCGCTTTTTTCTCTCAGCCACCAAATTATCAATCTGCTGGTATAAATCATTACTATCAAAAATTTGCAGGTTTTCTGTATTATTTGAATGGCGGGCAAGCAAGGGTTCGTTTTGCTTGGTTTTTTCGCCATTGAAAATAAAATACAACTGACTATTGATAACCCGCCCTAATTTTGCCCGTTCTTGATAGGCTTGAAAGACGGCGCGCACTTTTTTATTTACCGGCAAATCCAGCGCATTCCCTTGAACAAATAAATTACGATAATCGGTAACAAATTTGCTTAACTCATTATCGCCAACCGTAGCTGAAGACTTTACCTGAAATACATGCAGGGTTATTTCGTCTTCGTCTTCCTCCAGATAAATTCCGTCAAAGCCGCCATCATGTCTGCCGTTACCGTTTTCAATCGTAGAGACAAGATCATGTACTTCATCAAAACTCAAATCCAAAATAGCCGCTATCGCCAGAATTTCAAACGCAAATGGTTTTGATAAATTGAATTTTTCAGCGATTCGATCAATATAACCGCTAAAAAAAAGGTCTTTATTCATTTCTTCTTCCGGCGTCTTTTCTTAGGCTTATCGCCGACTTCCGCTTTTTTTGGCGCACTGTCTTTTTGAATCAGCTCAAAATCCATTTTCTTTTCATCCAGATCGACGCGGGCCACCCGGATCTTGACGCTGTCGCCCAGGCGGAAATTCGTGCCGGTGCGCTCGCCTTTCAGCTGGTGGCTGGTAGGGTCGAAATGATAATAATCCTGCCCCAGATTGCTGATATGCACCAAACCTTCCACATAAATATCGGCGAGTTCGACGAAGAAACCGAACGAAGTGACGGCGGAAATAATACCGGGGAATTCCTCGCCGATTTTATCCATCATGTATTCGCACTTGAGCCAACTCACGACGTCGCGGGTGGCGTCATCGGCGCGGCGCTCATTGGCCGAACAATGCTCGCCCAGCAGGATCATTTCAGGTACGCCATAAACAAACGACTCTACTTTTTTGCCCAGCAAACAATGCCGTATGGCGCGATGCACCAGCAAGTCGGGATAACGGCGTATAGGCGAAGTAAAATGCGCGTAAGCATCCAACGCCAAGCCGAAATGGCCTTTCATATCGGGACTGTATACCGCTTGCGACATGGAGCGCAGCAAAACGGTCTGGATCAGATGCGCGTCAGGCCGGTCTTTAACGGCATCGACCAAGTGCATGTAATCCAGCGGCGTCGGGTTGACGCCGCCGCCAAATTTTAAGCCCAACTCACCCAAAAAGGTTTTCAGGTTAAGTAATTTATCCGCGCTGGGGCCTTCGTGTATGCGCAACAGTTTGGGGATTTTTTTAGCGTTTAAGTATCGCGCCGCCGCACTGTTCGCGGTAATCATGAATTCTTCAATCAATTTATGCGCATCGTTACGCACGACCGGCACTATCTTTTCGATTTTACGATCTTCGGCAAAAATAATCCGCGTTTCCTGGGTGTCGAAATCCATGGCGCCGCGCTGCTCGCGCTGGATGCGCATCGCTTTATAGAGCGCGTACAACTCGCGTAAATGCGGCATGAGCGGCTTATACTTTTCCGCCAGAACTTCATCGCCGTCGACCAGCATTTTTGCGACTTCGGTATAAGTCAGGCGCGCATGCGAACTCATCACCGCATCATAAAACTTTGACCGCACCACTTTGCCCTGCTCGTCGATGAACAGTTCGCACACCATACATAAGCGGTCAACTTTAGGATTCAGCGAGCATAAGCCGTTCGACAAGATTTCCGGTAACATCGGTATGACTTGTTCGGGAAAATACACCGAGGTGCTGCGGTTTTTAGCTTCCTTATCCAGCTCACTGTTAACCTGCACATAATGCGAAACGTCGGCAATCGCCACCAGCAATTTCCAGCCTTTAGGCGTCCGCTTGCAGTAAACGGCATCGTCAAAGTCCCGCGCATCTTCACCGTCTATGGTGACCAACGGGAGCTTGCGCAAATCTACTCGACCTTCCTTGGCCGATTCCGGCACTTCCGCGCTTAACGACTTGATTTCTTCCAGCAGTTCATCCGGCCACAAATGAGGCAATTCGTGAGAACGAATCGCCATTTCAATTTCCATGCCGGGCGCGAGATGATCGCCCAATACTTCGATAATCCTGCCGATGGGTTGGCGTAATTTGGTCGGCTGCTCGATAATTTCGGCAATAACAATTTGCCCTTGCTTGGCTTTACCGGCGCCGCCTTTTTGCACTAACAGCGTTTGCGCGATATTTTTATTATCGGGTACAACGTAGACAAAGCCGTCTTCCTTATAAAGACGCCCGACTATCTGATGGGTATTTCGCTCCAGAATTTCGACTACCGCGCCCTCGCGTCGGCCTTTTTTATCGATCCCGGCAATACGCACCATGGCTCTGTCATTATGCAGCAAGGGATTCATTTCGCGCGGCGATAAATACAAATCATCCGAGCCGTCATCGGGTCTTACGAAACCGAAACCGTCGGCATGGCCGATAATGCGGCCTACAATTAAATCCTTGTTGTTAACCAGACAGTATTGCTGACCTCTATTAAACAACAATTGTCCGTCGCGCTCCATCGCTCTCAGGCGTCGGCGGAGAGCCTCCAGGTCATCTTCATTGTCAAGAGAAAACGCCTGGGCAATGTCGACGCGCGACAAAGGTTTTCCGGCATGCTCTAAAGCCAGGAGTATTAACTCGCGACTGGGAATAGGGTTTTCATACTTTTCAGCTTCGCGCTGAGCGTATGGATCTTTTGTTGAATTAAAATCAACGTCTTTTTTAGACTTCGATGGCATTTAAATAATTAGGATGCAAGATGATTGACACAATACAGCAATATGGTTATATGATACATGCTTAGCCTATCGATTAGAATTGAAAAAAGAAAATCCTTTTGATCTTCTAATCAAATCATGGCTATTTACGCAATTTCCGGCAAGCTAAACGTCAATTTTAATTGACGAAGACCAGTCTCATGAATATAATGGGCATTCACTTTGCTTTTACAGCAACTCTTTGCCGGGATGGTGGAATTGGTAGACACGCTAGCTTCAGGTGCTAGTGGGCGTAAGCCCGTGGAGGTTCAAGTCCTCTTCTCGGTACCATACAATTATATCGTTTTCTTATTGATTTACCCCGTTTTTTAATAAAACGAAGCCGTTATTTGGCTACCTTGAATTTATCATCTCCCTAAAAACCACACAATCAAATTGGGCATTACGATTCACACGCCCGCCAGCCACTTTCTTTTTCAAGGTCTTACGTTTCGCATAATCCTTCTTTTTTAACTGCGTCTCTTAATGGCCGGGTCGTATAAATAGGCGGCAACCCCAACAAGATTCCCGAAATAAAGCACACCCGCGCCCTATAAATTATCACCCAGTTATACGATTACATGCCTGTGGCCTATTTGGCACCCGAAAAGGTACGCGATGCGCACCCCACATGACTTAGTGTACCCATTAACAACCAGGATAAACAATGACTGAAAACCAAGCCATCAACAAAGTGACCT
>Ga0182019_10002201_pt1 | contig 9994 bp, 6 predicted proteins | sample 812E2MmetaG_FD_120483 | JGI IMG/M metagenome (GOLD analysis project Ga0182019, IMG submission 120483) | Permafrost microbial communities from Stordalen Mire, Sweden - 812E2M metaG | ecosystem: Environmental > Terrestrial > Soil > Wetlands > Permafrost | place: Sweden: Stordalen | collected... | reverse complement strand
CGACGAAGAGGCCGCTGGTCGACGCCGGCCAAAGCTCCACGGTCACGGACCCGGTCACGCCCGCCCCAAAGACGCCGTATGTGTAAGCGCCGACCGCGTTCTGATCGACGCTCAGCACGGCGGAGGTTCCGCCGCCAACCAACGGCGTACCGGGGGTGGCATTCGGGTCGTATTCGAAGATCCGGCTGAACGGCAGAAGCGTGACCACGGTCACCAGGAGGGCGGCTCCGGCGACCGCTCGGATGCTATATGCGCCCTCATGTAGTTGCTGGGGCCGAAGTGTGCCGGCCACGAAGGCGATCGGAACTGCCAGGAGAGTCACGACAGTCGGCCCATCCTGGTATGCGGGAACCACAAGGACGATCGCAAGCAAGGCCACGGCCCCGCCGATCGCCCATCGTTTCCGAAGCGTGTCTTCGCTGTGGCGGGTTATCCTCGCCAGGCGTCCCAGGCTGATGCGGCCCGACGCAAAGGCCCCGATGCAGAGCATCACGGCGACCTGGTTGGTGGTCCATTCGGCTGAGTGGAGCACGAAGAGATGCAGCCCGACGATACGACCGAGACCGATGGCGATGTCTCCAACGCCCAGCGACAGGGCGAAGGGCGCGATCGACAGCGCCAGCCAGACGGCCATTTCACCGACTATCTCGAGCACGCCGCGGCGGAGGCCGCGCACCTGCCGACCCGGCGTTTGCTGTGCCTGCTCGACGGAACGAGCCAGATCGGCGGCGGAACCCAGACGTCTCAGCGCCTCCGCCGCCGCGGCCCCCGAGGCGTAGCCCTGCTGCTCCAGCGTCTGGGCCGAGTCGCGCAGGTGGTCCGCGATCTCCTGGCGCACTCGGTTGAGTTCTACCCGGGGCAAGTCGAGACGCGCGCCGAGATCGTCTGCGTAGCCAGAGATGACGTCCCGGCCGGGTGAGCCGGGCTCGCCGCCGGTCGAAGCGGGCACGATTGCGGTCGGCGAACCGCGGTCGGTCGCGAGTGACGCGGCGACCGGGGGCGGCAGCGCCGCGACTTCCTTGGCCGGCACGAACCATGAGCCGGCGTCGGGGTCCGGGCTGACGGCTCGCCGGCTCGCCGGATCTGCCGTTCCGGGGTCGCCGACGCGCGACGCCTGCGTCGACGACCGCCGGTCATCAGCGCGATCCGACGCGTTCGCGGTCAGGCGGTACTTGCGTCTGGTGCGCTCGCCGTCATACCAGTCGCTGTGAAGCAGACCCTCCGCTTCGAGGCGGTAGAGGGTGGGGTAGAGGCGGGCCTCCGTCAGCCGAGCCTGAGCGCCATCGACCGACCCCAGCCACTTCCAGATCTCGAAGCCGGAGAGGTCCTGGCCCTGAAGCGCGGAAACGACGGCGTCGTCGATCCTCGACTCGAAGGTCACAAGGCCGTTCAAACTCAGCTCGTCCATCGACCCCTACACTCCGGATGCCGCTCGACAAGGCGAGCCGACCAGAGTGTAGGCCTAGTCGCTCGTCAGGTTGTGGGACTCCGGGTCGTGGCCGAGCGGCCCTCCAGCTCCGAGTGGCTACCTCGCAGTCGCGGTCCCGGCGCGGGTTTCGATGCGAGCGGCGTGCGTCGCTTCCCAGGCATCAATCGCCGGCAGCTTGGCGAGAACGTAGCCGATCTCGTCTGTGCCGGCCAGGATCATGGTCCGGGCGAACGGGTCTATTTCGAAGCCGAACGACGTGCCATCGGGCAGCGCGACCTTCAACGCGTCGAGATCCACGGTCCACTCGCCGTCCGGGTTGGCGGCGACGAGCGCCTGGAGCGTCGCGTGTCGCTCGGCCGAAACGACGATCGGTAGCAGCGCGTTCTTGAGGGCGTTGCCCTTGAAGATGTCGGCGAAGCTTGTCGAGACGATGGCCCGGATACCCCAAGCCCGCAGCGCCCAGGGAGCGTGCTCCCGCGAGGAGCCTGAGCCGAAGTTGTCACCGACGAGAAGGATCTGGCGGCCGGCGTTGTGAGGCTCGTCGATGAACGAAACCGGCTCGCGTCGCTTTCCGTCCGGCGTGAAGCGCCAGTCGAAGAAGAGGGCGTCCGCCAGACCGGCCTTGTCCGTGATCTTCAGAAAGCGGGCCGGGCAGAGCTGGTCCGTGTCGATGTTGGCGCGCGGGATCGGGATCACGCGGCTGGTCGTCTTGACGAACGGTTCGGGCATGTTAGTTGGCCTCCACGGCCGCGTTGGAAGCGGCGATTGTTCGCGGATCGGTCACGACGCCGGTGATGGCGCTGGCGGCAGCGGTGAGCGGCGAGGCAAGGAACGAACGCCCGCCCTTTCCCTGCCGACCCTCGAAGTTGCGGTTCGAGGTGCTGATGCCGTACTGGCCGGGCTCGAGCTGGTCGCCATTCATGGCGATACACATCGAGCAGCCCGACTCACGCCACTCGGCGCCGGCCGAACGGAAGACCTGGTCGAGGCCCTCGCTCTCGGCCTGCTTCTTGACCTGTTGCGATCCCGGGACGACTAGCACGCGGAGCCCATCCGCCACTTGATGGCCGCGGAGGATCGAAGCTGCGGCCCGCAAGTCCTCTATGCGGCCGTTCGTGCACGAGCCGATGAAGACCACATCGAGCTTTTGGCCGGCGATCGAAGCGCCCGGCTCGAGGCCCATGTAGGTGAGCGCCCGCTCGAGGTCTTGGCGGACGCCCGGCTCGACTTCGGCCGGGGACGGGATCCTTCCGCCGACACCTATGCCCATACCCGGGTTGGTGCCGTACGTGACCATCGGTTCGAGCGTGTCGCCGTCGATGACGATCGTCCGGTCGTAGGTTGCGCCGTCATCAGTCGGAAGCGTCCGCCAGCGTGCAACTGCCTCGTCCCAGGCCGCTCCCTGCGGCGCGAACGCCCGTCCCTTTAGGTACGCGAAGGTGGTCTCGTCGGGGGCGATGAGGCCGGCCCGAGCGCCACCCTCGATCGACATGTTGCAGACCGTCATCCGCTCTTCCATCGACAGCGCCCGGATGGCGTCGCCGGTGAACTCGAAGACGTGGCCCGTGCCGCCACCGACGCCGATGCGCGCGATCAGGGCGAGGATGATGTCCTTGGCCCCGACGCCGGGCTGGAGCCGGCCCGTCACTTCGACCTTGAACGTCTTGGGCCGGCGCTGCAGAAGTGTCTGGGTGGCCAGGACCATCTCGATCTCGCTCGTCCCGATGCCGAACGCCAGCGCCCCGAAGGCACCGTGCGTGGCGGTGTGGGAGTCGCCGCAAACGATCGTCATACCGGGCTGCGTCAGACCTAGCTCCGGCCCGATGACGTGGACGATGCCCCGCGTCGCAGAGCCCTTGCCGTGGAACGGAATTCCGAACTCGCGGCAGTTCTCTTCGATCTGGGCGAGCTGCTTGATCGCCAGCTGGTCGACCATCGGGACCGACGGATCGGTTGTCGGGATAGAGTGGTCCGCGGTTGCAACCGTCTGGCCGGGCCTTCGAACCTTCAGGCCTCGTTCGCGCAGCCCGGTGAATGCCTGCGGGCTGGTGACTTCATGAACAAGGTGAAGGTCGATCGCGAGAATTGCCGGCGCGCCTGGATCGGACGCAACGAAGTGCGCGTCCCAGATCTTTTCCACCAATGTGCGCGGTCTGTCAGCCATGTTCCACTCACGATCGATTGCCTCGCCTCACAGCGGACGAGGGTTTTCGAGATTACCACTCCATCGGCCGCAAGGCCGGAGCAAGGCGGCCGCACGCTTTGGTGAGCGTCGAATGTGCCGCCAGATGAGCGCAAACGAGCAGTCGGGCGTTCCGTCGGCAGAACGGTTTTACCAGTGCATATCCGAGTCGCTCTTGGCAGCGCCGTGGACGACATCTTCCGGTGCCAGTCCGCAGACCTGGCAGGAGACGTGGCCCGACGACGGCGGCAAGGCGGGTGGCTTATACGTGTGGGCTTTGGCTCGATCCGGGTCCGTCTTGCCGACGACCGGATCCTTGCGCGCGAACAGACCCATTTCGTCTCCCTGGGGTCGCACCGGCCGGTGCCGGCTCGAACACCCGTTAGGGGATCGGTCGCGGGAGTCCAACCTATCGGCGCGCTGAGCCGGGTCGGGTTCGGGCGTTAGAGCGATCCAACGTTCACACGGTACTCCGCCGCGACCCCGCCTTGCGACCTGCCGGTCGTACTGCCCGCGGTCTAGGCCAGTTCGAAGGTGCTGCGGAGGCGAATGTCCCGCGACGAGTGGCCGACCTGGACCTCGTAGCGGCCCGGCTCGACGCGCCACTTGTGCCGTTTCGCGTCCCAGAAGGCCAGGTCTCGATCCTCCAGCGCGAGCGCGATTTCGGCGATCTCGCCCGGCTCGAGGCGAACCACCGCGAAGCCCTTGAGCTCGCGTGGCGGCCGCGCCACGGGTGCTCCCTGCGGCGCGACGTAGACCTGGATGACTTCCTTGCCGGCCCGCTTGCCCGCGTTGCGGACCTTGACGCGCAGCTCGAGGGGCTCGCCCTCGGCCAGACCGTCGGCGGCAATGGACAGCGCCTCGTATTCGAACTTGGTGTAGCCGAGACCGTGCCCAAAGGCGAAGCGCGGCTCCACGCCCGCGACGTCGAAGCCGCGGTAGCCGACGTTCACGCCCTCGCTGTAGACGAGCTCCTCATCCGCGTCGGGCTTGGTGCTGTAGGCCGGGAAGTCTTCGGCGCGACGGGCGAGCGTGACCGGGAGGCGACCGCCCGGCTCGACCACACCCAGCAAGACATCGGCCATTGCATTGCCGAATTCCTGCCCTGGAAGCCAGGCGTAGATGACCGCGGCGACCTGGTCGGACCATGGCAGATCCATCGGGCAACCGGAGTTCACGACCACGATCGTCTTGCCGTTGACCGCGGCGACTCGCTCGACCAATTCGTTCTGGCGCCCCGGAAGAGTCACGGTCTTGCGGTCACGTCCCTCGCTCTCCCACACTTCGTCCGTGCCGACCACGACGATGGCCACGTCCGCGGACGCTGCGGCGGCCACGGCCGACTCGAGCAGATCGCGGGCTTCCGGAGCCGCGCAACCGATCGAGAGAAGGGCCGGGTCGTGGGTGTTTGCGTGGGCTTCGGCCGCTATCAGGACGCGTTTGCCGGCCTCGAACTCGAAGGTGCCGCCCTTCTCCTTGCCTTCGAAGAGCGCCGTCGGGACATCGACTCCACCCGGAGCGTCCCATTCGTCTGCGGCGGGGACGCCATCGACGAAGAGACGGCGACCGCCGAGACCGCGTATCGCGACTTCATGGGGGCCCGTGACTGCCGGCGTGAGCCAGGCCGACAGCCGAACCGCGAAGTCGTTCTGGGCCAATCCGCCGGGCAGGTCGCCGAAGGGATGGAGATCGCTCGACTGAACGGAGAAGCGCGCGACCGGCTCACCGACCGGTTCCTGGCCCCGGAAGTACTCGACTGTGAGGCCGGGCTTGCCGTCCAGATCCGTGAGGTCCATCCGGGTGAGAGGCGGCAGGAAGAGGTCTATGCCGGGGCCGGACTCGTGGACGATCTCCACGCCACGGGGCAGCGCCGTGCGCAGACCTTCGAGAGGGCTGACGGCATATGGAGCGCTGATATGGGCGGCGCCGCCACCCTGAGTGCACGGCCTGTCCGCGTTCGGGCCTATGACCGCGATCTTGTGCAGGGCCGCGGCGCGAAGCGGAAGAACGCCGTCATTGGCGAGCAGTACGAATGAATCGGCGGCGGCACGTCGGACCAGGGCCGCCCCATTTGCGTCGGAAAGGAGCACCGGAGTCAGGGAGTCGATGGCGGCGTCGCCGGAGGCGGGCGGTTGCGGCGTCTGGCTCGAGCCCTTGCCGAGGGCCGGCAGGGCCCCTACTCGGGCGGCGAGAGTCAGCACGTGCAACGCGGCGCTGTTGAGGACCTCCTCGTCGACGTCGCCACGCCTGACGGCCTCGGCCAGGTGATGCCCCAGGAAGCGCGGTGGCCCCGGCATCTCCAGGTCCAGCCCAGCCGTGGCGTCGGCGACCGTGTCGTGAGTGGCATGCCAGTCGGACATCAAAACGCCGTCCCAGCCCCACTCCTCGCGCAACACGCCGGCGATGAGGGCCGCATTGTTGGAGCATTGGACGCCGTTGAGGCGGTTGTAGGCCGCCATCATCGACCACGCTCCGGCCATGGCCACGGCTTCGAACGGGAGCAGGTAGACCTCGCGCAGCGTCCGCTCGTCGATGATGCAGTTGACCGTGGTCCGATGGTACTCGGAGTCATTTGCCACGAAATGCTTGGGGCAGGCGGCGACGCCCTGCGACTGCATGCCCGTCACGTACGCGACCGCGAGCTTGGCGATGAGCAGCGGGTCCTCCGAGTAGCACTCGAAGTCACGGCCGGCGAGCGGCGACCGGACCAGGTTGAGGACCGGCCCGAGCATGTAGTGGATGTCCGCCCGCTTGGCCTCGGCCCCGATCCTGGCGGCGACCTCCGCGACCAATTCCACGTCCCAGGTGGCCCCGAGGGCCGTGCCGCAAGGCGTGCAGGTGGCGCTCGAACCCTTCGGGAACGTCATTCCGCGGACGCCGTTAGGCCCGTCGAGGGTCAGCATCTGCCCCAAGCCAATCGAGTCGACGCCGGCGGCATGCCAGGCATCGATGCCGGAGGTCAACTGAGCGCGTTCTTCGATCGAAAGCGACCGCACCAGTGCGTCAAGTCGCTCGATCGGGATCTCGGGCGTGATGTCGGTCGGCTGCGTCATGCGTCCTTCTCGGGCTGCGGGGCTGGGAGAAATCGTACTCCGCGGCCGAGCAGATGGCCCAGCCCGCCAGATGCCCCCGCGAAGGCCGCGCCTTCCCGAGAATCGCGATCGGAGGACTGACCGACGCGTCCCGCGTGGCTTACGCTGTGGGCGTGCCGGCGAAGGCAGGGCGCGTAGTTGGGGGCAGCAATGGCGACTGAGGACGAATCTCCGGGACGCTCGGCTGATGCGGCGGGCAAGGTCGACTCATCGCCGGATTGGGGCCACGAGTTGGGATACCCGGCGTGGGTCAAGCCCTTCCTTCCGGGAACTCACGACGCCTTCCTCAAGGCCAACAAGTACGTCGGCGTGCCCGCTCTGAAGATGGGTCTGGGGCGCTACATTTCCAACCCATTCACCGGCTACCTGATGATCCTTCGGACTCGGGGCCGCAAGAGCGGTGAGATGCGAGACGCCCCGCTGGGATACACCGTGGTCGGCGAGTACGTGTACTGCGTGGCCGGTTTCGGGCGGCAGACGCACTGGGTACAGAACATCCTGGCCGATCCCCTCGTAGAGGTGATCCTGCCCGGTCGGGCGTTCTCCGGCGTGGCCGCGGAAGTCACCGACGAGGAAGAGCGTCGCCGCGTGCTGCCGCCGCTGCTGCGGAGCATGGGTGCCGTCGCCGGAATGATGGGCATGGGCAATCCCTGGAAAGATGCGCCGGAGACGATCGCGGCCAGGTGCCAGGGCATGCCGCTGGTCCGGGTTCGGGCTACCGGCATCGCCGCAGGCCCGGAAGACCCGGGTGGCCGCTACTGGGTAGTGCCGTTAGCCGCGTCGGTGCTACTGACTCTGTGGTGGCTCAAGGGCCGAGGGCGGAGACGCCAGAGACCATGACCGAGGGCGACCGCGCGGCGCACGACCGAGTCAATCAGCGGCCGACGCCTGCCGATTCAGCTGGCCGTTTCGCTCGGGTTCGGGCCTTCCTCGCGTCGGCTTTCGAGCAGGGCAGTCTCGCCAACCGGCGCCTCGTCGTTGGTCTGGGGCTCATCGTCGGAGTCGCGTGCCTCTCAGGCATCAACGAGCTCCGCGCATACATGCCGCTCGGCATCGATCTGGAGATTCCCTTGCGGGCCGTCTCGCATTGGGCGGGCGGTGGTCAGGCGTATCCGCCCTCGGCGATGCTGGTCCAGAGTGGCCCGGATCTGCCCTACCTCTACCCGCCGTTCTTGCTGCCGTTGTTGTCGCCGATCGCGGCTCTCCCTCGAGAGACCGTGACCGACGTCTGGCTGATCTTCTGTTTCCTCTGCGCGGTGTGGACTTGCCGGAGGCTGGCCATCCCCTGGTTCGCCATTCCGTTCGTTCTGGCGTGGCCGCCATTCGCGGAGGGCTTGATCACGGGCAACGTCCAGATCCTAAGCTTCGCCGCCTTCGTGGCGCTGCTGTGCGAACCCGTAGCCGGAACGGTCCGGCAAAGGGACTTCCTTGCGTCCCGTGACGCCCTCAACGGAATCCTGGCCGCCGCCGTGGGCGTGCTCAAGGTCGCTCAGCTTCTCACGGTCCCGTACCTGGCGCGCCGCCGTCCGTGGGCCGCGGCGATCGGGCTTGTGGCAATGGCGGCGCTGGCAGCCGCGACGCTACCTTTGACCGGAATTGCGATCTACGGCGATTGGCTGGACCAGCTCCGCCGCGCCGCGGACCCGGCGTGGACGGTCGGCGGGGTGGGGCTGGGCCGGCAAGTGGGCATTCCGGACGCCCTGCCGTTGATTGTCGCGATCGTCCTGGCCCTATTCGTCCGCGGCCGAGATTCGGTAGCCTGGCTCGGTGTGGCGCTGCTCATCGCCTCGCCGAGCGTGCACGGTTACTCGTTCCTGTTTCTCCTGCCCGCGTTGCTGACAATTCGCCGCGACGTGGCCATCGGGATAGCGGCGCTGTTCATCGGCCGCTATCACACCGACCTATGGTGGGTCGCAGGCTTCCTCACCGTCTGCACGCTGGTAGCCGCGAACCGTCTTCCGTGGCTCCGACTGACCGGCGCCGACGCGGCCGGCTCGCGTCCGGACGAGGCCGGCCCGCGGCCCAGAGGCCAGGATGTTCCGAGCCCAGTGCGTCTGCCGACCGAGACCGGCCACGCAGTACGGGTGGCTCAAAAGAACGACTGAGAGTCGAGCGAGAGCGCGACCGACCGGCCTAGTATGTGCAACTCGTCGCCTCGTGAGCGGCGCCTCTTGTTGAACATTGCGGCGAAGACAAGGGAATGGTCGATCCGCCTCGGAGCGCGCCCTCGAAGGAGCCACGCCAAGAGTGCACAGTTCGAGCCTGGGAGTTCTGGACCGGCGGCTTCTGCCCAGTCCGATGCGCCTCCTGGCGTGGGGTACCGCGGCAGTCGGCATCTGCTGTGTCGCGTCCGTCACGTGGTACTGGGTATCCCACGCCCTAGCTTCGGGCTGGACGTCGACCGACATCCACAACTACATCCTGGGCGGCCTGCGGCTCAACGCGGGCCATCCCTTCTACGGCTATGGCCCCGGCGACGAGCGCATCCTGCTCAGCGATCCCGGGACCGACTATCCGATCTACTCGCCGCCGCTGATCGGAGTGGTGTTCAGGCTGGTCGTGCTGCTGCCGTCCAACGGTCTTTACGTTTGGTGGGCGATCATGGACCTGCTCGAGATCGTGGCCATCGTCGTCCTGCTGAGGCGCGCCACCCTCGCAACCGGTCTCGTTCTCATTCCGCTCAGCATCTCCATTGGATGCGCTATGGAATACGGGAACGTCGATTGCCTGCTCGTGGCCGGGTTGCTGTTGGCCTGGTGGTGGATGACTCGAGGACACGACAACTGGGCGGCGGTGACGATCGCGGTCCTGGCTTCGATCAAGTTGACGCCGGTCATCCTCGTGTGGTGGCTCATCGTCACGGGCCGATGGCGGGCGGCCGCGATCGCAATTGGGTGCGGACTCGCATTCGCGGTCGTGGCTGCGGCCGGGACCGAGCCGTCTATATTCGCGAAGTTCTACGACGTGACTACCGCGAACATGGCGGGGGCGTACGGCCTCGTAACACCGTCGGCTTGGGCGCGGGACATCGGCGTCCCGGTCGATATCGCGGCCTTGCTGCCTCGGGGGATCCTCGTGGTCGGGGCAGTAGCGATGTGGGCGGCACGCAGGCGACCAGGTGTCGCGTGGTCGATCGGGGCCGTCCTGATGTGGCTTGGCTCGCCCGTAGCGGACCTGCAAACGCCGGCCCTGGTATTGGTGGCCCTGGCGCCTCTCGCCTGGCGCATGACCGGCAGTCGGGGAATTGAGCCATCTGATGCAGTCGACGCGCCAGACCTGTCTGCGCCCGGG
>Ga0182019_10002200_pt1 | contig 9997 bp, 7 predicted proteins | sample 812E2MmetaG_FD_120483 | JGI IMG/M metagenome (GOLD analysis project Ga0182019, IMG submission 120483) | Permafrost microbial communities from Stordalen Mire, Sweden - 812E2M metaG | ecosystem: Environmental > Terrestrial > Soil > Wetlands > Permafrost | place: Sweden: Stordalen | collected... | reverse complement strand
CTCGCCTTCATCGCCGGCGGTTTGCGCCACGGGGCCCAGAAGTTCGGGGGCGGCCAGACCCGCACGATGTCCACGCTGCTGCTGCTGGCGGTCGCGGCCATGGCGATCCCGACGATCGCATCCGCGCCGGGCGGGCCGGACCGCGGCCACGAAACGGAGATCTCGGTGGTCGTGTCGGTCGTCCTGCTGGTCGTCTTCGTGGCCAGCATCCCGTTCTCGATCGGCAAGAGAGGGACGGTCGCCGCGGCCGAGGAGAGCGCCGTCCTGCCGGGCAGGCTGTGGCCACTCGGCCTGGCTGTGGTGGTCCTGACCGCGGCCGGCATCGGAGCGGCCTTCGTCTCGGACTGGTTCGTCGATGCTCTCCAGCCGGCCATGAACACCCTCGGGATGTCCCAGGCATTCGCCGGTCTGGTGGTCGTGGCGATCGCGGGCAATGCCGTCGAGAACGTCGTCGGGGTGCAAGCCATGCTCGCCAACAAGGGCGACCTCGCCATCAGTATCATCCTCAACTCCAGCCTGCAGGTCGCACTGGCGCTCACCCCGATCCTCGTTCTCGGCAGCATCCTGCTGGGAGGCGCGGCCCTGACGCTCGTCGTCTCGCCGCTGCTCATCGCCGCGCTCGCCCTGGCCACCTTGCTGGCCGCGTTCGTGGTGGTCGACGGCGAGTCGACCTGGCTCGAGGGACTCGCCCTGGTTGGGCTCTATGTCATCATCGCCGCCAGCGTCTGGTGGGGCGCGCCGATCGCCGGCTGATCGGATGCCGAGGTGTCCGCGCGGCGGCATGGTCGGCAGGTCGCTCGGGTCGGCAGGTCGCTCGGGTAGACTCTTTCGCCGTGAGCTCCCCTGGCAAGTCATCGGATCGAGGCGCGCCGCGCGCCGTTTGGTCCTGGCGTTGTCCGTTCCAGCCGCTGCCCGGCCGGGCCACCTATGAGACCCTCTGGCAAGTCTTTGCCGTCAGCCTCTTGCTTGTCGTTGGGGTTCAGGTCGCCGCGTACCTGCTGTCGGCGGTCCTGGACGGCTGGTGGCCTGCCTACGACACCAACGCGTACTGGCTCGCGGCAAGACACATTCTGGACGGCCAGTCTCTGTACCAGCAGTCCACGATCCAGGGCAGTGGCATCTACAAGTACCCGCCGATCTTCGCGCAGCTCGCGCTGCCCATCGGGCTGGTTCCCGAGACTTACGTGGACTGGGCCTGGCGGATAGTCGGCACAATGTTCCTGCGCTACCTGTGCGGGTCGTGGCGCCTGACCCTGATTGCGTCATTGCAGTGGCCCGTCTGGACCGAACTCGGCCTCGGCAACGTGACCCTGGCGCTGGGGGCGGCCTGCCTCTTCGCCCTGCGGGATCGGCGCGGCGCGTACCTGCTGCCGTGGTTCGGCGCCCTCAAGTTCGGGCCGGGGTTGCTCATCCCCTATCTGTGGCTGACGCGGCCGGACTATCGCCGGACTCTGGCGATCGGGTGCGCGGTCTTTGCCGCGGCCTGCGCCGCCTCGTTCGTGGTGGCGCCGGGGTTGTGGGTCGACTATCTGGGCACGTTCGGCTGGGAGGCCGCGTCGGAGATGCAGGCCATGAACGTCGTCGCCATCTTCCCCGACCACGGTGGCCTGGATTTCGCGATCCGACTGGCGATAGCGGCCGTCGCCGTGGTGGCGGCGATCCGCTGGCGGGCCGACTGGCTGGCCTTCGTCGCCGCCGTCGTCACGATGCCGATCCTCTCGATCACCCGCCTGGCGGTCCTGGTCGGCCTGTGGCCGCTCTGGCTGCGCGACAAGGCGGCGGCGTGGCGCAAGGACGGTGGACGGCTCAGCCAGGCAGCCTCGGAGGCGTTCGTGCATCTGGGAATGCTGTCGCGACTCGACGCCGCGGGGCAGGTCGAAGGTTCAGTCGGTCCGGGCGGCAGGGACGGCGCCGTCGGCTGAGGCGCCCTGGCTGCCGGGGTCCTTTCCGGGTGAGTGACCGGGCCGTTTCTCGCGCCAGGTCGGGTCGCCGCGGCGCTGCGCGACGAGCGGCCACGCCCCGACCAGACCCACGTCATCGCCCAGCTGCGCGGGCACGATCCTCACCCGCGCGGCGGGCGCTCGGAAGGCGGAGCTTTCGACGGCCGCGCGCGCCGTGCCCAGCCAGCGCTCGCCCTGGCGTTCAGCCAGCGTGCCGCCGACCACTATGAGCACGGGGTTGAAGGCGTTGACCCAACCGACGCAGGCCACGGCGAAGGCCTGTCTGGCGCGCTCCATCAGCATCCCGCAGGCCCGGTCGCCAGCCACCTCGCCCTCGGCCACGTCCCTGGCGGTCAGTGGCGCGAGATCGGCGCGAGCACGCAGAAAGGCGGAGCCGCCGCGCGCCACCTCGTCCTGAGCCTGGGTGGCCAGCCCAGCCCCGGCGGAGATGCCCTCCAGGTGCCCAGACCCGCCGCAGCCGCAGCGCGGCCCGCCATCCATCATCAAGGTCACGTGGCCCAACTCCCCGGCCGTGCCGTCGGGGCCGAGCATCAGGCACCCGTGGTGGACGACGGCCCCGCCCAGGCCGGTCGAGACGGTCACGTAGAGGAAGTCGCGGCAGCCGCGGGCGGCCCCGAGCCAGCTCTCCGCGAGAGCGGCGACATTGGTGTCGCGGTCGAGGAACGCGGGCAGGCCCAGGCGCGCCTCCATCTCGTCGGCGAGCGGCGCATCGTGGAGGGCTCGCACGTTGGGCGGGTCCAAGACCAGGCCGCGCCATGGGTCGACGGGTCCCATCGAAGAGATGCCTATCGCCGCAACTCGCCGGCGCACTTCCGCGGGCAAGTCATCGGCAACGCCGCGAAGAAGCCCGGCACAGACTCGATAGATCGCCTCGGCCCCCTCGGCCAGAGGCGTCGGGGCCGCGCACCGGCCGAGGCGCGTCCCGTCGGGAAGAATGGCCGCCGCCCGAATCTGGGTGCCGCCGATATCGAGAGCCAGGACGACCATCTCGGCCAGATCCGACGCCAAGGCCGTGGCGGCCGTGGCGGGCGTGCTGGATGCCGGTCCGAAGTCCACGTCTCAGCCCTGGCTTTCGGGCTCTGGCGCCTGCGGCTCCGGCATATCGGTCGCCGTGCCGACTTCGGCCGGGCGACTGCCGCGCCGCCACCGGCCTCTTATGCGGGCCGAAATCGGAGCCAGACTTTCGGGCGCATCCGGGCCGGGCCCGGCCCCTTCGGGGTACAGCTCGTGCAGCGTAACGTTGAGAGCCGCCGCCACCGGGACGCCCAGCAGCCCGCCCAGAATGCCCCCGGCGCTCAGGCCGACCAGGACGGCGAAGATCGTGACGACCGGGTGAAGGTGCACGGCCCGCCCGATGACCAGCGGCATCACGACCTGGTCCTCGATCTGGCGCAGGACCACGTACACGACCAGCACCGCGACCATGGTGTCCGTGCCGCGCGTGCCGAAGGCGACCGTTCCTGCCAGGGCTGCGGCGATGATCGGCCCGACCAGCGGAATGATCTCCAGCACGCCGCTCACGATCGCGAGCGCCAGGGCGTAGGGCACGTGGAGGATCGGTCCCAGGATGAGGTAGAGGACCGTCGCCACGAGCGCGATCAGGAGCAGCTGGCCGCGCAGCCAGCGGCCCAGGACGACATGGATGCGATGGCCGAGCCGAAGTGCGTCGGCCCGCTGCGGGCGGTCCAGGAAGCGCAGAGCGAAACGTCCGAAACGCTGGCCATCGAGCAGGAAGTAGAAGGTCACGATCAGCGCGAGGACCGTCTGCAGAGCGATGGCGACGGCCTGCTCCGCCAAATGGAAGGCGTTGGTCGGAGTCTGGATCATGCCGAACAGCGAACTCCTGATCTGCGCCGCGATGTAGTTCACGTTGAACGTCGTGCCGGCGACCACGACCTGATCGCCGAAAACCTTGCGCAGCGCCGTGGCGATAACGTCCGGGCCGCCCGAGGACAGATCCCGGATCTCGGCGCCAGCCCGCTCGGCGGCAACCACCGCCACGAGTGCGATCACGCCCAGCACCAGCACGTAGCCGACGCCGATGATCAGGACGCGAGGCGCGCGGGTCTTCTCCTCAATGGCCGAGACGACCGGCGAGAAGGCGTAGGCCAGGACGGCGGCGACCACGAACGGTCCGATGATGCCGCGGGCCAGCCACACCACGACCAGGACGGCGATGCCCAGCGCCAGCAGACGCCCACGCCCGCCGAACCAGCTGATCGTGGGCCCGGACGAGGCGATGACGGGCTCGCCTTCGAGACCGGCCGGAGAGGTCATGTCGCGCATCACCTGTGGTCGTTTGGTCGGCGCAGGCCGACCCACGTAGCCTACAGCGCGCCAGCGCTGGCCACTTCGCCGACCGAATGCTCCTTCGAGCGCGACCTTCCTACGGGAAGGCGAGCTGGTGCCAGGTGCGGCCGCCGCCGTCGGTCGGGAAGATGCCGCCCGACGAGCTGCCGACCGGATCGCAGGTCTGTCCCGACGGGCAGATCCGCGGGGGCCGATCGGGTCGGTGCCGGCAGGCCCCGGGAAGACGTCCGGCCGAAGGCGCACCGAGGCCGAGGTGCGACCCCAACAGGCCAGCCGGGGCGGCTGCGGCCGGTTCGATGCTACCCTCAGGGCATGGAAGAAGAGCACGCTGCGCCCATCGCCGGCAGCGATGCCGGCCCCGAGATCGAGGGCGCGCCAGGTCCGAAAGAGCCGGCCCAACCCGAATCGGAAAGCTTCGCCAGCTCCATCGTCAGCCATCTGCAGGCCGTCGCGGAGCCGGTCGCGAATGCCGTCAGCACGGTCATCGAGGCGGCCGGCCAGGCCATGTCCGGCCCGGCCGAGATCGCCGGACGAATCCACCGGGCCGTCTCCCCGGACCCGCTGGCAAACCTGTACGAGATTCACCCGGAAGCGCGCATGGCCTCACCCCGGGAGCTGGGTCTGCGCTTCGTTCCGGTCGAGGAGATCCTCGGCACGGCCGTCGCCGGCGCCGCCCAACGAGGCAGCGATTTCCTCCCGCTGCGACAGTTCCGCGGCGAGAACTGGCAGACGCGATGGCAGCGGATTCTGCTGGCGAACCAGCGTCTCGCGCCCCTGCCGCCGGTCGATCTCGTGAAGTTCGACGGCGGGTACTGGGTCCTGGACGGCCACAACCGTGTGGGGGCGGCGCTGCGGGATAACGGCGCGGGCGTAGACGCGATGGTCACGGAGCTGGTGCCGCTCGACGGCCAGGCCAGCGAACGGCCGGAACACTTGCTCTCCTTCATAGGCGAGGCCCAGGAAATGCGCGCCGCGGCCCAGGGTCGAAGACCCGCCATCGGAATGCGCTACTCGGAGCAGGCCTCCTCCAACGAGCCCGCTCAGACTGCCGGACCGGCCGACCGAGGCGGGGCGCGGACGTGACCAGGCACCTGTCTATCGAATGGTCGGACGGCGCCCCTTTTCGGGATCGTGGCGGCGCTCCAATCAGGCTCCTGGCCGTCTCGGATCAGGTCGATCCTGCCCTCGAAGATGAACGCAGCCGCCGCGCCGTGGGTCCGATAGACCTCATCGTCGGCTGTGGCGACCTGGACTGCGAGCAACTCGCGTTCCTGGCGGATGGCTTCAACGCGCCGCTGGTCTACGTCGTCGGAAACCACGATTCGGCCGCCCGGTGGGAGGCCAGCCGGGCTTATTGCCCCGACGCGATCCGGTCGACGGCCGTGCGCCACGAGGCCGGGCTGTCGATCGCCGGGCTGTCCTGGCCGGGACAACGCGGACCGGGGGCTCACCGAAGCGAAGGTGGGGCGTGGCGGCAGGCGCTCCGGCTGGCATGGCGCAGATTCGGCCGGCCCGGGCCGGTGATCGTCCTGAGCCACGTTCCGCCGCGCGGCGCCGGCGACCTCCCCAGCCGGGCTGGATACCACTGCGGGTTTCGGGGCTACTCGTGGCTGATGCGCCGCCTCGAACCGCCACTCTGGCTCCACGGGCACACGCCCCTCGCCGCCGCCTCGGAGTGGCACATCCAGCGCGGCTCGACGACCTTAGTCAACGTGACCGGCGCTGTGGTCATCGAGATCTGGCCGCCCGGCTCGTGGGACGCGTCGAAGCCAAAGCCGGCCGATCCAACGCCGGCGTGATCCGAGGATCGGAGCGAGCGCACTTGAACGTGCGTGAGACCGGCAGCGGGTGTTGGTTAGTAGTGGCGGGAAGATTCACCGTTCGCGCGACGGCCACGCCGGTCGGACGGGCGCTACAGTTCGCTGTGAATGAACGCTCCGGCAGAGGTAGCGCCATGACGACCGCATCGAAGGACAAGTTAGGGCGCAAGTCTCCCCGGAGTGTCTTCCTTGAGGGTTGTCGCGTCCTCGCCGAGCGGTTTGCTGCCCTCGGGTTCCAGCCGCGCCGTCAAGGGCAGATGCTTGTCCGGTCCATAGGCCCCTGGTCTCATGAGATCGCCATAGCCTCGAGTCACTACAACCAGGCGGGGGATTCGGTGGCCGTCTCGCCCACGGTCGTTGTCAGGAACAAGGATCTTGCGAGTTGGCGAGCCCAGCACGAGCTTTGGAGAACGGACGATCTTGTGGCGAGCCGGATGCTGTATCGGTTCGCCGGCTCCTGGACGACTTGGAACCTGGCCGACCCCGCCACGCGTAGTCATGTGCTCGAAGAAGTCACTGCGCTTCTCGAACAAACTGCGCTCCCGTGGCTTGACCTATTCGGTGACCGCCTTGCCTTCCTCGAACGGTGGCAGTTCGACGATGAGGTGCTGGAACTGGACGCGATGGCCGAGTTGTTGGCCTACTTTGGCCGTGCCGAAGAGATTGCCCCGCTCGTGCGCGAGGCCTTGTCCCGCGAGCCTTGGTCGAAATTCAGCCCGCGAGCCGATTCCTTCGACAAACTCCGACGGCTTGGAGAGAAGCTTTCCTTGGGTCTGTCGCTGCCATCCTTGCCGGAGCAACCTCGTATCTCGGTGCCCAACTGGTTCGGAAGGTAGTTCAGGCGACTGGTGAGAACCAAGCTCATCGGGACGGTCGATCACAGTCGTCACCACGACTAACCGACACCCGCTGCCGTCTCGAACATGCGTGAGCGAGAAGCACAGAATCCAACGACGGCCTGAGCCGCCCGGCGCCGAGTCAGAGAGCGCGCGGGTCCTGTGCGTCCGGGTCTACACCCAGCTCGCGCATCGCCGCCGCGGCCTCTGAGCCCGAGAGCCGCCCGGCGCGAGCCAGACCCACGATCGCCGCAGCGGCGATATGCGGGGGATCGATCTCGAAAAGCCGTCGCAATGCCTCGCGCGCGTCCGAGCGGCCGAAGCCGTCGGTCCCGAGGATCAGCCGGTTCGCGGGCAGCCAAGGCGCCACCAGGTCCGGATAGCCCCGGATCCAGTCCGTGGCGACGACGATCGGGCCGCCGTCCGGAAGAACCTGAGCGATGAGCGGCACGCGCGGCGCCGCCTCGGGGTGGAGCCGGTTCCATCGGTCGACGGAGAGACCTTCGGCGCGAAGCTGCTGGAAGGACGTGGCGCTGTAAACCTCGGCGGCGATGCCGCGCTCCCCAAGGAGCTGCCGGGCGGCGACGACCTGCTGCAGGATCGAGCCGCTGCCGACGAGCCGGACGGGCAGCACGCCCGCGCCCGCCGCCTCCGCCGCCGCGCCGGTCGCGCGGGCTTTGGCGCCCGGCTTCGCGGCCGCCTTCGCGCCTGCCCTCGCGTGGCGGGTGTCCTTGCCGAGCTCGGGCGCTGCGAGCAGCCGGTAGATGCCCCGGACGATCTGCTCGTCCGTCAGGTCGGCCGCCCGCTTGGGCATGGAGTAGTTCTCGTTGTAGAGAGTGATGTAGTAGTAGACGTCTTCGCCCCGGACGCACATGCGGTCGATTCCATCGCGCACGATCGCCGCCAGCTCGTAGGCGTATGCCGGGTCGTAGGCGCGGATGTTCGGGACGACGGAGGCCAGCACGTGCGAATGGCCGTCGTCGTGCTGCAGACCTTCGCCCATCAGCGTCGTCCGGCCGGCGGTGGCCCCCATGACGAAGCCGCGTCCGCGCTCGTCGGCCAGGGCCCAGAACTGGTCGCCGGTCCGCTGGAAGCCGAACATCGAGTAGAAGATGTAGAAAGGGATGAGGCTCAGGCCGTGCGTGGCGTAGGCCGTCGCGGCGGCCTGGAGGGAGGCAACGGAACCCGCCTCGGTGATCCCCTCCTCCAGCACCTGCCCGTTCTGCGCCTCGCGATAGCTCAGCACGAGCTCCGAATCGACCGGCTCGTAGCGCTGCCCCAGCGCGGCGTAGATACCCACTTCCTTGAAGAGCGGATCGAGGCCGAAGGTGCGCGCCTCGTCGGGCACGATCGGCACCACCCGCGGCCCAATCGCCGGGTCGCGAATCAGATTGCGCAGCAGCCGGCCGAAGGCCATGGTCGTGCTGACGGCCATCTCGGAGCCGGAGGCGAACTCGGCGTCAACCTCCGGGCGCGGCGCCGGCAGCGGCCTGGCCCGGACCACGCGTCGCGGCACGAACCCACCCAGGGCCCGGCGCCGCTCGATCATGTAGCGGATCTCATCCGAGTCGGGGCCCGGGTGGTAGTACGGCGCTTCCTTGAGCTTCGAATCCGGGATCGGCAGCTCCAGGCGGTCGCGGAAGATGCGCAGCTCGGCCTCGGACAGTTTCTTGGCCTGGTGCGTGATATTGCGCCCCTCCACACCTGGGCCCAGGGCCCAGCCCTTGATCGTCTTGGCCAGGACCACCGTCGGGGCGCCGCGGTACTCGGTCGCGGCCCGGTAGGCGGCGTAGACCTTGCGGTAGTCGTGACCGCCTCGGCGCAGTCTGGCCAGCTCGTCGTCGGTCAGGTCCGCCGCCAGGCGGCGCAGCTTCTCGTCGGGCCCGAAGAAGTGCTCGCGGATGTAGGCCCCACCGGACACGGAGAACTTCTGGAAATCGCCGTCGAGCAGGTCGTTCATCTTGTTGACGAGCAGACCGTCGACGTCGCGGGCCAGCAGGTCGTCCCACTCGCGGCCCCAGATGACCTTGACGACGTTCCAGCCGGCGCCGCGGAAGAGACCTTCGAGCTCCTGGATGATCTTGCCGTTCCCGCGGACCGGGCCGTCGAGACGTTGCAGGTTGCAGTTGATGACGAACGTCAGGTTGTCGAGGCCCTCGCGGGCGGCCAGCGAGATGCCGGCCAGCGCCTCGGGCTCGTCCATCTCACCGTCGCCGAGGAAGGCCCAGACGCGGCTGGCTGAGGTGTCGGTCAGACCTCGATTGGTGAGGTAGCGGTTGAGCCGGGCCTGATAGACCGCCGCCAGAGGGCCCAGGCCCATCGACACCGTCGGGAACTCCCAAAAGTCCGGCAGCGTGCGCGGGTGCGGGTAGCTCGGCAGGCCGGCGCCGCCGGACAGCGCCTCCTGGCGGAAGTGGTCCAGGTTGGCCTCGGTGAGCCGGCCCTCTAGGAATGCCCGGGCGTATATACCGGGGGCCGCGTGGCCCTGGAAGAAGATCTGGTCGCCCGAGCCGCCGCCGTCCTTGCCGCGGAAGAAATGGTTGAAGCCGACCTCGTACAGCGTGGCGGCGCTGGCGTACGTGGCCAGGTGCCCACCGATGCCCGGGAACCGCTCGTTGGCGCGCATGACCATCGCCACGGCGTTCCAACGGATCAGCCTCCGGATGCGGCGCTCGAGCTCCTCGTCGCCCGGGAAGAAGGGCTCCTGCTCGGGGCTGATGGTGTTGATGTAGCGGGTTTGAGTCAGCGGCGGCAGGCCGACGTGCAGCTGGCGAGCTCGCTTCAGAAGCTTGTACAGAACAAATCGGGCGCGCTCGTCGCCCTCCTGTGAGTGGATCTGATCGAGAGCGTCGAGCCATTCCTGCGTCTCGGCAGGATCCGTGTCGGGCAGCTGATGCTTGAACTGGTCGAAGTACATCGTCGGCCGCGTCTCCAGGCCCATTCGCGGGCAAGCGCCCACACGCCAGATACCTGAATCGCAGGGTATCCGATCGCGCGTCTGGCGTCGTTCGGGTAGGTCGCCGGACCGGCCGCGAGAACGATCGCGCTTTCCGGTGTCCGTATGCGCCGG
>Ga0182019_10002199_pt1 | contig 9997 bp, 6 predicted proteins | sample 812E2MmetaG_FD_120483 | JGI IMG/M metagenome (GOLD analysis project Ga0182019, IMG submission 120483) | Permafrost microbial communities from Stordalen Mire, Sweden - 812E2M metaG | ecosystem: Environmental > Terrestrial > Soil > Wetlands > Permafrost | place: Sweden: Stordalen | collected... | reverse complement strand
CAAATGCATGCAGGACGTGGGTGTGGCCCTTTGGAAGAGCGCCTTCCCGCAGGCCGATTACATCGAAAAAGGATGGAAGGCGGTCCTCTATACCGCGCCGCACGATCCAGCCCCCGAGGGGCGCTACGTTCTGGATTTCGAAACGGCCCTCGGCGAGGGATTCCTCCAGATCATTCGACGGATGCAAAAATCCATTTCCGAAGCCGAAGTCACCGACGCGGCCTCCGCCGAGAAGATCTATTTCTGGAAGGCGGGCATCCGCGTTCTGGAAGGCACTCTGGTATGGGCGAAACGGCACGCGGAGGAGGCCCGGAGCCAGGCGCGAAAGGAAAAGGATCCCCGGCGCAAAAAGGAGCTGCTGGAGATCGCGACGCGTTGCGGGTGGGTGCCGGCCCATCCCCCACGCGATTTCAAGGAGGCCATGCAGGCCTTCTGGTTCATCTACCTGGCGGGCCACATGGAGGGGGCGCAACTGGGCTACAGCCCCGGGCGCTTCGACCGCTACATGTTTCCCTATTTTCAAAAGGACATGGAAGCCGGGACCCTCACCGAGGCCGGGGCCCTCGAATGGCTGGAGGCCCTGCGCATCAAGATGACGGAGATCGAATACGTGGCCTCCTTCTCCTGGGAGGGGCTGGGTTCGGGCAACCTCTACCAGAACATGATCCTGGGGGGCACCGACGAGAACGGGAAGCGCGGCGACAACGCCCTTTCTCTCCTCATCCTCCAGTCGGCCATCAACTGCCAGACCACCCAGCCCACCCTCTCCATCTGGTATGACGACTCCCTGAGCGACGCCTTTCTCCTGAAGGCCATCGAATGCGTCAAAACGGGGTGCGGCTTTCCCGCCTGGTTCAACCTCAAAGTCTACCTCCAGCATGAATTGGAACGCACGGGCCTTCCCCTTCCGGTCCTGCGGAAATACGCGGCCATGGGGGGCTGCACGGAACCCACGCTGGAGGGGATGAGCTACGGCATCGTGCAGGCGGGATTCATCAACCAGATGAAGGTGCTCGAATTGGCCCTGCACGGCGGAAAGGACCCGCGCACGGGCCTGTGGTTCGACAAAACCCCGGTGCCGAAGACGTATGACGAACTGCGCGCCGCCTACCTGCTTCACCTGGAGCACGCCGTCCGGAACTGGCAGCGTTACTGGAACTACGTCATGGCCGCCCACCGGCAGACCGTGAACCTCATCTATTCCTCCGTGCTGGTGCGGGATTGCGTCGCGCGGGGAATGTCCCTCGACGACGGGGGCGCCGTGCACAACGGAACCCCCACCACCCTGTCCACCGGGATGGTGAACGTGGCCAACGCCCTGGCGGCGGTGAAGAAACTCGTTGACGAGGACCGCGTCTGCACGCTCAAGGAATTGCGCGAGGCGTGTGACAGGGACTGGGCGGGTGCCGCCGTGCTGAGGCGCAAGGCCCTCGACGCCCCCAAATGGGGCAATAACGACGACGCCGTGGACCGCCTTTATGAGGAGATCTACCATGCCTATTGCGAATGCGTGGTGAAGCAGAAGAATTACCTCGGCAAGCCGTACGATCCATCCATGCTGGCCATCAGCACCCACACACCGTTCGGAAAAGTGTGCCAGGCCTCGCCTGACGGGCGCATGGCGGGGGAGCCCCTGTGCGACGGCGTGACTTCCCCCTCCCCCGGCACCGATGTCAAAGGTCCGGTATCGGTCCTGCTTTCGGCGGGCAAGATTGACCATACGCGCATCCGCGGAGGCCTCCACAACATGAAGCTCCACCCGTCGGTGCTGAAGGGCGTCGAAGGCTCCCGCAAGCTTCTGCATCTCATCAAGACCTACTTCGACCATCCGGGATTTCAGATCCAGTTCAACGTGGTGGACAGCCGCATGCTTCGCGAGGCGCAGGAGCATCCCGGCGACTATCGTGACCTCATCGTCCGCGTGGCCGGCTTCTCCGCCTTCTTCGTGGAATTGAGCCGCTCCGTCCAGGACCAGATCATCGCCCGGACGGAACATGGGTTGTAGAAATAACTACATGCATGGAAAAGATTCAAACCGAGTTTTTCATCCCCACCCTCAAAATAGGGACAGGCAACGGTTTCGTCCCGGGGCAAAAAGGGGACAGTCCCTGTCCCCTATCCCCGCTCCCGGTACAGTCCCTCTTTTCGCCCCGGGGCGCGTTTTCAACATCCAGGAGTACGCCGTCCACGACGGGCCCGGCATCCGCACCGTTGTCTTTCTCAAGGGCTGCCCCCTTCGCTGCAAGTGGTGCTGCAACCCCGAAGGACAACGTCCCGCCGCGGATCTCGCGCACAGCCGCACCTTGTGCCGCAAATACCATGTGTGCAAGGTCGTCTGTCCGCATGGTGCCGTTGCCATTGAAAATGACGGCACCCCCGCCTTCCGCCGCTCCTTGTGCCTTCATTGTTTGGAGAGGACGTGCGAACGCGAATGCCCGAACAAGGCCATCCGGTCTTTCGGACGGGATTGGACCGCGGCGGAACTGTTCGACGCGGTGTCTTCGAATGCGTTGTTCTATCGCAACTCCGGCGGCGGCGTCACCTTTTCCGGGGGCGAGCCGCTGGCCCAACCGGCCTTCGTCCGGTCCGTGATGGACCTGTGCGAAGCCTCCGGAATTTCAACGGGTGTGGAAACCTGCGGCGCCTTTGATTGGCGGGCGTGGAAGCAGCACGTCAACCGCTTTGAATTCATGTTCTGGGACATTAAAATTTTAGATGGAACCGCCCACCGGCGCGCCACGGGCAGGGACAACCGCGCCATTTTGGAAAACCTGAAGCGGACGGCGGAAATCATGGCGCCCGCCATCACCCTCAGCCTCACTCTGGTCCCCGGCTTCAACGATTCCCCCGCCTTCGCCCGGGAGGCGGCCGCCCTCTGCCGGTCGCTGGGCATCGTCAAGGCCCGGCTTCTCCCCTTTCATGATTTCGGCCGTTCCAAATATGAGGACCTGGGGCGCCCCTTCCCGGCCGCGGATACCCTCCCGCCCGGCCGCATCTCCCTACGCACGTTCCAGGCCACATTCCGGTCGCACCACCCCGACTGCGCCATCGCATGAATCCGTTCCTCATCGCCGTCGCCGGATCCTCGTGCTCGGGTAAAACGGAACTGGCGCAAGCCCTGGCGCGGGAGCTTCACGCGATGCACCCCCTTGTCATCCCCTTGGACGCCTACTATAACGATCTTTCCGGCCTCACCGAGGTGGAGCGGCTGAAGCACAATTTCGACAGCCCCGAATCCCTTGACGCGCCCCTTCTGTTCGAGCAAATTAATCGTCTGGCTTCAGGCCTCCCCGTGGAGCGTCCCATTTACGATTACGCCTCCCATCGGCGGTGCGCGGAGACGATTTTGCTGGAGCCCAAAGGCTGCGTCATCATCGAAGGGCTATTCTCCCTGCATTGGGAGGACCTGCGCCGTTTGTGCGCTTTTAAAATTTTCATTGAAATTGACGATGCCGCCGCTTTTGCCCGCCGCCTCGGACGCGATAATCTTCATCGCGGGGCGTCGGAAGCCTTCACCCGCTGGCAATGGGAGCACCACGTCCTTCCCATGGCCCGGCAATTCATTCTGCCCACGCGGCGTTATGCGGACCTGGTCTTAAGCGGATCCAAGGAACCGCCGGTCCTCCACCGCGAAACGCTTGATCGGTTGAGGGAACTCCGATTCTTCGAGGATCGCTTGCACCGGGACCCTGTTGAGATCAGGATGTCAGGCGCGTAACGGCATATGATGCCTGACTTATTATAAAGAAATCGGATATATGCATGATGCAACGCCATCGGGGGCGGCGGGCCCCATGACCCGGCGGAAAATTCAGAGTGTGGAATTCGGTTCCATCGTCAGACGCGCGGCGTAGTCTTCCGCCAGTTTCGCAATACGCACCTGCCCGGCCTCGCCTGCCAGTTCTCCCTGAACCTTTTCCAGAACCCCCTTGATGAGCTCGGCGTGGGCCGAAGGGAGAAGGGGCGGCTGTTGAAGCTGTTCGGCGAACAGCGACAGGGCCACATCCCGCACGGTGAGATCCTCCGGATCGCGGGCGAACCCCAGCTCCAGGCTTTTCCCCTCGATCAGGAGGCCGCACGCGATGAGCTTCTGCACTACGTGCTCCATGCGCTTGGCCTGAAGATTGAAGGCGTCGGCCAGCTCGGTCACGGTCAGCGGCGCCAGTTTGCCCTTGAAGCGGTGGCGGATCAGCAGGACGCAGGAGAGGCCCCAAAAAAGCTCCCAGCGTTCCATGGGGATGGAGCGCTCCTCCATCTCTGCCTTCAGGGCGGAGAAATTCTGCAAAATGTAGGAAATGAGGACCCCCAGGAGGATGGCCAGCCAGAAGAGATTGATGGAGACGGCGAACAGGAGAATGAGGCCCAGGGAGCCCGACACCACGTTGGCGCCGCGGATCATCTCCAGGTAGAACAGGAACCCGTAGCGCACCAGGGCCAGGACGATCATCGTCACCGCGCCGCCGAGCGCCGCGGAAACCAGGCGCACCCGCGTGTCGGGGACGGTCCAAAAGAGCATGGTGAAGGCGAACAGGGTGAGGATCTTGGGGAGGATGAATTCCAGCGTGGAGCCGAGGAAGCCCGCCCGCACGAGATAGAACTGGATGGACGCCAGCACGCCCAGGGTGATGGGGCCCCAGAAAAGGACCATGGTGAAGGAGCCCAGCCGCTCCGCCATCCGGCGGGAACGGGTGATGCCCCATATGGCGTTCAGGGATTTTTCGATGGAGAAAAATACGTTCGTGGCGATGGCGAAGCAAATCAGCAGCGCGATGGTGCCCAAGTGCTTGGCCTGCCGGAGGAACTCGTCGAAATAGCCGTACCACGCCTCCTCGTCATAGGGGAGAACCTGCTTGACGACGGTGTGGATCTGCTCCTGCCAGTTGTGATAGAAGAGGGAATAGACCTGGACGAAGGAGGCCAGCAGGGGGATGAAGGCCACCAGCGACAGATAGGAGAGGAAGGCGGCCTTTTCGAACAGGCGGTTTTCACGGTACCCCCGCAAGAGCTCCTTCAGAAAAATATAAACCGAGAGCACGGCCAGAATCATGGGCGGAATATCTCCCGGGGCTGCGGTGCGGTGCTCGACCAGCCCCGCGCCTTTTTCAAGGCTTTTTGAAAGCCCGCCCGCGCTTCCTCCTCGCCATGCACCACAAACACCCGGGGCTCTATGGTGATGCCGGAAAGCCACCCCAGCAGTTCGTCGCGGTCCGCGTGGGCGGAAAGGGCGGAGATTTGCGCCACCTCGGCTCGAACGGGAATGGTTTCACCATGCACCAGCAGTTCCCTGGCACCGTCCAGAATGAGGCGCCCCTTGGTGCCGGCCGCCTGGAAGCCCACAAACAGGATCGTGTTGTTCGGATCGGGCAGCTTGAATTTCAAGTGGTGCTCGATGCGCCCCCCGTTGCACATCCCCGAGGCGGAGATCAGAACGGCCGGCCCCCGGAGGGCGTTCAAGCCCTTGCTTTGTTCGATGGTGCGGACGGGGTGCAGATGCCGGAGGTCGAAGGGATCCTGTCCGGCGGCCACGCGGGCGGCGAAGGCACCGTTATAGTCTGCGGAAAACTGGCGGTAGAAATTCAGGGTCTCCAGGGCCATGGGGCTGTCCACATAAATGGGCAGGGAGGCGGGAACGGCGCCCGCGAGAACGAGATCCGACAGATAGACCAGAAGTTCCTGCGCTCGATCCACCGCAAAGGAGGGAATCAGGAGCGTGCCGCCCCGCGCGATGGTGCGGTTGATGATGCCCCCCAGGACGGAATGGATGTCCTCGGGCGGATGGAGGCGGTCTCCGTAGGTGGATTCCACCACGAGAAAATCGGCCTCGGGTGCCGGTTCCGGAGGCTTGAGGATGGGATGGGAGGGACGTCCCACATCTCCGGAAAAAATCCATTTGTGCCGCCCGCCTTTCGGGCGCTTGACGCGGAGATCCACGAACGCGCTTCCCAGGATGTGCCCCGCATAATGATAGGAAAAGGTGAGGCCCGGCAGGATTTCCACAATCTGATGGTAGGGCACCTTCTCGATGAGTTTCAGGGTTTTTTCCGCGTCCTCCTCGGTATAAAGCGGAAGGGCGGGCTTGTAGGGGCTGTATCCTTTCTTTTCGGCGAACCGGGCCTCTTCTTCCTGGATCTGGCCTGAATCGGGCAGCATGATGGACAAGAGCGCCGCCGTTCCCGGCGTGGCCCAGATCGGCCCTTCAAACCCAAGCTTATGGAGCCGCGGAAGAAAGCCGCTGTGGTCCACGTGCGCATGGGTGAGGATGACGCCGTGAATGTGACGCGGAGGAAGGGGGAAATCCTCCCAGTTCAACTGCTTTGTCTCCCGATTCCCCTGAAAGAGACCGCAGTCCACGAGGATGTTCTTGTTCCAGATCTTCAAGAGGTAGCGCGACCCCGTGACGGTCCCGCAGGCGCCCAGGAATTCAATTTCATACATCTTCGGATATTCCGTCACGGCCCCTAAGGAATGCGCTGATCATGATGGCATAGCATATCACAAGCCCCCTTCCGCCAGAAGCACGGCGTCTGAACCCACTCCAAATGAAACCGGGCGCCGCGAGGGCGCCCGGTGGATTTGACGGTTCAAAGAGCCTATTTGTTGGGTTCGTTATTCTTCTTTTTTTCCTCTGCGGGCTTGGGGGGCGGCGGTAGCGGATGGCCCTGCGGATTCTGCGCACCTGGATGCACCGTCCCTTGCGTCTTGCCGGTCCCCTGTGAGGATTGACCTGCCGGATTTCCGGGGTGGCCCTGGGGATTCGTCGAACCGGAGTGCCCCGTCCCCTGCCCCTGGCCCGTGGTCTGAGTCGACGCGCCGCCCGGATGGCCTTGCGGATTCACTGAACCGGGATGCCCCGTCCCTTTCACCGTTCCTGTGGTTTGAGATGACGCCGTACCCGGATGGCCCTGCGGATTCACCGAACCGGGATGCCCCGTCCCCTGCGTTTTGCCTGTGGTTCCCGATGAAGTTCCCGCCGGATGCGCGGGATGATCTTGAGGATTCACCGAACCGGGATGCGCCGTTCCCTGCGTCGCCTTGCCCGTGGTTTGCGTGGTTGTGACTCCGGGCTTCACAGGATGGCCCTGAAGATTCTGCGAACCGGGATGCCCCGTCCCCTGCACCGCACCCGTAGTCTGGGTTGACGTGCCGCCCGGATGACCTTGCACCGATTGTGTTCCTGCGCGGCCTCCCGTCATGGATTGCGATCCGGTCGCCTTTCCGCTCATCGTAGGCCCGCCGGTTGTCCTGCCGGATCCAAGGGCGGGATTGGGATGTTGCGCCCCCATGGCCACTCCCGTTCCCTGCGTGATGGGATGCGGAAGGGAGCCGGTGGCTGCTTTTCCCTTCGGATGCAGGGCGCCGGCGGAAGTCGTCGAGAAGGCCGAAACCACATGGGTCCCCAGGGGAGCCTTCGCACCCATTATAAAAGGTTTTCCCACGCCGCCCGCATAGGATACGGGAGAGGCGATGGGTTTTCCGGTGGATTGGATTTGCGGCAGTTTCTTGGAGAAGGACGTGGGAGGGGGAGGCGGCAGAAGTCGGGCCACCAGGGCGTTTTGCCGAAGGGCGGCCGGAGGGCGCGCCACCGCGGGCAGCACCCGCCCGGGGAATGGCAGCAGTCCCGCCGGCGTGGGAATGATGCCCATGGGCGCGAAGCCCATGAGCGGCGGCCGTGTCAGGAGCGAAGGCTTGACCAGAAGCGGTTGAACGATCCCCGTGCCGAACACATTGGTGTTCACCACGGTGACCGAATTGATCACGTTGATATTGACATAGTTCACGACGGCGGGGCCGTGATGCCATGGATAGTAATAGCGTTCAGACGGGGCCAGCGGCACCCATCCAATGGCGGGTCCGCCGAATTCCACGCCCCCCCCCCAGCCCGGCCCGCCGAAAAAGCCCACGAGAGCGGGCGCATAGAAAGGCTCGATGCCGAAGAGAAAGCGCGGCCCTCGGAATCCGATCGGAGGCGGGGGAACCCAGCCCCAGACGTTGCCCGCGAAGACCCAGCGGCCATAATGGTATGGCGCCCAACCCCACGGCTCATAGGACACCCAGGACCATCCATAGGGGTCCTGCCACATCCACCTGCCCGTGCGGTAGGGAGCCCAGCCCGTCCCGATGCCCTGGGGATACCAGATATTTCCATACTCGGCGCTGGTCCGCCAAGTGCCGGCCCCATCCAGATCCTCATAGCCGATCACGTCCGGATGCACATAGCGGGCGCTCCCCGCGTGGTCGCGCATGACGTCCCGCTCCTGGCTCCATTGGAGGAAGTCGTCATTGTCGGGAAGGGTGATGAAAGTGTAATTCCCCTGCTCCAACTGCATGGCGTCCTCGGCGTTGACCGCCACCTCCTGCCCACCTACGGACACGTTCAACCCTCCGGCGTAGACGGCATAGACGGCGTTCTGAGGCGTGATGGAGAAGAAATAGCTTCCGGGGGATTGGATGGTGGCCGCCGCGCCGGGCGTGTCCACCTCCACCACCATCCCCTCGGGCAGGCCGCGCACCCGCAAGAACAGCCGCCCCGAATTAAGTCCGAGTTGGGTGACGTCACGGGTGAGACTGGTCAAATCAATGGAGGTGACGGCGTCCATCCGGGCCAGGTTTCCCATGCCCAGATTGACTTCCACGCGCGCCCCCTCCGGTGTATAAAAGGCATCCCCCGTCATCACGGGGGTATTGGGGCCCAGCGAGGTCCACGCGTTCGCCTCCGCGTCGCCCCGCAGATAGGACGCGTCCCCACGCACAAAGCCTACACGGGCCACGCGCGCCCCCTGCTGTCCGGGCGGTGGAGGAGCCTGGTCCTGGGCCGCCGCCGTCAGGGCCGCGCAAACCACAACCATTCCCAATCCGATGAATTTATAAATTTTAGACATAAAGCTCCTTTCCTTCAGGCGTCAAAGACATGATACATTCTTATTATCGTCCTGAAGCACAGTGAAGTCAAGAGGCCATTGGGAGCCATTGGGAACCGTTGCGGATCAGACGGGCCAAAAGGGGCATGGAATCAAGTCGGGAAAATAAATCGCGGCCCTTCCGCGTTAGAATGATGAACCGGAGGAAAATAAATGCAAAAGAATCTGGATACCGCCAAAAAGAATTTTTCCGACATGAACACCGAGACTCTGCTGGAGGAATGGGCGCTTCATGCGGAGGATTATGAGCCCGAAGCACTGGACCTGCTGAAGCGCGAACTCCTTTCCCGGGGCATCACCCCCGCCGATCTTGATCAGGCGGCGAAGGACGCGGCGCACGAGACGCCGGAACCCGGCGAAGCGGATGTGATCGCCTCTTTCGACAGCCTTGTGTTTGCCCGGCAGGCGCAGGACATCCTGGCGCAGAAGGGAATCGAAAGTTCCCTGCAGGGACTTGAAAGCGCGGTGTGGGGGTTCGATGCCGCGGCCGCGGTTCCCGGGCCGGTGGACCTTGTGGTCATCAAGCGGGATGCCGAGGCCGCCCGCGCCGCGTTGCAGGAATTCACTCCTGCGGCGGAGGAGCGGGAGGGGGTGAAGCTCGAAGAGCCCCCGCCGGAGGATGCTGCCGATTTGTAGAACAGGCGGCCCCGCCTGTTTCAATTCCCTCTGTAATTTCGTCGGCGGTTGGAGTGCGCTTGCTGGCGTTTTCGTTTTCGGTGACAGCTGCCTCCCGTTGCCTACAAGCTCTGGTTGGACCGGCTGATTTCCTGTCGCGGGTTAAAAAGGAGGTTCATCGTCTGCGGATGGCAAGGCAGCCGGGATCGCCCCTTTAGGCAGAGGAAGGTTAGTAACTACGTAGAGATTTAAGATATCATCCCTATCCATGAAAAGGAGTTGGCTACGTTTTGATGCATCGAGCTTGTTGCCAAGCCAGTTGCGGGCTGCTTTCGTGATTTCCCCGGCGGATACAATGAGGGCGTGATCTACGAGGACCCGCTTTCCGATCTCTGGGTCAAAAATTTCGTGCCCGAGCATCATGATAACTTGGTTGTGAATTTCCGCGACGTTGGCGTTGCCCT
>Ga0182019_10002196_pt1 | contig 10007 bp, 7 predicted proteins | sample 812E2MmetaG_FD_120483 | JGI IMG/M metagenome (GOLD analysis project Ga0182019, IMG submission 120483) | Permafrost microbial communities from Stordalen Mire, Sweden - 812E2M metaG | ecosystem: Environmental > Terrestrial > Soil > Wetlands > Permafrost | place: Sweden: Stordalen | collected... | reverse complement strand
TGCTCGTCGGGCTCGAGGACGTCGGGTCGGTCCCGCGCGCGGAGGACCTGGGCGGGCACGATCTCGGCGAAGAGATGGCCCTCTACATCAAATCGCTCGACGACTTGCTCGGTGTCAGCTTCTTCCGGACGAATGACATGAAGGAGGAGCTGGCCAACCCGACGATCGACGGGGTCGTGCCCGTGATCATGCTCCTGCTGGCCCGCCTGGACAAGGAGATCCTGTCGATCGAATTCGGCGACCTCGCCCCGGACGGAAGCTTTGTTCCCGCGATCGAGGGGGCGCCGGGCCGGCGGAAGGCCGTGACGATCTTTTTCCGGGCCGCGGGCGAATCCCGTGCGCGGACCCTCCGCTATTTCTCGGCGAACCTCTACGACGGCGAGTTCCTCAAGAACGCCCCGCTGCGGGCCTTCCTCGAACGCGAGCTGACCCCCTGCTTCACTTTCCTGAAATCGGCGAGCTATCTGATGCAGAAGTCGTTCTTCGGGGCGATCCGGAAAAGGCTCCTGGACATGTCCTACGCGATCCTCCAGGACGACTCGGCCATCCCTTTCCGCCGCTTCGACCAGGCGGTCTGGACCATCTCCCTCTACGGGCAGTACGACGGCCCCATCAAGCTGTTCAAGGATGATTTCGAGCCGGAGCTCTATGACGCCTACCGGACGACGCCCGGGATCAAGCCCCTGAATTTCAGATTCGGCTACGCGCCGCTGTCGGACATCCTGCTCGCGGTCAAGAAGCCGCGGTAAGGGCCGTCCCCGGCCCCCGTTCAGCTTTTCCGATCCGCCCCTGCCCGGACGCCCTTCGGCGCGCGCCAGCCCGCGAAGCGCAGGAGGGTCAGCGCGGCCTGGAATGCGTCCTTGAGATGGATCTTTTTTCCTTCCTCGTACGTGCGGCCGTGATAGGAGACGGGCACCTCATAGACCCTCGCCCTGAGCCGCGCGACCTTGATCGTGATCTCGGGCTCGACGCCGAACCGGCGGGAGCGCAGATCGAGATGCACGGCGATGTCGCGGGTCATGGCCTTGTAGCACGTCTCCATGTCCGTCAGGTTCAATCCGCTGAAGATGTTGGAGAGCGTGGTCAGCATCCTGTTGCCGACCGAATGCCAGAAATACAGGACGCGGTGCCCGCTGGCCGTCCCGAGGAAACGGGAGCCGTAGACGACGTCGGCTTCGCCCGCGAGGATGGGCCGCAGGACGAGGCCGAACTCCGTCGGATCGTATTCGAGATCGGCGTCCTGGACGATCAGGATGTCGCCCGTCGCTTCGCGAAAGCCCCGGGCCAGCGCAGCGCCCTTGCCCCTGTTCTTGGGCTGGAGGAACACGCGGACGCCGGCCCGGCCATCTATTTCAGCGAGCAGGGCCCGCGTCCCGTCGGTCGAACCGTCGTCAACGATAATCAGCTCCCGGTCGAGGTTCGGGAGATCGACGGCCCGCACGCGGGCCACGATCTCGCGGATCGTCCCCTGCTCGTTGTAAACGGGCATGATGACCGAAAGCTTCATGGAACCGCAAGCTCCCTTTTGGCGATCGCCTCCGCGCCGGCCGCCAGGCGGTAATCCCGCCCGCCACGGCGCGCGCCGGCGAAATGATAATCTCGGCCGCCGCACCCTGTCAAGAAAGCGGCTCGCGTCCTGCCGCCGCCGGAGGATCTCCGATCATTTGCCCTTGGGTATAGACAGGACGCCCGACCCGTAGGTCGCAACCCAGATTTTGGACGCGTCCTTGGGATCAAGCCGGACCGAAACGACGGACAAATACTTCAGTTTGGCGGCGTCGAGGGCCGTCCAGTTCGCCCCGCCGTCGCGGCTGGCGTAGACGCCGCCGCCGTAGAGACCATCGTAGTCGTAGAACCCCAAGCCCGCATAAAGGGTATTCGGGCTGGCCGGGTCCACGATCAGGTCGCTGACGACCTTGCGCGCGGGAAGGCCGTGGCTCATCGGCGTCCAGGCCCCGCCCTTGTCCTTGGAGACATAGACTCCGTCGGACGTGCCCGCGTAAACGGTCCCGCCCGCGACGCCTTTAAAGACAAGGGGAGCGGCGGCCGGGGGAAAGCTCGGCACCTTTTGCCATTTCTCGCCGCCGTCGTCCGTCCGAAAGACGCCGTCCTTGAGGGATCCCACAAAAAGCTCCTTGGGGGTGCCGGGCATGGCCGCCAGGCATCTGACGTTGAGCGACGCGATCCCGTTGTTCGACGGAGCGAACGTCTTCCCTCCATCATGGGACTTGAATACGCCTTTAAACTCCGTGCCGACGTACAGCTCGTGACTTTGCGGAATGTAGGCCATCTGGTGATTCCAGAACGCGGACGCCAGCAACCCCCCGGCGCTTTGGGTATGTGCGGTTCCGTACTTCGTCCCGAGGAGCATCGGCTCGGCGTTCGTCCTGATGAACACCTTCGTGTCGTCCTGCGGGTCGGCCATCATCCCCAGGACGTCGCCCGAGCCGGCCGTTTCGAGCTGCACCCAGCCCGCGCCGGACCGGCGCGAATAGGCTCCCGTGTCCTGGGTGCCGCCGTAGAGAGTGCCGCCGGGCCCGATGTCGAGGTCGTAGAACTGGTTGACGGCCAGGCCCTTTTCGGCGGCCTTCGTCGCTTTCGTCCGGAAATCGTACTTAAAAATCCCCTGGTCATGGGCGCCATAGAAGAGCTGACCGGTGGGATCGTAGGCGATATCGCGGTAGTCGACGCCGCAGATGTTGCTGTCGGAGCACTTGAACACATCCCGGGGAGCCTCGACCCAAGTCTTCCCACCGTCGGTGCTCTGGGTGAGCGTCACGCCTCCGGCGAAGATGCGGTTCGGATCGCGGGGATCGACGGCCAGGCACTGATGGACCGACCAGGAGGGCCAGACCTTCGAGGTCCCGCACGCCAGGACAAACGGGCCGCCGGGCGCGTCGCGCCGCCAGACGGAGCTCTCGAGCGGGCTTCCCTCGAGGTTCGAAGCCGTGACGTACATGCGTTTCGGATCGGAGGGCGCCACGCGAACGCAGACGGGATTGAGCCGCTTGCGGGTCTTCGGCGAGACGATCTCCTTGCCGTCGTCGCTCCAGGCCGACTTCTGGTATTTCTTGAGGCCGCCCAGGGTGGTGATATAGATCGTCCCTCCCCCCTCGGAGGCGAAATCCATGTCCATGATCGACTTGTCCTTGGCCGCCCGGATGTCCTGGCCGAAGATCTGCGTCCACGTGACGCCGCCGTCCGTCGATTTATACAGGCCGGCGCCCCAAGGAGCGGCGTAGAAGGCTTTCGACAGGGCGTCGTAGCGCACCGGGGATTTCTGGATCTCGTAGAGCTCATTGGGCGCCTCGGCGGGCGGTAGCTCGCGCTCGAGGCTTAGGACATGCGTCCACTCTTGGCCGGCATTGGCCGTACGGAACACGCCCGAGGGCGTGCAGGCCACGAGGACCGAGGGATTCGACGGCAGCACCGCCAGGCCTTCGATCTGGGGATCGGTGATGCCGTTACTCGCCAACATCCACGAATCGCCGCCGTTGGTGCTGTGGTAGACGCCGCCGCTCGAGCTGCCGGCGTACATGGTGGCCGGCGCCTGGGGATTGAACGCAAGCCGGTTGATCCGTCCCGGCTCGAGCCCCGCCGCATCGCCGGAACGCGGTTCCGCGGCCGCGGCGGAGGCCGCCGGCTTGGCCGCGATGGATCTGGGCTTCGCCGTCTTTTGCGCGTGGGCCGCTGGTGAAAGCGAGGCGGCCAGCACGCCCGCGACGGCCAGGGCCGACATCCATGCGACGCATTTGCTCACGACTCTCCTCCTCGCCTTGCGGCCGGCCGAAAGCTCAGCGTCAGCTCTCGGCCTTGATATTGTTCATCAGCAGGACCCGCATCCGGGGGTCGGTGATTCTGGTCATCCGGTAGATCGTCGCCCGCTTCCCGTCCTGGGCCCGGGACGGATTGAAGAATTCCCAGACGAGCTGGCCGTCCTTGGTGATTTCGAAGACGCGCCCTTTGTCGGATTCGGTCACGAGCGTATTCCCGTTCCCGAACCGTTGGGCGGCGCCGCCCCAGCTCGTGTAGAACGGCGTGGGGTGGAGAGAATGATATTCCCAGACGATCGTCCCGGTCCGGGGATCGAGCTCCACGAGCCGAGTATATTCCCTTTGCGTGCCGTTGTCGAAGATCAGGACATCTCCGTTTTCCAAAAACGTCGGAGCGTGCTGGCCCTCCAGCTGGCCGGGCCCCCAGGTCCAGCGCATCGTTCCGAGCTCGACGTCCACGACGCCGACCAGGTTCAGGGCGCACGCGGAGATGAGGAGGTCCCCGCGCCGGCAGACGCCATCGATGTTGCGGTCGGCGAGCGTGATCGCGTTGCCGTGGAGGACATCGAATGGCGTCAGACGCTCCATAAGGGGGCGTCCCGCCACTTTCATTTTGATCGCCTTCCAGAGGAAATCGCGGGGATTCAGGATCTTGCCGCAGATCGCCGCGACCATCGACGGCCGGAGCTCCCGCTTCAGGAGATCGAAGACGGAGATCCTCTTCTTCACGGCGCCGTCGGCGGAGAGCACGACGATATAATCGTTGATGATGGGGACTGGGAGGAAACCTACCCTGACCACTTCCTCCTCGCTCGCCAGGGTGTAAATGTCCCCGTTTTCGGCGACCGCGATCTCGTGGTGCGCCCGGAGGGACCGCTGCCAGAGAACCTGGGAATTCCAGTTCATCCGCAGGATCATCGTGTCTTCGATGCAGGCCAGCAGGTCGCCATTGTCGCAGAGCGTGACGAAATGCCATTGGGGGTTCGTCCCTGCGGGATGCCACGTGTGGAGCGCCGTCCCGTCCATGTCCAGGAGCGCCGCGCCGACCTGATAATAGGAATTGTAGAGGTTCAAGCCCTGGGCGGTGGCTTTCCGATAGTAATCGATGACGCCGTTTTCGTTCTCGTGGCGCTCGTCCTCGACGGACGACTGGTACGGAAGGGAATCCATATTCTCGACGTCCGCGAAGCGATCGGCAATCGACCGGTCCCCGACCGTTTTCGTATTGGACTCGACGAAGAAAGCGAGGAAGACGGCCGCGGCGAGGGCGAACGAGGCCCAGGTATAAATGATGCGGACGAAGCGGCTGTCCAGGACGCTGCGGCCGATGAGAAGGACGAAGAATAGAGCGCCGAGGATGATCGCGAGAGGCACTTTATCGAAGCCATAGGCCGCGCAGAAGCCCAGAAGGACGGCCAGGGCATAATAGTCACGACGGAGCTCGATGAAAAGGAAGATGACATAGGCCAGGAAGGCCAGCTGAACGTACAGGATCAGGATGAAAGGATCGCCCAAGAGCCCCAGCGCCCAGCCGAGCGCGATCAAGGCCCCCAGGACGCCCAGGATCCGCCTGAGCTGGCGGCGGCGCCGGGCGCGCGGCGAAGGGACCGCGGCCAGGCATTCCACTGCGCCGCTTCGCCCCTCCCGGCCGGAATCTAAATTCGGCATTCTTTCCTTGACCGAATTATATGCAAGAACATCCCTCACTTATTAGACGTTCTTGTTTAAGATTCCTTTGCCTTATTACTAATAAAAGGCCGTAAGCAGCGGGTGGCGCCGATCCTCCCGATCGTCCCCTTCAGTTCTTGATGACGTTGACGTAGTAAAGGTCGGTCGCGGCCTGGAAGTCGTCCTTCTTCAGGTCCGTCGTCATGGTCTGCCATTCGGTCGTCGGCCGAATGACCTTCCAGCGGCCGGGCACCCCGACCTTGACCGGCATGGCAAACCCTTTGACGTCCGCCTTCCAGCGATAATCGACGCGGCCGCCTCCGTCCGCGAACTTCAGCTCCAGGGCCGGAATCTCCAGATTCCGGAGATACTGGTCGAAGATCGGGGCGAGGTTCAGGCCCGACGTCTCGCTGAAATACTTCACCACGTCGTCCGTGGAGATGGTCGTGTACTTGAACCGGCCATAGAACCCGCGGACCAAGGCCCACCAGCGGGCATCGTCGTCGATCACGCTCCGGAGCGTGTTGAGGAAGAGAGCGCCCTTGAAATACATGTCCTGGGGCGCGGGGTAGTTGATCCCCGGCGGACCTATGATCGGCTGCCGGTTCCGCACCTTGGACTTGTAACCGTTGACATATTTCAGCGCGTCCTCGCGGCCGAACATGTGCTCGACGTACACCGCTTCGGCGTAGGTGCCCCAGCCCTCGTGGATCCATTCGTCGCAGACGTCGGCGGCCGTGATGCTGTTGCCGAACCATTCATGGGCGCTCTCATGGACGATGATGAAATCAAACTTCAGGCTGACGCCCACGCCCGTCCAATCGCGCTCGAGGTAGCCGTTGGCGAAATGGTTGCCGTAGGCCACCGCGGTCTGGTGCTCCATGCCCGCATACGGGACTTCGATCAGCTTGTAGCCGTCCTTCGGGAACGGGTACGACCCGAAATATTTCTGATAGCACTCCAGCATCGTCCGGGCCTGAGGGAACTGGCGCTTCGCCTTCTCCAGGTTCTCGGGCAGGCAGTAATAGTCGATGGTCAGGTCGCCCAGCTTGTCGTCGAAATGCGCGTAATTCCCGATGTTCAGGGCGACGCAATAGTTGTTGATCGGATAGTGGATGGCCCAGTCCCAGCGCGTATAGCCGTCGCCGAGGTCGGTCTTGCCCGCCAGCCGGCCGTTCGAGACGTCCACCAGTCCGTTGGGAATCGCCACGCGGAGGGTCATGTTCTCGACCTCGTCGCGCTGCTGTTCCTTGTTGGGCCACCAGACCATGGCCCCCGGCCCCTGGCAGGCGGTCGTGACCCACGGATGGCCGGAGGTATCCTTGCGGAACGAAATCCCTCCGAACCTCACGGTCTCGGAAGGGTTGCCGGAATAATAGAAATCGAGCGCGACCACTTCGCCTTTGTTGAGGATCCGGGGGAAATCGACGAAAACCGCGTCGTACTCCCGAATGTACTTCAGCTCCTTGCCGCCGGATACGATCTTGTCCACGTTCAGGCCGGCGGTCAGGTCGAGTTGAATCCGCGTATCGTCCCTCAGCATCTTGAAGCGGACGGTGTTCTTGCCGCCGATCCATTTCTTATCGGGATCGACCCGAATGTCGAGGTCGTAGGACAGCAGGTCGTTGTTCGCCCGGAACGGCCCGTAGCCGCCGCGGAGCAAGTCGGCTTGCGTGGGCGGCTGCGGCGCGGGCGGAGCCTGCGGCGGACGCGGCTGAGTCTGCGGCCGGCCGGAGGACAGGACGGAGAAGCCAAGGATCAAAAGAGCGGCGATCTTGGACAAACGCGATTTCGGCATGGCATGGACCTCTGAAGGATGGTTCGATCTCGGAAGGCCGAGGTTCATCATATGACAACGGCGCCCCCCGGGTCCAGCGCTCCCGAGAAACGAAGACGACTCTGCGGTCCTAAAACATGCGCTCGCTTGGAAACGATCCCGTCGTCCCTCCCGCTTCAATTGCCCTTGTAGAAAAAGGGCACGAGGAAGGTCCAGATCAAGACGGCGACGGATGGGATGCCCGTATTGGGCGATAGAATCAAGCCGAAAAATTGCCCGCCGATCGCGTAGATCCAGATGATGAACGACACAGACGATACGGCCACGGCAATCCACTGCAGCTTTTTCCCGGGATCTCTCGTGCCAAAGCTCCTGGCGATGATCACGAGGATCAGACAGACGAAAGACCATGCGCCCGGCCAGGACTTGGCCAGCTGGATCCCCGTCAAATAAATCGCGATGACCTCGGAGGGAATCAGCTTGATGAGCCTGGCAAGATATTCATCGCCCGTCGCCGCGACTCCCACGCCCCGGACGACCTTGCGGATCCGGAATGGACCGTACATCATGCGCCTCCTTTTGATTGACGGCCCAAGGGGCCGCCATGATCGACTTCGAAACTCTAGCGTCGGAACAAGGGTTGGAGACCCTTCCCAGCCGCCCACCGCTTTTTCACGACGCTGACCCCTTGAAAAAAATGATATTCCTAGGGAAGTATGAAGTCAACGCCCGGGCCGATGGGGCTGGGCGCCCCGAGCCGCGCCTTAGCGTTCGAAAGGGGAAGTCGGGCCGAAGGCGTCCATATGTTCGCGCTCATCCCGGGTGAGGGCCGCGAGCCGTCGGAAGGCCCAGACCGCAACCGGCGTAAATATGAGGGCAACGGCGGCTACGAGCAGAAATTGCTTATCGATTCCGCTCTGCCAAATCAGAGGCCGGGAACCCAGCGCCCCTTTCCACACCGCCAGAAACTCGACGGAATCCAGGCTGCTATGGAGAATGATGCCCGGGATAATCGAGCCGCTTAAATAGGCCAGTATTCCATACAGCGCGCCCCATAAGCCATCGAACAGCAGGGGGAGCGGCCGCAAACCGTGGGTTACATGGGCCAAGCCGAACACGATGCTGGTTACGAAGATCGCGAATGCCGGCCCGTAGCGCCGCTCCATCATGCGTTGCATATATCCCCGGAACCCGGCCTCCTCCGAAACCCCGGCGACGACGGCGCTGGTCACTAACGTGATGACAATAAAAAGGCCCGACAGTCGCGCGGGGAATTCCTCGGCCGCTGCCGGCCATGCCACCAGCCGGCGGACGACCATCAGGAGCGCGATGGATGCGGCAAGCGCGCATCCCCCGGAAAAAAGGGACCATCTCCATGCCGGCCATGGCAATCCGGCCGCCCTCATCGAATCCCGGCGCGCCAAGGCGGTCGAGCGCGGCCAACCCCATCCGCGGAGATACTTCAAATATAGGGCCAGGTACGCCAGAACCGCCGGGGCGGCCCACGGTATTTGGGCCGCTATTTTCAAGTTGCTCTGAACAAGAAAATCGCATGGCAAGGTCGCCGCCAGGGTGACGACGAGGCCGATGATGATGGCGCGAACGGCAACGGGGATTCGGCGCATGCTCTTCCCTCCCATCGGAGTCCGATTCTACGACATGTCGAGAATATCCAGGAATTCATACGTCGCGCCGGGTGCGCGATCCCGAGCGGCCCTTTCAGCTCCGCGGCTTCGAGCTTCGGCGGCCTACGTGAATACTAAAAATTATGGAGGAACCTGATCCCCCTGCTCGTGATCTTTATGTCCTGAATGTCTTTCAATTCAGCATCCCAAGTGACGCTCCTAGCAGAAATGAACGCTTCTTGCTCACAAAATAAAAGGATCAGCAACCTATTATCCTCAGAGGTGCCCTGTACCTTCAATTTGGTGCCGTCGGCAATCGCGTTAGGGAAAATATCTTCGAGTTGACGAAGAATCCTATCGACTTTGGTTTTATCAAATCTCATAGACTGCCTCCATAAGCCCTCCCCGTATTCATGTCGATTTTCCTTTGTAAAATAATATCATCTTACAGGGGGAAACGAGCTGCCGGAGGAGGGAATCGAACCCACACGAGCCTTTCAGCCCACGGGATTTTGAGTCCCGCGCGTCTGCCAGTTCCGCCACTCCGGCGCTGCCGTAGTTATAGACGATTCGCGGCGGTTTTTCAACGGAAAGAGAGTTTTTGTATTCCTCGAAGCTCTTTCCGTCGAACTCCCCGCCCACCTTCAGGCTCGCCACCCGGATTTGACGTTTCGGCCCGATTCTGATAAAAATCGAAGCCGGCCATGAACGAAGACACCCACCGCCTGTTCGAGATCATCGACAAATTCCACCACCTCCGGATCGCGGTCTGGGGCGACATCATTCTGGACGAGTATCTCTATGGCGCCACGCGCCGGGTCTCGCGCGAGGCGCCGGTCCTCATCCTCTCCTACCAGCGCCGGGAGTTCTCCCTCGGCGGCGCGGGCAACGCCCTTCTCAACCTCAAGGCCATCGGCGTCGAGCCCGTGCCGGTTTGCGTCGTGGGCCGGGACGCTTCGGGAAAAGCCGTGGCCCGCATCCTCAAAAGGAACGGCATCTCGGTCGACGGCCTGATCGCGGCCGCGGACTACCCCACGCCGCTCAAGACCCGCATCCTGGCCGGTGAGGAGAATACCAAGAAGCAGCAGGTCCTCCGGATCGACACCGAGGGCCGCGTGCCCGACACGGCCGGCCTCAAGGCGGCGCTCGCGCGCGCACTACGCC
>Ga0182019_10002193_pt1 | contig 10010 bp, 6 predicted proteins | sample 812E2MmetaG_FD_120483 | JGI IMG/M metagenome (GOLD analysis project Ga0182019, IMG submission 120483) | Permafrost microbial communities from Stordalen Mire, Sweden - 812E2M metaG | ecosystem: Environmental > Terrestrial > Soil > Wetlands > Permafrost | place: Sweden: Stordalen | collected... | reverse complement strand
CTTCAATGCGGACGCAAGATTCGGACTGAAAAGCATCACGTCGCCGTTCGGAATCACGATCCAGCGTTCACAGTTCCGCTCTGCCAATCATGCCACGCACAAGCCACGGAGCTGTTGCGAAGGGCTCAAGTCGATATGAGGAAAACATCGAGTTCTGTTGAACGAGTTCGGAGAGCACTACAGGCTCGTATAACATCGGAGCAGAAAGACGATCGGAGCCACATGGATGTGCACTTGATTGACGGGACATACGAACTGTTCCGGCACTTCTTCGCCGTTCCCGCATCGGCAGATATCAACGGCCAGGAAATCGGCGCAGTACGTGGTGTCCTGACTTCCGTATTGTCGATGATCGGACGCGGTGCAACTCACATTGGGGTTGCGACCGATCATGTCGTGGAGTCGTTTCGGAACAACCTGTATCCCGGATACAAGACTAGCGAAGGGGTGGCTCCGAAGTTGCTCTCGCAGTTCCCCGTTCTCGAAAAAGCGCTGGAAGCGATGGGAGTGGTCGTGTGGCCAATGGTCCACTATGAGGCAGACGATGCGCTCGCTTCTGCCGCTGGTAAAGCGGCCAAGCATGATTCTGTGAGGCGGGTGTTCATTTGCACACCGGACAAGGATCTAAGTCAGTGTGTCGTCGGCACGCGAGTCGTTCAACTGGACCGTAGGCGCGATCTCTTGCGCGATGAATCCGGCGTTGTGGCCAAATTCGGGGTGAAGCCTCACTCGATTCCGGATTACCTGGCTGTGGTCGGCGATAGTGCTGATGGCTTCCCAGGTCTGCCTGGATGGGGGGTAAAGGCGGCGGGGCTTACCTTATCTCAGTATCCACACCTAGAAGACATTCCGAGGGACTGGCAAGCATGGCATCCATCCATCAAGAGGGCACGCTTGCTGTCGGAATCGCTATTCAATGCGTGGAATGACGCCCTGTTGTTTCGTACTCTTGCAACCCTACGACTCGATGTGCCAGTGTTTGATACGGTCGAGGATCTTCGTTGGAAGGGACCGCACCCGAACTTTGCGGAACACTGCCAGCGAATGAAGTCACCCGATCTGCTTCGTCGCGTGACAACTGCAAAATCGATGAGATCCCAGCATGTGTAGGTCACTTTCGAGAATCGGCTTGCCTTGGAATGCGCAAACCCCGGTAGGGCCAACTCCAGAGCGCTTCGCACTTCAGAAGAAGCTGGAAACTCCGGCCCCCCGACACCACTACGGGCGCGAGCAATTGGTGAGATTTTCGATCAATGTCCCGTCGCCGACACCATCCTCGCAACGATCCTCCCGATGATTTGCGGTTCATGTTCGCCGGACGAGCCTTCCAGCGCATAAGACCGTTCGAATGCGTTCGGTCCCGTGATCTCCATCTCCCATCGGTCGTTCGCCTGAGATCCGATGATCAAAACCCGCCAATCCCCAGGTCGATCCGCAATCACATGTTCGATAATCGCCGCAACCTCCGACCGCACCACAGGCACGCAGCCCGTGAGATGCATTTCTATCATCACCGCCATGGAAGCATTATAGAAGCAGAGCCGCGTCGAAAATACGGAAGCACCACTAGTCTGTCTGCTCAGCCATTGCCTATTGGGAAGTGGGGATACAGCGCGGTTTGTTAAGAAGCCAAAACGGGATCCCGTCTTGGTTCAGCCGGCTTCGCCACAACGGCGGTTTGCAGGCGATCCCGCAACAACTGCTCCCCGCGTGCGAACAGCTCCTCCTTGGAAATCTTGCCGGCATCGACATCGGCTAAGATTGATCTTTGGGCTGCGTAGTCCTTGTTTACGATGCCCGCTTTGCTCTGCAGCATCCGCCACGCTTTACGGCGCTCGATGCAGAACAGTACGAGCTGCCGCGAGATCGCCCGATACTCGACGTCTCCTTTCGCGGCGGGGACTTTGATGTAAACGCCGAAGTCGGGAACATAGGAGCGGTGTTGGGGAACCAAGTAACGGCGATACACGACATCCTGCTGCGCAATGCGGACGAGCATGTTGTCCAGCGGGATCAGTTTTTCCGCCACGTCCTTCTTGATTTTCTTGAAGTGATTGCGGAATCTGGCCTCGGTAAGGCACCAGTGGGCGACGGTATAGCGCGAAACTTCTTCCGCGCCCTTCGCCTTCGACTCGTACCAATCCTTATCGGGCGAGGGATTGCCCTTGAGATCGAGCGTTTCCGCATAGGTTTCGCCGAGCCGCGGATTGAAGACAAACTCCGGCGCGCCCCGCGAGTCGCGCACGCGCTGCGCCTGGGTGAGCGCCATGTCGTCGCCCACGCCGTGCTCCGGCTGGCAGGTCGAGAAGCACTGCAAAAATGCGGTTCCGCGATACTCGAGGCCATCGAGAATCGCCCGCAAAAACTTGGGTGGGTTCGCCAGCGAGACCTGCGCCACGAACGGAGATCCATGCCCCGCCAGGAAAGTTTCGGCGACTGTCTTCTTTTCGGTGGTCTTTCCCTCGGTGGCCGCTCCGAAAACATTCATGTCATTGCCACCTGGCATAGGTGTTGAATCGGAGTTTTGTCCTCCGGTGTTGGAGTAAAGTTGGGTGTCGAGCATGACTACCTTCACGTTGGGGCGATTCTGGAGAATCACCTTCGACGTGTTCTGATAGCCGATGTCGCCCATGCCCCCATCGCCCCCGACCGCCCACACCTTGGGCAGTTCCAGGACCTCGCGATCGGTCATGAGCGTATCGCTAAAATGCGCGAAATCGTAGTACTGGCGCGGCGTGATGACATCCTTTTCGCGGCCGAGCAGCGCATCGGCAAGCCGCTCGGGGATGACGGAGTGACGGCCGTGATCGACGATGAAGCTCTCGCCCACCAGCCAGCCGACGGTGACGCCATCCTGGAAGAGCGAGTTCATCCAGGGATAAGGATGGGGGTTGTTCGGTGGCGTTGAGCCGTAGACCGTGTTGCAGCCCGTATGGGCGGTCATTGCCATAACGCACATGCCGTTCGGAAGCCGGCCGTCAATCGCCTGGAGATGCTTGTGGTTGAAGGCCTCCTGCCGCATGACGCTGGTGAGGGCGTTCACGATTGCCTGGTCGGAGATGGCACCGCTCTGCGCAATTCGCGCCTTGGTGTCACGGTCGTCCTCGCCACCTAGTCCCATGATCAAATGAGCCACGGCTTGCCGCAGCAGGTCGTACTCTTCCGGGTTTCTTTCTTGGAGCAAAGCCAGCTTTCCAACTCCCACCTGGTCGAGCTCGTCTGCTTTCGCTTGCAGACGGTCGGCTTTCGCGTGGTAGAGCGGCCTCATGTAGGCTTCGGTGGCGGCAGCAATTGCGCGCAACACGCTCTTCTCGCCGCAGCCAGCGCAGGCGCCATCGCCACAGACCATGGCGTCGTAGTTGTGCCGGACCATCAGCATGTTGCGCAGCGTAGCGGTCTTGGAATCCTGCGGCCGATCATCGGTGTAGAGGCCCAGGTATTTCTGCGGCGTATCCGGCAGAAGATTCACGAAGCCGGTACCCGTCTCGTGGTCGGCGTTGACCTCTTCGGTTTCCTCGACCATCTTCAGGGCCTCGTGTTCGCCGCATGCGGTCACGCAGGCAGCGCAGCCTTTACATAAGTCGGAGACGAAGATCGAGAAAATCCCGCCGGCGCCGGGCTTCTTTCGCTCCGGAGTCGAGAAGATGGCATTCACCTTCTGGTAGGCCATTGGCACTTTGTCGATGATGGCGAAGAACTGGCGCTTGGCCTCTTCCGAGAACCCATCCACCTCGGCCGTAATCTGGCGGAGGATTTGAGGCAGCGGCGTTCCTGAATTCTTGGCCACCGCATCGGACATCATGTGACGCGCGCGTTTCTCGATCTCGGGAAGGGATTGCAACATCTTCCCGCGCTCGCCCGGATCGGTGACGTAGCGGGTGACCGCAGCGTGCAGAATCGTCTCCACGTCTTGCGCACAGTTGGGCAGGGCGGTATCGGGGCAGGCCACGATGCACTCCATGCACTGGGTGCAGTTTTCGGGGATGAAGAGCGGGGTGATGAGACGCGCGACATACTTCGACGCCGTATCGCCGCTGGCAGCGGCCATGACGCCTACCGAAGCCAGCGCCGACGATGGTTGGTTGTATCCATAGCCAGAGCGGAACTCGGCATCGAAGGTCGCGATCCGAGTAAGCGGAGTGCGCTCTGGCTGGCCCGCGGGCACAGGGAAGGAGCGGCATCCGAGATGGCATCCGTCGCCGCTGTCGTCGCTGTTTTGGTCGCCATCATGAACTATGACCGCAGGCTGAAGCGCCACACCGCGCAACGAGGAGCGATCTTCGGCTTCGAGCTTGCCCACGCGAATCTCATGGACGCGTTCGAAACCCTGCGTCATCACTTCCATGTTCGACTTCACGACCGCTTCCCCGAGCTGACCAAACTTCTTCACGTATTGCTTGTGAACCACGCTGCGGAACTGCTCCTGGGTTATGCCGAATTCGCCCAGTAGCGGCGAGACCGCGAAGAACGCGCCCAGGAAAGCATTCCCCTGCATGCGAAGTTGAAGGTCGGTGCGGTCGGTCGCAGTGCGCGCGATTTGGAAACCCGGCAAGGTGAACACGCGGATGTTCTTCTCGATCACCTGCTGGCGGGCCCATAAAGGCAAACGCTCCCAGGCCGCTTCGCCGGTCTCGTCCGACTCCCACACCAGGCAGCCGCCATCGGCCATGCCAGCCAGCGGATTGGTGTGGGTGAATGCCTTCGGGTCGCAGCAAAGCACGACGGTCACGTGACGAAGATCGCAATTGACGCGGATTCTTTCCGGAGCCGCTACCAGGAAATATGCGGTGGGAGCACCTTTCTTCTCGGACCCGTACTTGGGATTCGCGCTGACATGAATGATCTCTTTGGGATTGCCCAATTCGTCGACAATCTTATCGCGCTCGTAGAGCAGGTCGTTCAAATCGCCCAGGATGGCGCCCAGGTTCTTACCCGTCGTGATTGCGCCCCAGCCGCCGATCGAGTGGAAGCGAACCGCGACCGCGCCATCAGGCAAAAGCGACGGCGTTTCGTCGGACTTCACCTCGTAGGGATGATCGACTCCGAGCACTATAAACGAAATTCCGTCGGAGGCAAGCTTACCGTCTGTGCGAGCGCGCGCGCCCGTGGCAAACTCGTACGCCCCGAGGACCTGCTCCGGCCGGAAATCCCGCGAGCCACAGCCATATATGCCGGAGAAGAGGCGGGGCATCTGCTCGGCGGTGATGGCGGGCAGCCCGCTGGTCGCGGGACGATCACCGGTCTGCAATGCCTTATTGAGTGCAGTCCGGATCTCGCGGCCCATCGGGTTGTCGCCGGCCATCGCCTCGTCGGTGCGCTCCAGTACGATGACATTTTTCTTTCCGGCTAGCGCGTTGATGACCGCGGCTTCGGGGAAGGGGCGAATCACGTTGAGGTGGATGGAACCAACCTTTGCACCTCTGCGTTGGCGAAGATAATCCACGGCGGCTTCGATGTTCTCCGCTGCCGAGCCGAGCGACACGAACACGGTTTCCGCGTCCGCGGCCTTATAAGCCGTGAGCATGCCGTAATAGCGGCCGGTCAGCTTTCCGAAATCCGCATAGGCCTCTTCGAGGAACTGTGCGATCGGTTCGGAGAAGTTGTTACGGCGCGCGGCAATGCCCTGCATGTAGTTCTCCTGATTCTGCACCGGCCCGAGCAGCACCGGGTTGGTGAGATCGATCATGCGCGGCACCCGGCGGCGCTTCGGACCGAACAGGATGCGCTGGCCCTCGGTCGGACAGTCGATGATGTCGTCCGGAGCGCCGAGGAACAGGCGGATCAGTTCCGACTCGTGTTTATAAAAAGTTCGCTCCAGATGGGAAGTAAGAAAGCCGTCCTGGCAGTTCATGCCGGGCGTCAGGCTGAGTTCGGTCACGCGCCGCAAGATGAGCGCCTGGTCGGCGGTTTGCTGCGCGTCTTTGCCGAACAGGATGATCCATCCGGTATCGAGCGCGCCGTAGACATCGTCGTGGCCGCAGTGCACGTTAAGCGCGTGCTTGGTCAGCGCCCGAGCGACGACCTCCAGCACCATCGTCGAGCACTTGCCGGGCGCATGATAATACTGCTCGACGCCATATAGGATTCCCTGGCCGGAGGTGAAATTCACTACCCGTTTGCCACACACGGAGTGCGCGATGGCTCCGCCCTGCGCCGCGTGTTCTCCCTCGGCTTCCACAGCCAGGGTGCTACCGCCGAAAACATTCAGGCGGCCTTCGGCGTAGGACTGTTGATAGAGTTCCCCTAATTCGGTGGAAGGGGTGATGGGGTAGAAAACGCCGGCATCGGCAATGCGTGTTTCCGTATGGTAGGAGACGAGCTGATTACCGTTTGCGGTAACTCGTATGCCAGGGTAGCGAGGTGGGGTATTCATAACGTCCTCCGCTAGCATGTACTTCTCGGCGAGCTGTCATTAGGAATATCTTCACGCCGACTTCCCGTCGTGAACGCCAGGTAGGAACATTCTTATTCCTGCGGCGCACTTTTGTCAGTGACGTATGTCGCATCAGGAAGTGCGGTCGCATTTGGGCGGATGATTACCCGCGGGGTCTGAGCAATTTTCCGGTCCGTTTCGCCGCCGACCCTGCCTTGCGCACGTTCCCTACCGTTACACTGGCCAGTGGGTTATCGGCGTCCCCCTCTTTGGAAGAATAGAGAAAGTCTTCGATTTCCTCGATTCGTTCGCTAGCATCAAGGTAACCAATCTCAATGAGGTCTCGCGTGTACGTGGACGTGAATAGCAGGTAACTCATCAAGTCCGCACAGGAAGCCGCGTCTCGTCCCAAACTGGATACAAAGTACTGGATCAGAGCGGGCATGTCTTTCTGGTGCTGCTCCGCCAGATCCGATAAATTCACCGAAGGCGTGATGACAAAGGTCCTCACTGACCGTATTTTTTCATGTCCTTCAATCCCAAGCTGATTGATGTGGCCATCGTTGAGCAACTGATTCAAATGTTCAAGGTGCTCGAGGTCAGTTGCGAGATGGTCCAGAAACATAACGTTGAAAAGAACTCCCATCACTTGCGCGATGGAAGGGTGTCTCTCATCCGTGGCTTCCTCTTGACTTTCTTTATTTCCGCAGCGGACACCGATCGCGAAAACCTTCTCTGCCCCCAGGCGGATCACTGGGCTGAGAGGCTGTTGCAGGCGCGCACAACCATCGCCGAAGAAGGCCGACCCACGCGGAGTTTTGAGTCTTACCGGCTGGAAAACCATAGGAATAGCCGAGGACGCGCAAACGTGATCGACCGTAATCTTGGTCGCAACCGTCACCAGCCGGATCCGCTTCCAAAGCGGATGACCCTTTTTCCCTTGAATGAAGAGATAGCTTCTTCCCGAGTTGTAGTTGGTCGCGGGAATCGCGAGAGCGTGGAGGTCCCCGCGCTTGATGTTTTCCTGGATCCGGTCGCAGTCAAGGTGCTTATTGAGAAAATAATGTAAAGGAGTGGCATCTAGTAACGATCGGGCATTGCCTCCCCCCAGAATCGCTCCAAAGGAGAGATCGAATATCCAGGTTATGGAATTTTGCGCCTGGGACAAGAGACCACAGCGAAAGATGTCGGAAGGTTCGAGAGTCGCCCAAGCGTCTGCAATGCGCTGGGTTGCCTGAGCAAAATCGCCGCAACCTGTGGCCAGAGCGGCGCCATTAATGGCTCCCGCGGAAGCGCCTCCTATGATCGGGAAAGGATTACCCTGTGTGCGGGCCCGTTTCAGTTCGCCAATGCGCTTGAGGACACCGGCTTGATAAGCGCCGCGAGCACCGCCGCCCGTCATGACTAGACCGATCGCGTTTTCCATCGTCCTCCCCTCGCTGGGCTCGTTTTGGGAACATCCAGTTCAGTCACAGCTTCCCGTACCGCCGCACTCAGTCACCGGGATTCCACTGTCTGGCTTCGTAGCGACAGTCACGCAACCAAGTCCGTGGACGCTGCGATGACACGCGTCTTCCCAACGTCCATGGTTCTGTCTATAGACCTCATCGGATTCAATTGTCTACCAATGCTATTCAACCTCACTGAGCTCACCTTGGCTGTGACGAGACTCACACGCTGCATGAAAAAATCGGGGATTCTGGGCTGGCCGACCTTCTCCTGTGGCCGAGATCGTGAGCGGATGACGGGCAACACGGAGAGCGCCGGGATAAAACTTGGATGATCGCGCTACGCGCTCACCCCTGGTCATGAAAACGAGAGGCATCGTTTTACAGGGACTAGACTATGGCAAAGATAGGGACGGCGAGCGCGGCACTCCACTGCAGTTGTCAATGCCCGACCCCAGGGTTGATTCTCGTTCTATCACCGAAGGCAAGGACGTTGCCGGAATGGCGGAATAAACCCCGCGGATAAAACTGTGCCTGGCTGGCGCTGGTGTATCCCCTGATTGGAGCGAAAAGCCCGTGGAACAACTTATGCTTGATGCGCTGGCTCTTCGGTGATGAGGAGGCGATATGGGTAAACTCATCGAGCGCTGCGCCGGCATTGACATCGGCAAGCGTTTTTTACTGTGCTGCGTCATGACTAGGGCTGCCCACGAGGAGCCCCGCAGTGAAACGCGGCGCTTTGACACAACTGTCCCGGGTTTGAAGCGACTGCGGAACTGGCTTAACGACGAGCGTGTGACGGATGTCGTGATGGAGAGCACGGGATCGTACTGGATTCCAGTTTTCAATCTACTGGAGGGCCATGTCACGGTCGTGCTGGCCAACCCTGAAGAGGTGAAGAATCGGAAGGGCCACAAGACGGATCGTAAAGATGCGGAGCACCTAGTGTAGTGTCTCATTATTAGAGTCGTTTATGTATTGAGAGTCATCTTATGATGAGGAGACCTCGATATGCGTGTAGCTCAGCCCATTCATTTGAAAAAAGATGTCCGACGGAAGCTGGAGCAGCAGGCGCGCGGACGTTCGACAGCGGCGCGAGTCGTGGCGCGTAGCCGCATCGTGCTGCTGGCTGCCGACGGGCTTCAGAACAAGCAGATCGCTGAAACACTGAAGGTGGCTCCCCGCATGGCTGCGTTGTGGCGCGGACGTTTCCTGGAACAGGGTATCGAAGGTCTTCTGCAAGATGCGCCCCGGCCTGGACGCACCCCGTCAATCTCATCCGACGTAACCGCCCGTTTGATCGCGAAAACTACCCAGAGTACCCCTGCCCATGCCACGCACTGGTCCACGCGTACGATGGCGAAAGAGATGGGAATCTCCAAAGCTTCGGTGTCGCGCATCTGGCGGGCGAACGGTCTGAAGCCGCATCGCGTGGACAGTTTCAAGGTCAGTAACGACCCGCAGTTTGCCGACAAACTGGAAGCCATTGTCGGACTTTATCTGAACCCGCCGGAGCACGCGCTGGTATTGTGCGTGGATGAGAAGAGCCAGATTCAAGCTCTGGATCGCACACAGCCTGGCCTGCCGATGAAGAAGGGCCGCGGTGCCACCCTGACGCACGATTACAAACGCAACGGCACAACCACCTTGTTCGCTGCGCTGAATACCGCCAACGGCGAGGTCTATGGCCTGTGCCAGGAGAAGCACCGCCATCAGGAATGGCTGAAGTTCCTGCGCCTGATCGATCAAACCATGTCCGCCGACAAGCAAATCTATCTGATCTGCGACAACTACTCGACGCACAAACATGCGCGAGTCCAACGTTGGCTGGAAACTCACAAACGCTTCCACGTCCGCTTCACACCGACCTCGGCCTCCTGGCTCAACATGGTGGAACGCTTCTTCCGCGACCTCACCCACAACCGGCTCCGACGTGGCATCTTCCAAGATCTCGAACAGCTCATCATGGCTATCGGAAACTACATCGACGTCCACAATCAGAACCCCAAACCCTTCATCTGGACGGCAAAAGCAAACGATATCCTCGAAAAAATTACCCGCGCTCAGACCGCACTCAATAAAAGACGATCTGCGTGAGACACTACACTAGTTGGTGCGTGTCGTAAACACTTGGCGATAGCCCAGGCTGTTCACGTCGCGGAACATTGGAGTTCCGGGCGGCAGGCCGG
>Ga0182019_10002192_pt1 | contig 10012 bp, 8 predicted proteins | sample 812E2MmetaG_FD_120483 | JGI IMG/M metagenome (GOLD analysis project Ga0182019, IMG submission 120483) | Permafrost microbial communities from Stordalen Mire, Sweden - 812E2M metaG | ecosystem: Environmental > Terrestrial > Soil > Wetlands > Permafrost | place: Sweden: Stordalen | collected... | reverse complement strand
TACCTTGCTCTAGATATTACGATGCACCTCTCTCCATAAGAGCTTGTTTTTTTATTACGCCGTGCTTCCTTGCCCGGATTGGAAACAACAAGCCTTAATCTTGGTTTTGGCTTGGGACATGGAATCGGGACATAATCAGAGTATGCCGGTTGCGCCGCTGCCATTATTTATTTTTACCTTTTTTTGATTTGTTACGTGAAACGGCGACAATCTAAATACATGCTTTCAAGAAAGTCAAGTTGATATTGCAGTTAAAGAAAAAAATATAAAAGCGATTTTTCTTTTAATCGCTTCTTTGTTTTTTTCAGGGAGCCCCTGGGGGCGGACGGGAAGCGGGAAGCAGCCGTACCACTGTGTTAGCGGAGCTTTGCGGGAAGGAAACATAATGTACTTATTATGTTTAGTGAAGTGAGGGAAGGTTCAAGGGCGGGACGCTTGCCTTTTTCTTAACCGCCATTTTTTAAAGATTGCCATAACGCCTGAGAGCCGCCACGCAATGACAAAGGTGGATTGCAAGCGTCATGACCTTGAAGCCATGTCTTATAATGCGGCATTATAAGACATGCCGAACGGAGCGACTTCCCGCAATGCGCAGCATCATTAACCGGCTGCTTTTCGCTGGGAGGGCGGGGGAATAAAAAATCATCGGCTGCGCCCGCAGGAAGCGGAAGACCCAGCAGGGGCTGGAGCCCGAGGACGCAGACGCACCGTCATTCTATCTTTCTTCTTTGCTCATGCTCTCTGACGGATGATATTTGGCGTGGATTTCCTTGAGGTCGTTGATCGTGACGCGGGTGTAAATCTGCGTGGACTCCAAAGACTCATGACCAAGCATCTCCTGAATGTGGCGCACCGGAGCCCCGTTCTTGAGCATGTGCGTAGCGCAGGTGTGACGGAAGGTATGCGGACTGATGTTTCTCTTGATTTGGGCAAGATAAACGCATCTCTTCACAATCTGCCAGACAGCCATCGGGTCCATCTTTTGTCCATAGCGATTAAGGATAAGATAACCGTCATCCTTGTCTTTTACGTAAGCAGGTCGCACGGCAAGGATATAGTTTCTGATTAACTCACAAACTCTTTTGGACAACGGCACAACTCTGTCTTTATTGCCCTTGCCGCCTCTGATGTGGATATATCCAGCATCAAGGTCAAGATCGCTTACTTTGATATTGCATACCTCCAGTCTTCTTATGGCCGTATCATAGAGGATTTCCAGGACGATCCTGTTTCTATATCCCTGATTGCTGTGCATATCCGTAGCGTCCAGCAGCTTCTTTACTTCCGGCAGGGTCATGATAACTTTAGGCAGCGTCTTCGGTTGTTTCGGCAGCTTTATCTTCGCTCCCGGATCGGCAATAAGATAATCCTGTTCTTTTAAATATCGCGTAAAGCCCTTGGCCAGAGATAAAAGCTTTTCCTGCGCCCGGATCGCCAGCAGTCCGCCTCTGGCCGAAACACGGAAGGCCAGCTCTTCCTGATAAGCAGTCATTGCCTCGTGTGAGAGTTCTTCAATATGCAAAACCTTTTCCGCTTCCATAAACCTTGCAAACGCCCGCAGTCCGTATTTTGTAGATCGAATCGTAAAAGACGACCGGCCAATCGTTTTGAGATAAGAAAGATATTTGGGAAGCAGCTCTTTAATGGTCATAATTTGCCTCTATTTGCGGATGTGTCTTTTCATGGGTCTGCTTGACTTCCACAGGCATGACCTTGGTATAAAACTGCGTGGTCTTTAAGCGGCTGTGTCCTAAAAGCTTTTGAACATAACGCACATCCGCGCCCTGCTGGATAAGATGCGTGGCGCAACTCCGGCGGAAGGCATGAGCCGAAACGGGTTTCTTTATTCCGGCGGCAATCCGCTGTGTCCTGATCAGGCACTGAAGAGCCCCGCCGGTTAAAGGCAAACCGGCATTGCTCAAAAACAGTTTGCGTTCCTTCGGGTTCTTCTTCGCATAATGCGGCCTGATCTTCTCCAGATACTCTTTCAGATATTTGGTGGCATTATTCCCCAAAGGAACAACTCTTTGCTTTCTGCCTTTGGCCTTGCGGACATAAAGCACCTGATCTTTTAAATCGGCGTGATAAACTTCCAGATTTAAAAGCTCGTTTTTTCTGATGGCCGTGCAATAAAGCAGCTCCAGGACGGCCTTGTCCCTGATGCCGGTTCTTAAGGACAGATTCGGCGCATTGAGCAGCTTCTGCATTTCCGCAACGGTCAGCGTTGAACCGATCTTCCGGTTTGTCCTGTTTGTTTCCACAATGCTCTCTGCCGGATTAATCAGCAGATGATTATTATCCATCAGATATTCAAACAAACGCTTTACCGGCCTAATCTCCAGAGCTTTGCTCTCCTGTGCAATAGGTCTTTCCATGATCTTTGCCTGATAATCAAAGATAATCTGTTTGTTGACTGCTCTAAGGTCGGTTATTTCCCGGCTCTGTAAATATTGGCCGAACAGGTCAATCCCCCGGCTGTAACAGGCAACCGTGCTTTGCGCATAGCCCCGCACCTTCAGATGATTCTTGTATTCGGCTATTGTTACGATGACGTCCATGTGATGCCCTCTCTCCCCGGTCTCTTTCTCTCCCCGCGAACTCCACGTAGTTCTCTTTTTTCTTTAATTGCTATGACTTAATGATGTTTTATAAAACCTCGTAGCACCCTCGTAGTCTCGTTTTGCCCCTCGTAGTCGGGCAAGTTGCCCTCGAAGTTGCTCAAGGTTTATTCTTGCCGGCATCTTCCTGTTTATTGAGCAGCTTGCGGATTTCTTCTACAGGCGTCAGATTCAGATAGCAGCGGCCTTCTTCTTCCGCCTGTCCTTTGTACTGCAAAGCATAGCTGTATTCCTTGCCCCTGTTCCCCATGCGGACATAAATATATTCCATTTCCTCCAGCTGTTTGATATGCGCCCTGATCTGCCAGTCAGTCCAGTTGATGTATTCCCGGATCATCCGGCGGTTAAAGAAAAAGTCATCAAGGGATAATTTGCCTTTTTCCGTATGCTCTTTGACCATTTGATAAATCAATGACAGCAGAGTTCTTGAAGGCTTGGCCAGTTCGTCCATGCTCTGGCCTAAGACTTCATTGGCGAGCTTGTTGGCTTTCTCGATATCGTCTAAAGTGACTTCGATGTATTCCACAGGCTGATTGTCCACAGTAATGGTTTTTATTTCCCGCTGGAGCTGGAACAGATAAGCAATGGCCCGGATCAGGTTCAGGTATTTTTTATGGTCTCTACGTGACCTTAAAGAGCCGCTGGGATACGAAAGATGCTGGCTGAAGGGATTGACCACGGCCAGAGGCTTTAATAATCTCTGGGCTGTGTGGTGCTTCCTGATGATCTTTTCCTTTTTGTTCTTCTTGATTAATCCCTCCAGCGTGTCGGCTTCTCTTTGCTTATTATGGATTGCTTCCGTCATCTTTGTTGATTCATCAATGGTGAGAAACAAAAACCTCGATGCTGTTTCGCCTTCCAGCTCGGCGGCTGTGGTTGTTATCATGACGGCTACGGGGCCTTTGACCGTGTATTCCTCCGTTCTCATTTTTCCGGTAGCTGCATCTTTGCCGGTTGCGGCTACGGTGATCTTTTTTGCTGACTGGATATTGCGGATGGAGTAAGCCGCTCCGCCCATGCCTTCTTCTTCCTCAATGGCAATGATCTTGTTGACCAGAGAGTCTTCCGCCTTATAGAACAAAGCCTGATCGGTAATCCGGGTATATTTAACAAAGTCCTCGGCTGGAACTAAAGATAAAATGGCGTCCTGCAATGTTGATTTACCTGCGGCGCTGCGGGACTGAATGAGGATGGATAAAGGCTCGTCGAGTTTTCTTGATACCGCCGCCAGATAGCCGACCAGTTTGTTTGTTTCTTCACCGGTGACGCCGATTGTTTCCAGATCGGTTAAGATTTCTGTAAATAAGTCGGGGTTCTTTAGAAAACGTTCTGCCTCGTCTTTTTCTTCTTTCGTCGCCTCGGTGATATTAACCTTCTTGTCTTTGGGCCGGTATGATTCCGCAAGCGTCATCAGCTTGCCTAAATCCTCTTTGATTAATTCTTCACTGGCTCCGAAGATATCGGCGCAGACTTTGGCAAACCATTGTCTTGATCGCGATGAGTAAAGATCAATCGTGGAGAGTTCAAAAGGCATTGGGCTGTGGACACTGCTGTCTTTGGAAGCCTTGACCGTCGCCTTAAGCTGCGTATCGGTGCGCTGGATGCCTTTGATCTCGTAATATCTGTCGCCATAGCCGACAACAAAGCCGTGCTCCGTTTCCTGATAAAGGCTTTGCTCCCGTTTGCTGATCTTGTCGGATTGTTCCAAAGCTTGAGGGTTGGCTTTCTTCAAAAGAGCTTCCAGCTCTTCCGGGGTATGCCGTTTAAAGAAGACGTTCACATCCTTTACCGGCAGATTGACGATGTAGGGGACAATCTCTTTTTCCTTTAACCGCAAAGCCAGAGCTTCAGCTCCTTTGACGCCTGCTTCATCGGCGTCAAAGATGATATAGGCTTCCTTTATTCTGCGGTTAAAAAGAGAAAGGTGCTCATCGAGCAGACCGTTGACGCCATAGATCGGGATGACATTCTTGAAGCCCTGGGCATAAAGGGTCAAGGCGTCAATGACGGATTCGGTTAAGATGATGGTTTGTGATCTTTTCACGGCCTGACGGTTGATGATGCCGCTTCTTGCGCCGGGTAAATAAAGATGCGTGGTCTGATGATTGCCGCTGTCTTCGCTGATGTTCCTTCCGTAGAGATTGACGATGCCGCCGTTATTATCGAACAGAGGAAACACAATGCAGTGATAAAAGGTTTCATGGCCTTTGGCATTCAGGATGCCGATTTTCTTCAAGGTGGCGATGGCTTCTTCATCGTCCGGTAAAATATCCGGCAGGGTGCCGTTGACATAGCCTGTGCCGAAGTCTTTAATGGATTGATTGTCGGCTATGCCTCTTTCGTTTTTTAGATAGTCAATGCCGCTGTGATCTTGCGTCAAAGTGTGCTGGTAATAGCCCACAACGCGGGCCAGAAACTTTTGTTCCTTTACCGTAAGAGCAGTTTTTTCAGTTGACGGATTTGGTTTGATTGCCGGTAGTGATTGGACTGATTGCGACAACTGCTTCACCGCAATGGGAAAGGTTACTTTATCCAGCAGCTCCACAAACCGGATAATGTCGCCGCCTGTGCCGCAGCCGAAACACTGCCATAAGTTCTTCGCTGGATTTACCGATAATGATGGATTGGTGTCTTCATGGAAGGGGCAAAGCCCCACATAGCCCTTGCCGTTTTTCTTTAACATGATGCCACGGGATTCAATAAATGCCGCCAAATCAATATCCCGCTTGATGGCCTCGATTCGCTCTTTTTCGATCATAGATTATTCTCCCGTTGTTGTTATTGTCAAGATTGCCGGTCTTTTCCTTCTGCAAGTCACGCCAATTCACTGTCAAGAAAAAAATGCGCCTTAAAGCAATTTTTTTCGTCTTGTTTTTCGGTTCAGTTAGTGATACTATCTTCGTATCAGATTGTCAAATGATTTTTTGAGGGAAACCATGAAATACAAAATCCTGTTGTATAATAGCGGGCATGATAGATCACAACGGAGGTTAAACATGCCCAAACGTATTTTAGATCAAGACGATCATTTCGGAGCGAGACTGGCAAAGCTGCGCACTAATGCCGGATATTCCCAGCGTGACCTGGCCAAAGAGATGGGGATTTCTCAAAGGATGATTGCCTATTACGAAAAAGAAACAAAACATCCGCCGACGCATCTTTTACCGTTATTTGTTAAAGCCCTGGGCGTGTCTACGGATCAGTTGCTGGGAATGGCACCGCTGGAGAAAGACAAAAAAACAAAAGATAACCGGCTTTGGCGGCGGCTTAATCAGATAGAAAAAATGGAGTCCAAAGAAAAACGGCAGATTCTACAGCTGCTGGATACTTTCATCGAGAACAGCCGCCTTAAACAAAAATCCATGTCGGCATAATGAGCGGTACGTCTGCGTGCTCGGGCTGCGGCCACTGCGTGTCCTCCGCTTCCTGCGCTCGCAGCCTGTTTATTTTTTATTCCCCGCCCATCCCCGCTACGGGCAGGCAGTTGCGGACTTACGGGCATTATGGCTCAGGCAAGCCGCTTCTCTCGGCACGTCTGATAATACCGGTATTATCAAACATGGCTTGCCGTCATAACGCTTGCAGTTAAAACAAAAGGCAATCGTCCTGCCGGCAAGCTTACCTCGCTCCCGCTTTTACATAAGTGCTTATGTAAACTTGCCTGAGCCATAATGCCCTGCACCCCGCTTTTTCTGCTCTGCCCTCCGCTATCCCCTGAAAAATAAAAAACAAGAAATAAAAAAAGCGGTTGAAGAAAAATCTCCAACCGCCATAATTAAAAACCTGTTGCAATCAATTAAGTGTTATGTCACCCGAACTCCCGTATTCCGCCTTTTTATTCCGCATAACCAGTTGTATCGCAAATTATATGAAATGCGTTTATCTTAACAAAATTCATCTTCTCTAAGTCTAAGCTCCACGCCAGTCTTGGGTTAACAAACCTAACTTTTCCAGCCTTATTATCGGCTATACCAATAATGACGTTATTGGTATCTTGATGACGCTCTTTTATTGTACATTTAAATTCTACTGATTCACCGGTTCTCATCTTAGGTAACTGAAACTGCGAAATTATCGTACCACACCCACCGATTTCCTTAACTCCATTAATAATCAGCAAATATTTCTGCTTATGGATCTTTCTATACTCAATGGCATGCTCAGGTTTAATATTTTCAATTGGCAAACGAAACATTTTTGCTTTGAAGGAATAATTCAAGTCACAGGTCGAAGAACCAACATATGAAATGTTTTCCGCATTAACAGAGTTGAACCCACAAAAGCATATAAATAGAATAAAACAAGGCAAACGAAATAAATTATTTTTCATTATTCTACCTCTTTAGCGTTTTGCCGGTCCATGTGGTTTAACACCGGGAGGAAACCCAGTAGCGCCACCCTTTCCGGGTCGCACTTGTACGTGAAAATGTGTGCCAGAGCCCTTATTTTCCTCTTCTTGTGCATAACTCTTGTTAGAGAAACATTCGGCATAGCATTTGTCCGCGCTATCCCTGCTTAAATCTGAATTAGTATTACGACCTATATCAGCGGCTTCACCGCTCATGTGTGGATCACCTTCAGGATGTGAATCTTTACCACATGTTATTTTTGTATCTCGTTTTGTACACTTATCAAAACATTTCAACGCATCAACAAGAGACTGCGTAAAATCACAGTTTGCACCACCAACACATTCATATAACCCAAACGGATCAAAATAATTAATCGGATCATTTGAGACATGATACCGTCTGAAAACCCCGGTTGTAATTCTGTACCTCAGTCAACCACAGGCTGATTTCTCAGTTTTTCAATTTTTTAACTTTCAAAGAGCATTCAATTGTTTAATATTATCAGGAACTGCCTTCAAAGAGGCGATTTCCTGTTTTTTGATTGCCTCTATGCAGATACCATCGTTGGTACCGGCATCTTTGGCTTTAGTTTTTCAAGTTCCAGCTTCATCCATCGCTTAATGTTTACTGCAACGGCCGTGAAATAGCATTGCAGGCTTAGCTTCTTTAGTCCCCTGTATCTGGATCTTCGCATACCGTGGTATCTGGTTAGCTCTGATAGCTTGCCTTCTATCGGTGGCCTGAGTTTCATATCTTTTTTAAACTGTTCAGTTAAGTTGTACTCTTCCGCTTCCCGCAGTTCCTTGTTGAACTTGCTTATGCCTACTGTTCTTCTACCATCTTTTGCGTTAGTGCATTTTGCTTTTTCCGGGCATTTGCCGCATTCGGTCATGGGAAAGTGAAAAATCTTTATTTCTTTCTGCCAGTCGTAATAGCTCTGCTTGACGGTTACATTAGCAGGACAGGTTAAAAGGTTGGTATCTTCATGGTAATGGAACATGCTCTTGGGATAAATGGCTTTTGTTCTGGAGTTTGCTTCTCTCAGAGGAGCAACAACCTCGGTGCCGTTTTCTTTAAGGTCTTTTCTGTAAAGCCCATCACCGTAAGCTGTGTCGCCAATTACTTTAACAGGTGTAAGGTTGTAGAGCTTTTGTTCTTTGACTATTTCAACCGAAGTCTCCCCATCAGGACGGTTACCCCGCATGGCTTTGATGTTGGTGATAAAGCGACTCTCTACAGTTTCAGTAACATTTGCCTTGTAACCTGTGAATCGCTTGGTATTGGACTTAGCGCCATAGCGGGCGTCGGGATCTACAGGCGACACCAGAATGTCTTTCGGCTTCTCCTTATACGCTCTTTCCTTTGGAGTTCCGTCTTCTTCTGTAGAGGTATTTTCCTGAAGGATACGCTTTAATATCTCGACTCGGCGGTTAAGGATTTCGTCATTTTTGATTCCGTTGATATTTTCCAGCACTGTGTGTGCATCGGTGACTACCCTGACAAGTTTCTTCTTTCTATTTTCAATGTCCAGACGACCGGGGGCATCATGATTTATTTCTTTTTTATTGTACTCCGCCATATCAATTGCCGCTGTAATCTTCTGATATTCGTCCTTATGGCGCTTGGCGAGCAATTTCAGCACTTCATAGATGCCTTTCTTGACCAGTGTCACCATCGTCGGAATCGCCACGTCGGCAATGACATGTGTTGCGTCTATACGCTGGATTTCGTCTTTCTTGATAAGACCGGCTGCAACGAGATGGGAAAGTATACGATCGAAGATTTCTTTTTCTCTGCCGTTCTCCAGAAGTCTTTTTCTGAAGTCATGTAAAGATGAGTGATCAAAGGGGCGTTCATCAATACAAAGACCGAGGGCATATTTGATCTCAATGTCATACATGGCGGCACGTTCCATCTCCCTGTCTGACAGGTCACGGTAGAACTGAAGTACGGTAGCCATAGCCAAAAGCGCCGGTGAGATGGGAGGACGGCCATTGTCTTTACAGTACATGGATTCAAATTGTTCATCCTCCAGAAGAGGCCAGACGTTCTCCCTGAACTTGCGATAGAAGCTGTCTTTAGGAATCAGCCTTTCACAGAGAGCGTCTGCATCGAAAAAATCTGTCTGTTTGCTTCTGGATATAAACATTTTTCAATCTCTCCTTTGTGGTGTTATGGCAAACTATACAGCATAACAGCCTAAGGATAAATAATTTTATATGTCATCTCTCTTTTTTTCTTTCAGTGCAACTATTGAAATTACAAATATTACTAAACCAACCGCAATAGTGAAAATACCTGTGTAAGCTTCTGAGGGATATTCATACCAACACCTTGCAATCCCCAAAATCATAATAAGAAAACTGACGATAATACCGGCTCCAAGCTTTAGCGTCGGGGGATACTTTTTCTTTTCAAGTGAGGAGATATTTCCCAGTATGATGTCAAAAATTGAATGTCCACTTAATGCACTTTGAGCAGCGCCGCTTTCCAACGTGGCAAGAGAGATTAAGCCAATAACAAATAAAATTATTCCAATTATCATTACCGTTTCCCCGATTACATTGGCTGCATTATCAGACATTATAAGATTGCCTAAAAATGATACAACCCCACCAATCATACCTATAGTCGCGCCTAAAAAGATGAATAGGTAACCCTTCAAATCAGTTCGTAGATACATTCGGAAAAATGTAATGCCAGTGAACAGGCATACCGAAACCATAAATATTACAACTTGTGTTTTACCAGACATAAAATCTATTAACCTCACTTTTTACATGGAGATGGTTTTTCACATTTCTCCATGCACTGATCGTAAAATAGCGTATGATATAAAACTTCGCAAATAATAAAAAAAGCGGGACCTTCCGGGCCACTATACAACATCCAATGACATATTGGAGTAGCAGCAGCCAATGCTGTAAGGTGGCAAGTAGTTGAACATGCGGACAATCCAGTTGGATCTATTTTATTTATAGGATTGTTGTCGGCATATTGATAAAGGTTCGTTTGAACCGCCCAGGGTTTTCCGACACTATC
>Ga0182019_10002191_pt1 | contig 10012 bp, 10 predicted proteins | sample 812E2MmetaG_FD_120483 | JGI IMG/M metagenome (GOLD analysis project Ga0182019, IMG submission 120483) | Permafrost microbial communities from Stordalen Mire, Sweden - 812E2M metaG | ecosystem: Environmental > Terrestrial > Soil > Wetlands > Permafrost | place: Sweden: Stordalen | collected... | reverse complement strand
GTGGTCTCCGATCGCCTGGGCCAGTTTGCCGGCGATACCCGGCTCGTTAGCGCCCTCCACCCGCACGGAGTGTAGCTTTCGAGTAACCGAGAAGCCGGCCTCTGTGGCTGCCTGCACTTCCCGGTCGCCGAGAATAGGCGTCACGAAGATAACGCCGGTGCCGGGCTTCTCGGGCGCGCGGCGCATGATGATGAAGTCGAGGTCGACTCCAGCATCCTTGAGAGCGTATAGGGTGGCGGCCAACGCGGTGGGTGCTTCCCCGACGCTCGCCGCCCAGACTTCCTCTTTCTCCACGAACGCGTCCATGGCAACTCCTTTTCCGGGTGTATTTCGATTCTAGCCCCAAAGAGCACGGCAGCAACCACGGAAAGCGTCGGGGTCGCTTGCGCTGCCCACGATGCTGTGCTCGCCGCCGCCAGGCGGCCGGGCGAGTGCTGTGCTTCAGCCCGGGTCTAATGGGGTATCGTGGCCGCGGATGTTCGAGACGGTTCGCGGAACAGGAGGAGCCCAGCATGCCGCACGGCCATTTCACCAGGCCCACGTCCGGGCCGGGGTATCTGGAAGCGATGAGCCGCATCATCATGACTTCCGGGATGAACTGGAAGGTCATCGAAGGGAAGTGGGAGGGCATCCGCGCCGCCTTCGGCGGCTTCGAAGTCGAGCACGTCGCCGCGATGACCGACGAGGACATCGAGCGGCTGATGACCGACCCGCGGGTCGTACGCAACCGCCGCAAGCTCCATGCCATCGTCGACAATGCCGCGAAGGTCGCGCAGGTGGAGAAGCAGTATGGAGGCTTCGACAAATACCTCGACGCCCAGGGCGCCTATGAGAAGAAGGTGGCCGCCCTCAAGCGTGACTTCACGTTCATGGGCGACTCCACGGCGTATTTCTTCCTGGCGATGGCCGGAGAGACGGTGCCCGACTGGGAATCACAGCCGCACGCCGAGGCGTGGCGTAAGGCGCACGAGCACTCAGAGGCGTGACGCCGGTTCGCGGTACCCGGCGCTAGTAGCCTACGGCGAAGCTGTTTAGGACCGCCTCCTGCCGCTGCTGCAGGTCGGACGAGGGCTTTCCCACCGACTGGAGAGACACGTAGTACATGTGGGCGCCATTGAAGAGCGCGTAGAGTTGCAAGACCACAGTCTCCCCGTCGGGGGCGGGCTGGCTCAACGTCATCGTGAATCCCAGGAGACCGTTGATGGTGACATCGCTGCTGGCCTTTTCAAGCGTGGCGCCTTCCCCGGCAGCAGCCGTCAACGAGGACTCCGTCTTCGTGCGTATGTCGGATATCTGCGCCGCAGTCGGGGTGATCTGGAGCTTGAAGGACGTCACCTCGACTCCGTCGTAGGAGAGGCCGGAGATCTTGTGGCCGGACTGGTCGTACACCAACATGTCGAAAGCACCGTCACCGGAGGTCGGCGCCGCCCCTGCCTGCAAACCCCAATCGGCCGGGTAGTCGAAGGAGAAGTTCTCGTTGCTGTTCGAATAGTGCTTGACCTGGTCGCCGTACGCATCCATGTGCACAGTGACGGCGTTGGCAGTGGTGGGGGGGTTCGCCAGCCTCCAAGCGCCTACTCCTACGACCACCCCCACGGCGACGACAAGGCCCGCGATGATCGGGATCAAGAGCATCTTGGGCTTCCGTCTCCTCGGATCGGCGGGCGGCGTCTCGCCGATGCGTGGCTCGGCCGGCACAGGTAGAGCGGCGACCGTCTCTTCTCGTGCCTCGGCGGCGAGAGCAGCCAAGGCCGCCGAACGGGCGGCGAACTCGGGACTGGTGGCTCGAGCGGCGCCCCACGGTTCCGTGAATGTGTTTCTGACCCTGTCCGAGCACAGGAAGTAGGGGATCCAGATGGCGCATATGAGGATGCCTCGGAAGACCACCTGCACCATTCCCTGCCAGACGAGCGACACGGCTTCATCGGGGAACCCCCGGTCGACCACGATCCGATCGATAAAGGTCGCGAGCGCCACGAACTCGATCACCATGAAGAGCAGCGCGACCGCGTAGAAGCTGACGATGATGGGAACGAGAACGCGCTTCTTCTTCGCGACGAGCACCAATAGGAAGATGGGGAACACGAGCAACGACGCTTCGACGAACGTCATGAACACAAGATACGGCCCCATGAGCGGCTGGTGGGCGGTGGTGCCCGAAGCGGTGAGGGTGACCCAGGATCGTAGTAGCGGCAGTACTTGCCCGAAGAGGAAATACAGAGAGAGCAGCGCGGTGAGGACCAACCCGATGACGGGGAGTATGGCCCAGCCTCCGACTCCGTACGTGGACGACTGCTGGCGGCTCATCTCTTCCTTGGCCCTTGTGCCTTCGGCCTCGTAGCTGCGGATCAGGTCGATGACTTCGTGGAACGGGGCCTCATCGGCGTTCAGCCGGACATAGTCCGGCAGTGGGCCCCGGTGCGCTTCGACGACTCCGCTCGAGGCGTAGCTCTTCCAGCGGCCCTCTTCTTCAACGTAGACCATCGGCCGCGACGGGTCCGACGACAGGTTGCGCGACTTGTAGTAAGTGATCAGCCCGGACCCTCCACGGCACATAGACGCCCCACGCCGGGTCCATAGTACCCAGGACGGGGCGCCGCCGATAGGGGGCAGGGTCTGCGGAGGTCCCTGCCTCAGCCTCTACTCTACGAAGCCCTCCACCACGTACGTCCAGCCGGCCTTCTTGTCGCGGTGCAGCTTGATGAGGCCCTGCTTCTCTGCGTCGAGCAGCAGGTTGCTGAAGCTGCGGTAGCCGTAGGCGGACTCGTTGAACGAAGGCTTCTTGCGCTGCATGGTGTCTTTGACCATGGAGGCGAAGATGGGGTCTTTGTTCTCGCGTATGAGGGCGCCGATCGATTCGAGCAGCAGGTCGAAGACCTCCTTCTTTTCCGGCGGCACAGCCACTGCTTCCGGGCCCGGACTGGTGGGCGTGACGGCCTGCTTTTCCAGGTCTTCATAGAAGATGAACTCGTCGCAGTTGCCGGACAGCAGGTCCGACGTGGACTCCTTCATCCCGATGCCTATGACGTGCTTGCCGTTCTCCTTGAGCTTCGAGACCAGGGGAGAGAAGTCGGAGTCACCGGAGACGATGACGAACGTGTCGATGTGTTCCTTGGACCAAGCCAAGTCCATCGCGTCTACCGCCAAGCGGATGTCGGCGGAGTTCTTGCCGGTCATGGACCGGCGAGGGATCTCGATGAGCTCTATGGCGTTCTCGTGTAGCGGCTTGGTGTACTGCTTGTACTCGCCCCAGTCGGCGTACGCCTTCTTGACGATGACCTTTCCTTTTTCCACCAGACGTTCGAGGATCTTGTGGATGTCGAAATCGCCACGCCGGTGTTTGAAGCCTATCGCCAGGTTCTCGAAATCGATGAAAACGGCGAGGGTGCGCTCTGTCTCAGCCATGTGGGTGTGGTGCTCCTTCCTCGGAAATGCACCAGGATCGTGCTTTGTTACTTGAATTCTTGCATGATTCCCGTATTCCTGTCGTTGCGGAAACCCCCGCCAGCCGGGTACGATAACCGTGGCTTCGCTTTTCAGCGGCCTCGGAGGGGGACGAGCTAAGGAGCGGATCATGCCGGAGCATACGGCCTCCAAGGCCACCACGAGCAGATCGTATCGAGCGATGCTCGTACAATACCGTGCCCAGGAGGTCCTTCACCTGGGCTTTCCCAAGAAGCAGCTGGAGCGGGCGGCGCCGCAGCCCGGCGAGATCATCGTGGACTGGGGGTGCGGCCCGGGCCGGGTCACCATCCCGGTCGCCAAGGCCATACCCAGCGGCAAGATCGTGGCGGTGGACCTGGAGCGCATGGCGCTGCAGGTGGTGCGGGAGAAGGCCGCCCATGAAGGCCTGGACAATGTCTACACCGTACTGTTGCAGTCTCATCCCGTGGCCATCCCCACCGGCTCCGTGGACCTGGTGCTGCTCCTCGACACCTTCCATGGCGTCCGCGACAAGGCGGGTCTGCTGTCGGACATCGGGCGCATCCTCAAGCCCACCGGCCGGCTGTTCATGGATCCCGGCCATATGGACATGGACGTCGCCCACGGGGCGGTGATGGAGTCGGGACTGTTCCGGCTCAAAGAGTCGTGGGGCCGCGATATGCTCTTCTTCAAGACCGGTGACATGATCCCGGCGCCGGCGCGCTCCGCGACCGGCTGCTGATGCACGAGACGAGCCAGCTACGGACGACGTGGGGCGGCCGCTGCTGAGACATCTCCTGCCACTTGGAGCATAGGGTGGGCCAGTCGTCCTCGGGCATGTTCGCTTCCACGATGGTCATGATGCCTGCCATAAGCGGGCCTCCTCCCACTGACACACTCTCGGGCACCGGCGGTGATGTACCCGGGGGAGGCGGTAGCCGAACGCGGCGCCAGTGGGCGGGCGCGCGGCCCCCGGTGCCGGGCGCCGCTCTAGCAGCCGCAGCCCAGGTCGCCCAGGCCGGTCTTCCGGGCGCTGAACACACGGTGGTGGATGCTGAAGCCCGCCTGGTCGGTGTCGACGTCGGTGGGGTGCATCCAGTCCTGGACGGCGGGGGGCGCCTGGCGTAGCCAGGCGCGCAGTTCGGCCAGGTCGGACTCGGTGCCCTGCTGATCGGCCACCCACTTCACCAGGTCGAGCCGCTTCTCAAAATGGTCGTCGGTCTCCACGCTCAAGCCGGAGGCGCCCAGCAGCGCCAGCCATTCGGAGGGGGAGAGGGCCCGTTGGTGACTCGGGTCGCGCCGGTTCTCGAAGCGGGTGACCCACTCCGCCGTGCCGGCTTCCTCGGGCGTCACCTGGTCCTGAAGGATGAAGAGGCCGCCCGGCTGCAACACCCGGAGCACTTCGAGGACGAAGCGCGCCGGATCGGGGAAGTGGTGGGCCGCGATGCGGCACGTGACCAGGTCGAAGCTGCAGGCCGGGAAGGGGAGGTCTTCGGCGTCGGCCAGGGCGAAGTCGATATTGCCGGCGCCGCGGCTGAGGACGAACTCCCGGGCGGCGCCCAGCATGGGGGCGGTGATGTCGGTAGCGACCACCCGGGCGACGTGGGGAGCCACGGCGAGCGCCGTATGGCCGCCGCCGGTGGCAATGTCCAGGGCCACCCAGAGGGGATGGTCTCCCACCAGTCGGGCGATGAGTTCGAGATCGGGTCCCGCCGCGTTATGCCAGGGAGCGGTATAGCTGGCGGCGTACTTGCCGAAACGCTCTTGGGCGACGTGCTTAGCATCCATGTCAACCATCCGTGTCGCGGTGCTGCTGGTGGCCGAGGGCTGCGGAGACGAGTCCCGCCATCTCGATTACCTGAGGCACGTATACCTCTCTCTGTTCCGGTCCGAACCGCTCGCTGGCCGCCACGATGGCGAGACTCGCCCGCACCTGGCCGCCGGCATCGAAGACGGGAGCGGCCACGGCGCACATGCCCAAGTTCCACTCCTGCATCCCGATGGCCACTCCTTCGCGGCGTATCTTCGCCAACTCGGCGGCCAACTCCTCAGGATCGGTGCGCGTGTACGGCGTGCGCTTCTCTATCGGGGTCGACAGGGCCGGCCGCCACTCGCTCTCAGGCCGGTAGGCCAGGAAGATGCGGGTGTGCACGTTGGCGAAGCCGGACATGGGCAACCCCACAGGGTTGTCCGGCTTGAATGGCCGCGGAGTGAGCACCCGGGCGGCGATGATGGCCACGTGGTCCGCCTCCACCGTGAGGATGGAGGTCTCGGTGGTGATCTCGGTGAGGCGGTCCAGGTACTGACGGGCGATGCGGGCCAGTTCCGAAGGCGACAGCATGAGGTAGCTGCCCTTGAGGATGCTCACACCCAGGTGGTACGTCCCCCTGGAGGCGTCGAAGGAGATGAACTTCGCCTCCTCGAGCGTCCTGACCAGACGGAAGGCAGTAGGGCGCGAGAGTCGTGCCCCTTTCCAGATCTCCGTGAAGGTCCACTCGGGGTGGTCCGAGTCGAACAGGCTCAGGATGGAAAGCCCCTTCTTGAGGGTGAGGGCTGCCGCGACCCCGCTGCCGCCGTTCGTCCCGTTCTCGTCTTTTTGGTCAGCCATGCCGCCTCTTCTGATCGATTCTCGTGCCGCGCCCCGCGCCCCGTCCCACCGGCCCGCGAAAGTCTCGCATCTCGGGCGGCGCTGTCAAGCGACCCGCGACTTGCCCGATTGACAAGCCCACCGTGCCGGTGGTACGGTCGATCTGTGACCAATATTAGAACGCTATTGTTCACATATTGAACACTCTACCACCGAGAGGGACAGCGTGGAAGACCCCAAAGAAAGGCTCAGCACCAGCGTTTCCGACCAGGAACTCCAGCGCCGCTGGGATGCCGTCCGTGCCGGTATGCGCGAGCGGGGCATCGACTACCTGGTGATGCAGAACAGCGAAGAGTACATGGGCGGCATGCTCCGCTGGTTCACCGACTTCACCGCCCGCCACCAGTTCCCCATGACGGTCATCTTCCCCGTGGACGACGACATGACCCTCATCAACTGCGGAGCGGCTCCGCCAGCAGGCCAGGTCTTCCCGCCCGCGTGGTTCTCCCGGGGCATCAAGGACCGCCTGGGCGACGTGTACTTCCCGACGCTCCCTTACACCGCCACCTACGACGCCAAGCTGGCGGTGGACGTGCTCAAGGCCAAACCCAACGCCACGATCGCCTGGGTGGAGCCGACCTTCATCCCCATGACGTTCGCCGACTATCTGCGCGCGAACCTGCCTGCGGTCACCTGGGTGGACGCCACCGAGTGGGTGGATGAGATCAAGGTACCGAAGAGCGAGGAAGAGATCGGGCTCCTGCGCGGCACCGCCGCCATCCAGGACGCCTGCATCGCGCACCTGGCCGAGTTCATCAAGCCCGGCCTGCACGATTACGAGATCTACGCGGAGGCCCATGGCTTCCTCAAGAAGAACCGCAGCGAACGGGGCATCATCCAGGTGAACTCCGGCCCACTCGGGACGATGGTCCCGTTCGACGTGCCCCGCTTCCAGAATCGCGTGGTGCAGAACGGCGACCAAGTGTCCGTGCTCATCGAGGTCAACGGGCCGGGCGGCTACTACTGCGAAGTCATGCGCATCTTCACCGTGGGCGCCGACCCGACTCCGGGATTGGTCGAAGCGTTCGGTGTTGCGTGCGACACGCAGGCGCTCATGTGCTCGCTCATGAAGCCGGGCACATACATGCGTGACATCTTCGCCGCCGCCAAGGACTTCCTGGTGGAGAAGGGCTGCGTCCCGCCTGTGCGCTCCATCGGCCACGGACAGGGCACCCCACTCGTGGAGCGGCCGAACTTCCGGCCCGACGAGACTTGGGCCGTCAAGGAAGGCATGAACATCGCCGTGCATCCGCAGGCGGTCAAGCCGCCCACGTGGGCCATCGTCTGCGACAACTTCATCGTCCGGGCGGACGGCGTCGAGCGGCTGCACAAGTACCCCCACGAGCTCATCCGGGTCTGAGGGCGGGCGGCATGGAAGACTGGATCATGCAGGGCACACCTGCGCTCGTCCTCATCCATATGCAGCACGCCATCACCGATCTCGAAGGGCGGGTGGCCTTCCTGCACGCCAAGGCCACGTGGGAATCCGGCATCATCCCCAAGCAGCAGGCGCTGCTCAAGGCTTTCCGCGAGAAGGGCCTGCCGGTCGTCTACGTCAACTCGATGCACCCCCTCAACGCCGTGGAGCTCATGTCGCCCTACGGCACGTTCTACGACGTCATCCGCAGGAACAAGATGAACGAGGTGGGCAGCAAGGACGTGGAGGTGTTGTCCGCGCTGGCGCCGCAGCCGGGCGAGCCGGTGCTGGGCAACTTCATGTTCGGCATCTTCTCCAACAACACCGGCGGCGACCTCAAGCAGGTGCTGGCCGACCTGGGGGCAGACACCCTGGTGCTCTGCGGCGTGGCCACCGGTATGGCGGTCATGACGGCCGTCATCCAGTGCGCGGACATGTTCTACAAGGTCATCGTGCCGAGCGACGCGTCCATCGACGCCAACCGGGCGCTCCACGATATCGCCATGAACAACGTCATCCCGGCCATGGCGCTGGTCACCACCACCGACGACGTCATCGCGCACCTGTAGCGGCGCGGCAGGGCCAAACCCCATCACAAGGAGCGACAGCAGCATGGGTTACGGAAGACTCAAGGACAAAGTGGCGTTCATCACCGGCGGCGGCTCCGGCATCGGCAAAGCCATCGCCAAGAGCTTCGTGGAAGAGGGTGCCACGGTGTGCCTGGCCGCGCGTAACCAGGAGAACCTGGCCGGGACGGTCAAGGAGTTCGAGGCCATGGGCGGGACGGCGTTGGCCATCCCCATGGACATCCTCAAAGAGCAGGACATCACCGACGCGGTCAAGAAGGCCATCGACGCCTACGGCCGGATCGACATCCTGGTGAACAACTCGGGCATCGGCGGACCCACGGCCTACGTATGGGACCTCAAGCTGGACGAGTGGAACGAGATCATCGGCGTGGACCTTACCGGCAGCATGTTGGCGGCCCGCGAAGTCCTCAAGTACATGGTGCCGGCCGGCAAGGGCGGCATCGTGATCAACATCGGCGCGGAAGGCGGGCGCTCCGGCGACGGCCGGTCGGGCTACCCCATGAGGGCCGGCTACTGCTGCGCCAAGATGGGCGTCATCGGCCTCACCGAGACCTTGGCCCGCGAATGCGGGCCGCACGGCATCCGGGTCAACTGCATCTCGGCCGGCGCTGTCAAGGGCCCGCGCTTCGTCCGGGTGATGCAGGGCCGGGCCGACGCCATCGGCATCACGCTCGACGAGCAGATCAAAAGAGAGATGAAGCAGTATTCGCTCGGCCGGCCCACCGAGGAATACGAACTGGGCCAGACCGCGGTCTTCCTGGCGAGTGACGAATCCAGCGCCATCACCGGCCAGACGATCGTCGCCGCCTGCGGAATGAACATGTGGGGCTAGAGCGCAGAGCACCGAGACGGAGGCGCTGGGATGGCGCCCGGGGAGGCTGATGCATTGGTCAAGGCAATGATCTTCATGAAGCGGCGCAAAGATCTCACCCGTGAGCAGTTCAAGGAGTACTGGCTCACCCAGCATGTGAAGCTGGAGAAGGAGAACGCGGAGAAGAACTGGGTCCGCAAGATCGTGGCCAATATCGCCATCGACGACCCAGAGATGCCCGAGCCGCCGTGGGACGGGATGGTGGAGTTGTATTTCGACAGTATCGAAGACATGCAGAGGGACGTTCAGGGAGCACAACGCGAAGTCATGCTGGCCGACGAGGAGAACTTCTGCGACCACTCCGAGGAGCAGGTAGTGGTGCTGACAGAGGAGTACCTCATGGCCGTGAAGACGCCTTGGAAAACGAACGCGTAAGAGGGGGAAGAAGATGACGGACCTGTTCAAAGAAGAAGGACCCGAGGACAAGGGGCCGGCCGGCTCGGTAAGCCGCCGCCAGTTCCTCAAGATCGCCGGGGTCGCCGGAGTCACCATCGGTGTGGGCGCCGGCCTCGGCGGAGCGCTGGCCGCATGCGGCAGCAGCACGACCACCACGTCGGCTGCGCCCGCGACCACCGCTTCCACTACCGGCACCACGGCCGCTGCAGAGACCACCACGACGGCCGCCGCGGAGACCACCACGAGCGTGTCGGCCGGCGCGGAAGCGGGGCGCGAGATCAAGATCGGCAACCCGCTGCCCATCACGGGAGTGCTCGCCAGCTTCGGCGCCTACGAAAAATGGGCCGACGGCCTGAGCCAGAAAGCGCTGGGCGAGGGGCTCGTGCTGGGCGACGGCAAGATGCACAAGATCACCATCATCACAGCGGACACCCAGTCCGACTCCAACCGGGCTGCGCAGGTGGCCGGCGACATGATCGCCAACGACAAGGTGGACATCCTCATCTCCTCCGGGACGCCGGACAGCGTGAACCCCACCGCCGACCAGGCCGAAGCGCTGCAGTGCCCGATGCTCGCCACCAACGACCCGATGGAAGCCTTCATCTTCGGCCGTAACATGAAGCCCGACACAGTGCAGACCTACCCGTACGGCCTGCTCTTCGGCGTGG
>Ga0182019_10002190_pt1 | contig 10015 bp, 7 predicted proteins | sample 812E2MmetaG_FD_120483 | JGI IMG/M metagenome (GOLD analysis project Ga0182019, IMG submission 120483) | Permafrost microbial communities from Stordalen Mire, Sweden - 812E2M metaG | ecosystem: Environmental > Terrestrial > Soil > Wetlands > Permafrost | place: Sweden: Stordalen | collected... | reverse complement strand
GGCGCCTGAGCAATCTCCGACGGCCGGCGGGCGGCGTCGGAGAGGGGGGCGCGCGTGGCGAGATGCTCCCGGAGGTAGGCCCGGGGCTTCATCATCCGTTGCGTCCGCCACAGGACCCGCGTGATGTAGGGGATTTGGAAAGGGTGGATGTCACGAATCCAGTCCAGAAGCCGTTTTTCACCCTTCGTGTTCAGGATGGTGCGCTTCCAGGTCTCGGCGTAAAGCTCGAAGAACCTTTTCGCGCCGAGGCGCGGCTCCCAGAGGAGGTGGTGCATGTCGAAGTTCCCCCAGGGCTGGTCGGGAATGCCGGGGGCCATCCGCTCGTACAGTTCCGTCCCCGGAAGCGGGGTCATGACGGTGAACCCGGCCCGTTGCAGGCCGTACCGTTCGACGAACGCCCACAGCTCCCGGAATTCCTCCTCCCCCCAATCGTGGTCCACCAGGAAATTTCCGTTGAGTCCGAACTTGAGCTCGCGCGCAATCCGCACCGCCTCGACGCTGTCGGCAACGTTGGCGTCCTTGTCCACACCCTTGAGCCCCTTGTCACTGGCGGCCTCCAAGCCGAGGAAGAGGTCGAAATACCCGGCCAGCGGCCTCCACGCCTCCATCACGTCGGCGCGCCTGGCGATGAGGTCGGCCCTGGTCTGGACCAGGATCCAGCGTTTGTGCACCTTCCGTTCCTTCAGCCGCGCGGCCAGCTCCATGCTCCGTGCGGGATCGTACCAGAAGAGGTCGTCCGCCACGAACACGGCGTCGCCGCATGTGGCCATATCCTCCACAACCGACTCCAGGGTCCGCTCGCGGCAGGCCCGCCCGTAAAACTGCCAGACCGAGCAGAACGAGCACTGATAGGGGCATCCGCGGGCGGTCTCCACGAGCCACACCGGCTTGAAAAGGAGGCAGTGGTATCCCTGCCGGTGCCGCTCCACGAGGTGACGCGCCGGAAGGGCGCTCCGGCCGAAGCCGGTGCGCTCGGCCGGGGGAGGCGTCGTTGTCCATCCTTCGGGCCCCTTGAGGCGCAGGCCATGCACCTCATGGAGGGGGAGGCCGTGCTCCAGCGCATGGGCCAGGTCCCGCATGACCTCCTCGCCGTCGTCAAGACAAATGGCGTCAATGGCGGGGTGTTCGAGGGGGGCGGGGTAGGCCGCGGCGGCGTGCCCGCCCACGAGGATGAACGCCTCCGGCGCCACCCGCCGGATTTCGCGGGCGGTGGCGATGATGCGGTCGTATTCCAGCGCATGGAGGCACGAGATCCCGACGATCCGCGGGGCGGTGCGCCGGACCCAGGTCGCCGCCCCCGGCCGGAATCTGAGATCGGCGATCGTGACCGCGTGGCCCGCGGCCAGCAGTTCCGTGGCAACGTATTCGAGGCCGAGGGGTTCGACCCTGAAGAACGGGCCCAGCCCGAACCTCTCATTGCCCGGATCGGGCCGCAGCAGAAGGATGTTCATCGTCATGATTTTAGGGGCATAAGATACCATACAAGCCGCGCCCTGGACAAGGCATCCATCGGACATCGTCTCACGATGAGCGATTTTGAATTATACTATGGGGCTTGAGCATGCGTAAGATCGTCTTCATTCATCCCCAGGGTCAAAATTGGCTGGCCGGTCAGGAAGACCTGACCCGCATCGCCAACGTGATGCCCCCGCACGGCCTGATGATGCTCTCGGCCCTGCTCTCCAGGCACGGGTTCGAGAATGCCATTGTGGACTGCTACGCCCACCCGCAGGGGCTTGGTGACGTGGTGAACCGGGTCCTCTCCCTTCATCCCGACGCGGTGGGCTTTTCCACCACCACGTCCGGCTTCCCGGCCGGATACCGGATCGCCGACGCCTTGAAAAATATCCGCCCGGATCTTCCCGTCATTTTCGGGGGCGTGCACCCCACATCCATCTGGGAGCGGATCTTGAAGGGTTACCCCTGTGTGGACATGATCGTGGTGGGGGAGGGGGAAGCGACGATCCTGGAGCTGGCGCAACATGACTTTCGCCCTACGGACGGCATCCGGGGGCTGGCCTACCGGGATCCCGCGGGGGAGATCCGGTTCACCGGTGAACGGGAATTGATCCGGGACCTGGATGTGCTGCCCTATCCGGCTTATGACAAATTGGCGGGGTTCCCGAAGGCCTACCCGCTCCCCATCTTCAATTACCCCCGAAGTCCGGCCACCACATTCATCACCAGCCGCGGCTGTCCGTATGCATGCAGCTATTGCGACCGCTCGGTTTTCAAAAGCACGTTTAGGTTTCACAGCGCCGCCTATCTGCTGGACCACCTGGCCTACCTGAAGAAAGCGTACGGCATCCGCCACGTGAACATCTACGACGACAACTTCCTTCTCCTGCGCAGACGCGTGGAGGAATTCTGCGGGCTGAAGCTTTCCAGGGGCCTGAGGATGACCTTCAACTGCATCGGCCGTGCGGACCGCCTGGACCGGGATCTCCTGAAACTCATGAGGAAGGCCGGATGCTGGATGATCAACATCGGGGTGGAATCGGGGGATGAGGCCGTCATCTCCCCCCATCGGAGCCACAGCGACCTGGACCGCATCCGGGAGGTGGTGGCGTGGATCCGGGAGGCGGGCATCCGGGCCAAGGGGCTGTTCATGCTGGGCATCCCCGGGGAGACGGAGGCGAGCGCGGCGGCCACCCTCGCGTTCGCCGTGGAGAACCGGTTCGATGACGCCAACCTCACCAAATTCACGCCGTTCCCGGGCGCGCCCGTCTATGCCTCCATCGGACGGTTCGGCGAGTTCACCGAGGATTGGGAGAAGATGAACTGCATCGAGTTCGTCTTCATCCCCGCGGGGTTCACGAAGGAGCGCCTGGAGCGCCTGTACGTTCAGTTCTATCGAACCTTCTACGGGAGGCCCGCGATGTTGGGGGCCTACGGCGCCATGCTGTGGAAGTCCCCCGAAAGCTGGGGCCGCCTGTTGAAGAACCTCCCGAAATTCCTGGCCGCGAGAGCAGCCTTCGACCAGGCATGAGCGCGCGAATCGCCGTCACGGGGATCGGCTGCATCTGCGCGCAGGGTCGTGGCGGTCCCGAAATCATGGAGGCGCTCTACGGGACGCCCAAGCCCCCCGAACCGCCTTCCACATTTGCAACCCCCCTGGCGGACTTTCCCGTCTTCGAAGTCCATCAAATCCCCGATCGGTTCAGGGGAGGGACCCTGGACCCCGACCGGTTCACCCGCGCGGTCCGCATGGCCGCCGCCGCGCTGGATGAAGCGCTTGCGTCGGCGGGGCTTGCGCCGGAGACGCTGCGCGGACGGCGCACGGCCATCGTCATGGGAACCACCGTCGGCGTGACGCTCAGCGATGCGCCGTTCTACCGGGCCTACGCCGCGGGCGGCCGGCCCAACACCGGGCCTTATGAACGGTTTCTTCAATCCAATCCCTCCCTCGCACTGGCGGAACTCCTGGGAATCCGCGCCATGCCCTTCACGGTGGTGAATGCCTGCGCCTCCTCCACCGATGCCATCGGTCTCGGGCTGGACCTGCTGAGGGCCGGACTGGCCGACTGTGTCCTGGCCGGGGGGACCGATGAGGTGGGGGAGGTCAACCATACGGGATTTTCCTCCCTTCTCATCTATTCCAAATCCCGCTGCCGCCCCTTTGACGCCCATCGCGACGGACTGAATCTGGGCTCGGGCGCGGCGATTCTGGTCATGGAAAGGGAGGGGGATGCGCGGCAGCGGGGGGCTAAACCTGAATTTTATCTGACCGGGTACGGCACGGCGGCGGACGGCCATCACCTGACCGCCCCGCATCCCGAGGGACGGGGTCTTCGCCGCGCCATCGGTGGTGCGCTCCGTGAAAGCGGGATCGGGCCGGAGGCGCTGGCCTTTGTGAATGCGCATGGAACGGCCACCCGCGACAATGATCAGGTGGAGGGGCGTGTCCTGTCGCGGATGCTCGCCCCCGGCACACCGGTGATTTCCACAAAAGGCTACACGGGGCACACCCTCGGCGCGGCCGGGGCCGTCGAGGCCGCCATCAGCCTTTGGGCGATGCGGCGGGGCCGCCTGATGCCGAGCGCCGGTTTCCAGGTTTTCGACACCGAGTGCGGCATCGCCCCCAATAAGGAATTGCGCCCCCTGGCGGGGTCCTATTTTCTTTCCACCTCGCTGGGATTCGGAGGGGTCAACGCCGCCCTGGTGTTTATGCGGGGGCGGGGATGACCCTTCATATCCTGGAGTGGAGTGCGCTGGGCGCCTTCGGCTTTGGAAAGGAGGCGTTCGCGGATGCGCTGGCCGGCCGGACGCATCCGCCGGTTTCATGGAGGGAGTTGAAAGGCGATCGCGGGCACCCCTTTCCCTATCTGAAGGCCGATCTCAGCCGGCTCAAGGATGATCTTCCGCCGCGCGCGACGCGGCGCATGGACGTGTTCGGACGCATCGCGGCCATGCTGGCGGCGGACCTGCTGAGGGGCATGCCGGAGGATGAGCGGCGCGATCTGGGCCTGATCGTGTCCACGGGGTTCGGCTCCTTCAGCACCAATATGGAATTTCTGGATTCGGTGATTGCGCAGGGGGCGGCGGGGGCGAGTCCCATGCTGTTTTCGTCCACCGTGCACAACAGCGCGCAGGCCGCCGTCACCATCCTTTTCGGACTTCAGGGTCCCGCCGTCACCTTGAGCGCCTTTGATTCGTCGCTGTCCGGAGCCTTCCTTTTGGCCGATGCCTGGTTGGCGGCGGGCCGGGTCGAAAAGGTGCTGGTTCTGGCCAGCGACGATCTGCCCGCCCTCGAAGCCTATCATCGTCTCCGCTCCACAGGCATTCCCGATGCCACGAAACCGGAAGGGCTTCCCGCCGAGGGGGGAACGGCGTTTTTAATCGGCCGATCGGGACCCCTAAGCCTCGAACTTGAAAAGGAGGCCGGCGCAGGGCCGATCTTCGGAACTTCCGGTCCCGGTGTCCGATGCCATGCGAGGGTCTATGGCCGGATCGCCTGCGCCCCGGGTTTTGAGCTGGCCGCCGCGGCCGCGGCCTTGGAGGGAGTATGGAATCCCGGAAATATGGACCTGGATGGCGGGGTTGATGTGGAGCTCGCCCCCGCGGGGGGAGTGCCCCACAGACGCCGTTTGAGACGCGCCTGACAACAAGGAGAAGCCATGGAACTATTGGACGCCCGACGCAGTCTGCTCCTGGTGATTGATCTCCAGGGCAAGCTCATGGACATGGTGTACCGGCATGCGATGGTCCGCGCCGCCGCCGTGCGGCTCATCAGGCTGGCCGGCATGCACAGGGTGCCGGTGCTCATGACGGAGCAGTATCCGAAGGGACTCGGCCCGACCCATCCCGACATTCGCGCGGCTTACGACGCCTGTCCGTCGGAAAAGCGCTTTCTGGATAAAACCTCCTTCGGCTGCGGCGGCGATCCCAAATTCCTGCCGCTTCTGCGGGAGCTCGCGTCGGGCCATGAGCCCAAGGACCTCCAGATTGTGGTGACGGGGATCGAAGCGCATATCTGCGTCATGCAGACCGTGACGGTCCTGAGGCAGTGGGGCTATGCACCTTATTTATGTTGGGACGCCATCAGCGCGAGAGGCGAGGAATACTACCGGAATGCCTTGCAGCGCATGGCCGGCGACGGCGCCGTGATCACCAACCATGAATCGGTGGGATTCGAGTGGACGCGGGACAAGAATCATGCGTGCTTCAAGGAGATGAGCAATCTCTTCAAAGAGGCGTTGCCTCTTTGAAGAGCGCGGGAAAGCGGGAAGGCGGGAAAGCGGGAAGGCGAAAGGCGGGAAGGCAATGCCGCAGAATTCATTGAAATGAAATACGTCGGCGCGCATGTCAGCAGCGCGGGAGGCGTGGAGAACGCTCCGCTGAACGCCGCCGCCATCGGGGCGAAGGCCTTTGCCCTTTTCACCAAAAATCAGAAGCAATGGAGCGCGCCGCCGCTTAAGCCGGAATCCATCCGGCAATTCAAGGACAACTGCCGCGAAGCGGGATTCAGCGCCCGGCACATCCTTCCACACGATTCCTATCTGATCAACCTGGGAAGTCCCGATCCAGCCATGCTGGCGAAGTCCCGCTCGGCGTTTCTGGATGAGATGAAGCGCTGTGAGGTCCTGGGTTTATCCATGCTCAATTTCCATCCGGGCACCCATATGAAGCGCGCGACCGATGAAGTGTGCATGGACTCCATTGCGGCCTCCATCAACATGGCCCTGGAGCAAACGGGAGGCGTGACGGCGGTAATCGAATGCACGGCGGGACAGGGCGGCGCGGTCGGCTGGCGGTTCGAACATCTTGCGTACATGATCAGGAAAGTCAGGGATAAAAAGCGGGTCGGCGTGTGCCTCGACACCGCGCACTTGTTCGGCGCGGGCTACGATCTGCGTTCGAAAAAAACGTATGAAGCTGCGATGGCGGAATTCGGCAGGATCGTCGGATTCAAATATCTCATGGCCATGCATCTGAACGATTCCAAGGCGGACCTCGGCTCCCGCGTGGACCGCCATCACAGCCTGGGGCGGGGCCTCCTGGGCTGGAAGCCGTTTGAATGGATCATGAACGATCCCCGCATGGACGATATGCCGCTGATCCTGGAGACGATCCAGCCGGATCTCTGGGCCGGGGAAATCAAGAGGCTTTATTCATACGTGAAATCATAGCGGTTGCAGCATGTGGCACAGCCGCCCCCGGCTGTGTAAATCCCATTTTAAATCCTGCCTGCGGCTGGAGGGCGCGTTCCGCGCTTCCGTCCGATCCCTCGGCGTCGGAATGAGAGTCGGGAACTCTCCTTCGCCGCCTCGGCATCATCCGGCCCCTTCGGACCTCCAGCCACCGGCAGAAAAGAGCATGTGGCAGATGTCACCCCCCCTCCTTTTCCTGCGGGCGCCAGCCTCGGACCGTCTGCGGCTGACATATTGAAGCGGGAGAGGGCGTCATCCCTCTCCCGCCGGGCGGAGTGAATCCGCCCGGAACCACCCTCTCCCCATAAGGAAACCATCCCGGCGTGCTTTGATTGCAGTCATAGCGCGCCGGCCGGGATGATTTATCTGCGCCCTTCGAATGCCATCCCGACATGTCGTGACATGTCGGGACTGCGCTTCTCGGGGCTTGCCTTCATTGCATCCGGCCCAATGCAGCGCCCGTGGGGCTTAACCCATCGAATGCTGGTCCAGACATGTCATGAGATGTCTGGACTGCGCGCTTCAGACGGATACGGGCAAAGGGGCGGGATGTAAATCCCGCCCGCGGGAGGGATTCCCCCGACAGAGTCGGGGTCAGCGCTCCCCTACATGAATCTATGGCCCCATCAGGGCGGCGCTGGAGCGGGGGCGACATCCTGAGCGGTCATCCTGAGCTTGCGAAGGGTGACAGTGGGGGCTTAATCCTGAGCGGGCGTCTTGTACCCCCAGCGGGCCCGAGCGAAGGGCCCAAGCTCAGGGCGGACCGCTGAGGACCCCGCCCTTCACCCAGCGGTCCGCTGACTATTTCAATTTTAGGAGTTTGACAGCATAATATGGCCTCGGAGGTGTATCTCTCACCGCAAATGAAGCCATTCAAGCGTTCGATAGGAATCCCGCATCCAGAATTGTGCTTCTCCTGACCTGAAACCTGAAACTGAACCTGAAACCGGGGGCTCAGAGGTGGATTGCCCTCCCCAAGGCATCCAGATTGGCTTCGGCCAGGGCTTCGGTGAGCGTGGGATGGGGATGTATGAGATCGGCCAGATCCGTGGAGGTGAGTTCGGCGTGCAGGGCCGTTCCGGCCTCCATGATGAGTTCGGTGGCGTGGGGTCCCACGATTGTGGCGCCCAGAAGTTCGTCGGTGAGGCCGTCGCGTACGACCAGGACGCCCCCCTCGTTTTCGGCCATGGCGGCGGCCTTGGAGGAGGCCGAGAAGGGGAACATCCCTGTTTTCACCGTGCGGCCCTGGGCCTCGGCTTCCGCGATCTTCAATCCGACGGATGCCACCTCGGGAAGGGAATAGGTGCAGGAGGGGACGCGCTCGTAGTTGAGCGGCCGGGGCTCCAATCCGGCCATGTGCTCCACGGCGATGATTCCCTCGTGGGAGGCGGCATGCGCCAGCATGGGGGTGGCGAGGACGTCGCCGATGGCGTAGATGTTCGGCGAGGATGTCTGGTAATAATCATTCACGGGAATCGTGTTCCGGGCGGTGGGGGAAATGTGCGCCTTTTCCAGACCGATGCCGGCGGTGGCGGGCGCCCGTCCCACGGCGGAAAGGATGAAATCGCCTTCCTCTTCGGCCGTCGCGCCGTCCTTTTCAAACCGCAATTTCACGCCTGCCTCGGATTCCGCCCAACCGGTGACCCGGGTGGCGGTGTGAATGCGGATGCCGCGCCGTTTGAGCGATTTTTCGAGCTCCTCCGAGGCCCAGGGCTCCTCGACGGGGAGGACGCGCGGCAGGATTTCGAACAGGCTCACCTCCGCCCCGAAAGCGCGGAAGATGGAGGCGAATTCCACGCCGATGGCCCCGGCGCCGATGATCAGGACTTTTTTCGGGATGGCGGCGAGGTCGAGGGCATGATCGGACGAGAGAATGCACTTCCCGTCCACCGGGAGATGCGGCAGGAAGGCGGGGACGGACCCGCTGGCGATGAGGATGAACCGACCCTCGAGCACCTGGCCGTCGACGCGGACGCGCCGCGCGTCCATGAGGACGGCTTCACCGATCACCATCTGCGCGCCGGCCTTTTCCAAGAGCAGCGAAATCCCCTTGGACAGTTTGCCCACCACGCGGGTCTTGAAGCGTTGCAATCCCTCCATATCGAGCCTGGCGTGGGCCTCCACGCCCCATTGCCGCGCTTTGCGTGTCTCCTCAAGAAACCCGGCCACGTGCAAAAACGCCTTTGTGGGGACGCACCCGCGCCAAAGGCAGGTCCCGCCGAACTCGCCCTTGCGATCCACGATGACGGTGCTCAAGCCCAACTGGCGGGCGCGCAACGCGGCCACATAGCCGCCGGGGCCTCCGCCGATGATGATCAGATCGGGCATGTCAGATTACCTCCGTGACGCGTGAAGCTTGCGCCGAGGGCAAACCGGATGGCGCAAGTGTCAGGCCCGGCCCTTGCTCTCCCCCCGGGCCAGTCCGGAGGCCACCACGTGGGCCACGCGCAGCGCCTCGGGGAGATTACCCCTCGCCGTGGTGAGTCGGATGAGTTTTTGAGCCTCTTTGGGGGTGAGGCCCGCCATCTGGCAGAAGACGCGGTCGATCCGGTGGATCTCGCCCGCATTTTCCACCAGGCCCCACCGCTTGGCCGGGCTGGGTAGATTCTTCATGGCCGTTTGGATGCTTTCCATGTCGGGCTTCTTCCGCATCAGCACGATCACGGGCTTGCGTGTATCGTGATAAAGTTTCTGAATGTCCACGACATTGAACCCCGCCACGGCGATTCCCTTGAGCAGGATGGCCTCGATCTGGGTGCGGAACCGACCCTCCTTGACGAGGGCGATGATCTTTTTCGTGGCGTCCCAGCCGTCCTGGCGCACCTTCGTCGCCAGGAGCCCTTCGAGGAATTGGTTGCCCCGGTAAAGGACGCCGATCACCGGGACGCTTTTATCCACGTCCCGGTGAAAGGGCGCATCATCAATGCCCAGAACCCTGGGCTGCAAAGGTGAGCTCCTCGTCAATGACCTGTTTGAATTGGTCGTAGGGGACGGCGCCTTTCAGCGGCCGGCCGTTGATGAAAAAGGAGGGAGTCCCGGTCACGCCCAGAGACTGCCCTTCCTGGATGCTGGCCGTAATATCCTTTTCGTATTTTTTGGCCTCAACGCAGGCGTTGAATTTCGCCATGTCGAGTTTCAGAGTTTCGGCGTATTTCTTGAGGTCGTCGGACGAGAGCTGGCTCTGGTTCTTGAAAAGCACGTCGTGCGTTTCCCAGAATTTGCCCTGTTCCCCCGCGCAATGGGCGGCGATATGGGCTCCCCGGGAATTTTGGTGGAACTCCAGCGGGAAGTCCTTGAACGTGAGGGCCACCTTATCCTTGTAGGTGTCGAAAACCTTGGTCAGGGTATCCTGCACGCGGGAGCAG
>Ga0182019_10002189_pt1 | contig 10016 bp, 5 predicted proteins | sample 812E2MmetaG_FD_120483 | JGI IMG/M metagenome (GOLD analysis project Ga0182019, IMG submission 120483) | Permafrost microbial communities from Stordalen Mire, Sweden - 812E2M metaG | ecosystem: Environmental > Terrestrial > Soil > Wetlands > Permafrost | place: Sweden: Stordalen | collected... | reverse complement strand
TGAAGCTTTGCAGAGAGCTGCTACTGTTGAATCTTGTTTGGTTGTTAAAAGAACAGGCCAGCCTATTAATATGGAATCAGGAAGAGATATGTGGTACCATGAACTTATGGTTCTTCCAATTGCTGGTAATAATTGCAACCTTGAAGTTATGGATGCTGAAGATCCCTTGTTCATGCTTTATACATCAGGAACAACGGGAAAACCAAAGGCTATCCTGCACACCCATGGTGGTTATATGGTAGGAGTTTATTCTACTCTGAAGTATGTATTTGATATTCATGAAGATGACAGGTATTGGTGCGCTGCCGATCCCGGATGGATTACTGGACATAGTTATATTGTATATGGACCTCTTCTAAATGGAGCCACTTCCTTTATGTATGAAGGTGCTCCTGGTTATCCCTACCCTAATCGATGGTGGTCAATGATTGAAAAGTATGGGATTAATATTCTTTATACTGCTCCAACCGCTATTCGTGGATTAATGAGGTTTGGTGATGCATGGCCTAACAGACATGATTTGTCATCACTTAGGTTGCTTGGAAGTGTGGGTGAACCGATCAATCCTGAAGCTTGGAAGTGGTATCATAAAGTAATCGGAAAGGAAAAATGCCCGATTATGGATACATGGTGGCAGACTGAAACTGGCATGTTCATGATAACTCCTATGCCCGGAATTCCTTTAAAACCGGGCTCGGGTACTTTCCCTTTTCCTGGTTTAATTATGGACATTTTAGATGAAAATGGGAAATCTGTTTCTGACAATGAAGAAGGATTCTTGGTTATTAAAACACCTTGGCCTGCAATGATAAGAACCATCTATAAGGATCCGGATAAATATGTTAGCCAATACTGGAGCAAATTCCCCGGCGTTTATTTGACAGGCGATTCCGCTCGTCGGGATAAAGATGGATATTACTGGATAATCGGAAGAGTTGATGATGTAATTAAAGTATCTGGTTATAGACTTGGTACTGCTGAAATTGAAAGCGCTCTGGTTAGTCATCCGGCTGTTGCCGAGGCTGCCGCTATAGGATTGCCTCATGAGATTAAAGGTCATGCTATTTTTGCTTATGTTATATTAAGAAATGGTTTTGAAAAATCAGATCATCTTATCGAAGAACTAAGACAGCATGTTGGTCATGAAGTTGGTCCGATTGCAAAACCCGAACACATTGAATTGGTTGACTCGCTTCCTAAAACTCGCAGCGGAAAAATTATGAGACGGGTTCTTAAAGCTAAAGCTTTAGGACAGGACCCTGGTAACCTATCCACTCTTGAGGAATAAGTATTTAACCTCGGAGGTTTGTATTAACCTCCGAGGTTTAGCAATACCTCCCATGTTCTATTTTTATCCTGCTAAATCTTAGTTTCAATTTTAGTTTTTACTTTATTGTCATTAAATTGCAAGCAGCATTTATTTTAAAATGAATAAGATATTGAAAAAAACAAATTCAAAAATAATTAAAAACCTTAATTCATCTGAAAATATTTTCAGAACAGTTTGGGAAAAATCATCTGATGGTCTGCTCATTACAGATTCCGAAGGGAAAATTGTTATGTGCAATAACGCATATGCAGATATGGTTAGAATGAGAAAAGAAGAACTTGAAGGAAAATCCCTGTCAGTAGCTTTTGAACATGCCCATGGGCAAAAGGTTCTCAGCAAGTATTTAAGTAATTTTCAAAATAAAATTAATTCACCAAAAATTGAGGTACGCGACCGGCTTTGGAATAATCTCTCGATTGATTTCGAAATAACTAATGCCTTTATTGAAAATGATGGGGAATTGCAGGTGTTAAGTATTTTCAGGGATATTACTGAAAGAAAGTCAAATGAATATCTAACTAGAAATAAAGATGTCCTCCTTCAGGCTATTGCAGAATCCATCAGAACTCTTATTAATGAAAATGATAATGAAAAAGGTTTTAGTAAAGCTCTGGCTTTGATTGGTAGAGCTATTGATGTTGATAGAGTATATATTTACAGGCATGTCGAGGATCTGGAAACAGGGGAAATGTATTTTGCTTCCCTTTATGAATGGTCCTCTGAAAAATCAAAATCCCAGATTGTTAACGAGTCTTTAAGAAAAATATCTTATTCAAGATTTAAATCACTTCAATTTTATGAAAGTTTTTCTATCGGTCATACGTTGAAGTTTATAATTAAAAACCTTTCTGCGGAAGATAAGAAAGTTTTTATCGATGAAAATATTAAGTCCATAATTCTGGTCCCTATTAAAGTTGATGATAAATACTGGGGATTTATAGGTCTTGATGAATGTACTAAAGACAGGATATGGAATGATAATGAGGAATCTTTATTGATAGCTATGGCAGCTTCCCTTGGCACTGTCATCAAGAATAATAACTTTAAGGAAGAGCTGGTAAAGAAAAATATGGAATTGGATCTTGCTGTAATTAAAGCTGAAGCTGCGGTTAAAGCAAAAAGTGAATTTCTTGCCCTTATGAGTCATGAGATAAGAACACCTATGAATGGGGTAATCGGAATGACTGGCCTTCTTCTCGATACTCCTTTGTCTGAAGAACAGAAAGATTATGTTGACACTATCCGGCTTAGCGGCGATCAACTTCTGGTTGTAATAAATGATATCCTCGATTTTTCAAAAATAGAGTCGGATCGGCTTGAACTTGAAAGTCAGCCTTTCGACCTGAGAGATTGTATTGAGGATTCGCTTGACCTGTTAGGTTCTAAAGCTGCAGAAAAAGGTCTCGATCTGGCTTATCTGATTGAGAATAATACACCTGTTGCTGTTAAAGGGGATGTCACTAGATTAAGGCAAATCTTAACCAACCTTATAAATAATGCAATAAAATTTACTTCTGAAGGAGAAGTATTTGTATCTGTTAGTGCTAAAAATATTGAAAATGAAAAATATGAAATCCTTTTTATAGTAAGAGATACAGGGATAGGCATTCCTTCTGAAAAAATGGATAAATTATTTAAATCTTTTAGCCAGGTTGATACATCCACCACAAGAACATTTGGAGGAACTGGCCTTGGTTTAGTTATTAGCAAACGTCTTTCCGAAATGATGGGTGGAAAAATTTGGGTTGAGAGTGAAGTCGGAAAAGGAGCATCATTTTTCTTTACTATTATTGCAGACTCGGTTCCTTCTCAATCAAAAATATATTTTAAGGGAAATATTGCTAATCTAAAAGGGAAAAAAGTTCTCATTGTAGATGATAACCAAACTAACAGAAAAATCTTAGTTACTCAGCTTGAAGGTTGGGATTTATTACCCGTGGCTACCGAAAGTCCTTTAATAGCTCTAAAATGGTTTAATGAAGGAAAAACTTTTGATCTCTGTATATTGGATTTCCATATGCCCCTGATGGACGGTGTCCAATTATGCAATGAAATACGGAAATTAAAAAATGGAAGTATAGTGCCTATCATTATTCTGACTTCAATGGGTAAAAGGGATAATATTATTAATTCAAAAGAATTAAATCTATCTGCTTATTTGAATAAGCCTATTAGACGTAATCAGCTATATGATTGTCTTGTTAATGCTTTCGGCAATTCAAATGAATCTAAACCGGATAGAACCATTAAACAGTTAAACATCGATTCCGCATTAAGTGAAAAAATGCCTTTAAGAATATTACTTGCCGAAGATAATATTGTAAATCAGAAGGTCGCTTTAAGAATTCTTGAACGGATGGGATACAGAGCCGATGTTGCGGCTAACGGATATGAAGTAATTGATGCAGTAAGGGGATTACAATACGATATTGTATTTATGGATGTTCATATGCCCGAGATGGATGGATATGAAGCAACAAAATTAATCCTTGATGAGTTCTCTAAGGAGAAACGGCCAAAGATTATTGCCATGACCGCTAATGCTATGCAGGGGGATAAGGAAATATGCATTGAAGCAGGAATGGATGATTATATTAGCAAACCCGTAAGAGTTGAGGAAATGCAGAATATTCTTGTCAAATGGGCTGAGATAATTTATGAAGGGAAAAATTACTTAATTTCTCGCTGCAGATCAAAAAAATCACAAATCAATATTCTTGATGAAAGTAAAATCACTTTTATCAATGATATACAAACCCCGGATGATGTGGTTTTTCTTTTAGAATTACTTGATATCTATATACAGGATCTTCCTAAAGTAATTTCCAATATAAATTCTGCTGTTGAAAAGAAGGACCCGGCAAAGCTGCAGTTCTGGTCCCACCGCTTGAAAGGAAGCAGTCTTACTCTTGGTATTGATCTTATTTTCACTATAAGTGCTGCTCTTGAAGAATCAGCCAAATTGCACAGGTTTGATGATGAAACTACCCGTCTCTCTGGTGAACTTATTCATAATTTTGAAATAATTATTAAAGATCTTGAGATTTTAAAAGAGAAATACAGTAATATTTAATGAACGATAAAATCAGGGCACCATTAAACCGGACTATTGATATTAGTCCCGGGGAAATAAAAAAATATAAAAAAAACCTGGTTAAGCTTGTCAAACCTGTTGGCCCTGGTGCTATTACAAATAAAATTATTAATCAGGACTTGTTTAAAGTCTGGGACTTTCTGCCTCATGCTTTTGTTGATCTTCTTTTTATTGATCCTCCATATAACCTGCACAAAAATTTCAATTCATCTTCTTTCAAAGAAATGTGCGATGATGAATATGAAGAATATGTCGATTCATGGCTTTCTAGATTAGTCCCTTTACTCAAGCCCGATGCTTCTGTATATATTTGTGGTGACTGGAAGTCAAGTCTGGCTATTTATAATTCAGCCCGAAAATATTTTGTCGTCCGGAACAGGATTACTTGGGAGAGGGAAAAAGGAAGAGGAGCCAAATCCAACTGGAAAAATTGTTCTGAGGATATTTGGTTCTTTTCATCAAAAAATAAATCGAAATTCAATATTGAACAAGTTAAAATCAAAAGGAAAGTTCTTGCTCCTTATAAAGATAAAGCTGGTAATCCAAAAGACTGGGATGAGTCCGGAAATGGCAATTTCAGAATTACTTATCCTTCCAACTTGTGGACAGATATTACAGTTCCTTTCTGGTCAATGTCTGAAAATACAGACCATCCTACACAAAAACCTGAGAAACTATTGGCTAAAATTATTCTTGCAAGCAGTAATAAGGGAGATCTTGTTTTTGATCCTTTCCTGGGATCTGGAACTACTGCAGTCACTGCAAAAAAGCTCGGCAGGAATTATTCAGGGATAGAAATTGACACTAAATATTGTTGTATCGCTGAAAAAAGACTTGAATTGGCAGATAATTGTAATACTATTCAAGGATATGACGGTCAAATCTTTTGGGAAAGGAATTCATTTAAGGAACAAAAAAAAATATAATTTTGGAATAGAGATAAAAATTATCAATCTTTGTATCCTTAAAAAACCGGGTACCGGTTAACATATTAGTACCTAATCCCGTCAGGTCCGGAAGGAAGCAGCGGTAAGTACAAAGTATGTGTAACCGTCTGCCCGGTTTTTTATTTCGGAATAAAAAAACCGGATGGGACAAGGAATTCAAGTTCCCCTTTTCCTTCTCTGACCTTATTACTAAAAAATATTTTTGCAATTGCACCCTTTTTGAATTCTACGGAAATACCTGCAACTGAAATTAGTCTGGATAAATGGTTGGATAGATCAGGTTGATGACCAACTATTGCAATATCCCCTGATTGAAAGGAGTTTAATATCTCAATCAGACTTTCTGTTTCACTCCCGCAGCCAAGTCTTTTATCAACTATAATTTCCTTCTTATGATTATATACTGAAGCAATAATTTTAGCTGTCTGTAAAGCACGTAGGTATGGTGACGAAAAGATATAGTCGAATTCAGGAATAAGATTTTTCCAGAAGAGGGAGGCATTCATAATTTTCAGTTCTCCATCTGGAGTAAGCTTCCGTTCGGAGTCTTTTAAACCTTTTGATATGCCCTCCGAGTCACTATGTCTTATTAAATAGATATTCATTTCTTTCCCTTTCAGCATTCCATTACAAATGAGTTTATGATATTCTGATAAGTAGTTTTGTACTTTTCATATGTGTATTTCGATGCTTCAAATATCATTAAATATTTCCTTTCCCCGCAGCTGAATTCAAAATACTGGACATAAAATTTTCTTTGCTCTATTTTATTTGTAAACCGTACTCTGTATTTCCCCTGTGTTACATTGAGCAGTCTGGTATTAACAAATACCTCCGCTGAATCCTTTCCCGGTATTTGGACTATAAATATATTGGCTCCCATTATGGGGTTGTAATATTTGTCCCCTCTTAATTTATGAGCAAATTCGTAAAGACTGATATCTCTTATCTCTTTCCATTTTTCATCAATTGTTAAATAATAACGCGGTTTGCTGTTCATGTCTGGGATATTCTTTACTGTATCATCCTCCTTTATAATACCAACTGATTGTGGTATTGAATTCTTATCGGTAATTTCAGGCTTTTCTGCTGCTCTTCGGAAACTGGCAATTTGTTCCTTAATAAAATCCATGAAAGTATTGTTTTGGCTTAAATATTTCTTCAGTTTATCATCAAATGTAAAGATTTCTGATTTATCGCTTATTAATGAATGTATTATACTGGCTAAATTTGTTTTTATTCTGTCTGGCGATATTTCAGTTATTATCTGATAATATTCATTTGCTGGAGTTGTAAATTTGGTAAAGGCTCTGAATCCAAGCGTTACTGTTGAATCTGTTATGTAGAATGAAACCCGGCTTATTCCAAGTATATCTTTAGATAAAAAAGATTCATCAGTTTCAATGAACTGCCGGTTATTTATATTAAATGTTTTTAAGCCAATTTTTCCATTAAGTGATTTATCCATCAGAATAAGATGAAGTGCAGTATCATAAACTGCGAATCGATTATAAACGGGATTCTGATATTCAATTAATAAAGCAAAGAATGTTTTATTAACAGGAGTAATGATCCTCTCTATTTTAATAGCATTAAAATTGGAATTCTGGGGCAGGGAATAGTCAATCAAACCTCCTAATGAATCATTGTATATCCGTTCCCCGTTTATGGCTTTAATGACAATCTCTTTTAATATGTTTTCGGTGAGAGAAGATTTTTGTTCCTCCCTAATCGTTTTGCTGCACCCAATAAATAAAAGGGAAATGATAGTAAGAATTATAAGTTTATACATTTACTTCTATTTCAGAGTTTATTTCAAGCTTATGCTTCGGTTAAATTATTGATTGAAAAATGCTGAATTAAAATATCAGTTTTTTTCCTGCCTATCAATTTATTTAGTGTATTTTTATCTGCATTTCTGACAGCAGCTAAACTCCCCAATTCCTTTAAAAGGATTTTAGCAGTGGATGGGCCTATTCCTTTAATGTCAGTTAATCCAGTCTTAATTGTCCTTTTGCTCCTTCTATTCCTGTGGAATGTGATTGCAAAACGATGGGCTTCATCTCTAATGTGTTGAAGAAGCTTTAAACCTGACGAAGTCTTCGGAATTGATTCCGGCTCGGAATTTCCTGGAAAGAATACCTCTTCAAGTCTTTTGGCTAGACCTATTATATTGTATTTGCTATATCCCAGTTCATCTAATATCTCTATAGCACTTGAAAGTTGTCCCTTTCCTCCATCCACCATAATAAGATCCGGCAGTAAAGACTTCTCCTCTTTAAGCTTGGAATACCTCCTGTAAATTACTTCGCGAATGCTTTGGAAATCATCAGGACCATCCACCGAATTAATTATGAATTTCCTATAAAGGCTTTTCTTTGCTTTTCCTTCTTCAAAGACGACCATACTCGCAACAGTATCGGTTCCCTGCAGATTGGAAATATCAAAGCATTCAATTTTTTTAGGGAGTACTTTTAACCTCAGATCCCTTTGCAGAGCAGCTACAGGGTAGGGGGTTTGTCCCTCATATTTCATCTTCTGTAGCTGGATCTCTTTTAGTTGATAAAGTGCGTTTTGCCTGCACATGTTAACCAGCGATTTGAGGTTGCCTCTCTGCGGTATTATGAATCTGACTTTATGCCCCGCTTTCTGATGCAGCCATTCAATTAATGCTTTTTCATCATTAGGCACGGTTTCTAATAGAATTTCATTCGGCACTTCTACCAATTCATTATAATAAAATTTTATCGCAGAGCTATTTATTTCCTCAATCTCTTCATCCATTTCAACACTAAGGTGGAGTTGTTTTTTGCCCACAAGCTTTCCGCTCCTTATATTAAATATGGAGCATGCCGAATCCCTCCCTTCATATACTGTTGTAATTACATCTCTATCCTCAAAATCTTCACTCACTACCTTCTGTTTGGTTGAGATGGCTTTTAGTTGCTCAAGTTTATCCCTTATTTCCGCTGCTTTTTCAAATTCAAGGTTCTCCACTAAATTTTGCATCTTCGTATCTAATTCCTGTATAAGATCATCTGTTTTACCACGCAAAAGCTTAACCACGTCAGAAACCATTTCAGAATAATCTTTAGATGAAATTAATCCCTCGCATGGGCCATCGCATTTCCCAATATGGAAATCAAGACATACCTTGAATTTTTTCTTTTCTATCGATTCATTTGTAATATTTAAATTACAACTTCTGATCTTAAATATTTGGTTTATCATCCTTAGAGATGATTTCATATTCCTGACTTCCGTATAGGGGCCAAAGTAATTGGAACCATCCTTTATTATTCTTCTGGTTGGAAATATCCTGGGGAAAACTTCATTGGTTACTTTAATATATGGGAATGATTTATCATCCTTTAGATTGACATTGTACCTGGGCTTGAGCTCTTTAATTAAGTTATTTTCCAATACAAGTGCTTCTATCTCGTTGTCGGTTACTATCAATTCAAGGTCTTCAATTTTACTTACCAGGGCAATGGTCTTGGGAGAATTCATGCTTCCATGGAAGTAGCTTCTTACCCGGTTCTTAAGGTTAAGTGCTTTACCGACATATATGATCTTTCCCTTTTCATTCTTGAACTGGTAAATACCAGGTCTGCCCGGAAGATCTTTTAGCTTAGCTTTTAACTCAGGCGACATTTTTATCTCATTTCATTTAAGGTAAAATTAAGATAATAGTACTAGTAATAAAATGTAAATTGTGCTCTGAAAGGTGTTATCGGACAATGTTGACAAGTTATCTGTGTGATATCTTTAATAAATTTTGATTCAAAGTAGTTTTCGTTGTAAATCATAATATAATGGACTGCTGGGTTAGTCAGCCTTTCATTATGAATCAGGGTAGAACCATGTTCTTAGCTATCACAACAATTCCACTTTCTGTTACTGTAAATTTCTTTTTATCTCCTTCTAAATCAAAGCCAATCTCATATCCTTCCGGTATATTAACATTTTTATCTATTATGGCTTTTTTTATCCTTGCATGTCTCGCTATGTTGCAATTATTCATTATTATAGAATCGGAGATATATGAAAATGAATTAACTTTTACGTTTGGTCCCAGAAGTGATCTCTCCACTAAACCTCCGGAAATAATACATCCATCACAAATAAGTGAGTTCAGGGTCCTTCCTACTCTTTCCTCTTCATGAGAAACTGTTTTTGCCGGAGGGAACTGGTATTGGTATGTCCTTAAAGGCCAATTAGCATCATACAAATTGAATTCAGGTGAAATACTTATAAGATCCATATTTGATTCATAATATGAATCTATTGTTCCTATGTCCTTCCAATAGGGCTTAATTTTTTTATTCTCATCCTGGAATTTATACGCCACAACCTTTCTTCCTGTACTTACCATGTATGGAATTACATCTTTACCGAAGTCATGGCTCTTTATTTTTTTTGTATCCATTTCATCAAATACATCTCTTAAAATACCTACATTAAATACATAGACGCCCATATTTACGAAAGAATATCCAGGTTTATCCGGTATCTCAGGAGGATCTGCTGGTTTTTCAACAAAGGATTTTATATTATACTGATCGTCGACTACTACTATTCCAAAACGTTGGGCTTCATATCTGGGTACATCTATGCAGGAAATGGAAAGATCAGCCTTCATATC
>Ga0182019_10002186_pt1 | contig 10018 bp, 7 predicted proteins | sample 812E2MmetaG_FD_120483 | JGI IMG/M metagenome (GOLD analysis project Ga0182019, IMG submission 120483) | Permafrost microbial communities from Stordalen Mire, Sweden - 812E2M metaG | ecosystem: Environmental > Terrestrial > Soil > Wetlands > Permafrost | place: Sweden: Stordalen | collected... | reverse complement strand
GTTCACCGCGATCGCTTTGATGTGCGGGTCGCCGGGGATCGAATCGGAGCGCATCTGCCAGCGCTTGCCGGCTTTCGCGAACATCTTTTCGGCGAGACACTCTTCGCCCGCGACGGGGTCGTTCAACCGGAGCTTGCCGTCGTATTTTCCGAAGGCGAACAGGAACGCGTTCCAGAGCAGTTCGTAGAGCAGGTCGCGGTTTTCGCGGTCGGTCATGGTTCACCTCAATTGGGTTGAAATGTGCTTTCGTGCCGCCACCTAATCAGAAAAAGCGGGCCTTGTCAAGGTTGCCGGCGCAAACGCAAAAACGCCTGCGGGGCGTTTTTTCGTGATAATATTCCGGATTTTTCGCCGCCATGGTGGGGAAGGGAGGACTCGATCCTCCGTCCTCTTGGATGTTAACCAAGCGCTCCCTTCTGAGCTACTTCCCCGCCGCGACGGCCAAGATCGGACGGCGCGCGGACGCGCGGTTATTTTACGCCCGGTATCAATTCTTTCTTTTTTAATTTCATTTCTTTCCCGAGGTCGCGGCAATCGTTGCGGTAATCGCAGATCTCTTTGATCGTTTTTCCCACGCCCGCATTCAAGTCGGAGAATACCGCCTGATAATTTTTCGCGTTCAGGCGGAGGAGCGCGACGACCTCGCTTTCCGTGAGAGGATCGAGATTTTCCGTGAGCTTGTTCAGTTTTCGGCGGCGCTGTTCGCTTTTAATTTCAGACCAGGACGAATCGGTAAAGACCCGGTGCAGGATCTTCGCGCTTTCGATCTGAAGCAGGGTCGCTCCGGTCTTGGTCAGTTTCGCGTACTCCGGAAGCTCGTGGATGCTCGCGCCGCCGGCCGTTGCCAATTGCACGCGTTCCAATCCGCACGCGTCGATGACCCAACAGCGGTCCAAGGGTTTGACCCCGACGACGAACTTGTCGCCGTCCCGCTCTTCGATCACCGGTTCCGTGTCCAACCTCTCGATCGTGGCGATATCGAGCAGTCTGCCGTCGTCGGTCTTATAGAGGATCTCGTTTCGATAACCCCACGGCGCGCTAAATACGTACCAATTGGTGGTTAAGTAGTTGTCGCGCGTGTTGCACGGGATCACTTGGCTCTCGGAGAATCCCATTTCAAACAATATTCGTTTGCTTAATTCGTCTTCGGGAATGTAATGCTCGACTTCGACCTTCAAAAGCTGACCCGGTTTTTTCCGGCTGGCTTCGACGTCGCGCGCCATGGCGCCGGAAAAATAGGTGAAGACCAGCCGGTCTTTTTCTAAACCGACGCGATCCGTCAGAAAATCAACGACCCCGGCCACCGCCTTTTCATAATAAGCCGGCATTTGTTCGCGGGAAACGACATGGCCGCCGTTAACCGTTCCGATGGTGAATTGCGCGTAGTGGTGGTCGGAATGTTCTTTTCCGTGGAAGAACCTGTCCAGGTCGGCCAAGCGGATGGCCGGTTGAATTTTCTGGAAATGCTCGTCTTCGCCGATATTCACGAAATCGCCGTACTTTTCCGACAAGTGGATCTCGTCGAGGCAATAGTTGAATTGTCCGGGGAAAAGCGGGGAAACCACGTTTGTTTGCGGCACGCTCGGCACGCCGGTGCCGAGTTGATAGTTCTTTAATTGTTTTACAACTCCGTTTAAAGTCATATTGTTCTACCAGAAACGTCGATGTTTCAACGGCTCTGGCAGAAGGCGCTCCGATTCGTATTGGAGCGCCGCGCGCGTTACTTGTTGCTCTCGTCGAGCATCTTTGCGATAGTTTCGATGAACAAATCGACGGGCATACAGTGCATCTCGCACGGCCTCGTGCTAAGTAGGAACACGGCCGGTCTTCGTAGCGAAAGCTGCTGTTCAACGCGTGCAAGATCCAGGCCAAAATCGACCAATCCCTGTACCAAACGATCCTCTGCGCGATGTCGGCGATCTCCCGCATCCTCGCCGCTACCGAAAGTGTCGTCATCTCCGAACATACAACTATAGTTGCGGTAACCTGCGCGGAACATCAATGCCTCAACGCGCTCTTTATTACTCATTGTTGTTCTCCCTAAAGCGGTAAAAAAACAGCTCTCGTCCGGAATTGGAGAGAGCCGCAATAACATTTGCTTTCTTTGAGACCCGGCTTCTCTCCAGATAACCGTGTCTCATCGTTTCTAAAAATAATATATCATAAATATACACTATTGTCAAGGGTATTGACTTAAAAGTATATATAATGTATACTATACATATACAGATTATTTCAATATTACCGATATTTACGCTATGGCAAATACCGCCGAAGTGAAGAAAAACCTATACAGTTCTTTAAAGGAGTTGGGCCTTACCGACCTTGAAGCCGATCTTTACGTCGCTTCCCTCTCGCTCGGACCAAGCCCGATCGCGACGATCGCGGCCCGGATGAATATCTCACGGCCGAACATCTATAAGGTGATCGCGGGGCTTGAAGGGCGCGGACTCGTGGCTATTTCCAAGAAAAAGAAGTATGCGCGCAATTTTATGGTCGAGCCGCCGACCGCGGTTCTGGAAAAACTTCGCGAAAAGCGCGAAACGATCTCCGATCTGGACGAAACGGTCGCTTCGGCGCTCCCAGACCTACTCGCGATGTATCATCAGGGCGAAACGCCGACCAAGATCAAGGTCCTCGAAGGCAAAGAACAATTTTTGCAAACTTATTTCACCGTCTTGGATGAAGCCAAGGACGAGGCGCTGTTCTTCGGTTCGTTGGCCGACTATATCGGGGTCACTTCGTGGGAAGAACAAAGCGAATGGATTAAAAAACGGTATACGAAAGGGATCCGGATCAAGGCGCTCCTCTTGCCGTCCGCTGACGCGGAAAAGGTCAAGTCAAAAGACGCTGTCGAGCTTCGCGAAACCAGGATCTTGAAAGGCGCGGCGCCGTTCGTAACCTTTTTTCAGCTTTTTGCCAACAAGGCGCTCGTCTGGCAACCCCGGGCTCCGCTCGCGGTTTTGATCGAAGACGAGTACATCGTCGCCATGCTTAAAAGCATGTTCGCTTGGATGTGGGAGCGGTCGGGTTGATCAATATTATCGGAGGTCTCACCTCCGACATAAATAAAAAACATCCCGTTTTTATCGGGATATTTTTTTTCGAAATTATTTCTTATTTACCGCGTTCAGGGCTTTCATGAGACGGGACTTGAGGCGTGAAGCGGTGTTTTTGGTGATCACCCTTTTGCGCGCCGATTTGTCCAGGGACTTAACGGCCGACTGGACGGCTTTTTTCGCTTCATCGATCTTCTTTTCGGCGATGAGTTTCCTGGCCGCCTTTACGAGATTCTTGAATTCGGCGGTCGTCTTAAGGTTGAAGGAGTGGTTTTTCGCCGACTTTCTGATCGCTTTCGCAGCTGCGTGTTTAATTGCCATGTTCTTTATTTATGAATAATGAAGGACGATCGAATCAACGATCGTGAGAGCACTCGGATAATAACCCGATCACGTGGTTTTAGTCAAGAATCGGCCGCGTTAATATGAAATGACCGGACGCTGTTTGTCGCGTCCGGTCATGTTGGTCGGTTCTATCGAAGAACCGTCGTCGATCCGCTCGGCAGTGTGCCGGGCGCGCGACGGTCGGCTCGAACCAGAACGGGTTTGACCCAGACCGTCTTTTTTGAAGCCGGATCATGGGCCGTATATGGCGGTCGTCGCCAATGTCCCCTGCGTCCGTGCGTGCGGAGTTCGTACGTCGGTCCGTCAATGTCGCCGTCGCCGAAAACCTCACGCTCTTCGTCGGTTAGGATATGTTCCGTGCCGACGGAGCATATTTCCGTCTCGTTGGAGATGGTGGTCGGGTCGTAGCCGGCGGAGACGAGCGGTCGCCAGCTCAAACCACTTCCAGACCCCGACGAAATGGTGGAAAGATACATGCACAGGCCGACGACCTGCCGCATGGCGGCGTCGCACATCGGATCGGTGTAGACGTCTTTCTGCTCGCCGGTGATCGATTCGACCATGACGCGGTGGATCTTCGACATCGGCACGTTGGCCTTGAGTCTGAAAAACGCTCCCGGTACCGCCGCGTTCATGAACGGGTTTTGGGATATGAAGTCCGAAACCCGCATCAGGTTATTTCGCAGTTTCCCGAGGCGATCAGGTCGGATCTTGCGGTTCACGATCACGTCGCGGACCCACGGCTCAATGCCGGCATATCCTTCGAGCGCGGCCGGGAGGATCATCGCAACGAGCTGCTGGTCGGTGAACGACACGACAATGTGATCGTACGGTCGCTCGAAGTAGTCGAGAAGCGGCGCGTCGAGCTTGATCACAAAACACTCGAAAGGCGGCTTGGGCATATCCTCCCAAGTAAGATTCGTGATCGTCGTCGCGTTCAGCATGGCCTGGAGGTCGCGTCCGATGCGGAAGATCCGCCGGTATGACCGAGTCCAGTCCCAGAGCAGTTTCGGAAGCAAGGCGGCGGAGCCCATGGAGACCCCGGCGATGGTCGCGGGGTTCTTAAGGTCGGCTATCGACGCGCTTGAGATAAACCGGCCCATATCGAACTCGGTGTGTTCAAACGCGCCAAGCAGATACTTGCGAAACTCCAGGGCGTGTTTCACCGGTCCAATAACCGGAACATGCGGCTCTTTGTGCAGCCCAATTCGGGTCAAGGCCGACATTTGGTAGTACAAGGCACGGTCTTCCCAGCAGTGGAGCGCTTGTTCAAGGCGGGTGATCTTTTTCATTGTTCAGGTCCTTCTTCGGTTTTTTCGTTTCTGTATATCTCATGCCAAGCGTTCGTATGGCTTTGGCAACGAAAAAACATAACAAAAAACAAGGTTTTTGTCAACCCTGTTCTTTATCATTGTTTGACCAAAATTCAGCCTCGTCCTTCATCCAGGGTCGGTTTGGCCACGGTCTCGGTATCAAGCGCGCCCATATCCCCCGTTGAAATTTTTGTTACGTCTTTGCCGATCTTGCGCAGTTCGCCGGATGAAAAGTTAAATTGGTTCACGACCGTGCCAAGGTTTAGGCCCAATTTTTTGTGATAATCGGCGTATGAGGCAAAGTGTTTTGCCAACTCCGCGACCTGTTTTATGATCGTCGTCGTTGATTGCTCGAGCGCCAATTCCTTGAGCCCGAGCAACACGGTTTGAAGATAAGCGTAGAACGAGGTCGGCGAAACGATCATGACGTGTTTGCTGAATGCGTACTCGACAAGATTTTTGCTGTTGATCCCCGATCCGACTTCGGCGTTCAAAAGATTGTAGTAAACGCCTTCGGCCGGAATGAACATAAATGCAAAACCCATCGTACCGATCTCGGGCCGTATGTATTTTGCGGTTTCGTCGATGCGGCTCTTAACATCTTTTTTAAGTTCATTTTCCAGAACAACGCGCTTTTCCGAATCCGTTTCCTCGGCCATGCGGTTGTAATTTTCCAAACTGAATTTAGCGTCGATCGGGATCACTTGTTCGCGAATGCGAATGATGGCGTCGGCGATCAGCTTGGCGCCGGTCTTCTCGTCTTCGCCCATCGGATACTGCATCTGGTAACTGTTCTGCGGCAAGACATTGGCAAGCAGGGTTTCCAACCAATATTCTCCAAGCACGCCGCGCTGTTTCGGATTTTTTAAAATGTTCTGCAAGTTCTGTAGTTGCGACGAAAAATCCAAAACCTGTTTGTTGGTATTATCAAGCGTCGTTAATTTTTCCGTGACGTCGGAAATGATCTTTGACGTCTGTTTAAAATTCTCTTGGATCGTCGTGTGCGAGTGCTGCGTGCTTTTATCAAGTTGGTCGCTGATGCGATCCATTCTCTCTTGAAGTTCTTTTCGCACCTCGGAAAGTTTGCCGGCCACCTCATCGCCGCCGGTTGTTCTGTTGCCGCGAACTGATAGATAAATAACAATGCCAACAAGCAGGCAGATTATGATCAGTAATAGCGTTTCCATAGATAATTTGTTTCCTTGGCCCCGGGAGGAATCGAACCTCCATTTCGTCCTTAGGACGGACTTGTTCTATCCATTGAACTACGAGGCCAAATTACAGTTGAAATATTCCATTAAATAGTATATCCTTATAACATAGATTTGAATGGATGCCAAATCGCTCAAATCCTAATATTTTGGCTTAATAGAGCCAAAATATTGATTTTTTGATGAAATATAGATCAAATGGGCCTGTGGTTCAGTGGCAGAACGCCGCATTCGCATTGCGGAGACGGGAGTTCGATTCTCCCCAGGTCCAATATAAAAACCCTGATTAAATTTAGGGTTTTTATTATTTATAAACAATGTATCCCCCGATATATCAATTGCTTTTAGCAATTATATCAATAACTGTGCATACAATTGCTAATCTATTGATCATCCGGACAGAGATGAAATATCTTCAATAATTCTATAACTGTTAGCCGTGTTTTTATGAACTCGGGTGTTCCACGTGGAACTATTCTTCAGTATTACTTCTTTCCATTCGTTGAATTCGTGGAGTTTATTTCCTTCCAATATTCCGTCGAGAAGCGGTATTAATCTATTTATAATCGTTTCGCGATTGCGTATTAATAGTATGCAGAAATGTTGTTTTCCGTTTGTGTATTTATGAACCACATTCGTCGCCCCGACAGAGTGAGCTATTTTTAGAAGAAGTGCGTAGTTCGAAAGTGATGTTTTTATCTGAAATACAGGGTATTGCTTATCACGAACGTTAACGTTCATAAATGATCCATTAGCTGAAATGTATCCGGCTAAAAATTCAGTAGTTAACATATTATCGAAAAATTAGAGTAGAATATAAATTTGTTCCACATGGAACAGTATGCAATAAATAGGTTTCGATTGTCAAGCTAAAAGAAACGACTAAAATAATAAGACACAGGGTGGAAATGGCTAATTGTATACACTAGTGTATACAAATACACATTTCATACACAGAATTATCCACATTTTGGGCGCTGGTGTCAGCTGATTGTTGATTGTGAAAGCAAATATAATTTGCTTAAAAATAGCCATTTTTCTTGATTTGTTTCAATAATGGCTTGATTAAATTGCTAAATTATGATATTATAGGATTGGTGAATAGGAGGATCGGCTAAATTTCGTTGCGGAACACTAATGTTCCTTAAACCTCCGGTAAAACGGAGAAAATCGATATCTCGGAAACGCTTAACGACTCTAACCAAGATCCGTTGAGTCTTTTCGAAAAACATTCCATGAGCCATTCAGCATTGGCTTACGGGAATCGCCGCAGGGGTTGCGGTAATTGACCAAAGAAAGCGATCAATGAAACGGCTGAAGCGGGGAAGATCGCGACCCCTGCAAATTTTAAGTTAAAAACCAATTAAAAATTGGCTTTTTTTAATATAAAAAAGCTGTTGATAAACTGTGATCAACAAAATCGTAATAAAGAGCTATAATAAATGTGGAAAATTGTCGGCAAAATTTGGATTTGAAGCGCAAAAAAACAAATGCCGCAATTGTTTTGGGTGCTTGTTCCACTAAATTGAAAAAATGTTTAAGGGATCCTTTATAAAATTTTTAAAGCGCGCCGGGCGGGGGAGTGTTTTTAAGGTTTCCTTGGCCGGGTTTTTCGCGCTCTTGATCTTCGGTGCGAATATTTTGCCGGCCCAAGGCGCGCCCGGGATCGCCCGTATTCTTACCTACCAGGGCCGGCTGGCAACCGCCACGGGCGCGAACGTTCCCGACGGAAATTACAACATGCGGATCGTGATCTACGATTCCGCTTCTGGCGGATCGTGCATCTGGTCCGCGGCCAACACCGATGCGAACGCGAACACGACCGACTGCGGCCTGCTCGGAACGATCTCCGTGCCGGTCGCGAGCGGATTGTTCACGGTTACTTTGGGCGACACGAGCGGGGGACTGCAGAACGCGCTCCCCAACAATTTGTTCACCGACGACACGCGCTACCTCGGGCTCAAAGTTAACGCCGACGCCGAGATGACGCCGCGCCGCCGGTTGACCTCGGTTTACCAATCGCTGAACGCTTTGACGCTGAACTCGCTTTCGACCTCGGCCGTCGGCGGTTCGAACGCGTTCGTGCCGGTCACGGACTCTTCCGGAAATTTGGTTCTGACGAAAAACTTGAGCATCGGCGGCACGACGGTTTTCGGTTCGGCCGCGGCCGATCCTTCGGGCATCAACGGCGCGACCTATTACAACACCGTTTCCAATAAATTGCGCTGTTATGAGAACGGCGCTTGGCAGGATTGCGACACGGGCGGCGGTTCGTCGACTTTGCAAGGAGCGTACAATATCGGCGGAACGATCACGACGGCCGGTTCGCTTCCTATCGCCTTTAACCTCGCTGCCGGAAATTTCACCGCGACCGGGGTGGGGTCGGTCAATTTAACGCCGACCGGCGCCTCCTCGTTCACTTCAGCCGGCAGTTTGACCTTTACGGCCGGCGCGGCTTCGACCTGGGAAACTACGGCCGGCTCGCTTACGCTTGATTCCGGCGCCGCGCTGAACCTTGGCACGGCGAACGCGACTTCGGTTTCGCTCGGCCGAACCGGCACGACGACGACGGAGAACGGCGCCTTGACCGTGACCCAGGATTTGACCGCGAACGGCAACATCGCTTTTTCATCGGCGAACATCACCGGTGCCGCGCCTTTATCCTTCGACGGCGCAACGCCCGACGCCAATAAGACGGTCCTCGCCGTCGCCAATCCGACTTCGTTAAACACCATCACCCTTCCTAACGCTTCCGGCACGGTCGTGATCTCCGCTTCGGCGCCGCTTTCGATCGACGCGGCCGGCAACATCACCTGCGCCAGCTGTTCCGCTTTTACCGCATCTTTGCAATCCGATTACGATAACGGCGCGACTATCACCACCACTTTGTCGACGCCGATCGCCTTTGATCTCGCTTCGGGCGACTTTAACGTGACCGGTGCGGGCGCCGTTAATCTGACGCCAACTTCCGCTTCGCAATTTACTTCGGCCGGCGCCCTTACGCTCACGGGCGGCGCGGCTTCGACCTGGGAAACTACGGCCGGCGCGCTAACGGTTGATTCCGCCGCCGCGCTGAACCTCGGCACGGCGGACGCCACCGCGATTTTTCTGGGCCAGACCGGCATCACTACGACGAATAACGGCGCTTTGACCGTGACCCAGAGCCTGACCGCGAACGGCAACATCAATCTGTCTTCGGGGAACATCACCGGCGCCTCGCCCCTTTCCTTCGACGGCGCAACGCCCGACGCCAATAAGACGGTCCTCGCCGTCGCCAATCCGACCGGCTCCAATATCATCACGCTTCCGAACGCTTCGGGCACGGTCGCGGTTTCGGCTTCGTCGCCGATCACGCTTTCCGCGGCCGGCGTAATTGGCTGCGCGACTTGCGTCACCTCCATTCCCGCCGCCACCCTCCAGTCCGCCTATAACGCCGGCGCCACGATCACGACCTCGGGGAACGCGATCGCTTTCACGCTCGCTTCCGGCGACTTTAACGTGACCGGCGCGGGCTCGGTCCACCTCACCCCGACCGGCGCTTCCTCGTTCACTTCCGCCGGAGCGCTCACCCTCACGGGCGGAGCCGCTTCAACCTGGTCCACTTCCGCCGGAGCGCTCACGATTGACTCCGCCACCGCTCTTAACCTCGGCACGGCGAACGCGACCTCTCTTTCAATCTCAAAAACAGGCGCCACATCAACTGTGAATGGAGCGCTTACTGTTACCCAGGCCTTGACCGCGAACGGCAATATTAACTTCGCCGGCGCTAACATCCTCGGAGCAACGCCGCTCGTCTTTGAAGGCGCGACGATCGACGCCAACAAAACCACCTTTTTCATTACCAACCCGACCGGCGCGAACACCATCACTTTCCCCAACGCTTCCATCACCGTGAACGCGGCCGGCGACATTTCCGGCACGACCCTCGCTTCGAACGTCGTCACTTCCTCGCTCACGACCGTCGGAGCCCTCGCTTCCGGCTCCATTGCCACGGGCTTCGGCGCGATCAGCACCGCGAACGGCATTTCCACGACCGGTTCGGGCACGATCACTTCCGCCGGCCTCCTCACGGCATCGAACGGATTCACGG
>Ga0182019_10002183_pt1 | contig 10021 bp, 5 predicted proteins | sample 812E2MmetaG_FD_120483 | JGI IMG/M metagenome (GOLD analysis project Ga0182019, IMG submission 120483) | Permafrost microbial communities from Stordalen Mire, Sweden - 812E2M metaG | ecosystem: Environmental > Terrestrial > Soil > Wetlands > Permafrost | place: Sweden: Stordalen | collected... | reverse complement strand
GGCGAGTGCAACGACGAGTTTGCCCGCCAGCATGGCTACAGCCGGGCACCCGACGTGTTGGGCCGGCGCCTGTCGGAGCTCATGCAAGCAGCACAGATGGATCAGTTGGAGTTTCTGCGTTGCTTTGTTCGCAGCGGATTCCGGGTTGCTGACCTGGTGACGTCGGGCAACGGACCCGACGGACACGAAGCCTGGGCGTTGAATAGCCTAGTGGGGATCATTGAACAGAACTGGGTGGTTTGCATCTGGGGCACCCGTCGCGACATCACAGCGCAACGGCACGCCCAGCTTGCTTTGCAGCGTAGCGAAGCCGAGTTTCGCGCCATCTTCGACCGTGCCCCGGTGGGCATCATGCTGGTTGACCCCGACGGACGACCGCTCCGTTGCAACACTGCCATGCGCGAGATACTGGGCTACGAGCAAGAGGAGATCGGGCTGGCTCCTTTCAGCGAGTTTGCCCACCCTGAAGACCGCGAGCGCCTTGCCGCTGCGCACGCTGAGCTGGTCTCGGGTGGGCGCGAGTGGGTTCAGGTTGAGGCGCGCTTCTTGCGCAAGGACGGCGTCGTCGCCTGGATCGATCTGGTGGCATCAGCCATCCGTAGCGAGAAAGATCAGTTCGCGCAGGGCATCTGCGTCCTGCACGACATTACCCGACGCTGGATTGCGGAGCGCGACCAGGCCCAGCACCAACAGGAACTGGCTGCGCTCAATGAGATCGTCACCGCCACGACATCCACGCTCGATCCCCGGCAGATCCTCGACAGTGTCCTGCGCAGCGTGCGCAAGATGTCGCGGGTCGACCGGACCAGCATCATGCTGCTCGATCGCGAAACCGACTTGCTCGAGACTGCGGCAGTGATTGGGCATGATGGTCCGATATCCGCCAATCTCCGTCTGTGTCGCGGCGAGGGCGCGGCGGGACGGGTGCTAAGTGATCTCAAGCCTCTGGTCATTCCAGACGTGCGCAAGTCTTCCCAGTTCGTCGCGCCTCAGGATGGCGATGCTGCGTGGAGTACCACCGAGCAGAACGCCCTGGGCTACGCGGGGTTCCCTTTGGTCTCGCGCGGCAAGGTGATCGGCGTTCTCTCCCTAATCACGACCAAGTACCGCGATTTCTCTCCCGCTGAGGTCGCGTTTCTCCAGGCCATCTGCGGCGCCGCTGCCGTCAGCATCGACAACGCGCTCATCCACCAGGACATTCAGCGACGTGCGGAAAAGCTGGCCGGTGAGATCGCCCTGCAGAAACAGTATGCCGAGAACGTAGTCCGCAGCATCACCGACGGTGTGTTCACCGTCGATACCGACAACCGCATCGTGTCCTGGAACCGAGGGGCCGAGGCCATCACCGGGTACCGAGCAGAGGAGGCAGTCGGACGCCTGTGTAGTGAGCTGGGAGGTCCCTTAGACTCGGAAGGAAAGATGCTCTGCTTCGCTGAGGGGTATCCCTTTGAGGAGATCAGGCGCGCGCGCCTGCCGCTCAGCGCGCGGGAGTTGTCCGCCTATCACCGTGACGGACGGCACCTGACGGTCAGCATCAGCGCGGCACCGCTTTTCGACGACAAGAACGAGTTTCAGGGGGTGGTCACGGTGTTCCGCGATGTCTCGCGTGAACGCGATCTCATCGACGGCATTCAGCGGGCTGACCGGGCGAAGAGCGCGTTTTTAGCCAGCATCTCCCACGAGATCCGCACTCCGATGAACGCCATCCTGGGTTTCACCCAACTCCTGCTGCGCGATTCCTCGTTGAACGCGGGCCAGCGTCAGTACCTGGAGACGATAGGGCGCAGCAGCGAACATCTACAAGCGCTCATCGACGACGTTCTTGAGATGTCCAAGATCGAGGCCGGGCAAGTGGCGGCACAGCCATCTACCTTTGACCTGCGTGCTTTGGTGGCTGACTTGACCGGCATGTTTCGCCTGCGCACCGAGGCCAAGAAGCTTCGCTTTGAGGTCGAGCTGGACGCGGGCGTGCCGGACGCTGTGGTGACCGACGAGAGAAAGCTGCGTCAGATTCTCATCAATCTACTGGGCAACGCCATCAAGTTCACCGAGCAGGGGCATGTGTTGTGGCGTGCGTGGGTGGAGCACACCGACACGCTAGCCTCTCGCCTTCTCATCGATGTAAGAGACAGCGGACCGGGAATCCCGGTCGTGGATCGCGAGCGGATCTTCAATCCCTTCGAGCAGGCTGCGGCCGGGGCACGGGCCGGGGGCACCGGCCTTGGGCTGGCCATTAGCCGGCAGTTCGCGCGTCTTTTGGGCGGCGATGTCACGGTCACAAGCGAGGTGGGGCTGGGCAGTTGTTTCCATGTCGAGATCTCACTCGGCAAAGGTGAATTGGATCGGCCGCGCCTCGAAGTGCCGTCGCGACGGGTGATCGGGATCAAACCGACCGCGGATCCTTATCGGGTGTTGGTGGTCGACGACCAGCCCGAGGCTCGCAAGCTGATGTCGCAGATGCTGGCAGCGGTCGGATTCCACATTCGCGAGGCAAACGATGGAACTGAAGCGGTTGCTGGCTTTGCCGAGTGGAGCCCACACGCCATTCTGATGGACATGCGCATGCCAAAGATGGGAGGCGCCGAGGCGACACGACAAATTCGTGCGACGGCAACCGCGCAGAATCCCTTCATCCTCGCAGTGTCGGCCAGTGCTTTCGCCGAAAACCGGGAACAAGCGTTGGCCGCGGGAGCCGACGATTTTCTCAGTAAGCCATTTCGTGAAGCGGACCTGCTGGAGCGGTTGCGCGTGCGTCTGGGGGTCGAGTACATCTTTGCCGAGATGCCGACCTCGAGAACGCCAGGGGCGATGCTGGTCCACAACAATGGCTTCACGCTCGCGCAGCTTCCTTCCGCTCTGCGGGATGAGCTGCACACCGCCGCCATCCACGCCGACTATGATCGGCTCATGGCCCTGGCCGACCAGCTCGCCGGGCTGGATGCCGAATCGGCGCGGGTTCTGCGCCAGACGGTGGAGCGATTCGACTACCAGAAGCTGATTGACTATGTACAGGGGGTACAAGGGCATGGCTGAGGACTCGTCACACCCGGACAGCGGCGCCAGCATTCTGGTGGTCGACGATACACCGGCCAACCTGCAGGTGTTGGTTGGCCTGCTCAAGGAGCGCGGACATCGCGTGCGCCCGGTGTTGGAAGGCCGTTTGGCGTTGCGGGCGGCGAAGGCCGAGGTGCCTGACCTGATTCTGCTCGACATCAACATGCCCGACATGAACGGATTTGAGGTGTGCGAACAGCTAAAGGCTGATCCCAAGCTGGCCGACACCCCTGTGATCTTCATCAGCGGCAACACCGAGACGGTGGACAAGGTAAGGGCGTTTTCCGTCGGGGGAGTGGACTACGTTACCAAACCGTTTCAGATGGCGGAGGTGGAGGCGCGCGTGGCCACGCACCTGGAGCTGCGCCGCAAACGTCGCGAACTGCAGGAAAGCCTCGAGGCGTTGCGGCGCCTCGAGACTCTGCGGGACAGTCTGGTTCACATGGTTGTGCATGATCTGCGCTCGCCGCTGGCGGCCATCTCAGCCTGCTTGGAGGTAATCAAGTGGGACGCCGAGGAACAACACCGTCAGGAGCTAGCCGCCGACGTGGAAACCGCATTGCACGCCACCCGGACCATCATCCGACTGGTGAATTCGGTGCTTGACGTGAGCAAGATGGAAGGCGCCGAGATGCGTCTGCAGCTGGTGCCTGCCGACATTGCCGCGGTGGCGCGGGAGAGCGTCGACGAGCTGGAATCCCTGGTCGGGACGCGACAGCTTGTGCGAGAGTGGCCGGAGGACCCGGTGATGGCGATAGTGGATCGGGACGTGGTGTCGCGTGTCCTGCAGAATCTGCTGGGCAATGCTCTCAAATTCACGCCCGCTGCCGGAGCCATCACTGTGGAGGTTGAGGCCAACGACGACATGGTACGAGTGGCGGTGTCGGACACTGGGCCTGGCATCCCACGGGAATACCGTGAACGGGTGTTTGAGAAGTTCGGTCAGGTCGACGCAGTTTCGCGCGGCCAGAGATTCTCCACCGGCCTCGGCCTCACCTTCTGTCGGCTGGCGGTGGAGGCGCATGGTGGCCACATCGGGGTGGACAGCGAGGTCGGCCGGGGAAGCACTTTCTGGTTCGTCCTGCCCCGCAACGGCCCCACGCCGAAGTGACCGGAGCCGCCTGTCGAAGATTCGTAGTTGGTTGAGCGTCCGGGTGGACGGCGGCGGGGCCGGAACCGGCCCCGGCCCCGGATCCGGTTTCGGCCACCGGATCCGGCCCCCGGAACCGGCCCCGCTGCCGCAACGGTGGCCTAGTTCCCCGATTCGCCGCTCGCGCGCTTCAGCTTATCCAGCAGGGTGGTGCGGCTCAGCCCCAGCAGATCGGCGGCGCGGGTCTTGTTCCCGCCCGAGGTGCGCATGGCCCGGTCGATCAGCGCGGCTTCGATGCGCGCCAATGTCGCCACCAGGTCGATCGCCTCGGTGGACGGCATGTTCGCGGTGGCAACCGCGAAGTCCGCCGATGGGCTGCGCACCCCTGTGGGAAGGTCATCGAAACCGATGACCCCGGTGCGATTGAGAATGACCATCCGCTCAATCAGGTTTTCCAGCTCGCGCACGTTGCCCGGCCAACTGTAGAGCTGCATGGCGAGCAGGGCGGCCTCGGACAGGGTGATGTTCTTGTGGCTGCGCCGATTGGCTGACGCCAGAAAGTGGTGAGCCAGTGGCGCCACGTCCTCTGCGCGTTCACGCAGAGCCGGGAGGAGAATCGGTACCACGTTGAGGCGGAAGAAGAGATCGCTGCGGAACTTCCCCTCCTTGACCAGCGCCTCCAGATCCTGATTCGAGGCCGTCACTACCCGCGTGTTCACCGAGCGCGTCTTGGATTCGCCCACCGGTGTCACCGTCTTGTCTTGCAGTACGCGCAGCAACTTGACTTGCAGCCCCAAGGGCAGCTCACTGATCTCGTCGAGAAACAGGGTTCCGCCATCGGCTTCCACGAACTTGCCGGCGCGCGCATCAGTGGCGCCGGTAAACGCCCCACGGGCATGACCGAATAGCTCGCTTTCGACCAGGCCTTCAGGAATGGCGCCACAGTTGACCGCCACGAAGGGATTGCCCAATCGGGGCGAGAAGGCGTGGATGAGACGGGACACCACCTCCTTGCCCGTGCCACTCTCGCCCAAGAGCAGCACAGTTGCGTCGGTGGGGGCCACCTGACTCACGATCTCGATCACGCCGCGCAAGGCAGGCGAATCGCCCACCAGGATCGCCTGCGGCTCAGCCAGATCGTTGCTGCGCGTGGCCGAGGCGCGCGGGCTCGGCCGTCCCTGGGCGAGGGCGGCCTCCACCACCGACTTCAACTCCTCCCCGTTGCAGGGCTTGACCAGGAAGTTGAAGGCGCCGAAACGCATGGCCTCCACGCACTCCGAGATGAGGGTACTTGCGGTGAGGATAATCACCGGCGTGCGCAGCGCGGGCTCTTGGGCCTTGCGCAATACCGCGAATCCGTCAGCATGCGGCATGCGCAAGTCGCTGACCACCAGGTCGAATCCGCCCCCATCCAGTGTCTTCATGGCTTCGTGGCCGTCAGACGCCTCGGTCACTCTGTGCCCCAGACGTTCCAGCGCACGCCTTACCACCTGACGAACTTCTGGCTCGTCGTCGACGACTAGGACACGTGACACGGGGACGAGTGTATCACACACGGAGGTATTCACTGGCTCGCCCTGCCTCGGCAAAAAGCAGGGCAAACCCAGGACCAGCGAATCCGCGAAGCAATGTGGTCGACAACTTGGTGTAGACACCGGGATACCGACGGCGCGTCGGCTTGCGATGCGTCGAGAGCACGTCACATTCCGTATGTGGTTTTCGTGCGCGCGGCTCCCTGCTACGCTCACCTGCAAGAGCATGCAGCCTGACACCCCGGCGCCCCGCATTCACGTCTTGCCGTCCGCGCTGGCGGACCAGATCGCGGCCGGCGAGGTCGTCGAGCGACCCGCTTCGGTAGCCAAGGAGTTGTGCGAGAACGCGGTCGACGCGGGCGCCCGCCGGGTCGACGTGGAGATCGAGGCTGGGGGTCGGCGGCTGATTCGCGTGGTGGATGACGGCTGCGGCATGACGGCCGCAGAGGCGCGCCTGGCTTTGCAGCGCCACGCCACCTCGAAGATTGCTTGTGCCGATGATTTGTGGGGGCTCGCTACCTTCGGCTTTCGCGGCGAAGCGCTTCCCTCCATCGCTGCAGTTTCGCGCCTCACCCTGCGCACCAAGATGGCCGGTGCCACTGCCGGCTTCCGCCTGCTGGTCGAGGCTGGGGTCGAGACCGACGCGGGAGAAGTCGGCATGGCCGAGGGAACCCAGATGGAGGTGCGTGATCTCTTCTTCAACACGCCCGCGCGCCTCAAGTTCCTGAAGTCCGAGTCCACTGAGGCGGCCAATGTTTCCGAGGCGGTTCTGCGTCTGGGCTTGGCCCATCCTGAGGTGCACTTCCGCCTGCGTGGTAACGGTCGCGTGGCGCTTGATCTGCCGCCCCACCGGGACATGGCTGAGCGGGTGCGTGCCGCGCTTGCTCGGCGTGGCGCCAAGGTGTTGCACGAGGCCGAGGGCGAAGAGGGCGGGATCAAGGTGCGCGCTTTCTTGGCCTCGCCCGAGGATGCCGCGCCGGCCGGGCGCTCAACCTTCCTGTTTGTCGGACGTCGCTTCGTGCGTGATCGCGCGCTTCTGCACGCGCTGGCCCAGGGCTACGGCGAGCTACTGGAGAAAGGGCGCTACCCGTTGGCCGCGCTTTTTGTCGACGTCCCTGGCCAGGAGCTGGACGTCAATGTTCATCCGCAAAAACTTGAGGTGCGCTTTTCCCGGCCGCAGGAGGTCTACGCGGCGGTTCGGCATGTGGTGGGCCGGGCGGTGGCGCGGGCACCGTGGTTGGCGGTGTCGCCTATCCGTGCCTACACCTTGCCGCCCGAGAGCGTGGCTCAGGTAGATGAGGACCGTCCGCTTCCTCCCAGGCCAGCGCGGGATCGGCAAGCATCCTTCTCCGCCGCATTTCCGCAGTCGCCTGAGTTCGACGAGAAGCGCGGCTCGTCCCGCTATCCGACCCTGCTGCGCGACGAGGCGCTGCCGGCGGAAGCCCAGCCCGCGTCCAGGGGCTTCTTCGGTGCGCTCGGGTACATAGGCCAGCTCCGGCGGACTTATCTCGTGTGCGAAGGCCCGTCGGAGTTGGTGCTGGTGGACCAACACGCGGCGCACGAGCGGATCATGTTCGAGCGCCTGCGCGTGGCGCATCGCCAGCGAGCCGTGGTTCGCCAGCGCCTGCTCTTCCCCATCCCCATCGAGCTGGACGAGGTTGCGACTGCGGCGGCGCGCGAAGCGGCGACGCTGGAAGCGCTGGCCGGACTGGGCTTCGAGGTCGAGAGCTTTGGGCCGAGCACCATACTTCTGCGCGCAGTGCCCGACTTGCTGAAAGACGTGGATCCCAAGCCCCTGCTGCGCGACGTTTTGCACCGGGTGGCAGAAGGGGATTCTTTGCGCCTGGCCGAGGAGAACTTCGAGCAGGTGTTCGCCACCATGGCATGCCACGGGGCTTTGCGCGCGGGCGACATCGTGGCGCGCGAAGCGGCGGTGACGCTGCTCGGCCAGCTTGATGCTGTGGACCTGCATTCGCACTGCCCGCACGGGCGCCCCGTGCTCCTGCGTATGTCCATCGCCGAGATCGAACAACGCCTGGGACGGACGTAGTTACCTATTCCACACAGAGAGCACAGAGGACACAGAGATCGGATGAGAAGAGGAAGGTCGGACTGTGCACAACCCATTCCTCTCCGGTCAGGCTCTGTGTGACCTCTGTGTGAACTAGCTAACTTCGTTCCACGGTCCACAAGATGTTCGATAGGATGGTCATTGCGATTTTGGGACCAACCGCTTCGGGCAAGAGCGAGCTCGGGCTGGCGCTGGCCGAACGACTTTCCGGCGAGATCGTGTGCTGCGATTCTGTGCAGGTCTATCGCGGCATGGATATCGGCACGGGCAAAGCTACTCGGCAGGAACAGGCGCGCTGCCCGCACCATCTGCTCGACCTCGTCGATCCGGGCGAGCCGTTCCATGCTGCCGTTTGGGCCACGCGCGCGCGCGAAGCCATCGATGACATCCACACCCGCGGCCGCCTTCCCATCATCGTCGGTGGTACCGGGCTGTATTTTCGCGCTCTGCGGGCGGGCCTTTTCGACGCGCCTCCGCCTGATCCGGCGATCAGGGCGCGCCATCAAGCTGAGGCTGCGGCCGTCGGAATTTTCGCCCTGCACCGCCGACTGCAGGAGATCGATCCTGATGCCGCGGCAAACATCCTTCCAGGCGACTTGCTTCGTACCAGCCGCGCGCTCGAGGTGTACGAGCAGACCGGGGTTCCGATCACTGAGTTGCGCCGGCGTGCAACCACGCCGCTGCTGCCTTGGCGTCTCTTCGTCGTCATCCTCGACTACCCACTCGACAAGTTGCGCCCGCTCATCCACAGCCGAGTCGAGCGCATGATGGCAGCCGGATTTCTCGCCGAGGTTGAGGCATTGCGTAAGGCCGGTTTCGGCCAAACCCGCGCCTTGGCGTCCCTGGGTTACAAGCAGCTCGGCCAACATCTTGAGGGCGTTTTGACTTTGCCGGACGCCGTGGCGCAGACCAAGAGCACCACCGCGGCCTATGCCCGACGGCAACGCACCTGGTTCAGGCGCGAGCAAGCCGACCTCCGAGCAGCTGAACCCCCAGACCCCGACACCCTCGCCCACGATCTGTCGGGCCGTCTCTGACGCCCGCCGCCGGTCCTCTTGTGTCCCCTCCTGTCGTCCTTGTGTTCCTCAGCCGTGGCAGCTTTGCTGAACCAGGGTTTCTCACCTCACAGATGTCTTGCTACCGTTCAAAATCCGAAAGAGGATGGTCCCCGCCCATGCTGCACAGGAAGGAAAAGCCCAGGGAAGCCCCGGTGCTCGATTTCGAGCGACCGATTGTCGATCTGGAACGCAGGATCGATGATCTCAAGCAACGCACGCGCCTGTCCGGGGAGATACGGCGCGAGATCGAGACTCTGGAGAAGCGGGCACGCGAGTTGCAGCAACACATCTTCTCCGGCCTGACACCTTGGCAGAAGGTGCAGCTTGCCCGGCACCCAGGCCGGCCCTACACCCTCGACTATGTCAGCCGGATTTTCACCGATTTCACCGAGTTGCATGGGGATCGCCGTTTCGCGGACGACGCCGCCATGATCGGCGGTATTGGCTTTTTCGATGGCATCCCCATCCTGTGCCTGGGTCAGCAGAAGGGGCGCACGATCAAGGAGAAGCTGGCACGCAACGTGGGCATGGCCAAGCCCGAGGGCTACCGCAAGGCCATGCGTTTGATGGACCTGGCGGCACGGTTCGGCAAGCCAATCATCTGCATGCTCGACACGCCAGGTGCGTTTCCCGGAATCGACGCCGAGGAGCGCGGGCAAGCTGAGGCGGTGGCCAAGAACCTGGAGATCATGGCCGGGCTTCCGGTTCCTATCATCGCTGCGGTCATCGGCGAAGGCGGTTCGGGCGGGGCGCTGGCCATCGGGGTGGCAGACCGCATCCTGATGCTGGAATACTCTGTCTACTCGGTGATCACGCCGGAAGGCTGCGCCTCGATTCTCTTCCGCAGCGACGCGCGCAAGGCCGAGGCCGCCGAGGCCATGAAGATGACAGCGCCTGACCTGGACCGTCTGGGCATAATCGACGAGATCGTGCCGGAAGCGCCGGGTGGCGCGCACCGCAATTTCGACCTCACCGCGCGCAACCTGGCCGCGGCCCTGCGCCGCCATCTGGCCGATCTGCTGCCGCTTCCGCCCAGCCTGCTCAAGGACCTTCGCTACCAGAAATATCGGCGCATGGGCGCCTTTGTCGAGGCGGGCGGCCTGGCTTCGTGAGCGTCAGCAAGGAGGGAATCGTCGTGCCGGACTTGCCCGTGCCGAACCAGACCAAGCGAACGGTCAGCCCGGGCGCCGAGGAGATCCTGGGCCTCTATTTCCCG
>Ga0182019_10002181_pt1 | contig 10021 bp, 7 predicted proteins | sample 812E2MmetaG_FD_120483 | JGI IMG/M metagenome (GOLD analysis project Ga0182019, IMG submission 120483) | Permafrost microbial communities from Stordalen Mire, Sweden - 812E2M metaG | ecosystem: Environmental > Terrestrial > Soil > Wetlands > Permafrost | place: Sweden: Stordalen | collected... | reverse complement strand
GACTTTCTCGTCGATCTGACCGCGCGTCCAGCTCGCTATTTCCAAGGCTCGCTGCGCCTGGCCGAGCCCGGTTTGCTCATGCTCGACCGTGTGACTGCTTGCGATCTGTGCGGCGGCCACGCCGGGCTGGGCTTTGTGCGCGCGGAAAAGGACGTGAACCCGGCCGAGTGGTTCTTCAAGGCGCACTTCTTCCAGGACCCGGTGCAGCCGGGCTCGCTGGGTCTGGAGGCCATGCTGCAGCTCTTGCAGTTCCACATGCTGCACACCGGGCTCGCCGACGGGCTGTCGCATCCGCGCTTTGCACCCATCGAGCCCGGCCGGGCGGTAACCTGGAAGTACCGCGGCCAGGTGGTGCCGCACAATCGCCTGATCACCATCACCATGGAGATTACCGAGCAGGGTCGCGACGCCGCCGGACTTTTCGCGGTAGCGGACGCATCGCTTTGGGTTGACGGCAAGCGCATCTACCAGGTGGCGGGAATCGGAATGAAGATCGTAGATGCCACTTCACATGGGAACCCTCAAAGGGTTCCCATGCCCTCCCGCGATGGTGCGCCGCCGGGCAAGCCGGCGGGCTCCCCACGCGATCATGATGGGAACCCTGGGAGGGTTCCCATACCCTCCCGCGATGGTGCGCCGCCGGGCAAGCCGGCGGGCTCCCCACGCGACAATTCCGGGGCGGGCGGTTGGGCCGCCCGATCGAAAACCGCCGCGGAACTGCTGCCAGCCACGCGCGATTACTGGCGCGCTCTACTGGCAGGGACGGCTCCGCCGGTCGAAGACATATGTCGCGGCCTGGTCCTGCGTTTCCTGCGGCAACTTCACCTCACGGATCCCGAGGCTCTGCACGCGGTTCGTTCAGGCGGGGTCATCTTCCTTGCCAACCACCAGGTGACGGTCGAATCCACCATCTTCGCCATAGTAGCCTCGGCGTGGATGGGCGCGCCCTTGCTCACGCTCGCGCGCGTAGAGAATCAGGCTTCATGGCTCGACCAGTTCATGCAGCACGCGTTCTCGTACCCAGGGCTGCGCAGCCCGCGCATGTCGCAGTACTTCGACCGCAGCAACAGCGCCTCGCTGCCCGGAATCATCCGGGAGATGTCAGCCGAGATGGCGGCCAGCGGACGCAGCGTGATGGTCCATGTCGAGGGAGCCATGGCGCACAGTTGTCGCACGCCGGTGCGCAAGCTTTCTGGCGCCTTTGTCGACATGGCGCTTGCGCTGGGGCGGCCGGTGGTGCCCGTGCGGTTCGTGGGCGGCCTACCGGTGGCGCCAGTTGCCCACGAGATCGATTTTCCCATGGGCATGGGCCAGCAAGACGTCTACATCGGCAGCCCGCTTGCGCCCGAGCAACTGCGGCCGCTCAACTATCGCGACCGTCGCCACCACGTGATCGACGCCATCAACCACCTCGGGCCGCCCAACGACGTGGAAGAGCCGCTGCCGCCTGAGCCCGCGTTTGCGGCTGCCGTGCGCGCGTGGTCCGAGGGCACGGGCGCCAGCCTGGGCCACGCCACCATGTTCTGCATCCTGGAACAGCTTTCCGACCGTTGCCCCGAGATAGCTGGCTTGCTCAAGGGCGCGCGCGCCAGCGAGCTGCGCGTGTCGACCACACCCGAGAGTCGTTGGCTGGCAGAGCTTGCCCGCCGCCTCTTCGGGCCGCGAGGGCCGAGAGTCATCGAAGGCTGAGTCGATCGGTCGGGTTCACCCGGCAGATGGGGAATAGCTCGGCAATTCGAGGACGTAGCTGACGACAGACGTTCTCCGGAGCCGCCACTTGCCCATGCAAGCGGCGGTGGCGCAGGTGAACCCGGTCCTGCGGGGTTGGGTGAACTACTTTCGGGTCGGCAACTCGGGGCGGGCGTTCGGCAAGATCAAGTACGAGGTCGAACGCAAGGTGAGGCGACTGGCGGCCAAGAAGTGCAAGCGCAAGGGATTCGGCTGGAAGCGGTGGAGTAGTGCTGTGGTGTACGGAACCTGGGGTCTCTTTCGAGACTACCGCGTGGTGTACTGGAGCGCGAAAGCATGCCCCGGCTGAACGGACCCATAACCCCGATGGAAGACGCCTTCGCGGTGAGCCGGATGCGGGGAATCCGCCTGTCCGGTTCGATGTGGCGGGGGCCGGAGACGGAGTGATGGAACCCCTAAAACGGGCACGCAGCCGGAAACGGCGGACACAGCCAAGGGGCGTCCTGCACACCACCGCGCCGGTCCCCGACCCGACTGCTCCCGCGCAACCTTCACCTACTGCGCCGGGCGGTGACCGAAGTCGTAGTAGTGCCAGTACTGGACGAGAACCGAGACCGCCCGCGAGATGAGCCGCGGATTGAGCTTCCAAGCCGCTTTGAGAATGCGAAAGAACATTGCACGCACAGGGCTGGGCACGCGAAAGAGGAAGTGCCGAAGGATCCGAAACAGGAGAAACACACGGTGGAAAGTCTTCTTCCGGGTGGAGTAGAGGTCGGTCAGGTAGCGCACGTTTTCGAGCCACCGGATCATGCGCGGCTCGAACAGCGCCGGCTCATACAGGCGCCTAAACAGGTCACGGTGCCCTTGGTAGAGTTCTTCCATGCTCATTCCCTTGGGAATGATGTTGGTCGTGTCGTGCCAGAAGCCCCGGAAATCTTCGGCCAGCCGATGCTCCTCCTGCATACGGCGATAGAGCGCGGTGTTCTTCGGCGCGTTGAGCACACTGATGGAGGCAATCGGGCTGGAGGTGGCGGTCAGGAAATGCTCGATTTCCCCGAATACCGCCGGTGTGTCGTGGTCGAAACCCACAATCATGCCGACGAACGGTACGATTCCGTAGCTCGATATGCGCGGCAGCACCTCGAAGGGATCGTAGCGGGCCATTTGACCTTTGTTCACCTCTTCCAGACACTCCCGGCTAGTGGTCTCGACTCCTAGGAAAATGACGCTGAAGCGGGCATCGGCGAGCAGCTTGAGGACCTCATCATCTGACCCGATCATGACTGTCGCCTGGGTGCTGAACGACAGCGGCCGATCCAGACTGCGGTTGTAGGCAATGAGCGCCTGCAGCAGCTCGACCGTGAACTTCTTGTTGATGAAGAAGTTGTCATCGGAAAAGAACACGGTCTCGGCACCGGCGACTGCAGCGGCCTTCACTTCGGTGAGGATCTGCGGGATGGATTTGCTGCGGCGCTGGCGGCCGGCCACGCCCACCACGTCGCAAAAGTCGCAGTTGTTCGGGCAGCCGCGCGTGGTTTGCACCGAAAAGTAGAGATAGTCGCGGGCGCGAACATAGGATAGCGCGGGCGCCGGGACGTCCTTCATGTCGGTGAACCCGGTCTGCTCATACACCGGCTTGGGCTGGCCCGCGTGCCAGTCGCGCAGAAACCGGGGCCAGGTGTACTCGGCCTCGCCGATGAATAGGTGGTCGGCGAGCGGGCCAGCGCTCTCGCGGTTGATGGTGGCCCAGATGCCTCCGACCGCCACCGGGGTGCCGCGTTCGCGGAACTTCGCCGCGATGATCTGCATGCGCTCGGCCTGCAGCGTGTAGCCCGTGATGGCAACTAGGTTGCAAGGCTGCTTCCAGTCGATGGGTTCCAGATTCTCATCGCAGAATACGTAGTCGATCTCGACCTCGGGCGGCGTCAGGGCGATCAGGGTGAGAAGAGCGGCATTCGGCATCAGGGTCTTGTGCTTGCCCACGATGTCGAGCGTTCCCTGCATGGCCCAGAAGTTCTCCGGGCTCTTGGGATTGATGAGGTAGATGACCTTCTTCATGGAAGCCTCGACGCCCTAGCCGACTTTGGGATCGTCGACCGGGCGGCCGAAGCGCGTACGGGCAAGATCCGACCGGCGTGGCACGTGGGTTCCGTCGGCCATCTCCTTGCTGACCACTTTCTGCAGCAGCTTGTACATTCGATGGGTCTGCGGTTCATCGCGGTAAAATGCGTTCCAGGCCCAGTGGTACAGTTCCATCAGTCGGTTGGGACTCATGTGGCGCGGCTGGTAGACTACATGATCCGCAGAATAGAGGTCCCAGTCTGAACTCAAGATGCGCCCTTCCCTTACCAGGTCGTCGCGCGCCCGGGTGTGCGGGAAGGGTGTCAGCACGGTGAACTCGGCGAGGTCGAGTTCGATCTCGAGAAGGAAATCGATCAGGCGTTTGATGTCGTCTTCCGTCTGCTCGTCCAGACCAAGCAGGATGGTGCCCTCGACCGCAATGCCGTGGGCGTGGTAGCGGGCGATGCGTCGGCGAATGAAGTCCGAGGTATCGAATACCGCCTGGTAGACGTACCAGGCGCCGGCTTGCGCGGCCAGATCCAGCACCTGGTCGTCGTCCTCGATGGGGTGACAACACCACTTCTTCTTGAGGGGAATCATCGCGCGGAAGAGATCCATCTCCCACTGCTTGTCCTGGGCGAGAGAATTGTCGACGATGAACAGCCGGTTGTTGTCGATGCCGGCCAGCTCTTCCACTACCCGGTCAAGCGGCCGCGGTCGAAAACATCGACCGCCCAGGTAGTTCACTGAGCACGGGTAACAATTGAAACGACAGCCGCGCGAGGCGTGGAAAAGATCCACCATGCGGATGCCCTTGTAGTTGTACAGCTCACGCCGCAGGATCGACCGGCGTGCAGGGCCAATCTGCTCAGTGGGCGCCGGGGAATCGAGAAAGTCGTAAATCGGCTTGAGCCGCCCGGCGCGCAAATCGGCAAAGACTTGCTGCATGCGGCCTTCGGCTTCGCCGAGAAAAACCGCATCGGCGTGGGTCTGGGTTTCTTCGGCGTGCAGCATGGTGGCGATGCCACCAAAGATGACCGGTATGCCCCGGCGCCGGTATTCATCGGCGATCGCCCAGCCGCGCTTGACCTGACTGGTGAGCATCATGGAAATGCCGACAAAATCACTCGCATCGTCGAATGTGAGTGGTTCGACGTTTTCGTCAATGAACTCCACATCCACGTCTGCGGGCAAAGTGGCGGCGAATACCACCGGACCATGCGGGGGCAAGTGAAACTCGGTTTGCCCGGTCAGCTTGGGCCACTTGGGATAGATAAGGCGAAACCTCACGCGCAACTCCTGCGGGCAATCGCCGACGCGACCGCAGGGTTAGGCTAGCACGACAAACCCACTTGATCATTCGTGGTCTACCAAACTCATGTCTAGCTGGTAGCCGCCGGCACCGGGCACACGCAGGTTGACTGCGGGAAAGAATCCTTCTGTGGCGGTGCCAAGCAGATCAATCTCGCGAGTAAGGTGCACCTCGCGATAGGTACGAATCACGCGCGGTCCATCCGCGCGCAGCACCACGTCGGTGGTTTCGCCTTCCCGCGACCAGCGGCACACGGTTTCTCAGGGGAACAAGACAAGTATCGCGCGCATGGCTACTGGGGCGGTTCGAACTGCTGGTCGGGGATGGCTCTGTCGAAGTGGGCGTCTTCGATCCATTGGCTTGAGTCGCCCGCTGGCAATTAGTAAACTCCTCTAACCAACAACCTGGGCCGCGAAATCATCTGGCCGGTGACCCCGTGGCACTGCCGGCCGGCGACCTTTGCGGCCAGCGAAGAACTGAGCGCATGCCCCAGACCACACCCGCGTATCCCTTCCTTGATCCAGATCTGTCTGTCGATGAACGCGTCGAGGACCTAGTCTCACGGCTGACCCTGGGAGAGAAGGCCCAGCAAATGCTGCATTCAGCGCCCGCGATCCCGCGCCTGGGCGTGCCCGCGTACAATTGGTGGAACGAGGGGCTGCACGGGGTGGCGCGGGCTGGAATTGCCACGGTCTTTCCCCAGGCCATCGGCCTGGCCGCCATGTGGGATGTCGCGCGGCTGCACGAAGTGGCAGCGGCGATTGCCGACGAGGCGCGCGCCAAGCACCACGAGTACGCGCGCAAAGGCGACCGCGGCCTGTACAAGGGACTCACGCTCTGGGCCCCCAACATCAACATCTTTCGCGATCCTCGCTGGGGACGCGGGCACGAGACCTACGGCGAGTGCCCATTTCTAACCTCGCGCCTGGCCGTGGCCTTTTGCCGCGGCTTGCAAGGCGACGATCCGCGATACCTGAAGGCGGTGGCGACGCCCAAGCACTTCGCGGTGCACAGCGGTCCCGAGGGCCTGCGCCACAGCTTCGACGCCAAGGTCAGCCAAAAGGACCTGCGCGAAACCTACCTGCCCGCTTTCCACGCCTGTATCACCGAGGCCAAGGCCGAAAGCATCATGGCCGCCTACAACCGCACCAACGGTGAGCCCTGCTGCGGCAGCCCCACCCTTTTGCGCAAAATCTTGCGGGAGGAATGGGGTTTCGGCGGTTTCGTGGTCAGCGATTGCTGGGCCATCCAAGATTTCCACGAGAGCCACAGGGTTACCAACAGCTTCGCGGAATCGGCGGCGCTGGCCGTGCACTCAGGCTGCGACCTAAACTGCGGCTGCGCCTACGGTCACATTCCCGCTGCGGTGGCCGCTGGGCTTGTTCGCGAACAAGATCTCGATACCTGCTTGCGCAGGCTTTTCCGCGCGCGCATGCGTTTGGGCATGTTCGATCCGCCCGAGCGTGTGCCTCACGCGTCCATTCCCTATGAAAACAACGACTGCGATCAGCACCGAGCCCTAGCCCGCGCTGCGGCCTCGGCATCAATGGTACTGCTCAAGAATGAGCGCGGGCTTCTGCCGCTGCGCAAGGATCTGCGTAGCATCGCGGTCATCGGTCCCAACGCCTACGACCATCAGGTGCTTTGCGCGAACTACAGCGGAACTCCGTCGCGTGCGGTGACTCCGCTCGAGGGAATCCGTGCTGCGGTCTGCACACAAACCAAGGTTTGGTACGCCCCGGGTTGCAAGCGGCAAGGGACGGCGACCGATGGCCTGGACTGCGCCGGACACCTGGCCGAAGCGGTGAGCATCGCTGAGCGCGCCGACGCGGTCGTGCTCTGCCTGGGACTGTCCGCCGAGATCGAAGGCGAGCAAGGGGATGCCGGCAACTCTGAGGCGGCGGGGGACAAGTTGGACCTGGAGTTCCCCGGCCTGCAACCGCGGCTGCTGGAAGGCATCGTGGCGCTGGGCAAGCCCACCGTGCTAGTGGTCATCTCGGGTAGCGCACTCAATCTCGGGTGGGCCCACGAAAATGTGGGCGCCATCATTCAGGCCTTCTATCCTGGTGAAGAGGGCGGCAGCGCCCTGGCCGACATCCTCTTCGGCGATGCCAGCCCTGCTGGCCGCCTGCCCGTCACCTTTCCGCGCTCGCTGGCGGACGTTCCTGACTTCAAGGACTACAGCATGAAGGGACGCACCTACCGCTACTTGGAAAAGCCGCCGCTCTATCCCTTCGGCTACGGCCTTTCCTACACCAGCTTTCTCTATCAGGACATCGCTGTCTCCCCGGCGTCCATCCCAGCGGGGGCCAGCGCGTCCGTGTCGGTCACGGTGAAAAACCTGGGCAGCCGGCCGGGCGACGAAGTGGTGCAACTCTACTTGGCCGATCTGCAAGCTTCCTGTCGCGTGCCCCATCACAGCCTGCGCGGTTTTGCACGCGTGCATCTCTTGCCGGGTGAGGCCCGCCGCATTGCTTTCGAGCTTTCTCCGCGCGATCTTTCACTCATTGATGACCGCGGCCTTCGCGTGCTGGAGCCGGGCCGCTTCCGCGTCAGCTTGGGTGGCAGCCAGCCTGATCCGCGTAGCCAGGAGCTGACCGGGCAGGCCCCGCTGTTCGCCGAGTTCGAGGTGGTGGGGGCGGCCGCCGAGTTGCCGTACTAGCCCAGGCTAGACCAACTGCAGGAAGTAGCTTGGCCCTGGGTAGGCGGGTGTCCCACCTCTGCCACAGCGGCCGTGCAGGGCTTGCGCGTAGGTTGACCGCGTGCCCCGCGCAGAACTGAACCTTTTGGAAACGAGACACGGCGGTCGGAATCTAACCAGACGACATGAAAAGGGTGAATTGGCAGCCCGGGCTTAAGTTTTTGCCAATGCCTGCCGATGCCACAACAATGGGAGAAGGGACTGCTATCCACGACTCGAAAGAATCGTGTGTGGGGGAAGGCTGGCAGTCCCGTAGCTGAAGCATGAACGACCTCGTACCTCACATTCGCGTAGTGGCTGCCGTGATCGAGCAGCAAGGGCGATACCTCATCACCCAGCGACGCCCGACGGCCGTGCTGGCTGGGCTGTGGGAATTCCCTAGTGGCAAGGTCGAGACCGGCGAAACCGACGAGGCGGCGCTCCGACGAGAGCTGCGCGAGCGCGTGGGCGTCGATGTGAAGGTGGGCGGATCTACCGCCCACCGCACCCATCGCTACGACGGCTACGTCGTTGAACTGGTTCTCTATCGAGCCAGCATCTCGCCTAGCCAAGAGCCGCGCCCGGTTCGTGTGGCCGATGTTCGCTGGGTAGCGGCGCAAGACCTCGAGAACTATGCCTTCCCCCCGGCTGACCAAGTGACCACCGACTTGCTCCTTGGGATCAACCGCGACACCTGCTTGCTCAAGCCAGGGCATGCGCGAGCCTCGCGTACCCAGGCGCAGCAACCTGAAACGCATTAGTTCACAAGCCGCAAGCTGGGAGCCTGGCGCGCGCGCCGCCCCGGGCTGGAGCGACCAGTCTGCTGATTCGCCACATTGCGCCGCCTGGTTGATGCGCGGTCGCCTGGTTGATGCGCGGTCAGGAAGAGATGTACAATCCCTTCCGTCTGGCACAATGTAGTGTGAATCTGATGCCTGCAAACCGCTGTTCTGCGTTTGCTTCCTTGGCCTTGGGTTACCTGCTTCTTGCAGGTGCTTGCGTAGATCTGACGCGCCCACAGGGACTTGCGAGCGGTGGGGGCGGGCAAGGCGGCACAATGTCTTCGGCGACCGCCCCAGGTACGGGCGGTGCTGGCGGCGTGACAACCGGCGGTTCCAGTGGCGAGACAACCGGCGGCTCCGGCGGTCAGACAACTGGCCGTTCCGGCGGCGAGACAACCGGCGGTTCCAGTGTCGAGACAACCGGCGGTTCCAGCGGCGAGACAACCGGCGGCTCCGGTGGTCAGACAGCCGGCGGTTCCAGTGTCGAGACAACCGGCGGCTCCGGTGGCGAGACAATCGGCGGTACGGGTGGTGGGACAGCGGGCGGCTCCGGCGGCGTCGCCACGGGCGGCGCGCGGGGCGGCGGTGGCATTGCAGCCGGCGGGACGACCGCAACCGGAGGGAGCACGAAGCCAGGCGACGGTGGAGTTCCGGATCTGCGGCCGGCGAACGAGGTCGCTGCCCCGGTTGAGGTGGCTCCCCAGCTAGATGCCGCGATAGAAAAGCCCGCAGTCCCCGATGTAGTCGTGGTCCACGACGTCGCCCCCGACGTTGTCCAAATTCCCGACCTCGCGCCCGATTTCGCTCAAGTCCCTGATCTGGCGCCTGATACCACACCCCCTGTCCCAGGACTTGTCCTCTACTACAGTTTCGACGATGTCGCTGGCACTACGGTTCATGACAGTTCCGGCAATGGCAACGACGGAACCCTGGAGAACCCCTTCAGCATCGCCGCGGGCAAGGTGGGAAACGCGCTGGTGCTGACCGGTACTGCGACTTCGGGTGGATACCTGGTGATGCCGCCGGCGATTCTTGCCGGGTCCAGCGAGATGACGATTGCCACCTGGTTCAAGATCAACAGCACGGACGCGCCGTATCAGCGGATTTTCGACATTGGCAGCAGCCCCACGATATCGTCGATGTTTCTCACACCGACCTACGGTACCGGCGGCCCGCTTCATTTCACCATCCGGTTTACTCTTTCCGACGGGGGTGTGACCCGGGATGACATCGATGGGACAGCAATTGCCGCGGCTCAGTGGTATCACACGGCCGTAGTGATCGATGCGTCCGGCAACGGCCGCTTGTATCTGAACGGTGCTCAGGTCGGCACAACCACGTCCATGAAATTCCGTCCCAGCTCCTTGGGTTCCACGCCTAACGACTGGATAGGGAAATCGGAGTTTGCCGCCAATCCTTACCTTGATGGCGCGATCGACGAGTTCCGCATCTACAATCGCGCGCTGAGCGCGGCCGAGATCTCCGCGCTGGCCACCG
>Ga0182019_10002180_pt1 | contig 10025 bp, 8 predicted proteins | sample 812E2MmetaG_FD_120483 | JGI IMG/M metagenome (GOLD analysis project Ga0182019, IMG submission 120483) | Permafrost microbial communities from Stordalen Mire, Sweden - 812E2M metaG | ecosystem: Environmental > Terrestrial > Soil > Wetlands > Permafrost | place: Sweden: Stordalen | collected... | reverse complement strand
GGTCCTCATTGCGGGAAAAATGTTGCCATCCTTCGGTTATAGCCTTCAGGATATTGATGAGATCGCAGGACTGATCCTGGTGACAAAGCTTCCTCAGATGCCCGCTACCCTGCCGGAACAGATCCTTTGTGATGCGGATCTTGATTCGCTGGGGCGGGATGATTTCTTCCTGGAGTCATTCAAACTTCAGCTCGAATGGAAGCTGAACAGGATTTGTAAGACCACCCTCGAAGAATGGCTCAAATTTGAAAATAAATTTTTTATCAACCACGAATATTTTACCCAATCCGGAAAAGCGCTCAGGCAGGAGCAAAAAATGAAAAATCTCCTGGAGATAACATCGATCCTGGAAAGATTAAAGTAAGCAACGTTAAATAACAAGGGTATGGAAAATAAAGCCCAAGAAAAGATCAAGTATAACCGTGTTGTACTTATCCCGACCGATTTTTCGGAAACCTGTAACAATGCCATTCATCATGGTGTGGAACTGGCAAAATCACTGAATTACAGCGTTTGCATTCTTCATGTCATCAACAAACAGACAAAATCACTTCTGAAAAAAGAAAAATTATCCGTCGGTTATGTTGAGGCACAATTAAACAAATATAAGGAAACCTACAGGAACGAAGAAACTGTAGCCATTGAAACCATTGCGCGTGAAGGAAGCATATTTACCATCATCAATGAAGTTGCCACAGAAATCAAAGCCAATATCATGGTTCTCGGGACTCACGGAAAACAAGGAATGCAGTATCTCTTTGGCAGTTATGCCCTCCGGGTTGTCCTGGATTCACCCTGTCCCGTAGTGGTGGTTCAGAAAAGGTCGTTCGGGGAAGGTTATCACAAAATTGTTATCCCGATCAGCAACGACCTTGAAACCCGTCAGAAGGTCCAGTGGGTGCTGTTAGTGGCCAAACTGTTCAATTCAAAGGTACATTTGTTCCAGGCAAATGAAAATGATCCCGACCTTGACGGAAGAATCAGGGTCATCACCGCACATATCACCAAGATCCTGGACGAGAATAAGATCTCATATGAAATCGTCAAAGCTGAAAAAACCGGGGATTTCGCTAACCAGGTCATTTCCTATTCCATAAAAACCCGGTCAGAGCTGATCATGATCATGACGATCCCTCACATTGATGTTCCCGGGTTCAGTGTATCCGCATGGGATGAGACAATGATGTTCAATGAAGCGGAAATACCTGTGATGTGCATTAACCCCACGGAACTCGGGAAATACTATTACGAGTGGATCACCCTATCCTGATCTCCCATGACTGCATTTATTAAAAGAACGTGGAATGAACAGCCCTTGCTGCTCATCATGACGCTTGGGATCGTATTTCGACTCCTGGCTGTTATGTTTGCGCGCGGATTTGGAATGATTGATGACCATTTCCTGGCCGTTGAATCGGCTCAATCCTGGGTGGACGGATATGATTACAACAGCTGGCTTCCCGGAAGTCCAGGAAATTCAGGGCCAACAGGTCATAACTTCTTCTATCCCGGCCTGCATTTTCTTCTCTTTTCCTTTTTTAAATTCATCCATCTCAACGACCCCCAGCAGAAAATGTTCTTTGTCCGCCTCATCAATGCATGCTGGTCGCTGATCACCATTTATTTCGGTTATAAGATCACAGAAAAGCTGAGTGATAAAAGGTCGGCAAGACTGGCCGGACTGCTGCTGGCACTCCTGTGGTTCATGCCCTGGGTCAGCGTACGCGACCTCGTGGAGATGAGCTGTGTTCCGATGCTGATACTCGCTGTCTGGTTTATCGTCAGCCGCGACCATCCCGAGCAAACCTCGGCCTATTTCCTGGCGGGATTGTTCCTGGGGATTGCCTTCGACCTCCGGCCACAGACCATCTTTTTCATCTTCGGGCTCATATTGGTAGTTCTTTTCGAACGAAAATGGAAAGAAACGATTACCCTCATACTCGGGATACTGATACCGGTGGTGCTGGTCCAGGGAACGGTGGATTTTTTTATCTGGGGAAAGCCATTCGTTGAGCTGATCGGGTATGTAAAAGGAAACATACAATCTGCACAGGATTACATAACCCTGCCCTGGTACAATTATTTCCTGGTGATCTTCGGTATCCTGGTTCCGCCGGTAAGTCTGATGCTTTTCTTTGGCTTCCTTCGAACCTGGAAAAAATACCTGTTGATTTTCATCCCTGTCGCAGTGTTTTTTATATTCCATTCCTATTTCCCGAACAAGCAGGAAAGATTCATTCTTCCTATCCTTCCTTTCATCATCATCACCGGTGTGATCGGCTGGAATGAGTTTATAGACCGTTCCCGGTTCTGGATGAGCCACAGAGGACTTCTCAGAAGCTCCTGGATAATTTTCTGGATCCTCAATATTGGGTTGCTGATCCCGGTCACCATGGTCTATTCCAAACGCGCAAGGGTCGAATCCATGGTTTATCTTGCAAAATACAAAGACATAAAATACATTCTTATAGCGGATGGCGATAATAATCCTGAGCTGTTCCCGCGTTTTTACCTAGGACAATGGCCGGGGATTTATGACACTTTCATCGGGAACGAAAACACGATGACCATGATCGAGCGGGTTGCCGCCAAAGAACCTGTCAATAAATATCCCCGCTTTGTATTCTTTACCGGGAGCAAATTAAAACCTGAGACCATTATACAAGCCCGGAGAAGTTTCCCGTTCCTTGTCTATGAAACAACGATCGAACCCGGGTTAGTCGATAAAGTGATGCACCGGCTCAATCCGATCAATGTGAGCAGGTATGTATTCATTTACCGGAACAAAGCACTCATTCCTGATAAAGCTCCCTGACGAGGACAGGCCGGCACTTCTTTCCGGTAAAAGGAATGCAGTAAAACAAAAAGGCCCATGAACAAAGAGGAAGCAAGGAAACGTATCGGGCAACTGACTGCGGAGATCAATCTGCACAATCATAATTATTATGACTTGTCGATGCCAACGATCACAGATCCTGAGTTTGATCGTTTGCTGGAAGAACTGATCCGGCTTGAGAAAGAATTTCCCGAGTTCGCTGATCCCGCATCTCCCTCGCAACGGGTCGGTGGCGGGATCACAAAAGAGTTCCGGCAGGTCCAGCATACTTACCCTATGCTTTCACTCGGCAACACCTATTCGGAAGAGGAGGTCAGGGATTTTGAAGTACGGGTACACAAGTTGCTTGGTGAGGAAACCGAATTCATCTGTGAACTCAAATTTGATGGTGTCGCCATTGGACTGACCTATCGCGAAGGGGTGCTGGTACAGGCAGTCACGCGCGGTGATGGCATGCAGGGGGATGATGTCACCACGAATGTACGTACGATCCATAGTATTCCGCTCAGGCTGCAGGGCGATAACTATCCTTCACTGCTCGAGATCCGGGGGGAGATCATCCTGCCAAGAAAAAGTTTTGAAAGCATTAACCGTAAACGGATTGAAGAAGAGGAAGAACCTTTCGCAAACCCGCGAAATGCAGCTTCCGGCAGCCTTAAAATGCAGGATTCCAAAGAAGTCGCCCACCGCCGGCTCGATTGTTACCTCTATTACCTTCCGGGGGACCAACCTTTCCTGACGCATTATGAATGCCTGATGGCTGCAAAGAAATGGGGGTTTAAAATCTCCAAATACATGGTCAAATGCAGAAATATAGATGAGATTTTCAGTTTCATCAATATCATGAATGAATCCCGTCATGAACTCCCCTTTGACATAGATGGCATTGTGATCAAGGTCAATTCCCTGCAACAGCAAAAGGAACTTGGATCTACGGCCAAATCCCCGCGATGGGCCATTGCTTATAAATTCAAGGCCGAACGTGTTATCACGGAATTATTATCGATCGATTACCAGGTCGGCAGGACCGGGGCCGTGACCCCGGTTGCGAATCTTCAGCCTGTGCTTCTTGCCGGAACCGTCGTGAAGCGGGCCTCCCTTCACAATGCAGACATCATCGCTTCACTGGATGTCCGCATCGGGGATAAGGTGTATGTCGAAAAAGGAGGTGAGATCATTCCCAAGATCATCGGCGTTGACCTTGATCAGCGGCCTGCTTCGGCAGAACCCGTTATATTTGCAAAGTCCTGCCCTGAATGCGGAACACCATTGTTGCGCAATGAGGGGGAAGCTGCACATTACTGCCCGAATGAAGCCGGTTGCCCGCCCCAGATCAAAGGGAAGCTTGAACACTTTATCAGCCGGAAAGCAATGAATATTGATAGTCTCGGTGAAGGAAAGGTCGGGATTCTTTATGACAGCAAACTGTTAAGCAATGTAGCCGATCTTTATGATCTTCGTGCAGATCAACTGCTTGGCCTGGAAAAGGTCTATGAGGCAACAGCTAACAAGAAAGAAAAAAAGATCAGTTTCCGTGAGAAAACGGTCGGGAATATCATGAACGGAATTGAACGGTCGAAGGAAACCGGGTTTGAACGGGTGCTGTATGCAATCGGGATCCGGTTTGTCGGCGAGACCGTTGCAAAAAAACTGGCATCTCATTTCGGATCCATTGATAAGATCATGATGGCAACTTTTGAGGAGCTGAAAGAAGCGGAGGAGATCGGGGAAAAGATCGCGGGCAGTATTCTCGAATTCTTCAGTGAGCCCAAGAACCTGAAGATCATCCGCAGGTTAAAAGAAAAAGAATTGCATTTTGAAATCCGTGAGGAAGAAAAAAACCTGAAGAGCGAAAAGCTGAAAGGGATGACCTTCGTGGTCAGCGGAACGTTTGAAAAATTTTCACGGGATGAAATAAAAAAAGAGATCGAAGCCCATGGTGGTAAGAATTCAGGATCGATCTCTTCGAGGACAACTTTCGTCCTGGCGGGTGAGAATATGGGGCCGGAGAAGATGAAAAAGGCTGCTTCTCTGGATGTTCGCGTCATTACAGAGTCAGACTTTTTGCGAATGATAGCTGATGAACTCACGAGTTGATGAACTTGTGAGTTCGTCAGCTTCTGAGTTTATCAGCTACTTTCAGTCCACTTTCTTTACAGATCCGGCTCCGGAAATATCCTGGTACATACTTGTTGGGTTTCCTTTGTAATGTACGCTGGCTGCACCGGAAATATCCACATTCAGATTCTTGCTCACATTAATCTCCGCCTTACCCGCGCCGCTGATACTCAGCTTGTAGTTCTCAGCAGGAAAATCGTAAGCAAAAAGGTCAACGGCACCGGAGGCATCCACTTCCACATCTTTTGCCGTACCGGTTAGTTTCAGCTTACTCCCGCCACTGCAATCGATGCCCAGTCGCTGAACATCCAGGTCAAGTTTCGCATCCGAGGCGCCACTGCCACTGATGGCAAGTTCCTGAAGGGTAAGTTTGCCCTCTGATTCAACATCTACCGCACCACTTAGATCGATGGTTTTAAGTTCAGTGAACGTGATAAATATTTTCAGGCTCTTGGAATGGGAGATCGGCTTTTTATTATCAATCACAAGTATGCTGCCGCGAACATCGGTCCGGATCAGGTCCATCAGGTTATCATCGGCCTCCACGATAACTGAATTTGATGTTCCCTGGGTCAGCTTAACATCAAACGCCCCTGAAACTTCGATCCCATTGAATGATGTGACTTTCCGTTCCTGTCGGATGACATTCCCGCTGCCCATTTCCCCGATCACATCGCAGCTTACAATAAGTAACAATGTGATCAGAATTGCCGGGATAATTCCTGTAGTAGTCTTACGTGTTGTTTTCATAAACTTAGTATTAAGTGTTAAGTAACTTTATAAACTTTATAACTTTATAAACTTTCTTTCTACTCCAGGGAAACGTTCCCAAACTCACTCCTCACGACTACCCTGGCTTCAGGGTTCGGTTTTTTACCCACGGTTCCCCTGTATGATTTTGAAGTATTCAGAATAATTCTCTGGGTAAGGCTAGCCTGGTCTTCCGGGAAGTCAAGGTCACAGAATTTCAGGTCAGCATCGAGGGAATAGCTTGTTCCTGAAGGGATGTTGACCGTCACAGAACCATATTTATTCCTGACCGAGACCAGTGAAAAGTCGGCAGCGATCTCGTCCACATCGCAGTTTCCATATTGAATATCAAGGTCGATCTTTTTATCAAGATGACTGATGTTCAGGTCGGAGAACTTTGATTTTCCGGTAAAGGAAGAGGAATTCTGTACATCTATATTGCCACCTTCAAAACCGATGGAGAGGGAAATGATCTTATTTCCTTCGAGGTTTGAGAATTTCGAATCGACAAAGAGACTCCCGGCATATTCCACCTTCATCTCTGAATATTTCAGCGATACCATTGCCCCGGTAATGTATTGTATATCACCTTTCCCGAATTTAATATCAATCACATTATCCGAGTTCAGCAACTTGTTGACTTCAAGATTGCCATAGGCAACGGACAGGTTTCCCTTTCCGGAAAGGTCATTCAGGAAAACGTCTCCAAACTTGTTGGTAAGGTTGAGGTTGACAGTGGCAGGCATATTCACAGTATAATCCACATTTAACTTTGAGTTGCCGGAGAAACCTTCCTTGCTGAGCACTGTTCTCGTTTCAACCTGTGAAGGAGTCCCGTTGCTGATGATATTCACAAGGTCCAGAAGATTGTTTGCTGCTTCCTGGCTGTTAGCGGTTACTGTAATCCTGATTTCGATGGATACCAGGTTCTTTTCCCAGTTGTTGCAATGGATCTGTCCGAATTTATTTTCCAGTATGACCTGGGCATCCGGGTTCACGGTATATTCCTTTTTGATCACTTTGGTATAATCATCATGTGCGCTGGACCTTCCGGGAAAGAGGAGGAAGATCAGCAGCAGGACGGGGGAAACTTTAATAAGTGTTTTCATGGCTATTGTGGTTCGGTATTAAGATTTAAGTTTTAGGTATTGGGTATTGGTTTTTGGTCATGCGTTACGGAATTTCAATTTTGAATTATTTCCTTTTCATCTGGTTAACCAACTGGTTCATCACTTTCTCCTTCATCTGGGAATTCTGTATTATGGCTGCCTGTATCCGTTCATTACCGGGATTTTCCGATAAGGACTTCTGAAGCTCAGTCGAATTTGCATTCAGGGTTTTCATCTCATTGTCGGCCATGGAATAGATCTTCCGGATATCCTGCCCGCAGCATGCAAGTTTGTTGATCTGTCCGAGTTTAGCCGAAGCTGCTTCATCATAATAGTTGATGGCATCCTGCATTTCTGCAGGAACCAGGGCCGATTTGCCTTCACCCGAAAGGTTTTTCGAAACTTGTTTTGCAGCGAAATCGAAAATATAAACAGAAACCGTCATAAGAATAAGCAAACCTGCAGCGATCTTGAGAAAGAAATTTTTACCGAAGGCAACGCCTGAATGGGCCTGCTGCTGATCCAATTTCTCTTCAAACCTGCTGAAATGCCCTGCCAGGGGCTCAGCATCGTCGAACGATTCAAGGTTTTCTGTAATAAATTTTTCCAGCTTATCCATTTCAGTTATAGTTAAAAGATGATCTCAATTTCTTTTCTTTCAGGATCTTCATTACTTTTTGTTTTGCCCTTACCAACCGGGTCCGTGAAAGGTTATTGGAGATATTCAGCATCTCGCTGATCTCCTCATGACTGTATTGTTCCAAAAGAAATAGTGTGATGATCACGCGGTATTCTTCCGGAAGACCGCCTATCGCTTCCTTTACTTCCCCAATCTGCAGCCGGATCTCTTCTTCCCTGTTTTCTTCTGTGATATCAGGAAACTCAAGGGTTTCATCTTCCAGCGCTACCAGGTTTTTTCTTTTTCTGATGGCATCGAGTGATTTGTTGATCACGATCCGTTTCAGCCATGAACCGAAACTGCCTTGTCCCGTGTAGGAATGGATGCGCTGAAAGGCTTGCAGGAACGATTCCTGCATGATGTCTTCCGCTTCCATAGTGTCGTTCACGATTCTCAGGCTGGTGTTGTACATGGCTTTATAATAGAGTTTATAGATCCTGAACTGGGCATTTCGTTCACCGGCCTTGCAGGCGTCGATGATTTCCTGGTGAATATTTATATAAGCGTTTTCCAATTCCCGGATTTTAGCAAAAAGACTCTTAAGAATATCAAAAGTTACAACTTTTCTAAAATTAATGAATAAAAAGTAATTTTGCCCGCTTGAAAAGGATCCGGTTACCGGTTTATTTTTATCCGCTCGCAGCCATGCTCTTCTGGGGCATGTCGTTCGTGTGGACATCCATCCTGTTAAAGTATTTCCAGCCGGTATCCATAATTTTCATCCGGCTCATCATCTCTTCCCTTTTCCTGTTCACTGTTTCCCTGTTATTCAATAAATGGGAAAGAGTACAGCGGTCCGATTTCTGGCTCTTTTTCCTTTCTGCGGTCTTTAATCCTTTTCTGTATTTCCTTGGTGAAAATTACGGACTGAAATATTCATCTCCAACCACAACTTCCGTGATCATTGCCACTATTCCCGTATTCTCGCCCATCGTGGCCTATATGTTCTTTCGTGAAAAACTTACGTTGATCAATATTGCAGGACTTTTTCTTTCATTCGGAGGCGTCATTCTGATTTTGATCACAAAGAATTTATCCTTAAGCATAGATAAAAAAGGGATCCTTTTCCTGTCGGAAGCCGTTTTGGCCGCACTCATTTATTCGGTCCTGGTGAGAAAACTTACCTTCCGCTACAAACCCCTGACCATAATCAAATATCAGAACCTGATCGGGGTATTTCTCTTTCTGCCGTTTTTCCTGTTGTTTGAATTCCATTCGGCTATACTTGTCAAACCCAATTTTGAGATTATTTCTTCCTTTCTGCTCCTTTCCATACTGGCATCATCCCTCTCTTTTGTCTTTTATACCAAGTCGATCCAGTTGCTGGGCATCAGCAAAGCCAATATCTTCTCAAACCTGATCCCGGTATTTACAGCAATCTTTTCATTCTTCCTTCTGGCCGAGCATTTCACCCTGCAGAAACTGGCAGGGATGCTCCTGGTGATCACAGGAGTTTATATCTCAGAGCAGAACGCCCGTAAATCCAAATAAACCTTTATAAATCGAGCATTTCCGCTTCAGTTGCATGGATTATTCGTACCTTTGCACTTTATCTGTTAAGGTTCAAATGAATGAAATTCAATCCTGAAAAATTACGAATTCCGGATCAGCGGATGAAGCCGTTTATCGATCCTGAAGAGATCTGGGGATATATTAACCAGACATCTCAAAGTAAAAGCCGGATTCGGGAGATCATTGCAAAATCACTCGAAAAAAACCGGCTCACGATGGAAGAGACTGCAGTCCTGATCAATGCCAATGATCCTGAACTGGTGGAAGAGATCAAACAGGGAGCCAAAAATCTGAAAGAAAAGGTATACGGCCAGCGGATCGTTTTGTTTGCCCCGCTTTATGTGGGAAATCTCTGCATCAATAACTGTGTATATTGCGGTTACAAGGCCTCGAACAAGAGAATGAAACGCATTACCCTGACGAATGAGGACCTGGTCAACCAGGTGAAGGCGCTCGAAGATGCCGGCCAGAAAAGGCTGATCCTGGTGTATGGCGAGCATCCGAAATATGATGCCAATTTTATTGCAGATACCGTTCGGACAGTTTACAGCGTTAAAAGCGGTCCGGGGGAAATCCGGAGAGTGAATATCAACGCTGCCCCTCTCGATATTGACGGATTCAGGATTGTTAAGGATGCAAAGATCGGCACCTACCAGATCTTCCAGGAAACCTACGATGAGGAAACCTACCAGAAAGTCCACCTGGGCGGGATCAAACGTAATTATGAATGGCGCCTCACATCACTCGACCGCGCACAGGAAGCCGGGATCGATGATGTCGGGATCGGCGCTTTGTTCGGATTGTACGACTGGAGGTTTGAGGTAATGGGACTACTTCGTCATACCAATCACTTTGAAGCCTGCTACAATGTCGGGCCTCACACCATCTCATTTCCCCGTATCCAGTATGCTTCAGAACTGAATATCGACAAGAAACATATTGTAAGCGACTACGACTTTACCCGTCTGGTCGCAATCCTGCGGCTTGCCGTTCCCTATACCGGGCTGATTCTGACTGCACG
>Ga0182019_10002179_pt1 | contig 10029 bp, 11 predicted proteins | sample 812E2MmetaG_FD_120483 | JGI IMG/M metagenome (GOLD analysis project Ga0182019, IMG submission 120483) | Permafrost microbial communities from Stordalen Mire, Sweden - 812E2M metaG | ecosystem: Environmental > Terrestrial > Soil > Wetlands > Permafrost | place: Sweden: Stordalen | collected... | reverse complement strand
ATCTCGCTCCTTCGCTCTTTGGGGCGAGCGTAGCCCAGCTTTGCTGGGCGAAGCGAGGGGGGACCGGGGGCTTGTGAGCGAGAGCGAACCAAGCCCCCGTAAGATACAAGGGTTTGGGAACCCCTTGAGGGTTCCCATTTCAATCGGCTCAGAGAGACTGGCGCGCGAGCACACCCCAGCACTTCTGCTGGCCGGATTGCGTAATGGCGCAGGAGAAGTTTGCGCCAGCGCTGACCTGCTTAAATTTTCCCGGGGGGACTGGGCTGAAATCAATGCCCTGCTCGCCCGCCGTGCCTGCCGCCCAGCAGGCGAGGGATCCGTCGACCTTGACACCACAAGCATGGGTCTCGCCTGCGCTGAGCTGGCTGAACCGCCCAGGTACCGCCCGGGTTTGGCTGGACCGCTCGCCGCCCCAGCAGATTGCAGCGCCGCCGGCCCGAATCCCGCACGTGAACGTCCCGCCCGCGCTGACCGCAATGAACTTCCCGCTCGGCGACCGCGCCTGGCCGAGGCGGTTGTCGCCCCAGCACGACACACGCCTAGGCGTCGAGAGCCTGCAGGTGTGCGCCTGTCCTGCACTTATCTGTGCGAACGTCTCGATTGGGGGTTGGCTTTCGCCATGGCTGTTCTGACCCCAGCAGACGACATACCCATCTTCCTGCAGGCCACAGGAATGGGCACCACCCGCGGCAACGGCAGTGAACCGTCCCTTGGGCGGCGTGCTTTGGCCGTCTTGGTTTTCGCCCCAGCAGGAAATGGCGCCCTGGGTATCCAATGCACAGGTGTGACCATCTCCGGTGCTGACCTCGGCGAACGTACCTTTGGGTGCGGCGGCCTGGCCACGGTCGTTTTCCCCCCAGCAGCGCAAGGACTTGTCCTCGCGCACGCCGCAGACGTGCTTGCGCGCGCTCAACTGGAGGTAGCGCCCCCCAGGCAGAGTGGTGTCCCCAAAGCTGTCGTTTCCCCAGCATGCGACAGAGCCATCCGTGCGCATGCCACAAGCATGGGCGGCACCCGAACTGAGCGTGATGAACTCACCTGCGGGCGCCTTGAGCTCTTGCGTCGCTTTCCACCCCCAGCAGACCGCAGACCCGATTCTCTTCATGCCGCAGGTGTACCTGTCACCGGCGCTAACAAATGCGAACTGCCCCGCCGGTGGACTTGCCTGCCCGTCGTCGTTTGCCCCCAGCAGGCCACCGAACCGTCATGGCGAATAGCGCAACTATGCTTCAATCCTGCACTGACCATGAGATGAGGTCCCCCGGGCGGCGTGCTCTGGCCCTTGTCGTTCCGCCCCCAACAGATCACCGCGCCGTCCAAGCGCAGGGCGCAGGTATAGCCTCCGCCCACGCTCACGTGGAAAAACTGGCCCGGCGGGGCCTCGCACGCGCCGCTCGAATTGTCCCCCCAGCACACGACCTGATTGCCAAGCCCCACCGCGCAGGCGTGACTTCCCTGGCCCGTGCCCAACTGCATAAATCTGCCCTCCGGCGGGCCGGGCCGGTCGCCAGCCAGCTTGCGCCCCCAGCAGACAATGCCGCCATCTCTACGCAAGCCACAGGTCTGCCCGTTGCCCGCGCTGACTTGATTGAAGGTCCCGGCTGGCGGGGTGCTTTCCCCGAACTTGTTGCCACCCCAGCAGATGACCGTGTTGTTGGTCACCAGCCCACAGGTTTGAGTCTGGCCGGCGCTGACAAAAAAGATCCTGACCCCGGGGGCCGTGTCCGCCGGAGTGCGCAGCTTGGGGTCGGGTGCGGGCTCGGCGTCCGCAACTTGCGGGGGGGGCGCCGTGGGCTGGCCGCGACAGGCTTGGCAAAACGCGACCCCGAGCAGGAACAGCGGGATGCGGCCAGAAGACCGGCTCATCGACTCCGCCCGACTAGAACTTGATGTACGCGCCGACGCGGCCCTCTATGACCCAGGCGAGTTTGCTGCCAGCAAAGGCCGCGAAGTTACGGTAGCGCGGGAGCACTCCGACTTCCGCGAACACGCCGATTGGCCCCAAGCCGAGGCGCAGGCCCCCGGCAGCGCCATAGGCAAACTCGCGCCCCGTGCCGCTGCTGCTGCTGCGCCCGGTCAGATTGTGCACGGCAAAAATGACCCGGCCGTAGATAGGCAGGATGGGGGGAACGATGGCGATCATCGGCCTCAGCTCCAGGTTGGTCGCGCTGTCTGACTGGTCGGCAAAGTTGGCCACGATGCCAAGTTGCAGCCGTAGGATCGACAGCGCATAGCCAGGGGTCACCATGAGGTTGAGCTGCTCCCAGCCCCGCGGGCTATTTAGCTGGCCGCCCTTGCCCAAAGAGCCCTCCAACTCCCAGGCGGCTTGCGACAGGCCGGGCAGAAGGACGGTGAAGGTCAACACTGCGGCCATGACGAGTTTGCGCATTTTCAATTCCTCCGTGGTGCTTGACGTCCGAGGCGATCACTATATTCGGGAACGCGCCCAGGAGCGAGACCCATAAATTCCATAGTCCCGACGGCCTGGCAAGCACCGGCGGACGTGATAGCCTCAGCGTCGGCGTGCGCCAGGCTCGCCGGAGGGATCGCAGGCGATGAGTCTCGTAGGAAAGAAAGCACCAGAGTTCACTGAGAACGCCGTGACCGGCGATGGCAAGTTCGTCAAGATTTCGCTGTCGGAGTACCGCGGGCAGTGGATCGTGCTGTTCTTCTACCCCGCCGACTTCACCGCCATCTGCCCCACCGAGATCAGCGAGTTCTCGCGCCGGGACAAGGAATTCAAGGAGCTGGGCGCAGTGGTGCTGGGCTGCTCGACCGACTCGAAGTACTCACACCGGGAATGGATCCATGGCAGCTTGGGCGCTCTCGCTCACCCGCTCATCGCGGACTTCAACAAGAAGATCGCGCGCGACTACCAGTGCCTCGAGGAAAACCTGGGGTTCGCCCTGCGTGCCACGTTCATCATCGATCCTGACGGCGACATCGTGCACGCCGACTGCAACATCACGCGCATCGGCCGCTCGGTGGACGAAGTGCTGCGCCTGCTGCAGGCGGCACAGACCGGTGATCAGACTCCGGTTGGTTGGAAGGTGGGCAGCAAAACCCTGGGCAAGGGATAGCCGCAGCGGTAGGACGGCCAGCAAGGAAGGACGAACTTTCGTGTCGATCACGCCCAAGGCCCGGCCCAACGTCGAAAAGATGTCCGGCTACACTCCCGGCGAGCAGCCGCGGCCGGGCGAGCGCGTGGTCAAGCTCAACACTAACGAGAACCCGTTTCCCCCTAGCCCGCGCGTGGTCGAAGCCATCCGCCACATCGATCCAGAACGACTGCGGCGCTACCCAAGCCCCAGCGCAGAAGATTTCCGCCAAACCGCGGCGCGGGTGCACGGGGTTTCGCCCGACATGATCTTGGCCGGCAACGGCAGCGACGAGATCCTGGCCATGGCCGTGCGCACCTACCTGGGCCCGGGCGACATCTTCGCCTACCCGGATCCTACCTACTCGCTCTATCCCGTGCTGGCCGAAATCGGCGAGGTCAAAGTTGTGACCGTGCCTTGGGCCGCGGACTGGGATCTGCCCATCGACGCGCTGCTGGCCACCGGCGCGCGGGCCATCTTCTTCGCCAACCCCAACGCGCCCACTGGCACGCTGGTGCGCACCAGCAGGGTACGCGAATTGGCGGCGCGCTTTTACGGCCTGCTCCTGGTCGACGAAGCCTACGTGGACTTCGCCGAAGAGAACAGCCTGAGCCTGGTGCGCGAGTTTGCCAACCTGGTGGTCTGCCGCACTTTGAGCAAGGGCTATGGATTGGCCGGGCTGCGCTTCGGCTACGCCATCGCGGCACCCGCGGTAGTGTCGGAGATGAACAAGGTCAAGGACAGCTACAACTGCGACGCGGTAGCCATCAGCGCCGCCGCAGCAGCGCTGGAAGACCAAGATTACGCGCGCCGCACCTGGGAGCACGTGCGCGCCGAGCGCGCCCGTCTGAGCGATGCCCTGGGCCGGCGCGGCTGGCAGGTGATTCCCAGCCAGGCCAACTTCGTGCTCGCCACCTGCCCGGGCGGAGACGGCGCCGCGATCTACCGCGCGCTCAAGGGCAAGGGGATCTTGGTGCGCCACTTCGACAAGCCAGGCCTGCAGGACAAGCTGCGCATTACCATTGGCACGGCCGAGGAGAACGACCAGCTCTTGGCCGCGCTCTCGGCCCCATGACCACGTCTTCTTCCAGCGACGACCACGACGACGCCACCCCAGGCGAGACGGGTGCCGATGAGGTCAGCACTGAGGCTCCGCTTGAGCCCGACCTGGTGGAGGGCGCCGCACCGGAAAAGATCCCGCCCGCGCTGGAAAGACACCTGGCGCCCGCGCGCGATCCGGTCCAGCGCTTCATCAATGAGGCGCGCCGCTACGCCCGCCTGGACGAAAAGCAAGAGCGCGAACTTATTCAGTCCGCGCGCGAAGCTGGCGACCTCAACGCCGCTCGCACCTTGGTCCTGCACAACCTGCGTCTGGTGGTGTCCATTGCCTACCAGTACCGGCGGGCCTGGCTCAACCTGCTCGACCTCTTCCAGGAAGGCGCCGTCGGTCTGATGGAGGCCGTGCGGCGCTGGGACCCGGACATGGGCACGCGTTTCGGTTCCTACGCCGCCTACTGGATTCGCGCCTGCATCCTGCGTTTTCTCCTGACCAACTCGCGCCTGATCCACGTGGGTAATACCCGCGCAGGACGCAAACTGTTTTTCCGTCTGGAGAAGGAGCGCCAGAAGCTCCTGGCCGAGGGCATCGATCCCACGCCCAAGTTGCTGGCCGCCCGGCTGGAGGTAGACGAGGCTGATCTCTCCGAGGTGTCCGCGCACCTGGCTTCGCACGAAGTCTCGCTGGAACCCCGGCCTGACGAAGACGGAGTGCCCTTGGCCGAAAAGATCTCGACCCATCAAGCTTCGCCGGAGCAGCAAGCTGCGCGAGACGAGCTGGCGCAAGCTGTGCGCAAGCTCATGGATGACTTCGAGAGCAAGCTGCGAGATGATCGCGAGCGGGCTGTGTGGCGCGAACACCTGGCCACCACCGGCGAAGCGGTTGCGCTTTCAGCCCTGGGCGCCCGCTACGGCGTTTCCAAGCAGCGCATGGGCCAGATCGCGGAGAAACTGAAAACCCAATTCCGCGAGCGGGTCATTGCAGAGCTCGGCCACGACATCCAGATGTCGTGGCAGCACGACGACTGATTCTCCCAGCAGCGAGGGCGGGCTTTGCCCACGAGAGCCGGCACCCGGCGGATCTACTGCGCCTGTTGCGCGGCCGCCTCCTGGCGCTTGACATTCATGGCTTGCAGCCCCTTGGGCCCTTTGGTGATGTCAAACTCCACTGTTTGGCCCTGGGCCAACGAACGATACCCCTCTGCCGTGATTGCCGTGTAGTGGACGAAAACGTCCTCCTCCCCATCCCGCGCGATGAAACCGTACCCCTTGGAATCGCTGAACCATTTCACCTTCCCGGTTGCCATTGCCATTCACTGCCTCCTCAAACTGTACTGATTGCTACGCCTCAACGGAATTGTCTGGGGCGCACCAGCAGAAGCGTACGTTTCTGCGTGGTCCTGTCAAGATCCTACATTGCTGTTCGAAGCCGTTCGAAAACGCACAGAGAGCAGCCGTTTCAAGGCACTCCGCGCGCCGTCGACGGCCACTGCAGAACGAATCACGGCAATTATGTAAGCACCCATACGAACACAGCTCGCGACGTTTCTATTGTCGATTCCACCGAGCGCAATGACCGGGATTGAGCAGGAACACGCTTGCGCCAATGCCCGCGGTCCAAGAACGCGCTTTGCGCGGGTATCGAACGGACGACCGAAAACCACGAGGTCCGCGCCAGCCGGCTCGGCCGATTCAACCTCGGAGCGATCATGGGTCAAGAAGCCCTGCGCGGCTTTCCGTTCTCTGTGATTCGTACTTCGCTCGTGGGGTGCTAGACAATACCTGGACCACTGACCATGCGCTGCCCTTTCTGCTCCGCCACGGAAGACAAGGTTGTGGACACCCGTCCCAGCGAGGATGAGCAGATTGTCCGGCGCCGCCGCGAATGCGCGGGGTGCGGCAAGCGTTTCACCACCTATGAGCGCGTCGAGGAGCTGCTGCCCTCAGTGGTCAAGAAGGACGCGCGGCGCGAGCCTTTTGACCGGGCCAAGCTGCTGGCGGGTGTGACCAAGGCATGCGAAAAGCGGCCGGTTCCCATGGCCGCGCTAGAGGAGCTGGCCGATTCCATCGAACGATCGCTGCGCGAAACCGGCGAAAAGGAAATCGCCTCGTCAAAGATCGGCGACGCCGTGCTGAGCCGCCTGCGCGAGATTGACGACGTGGCCTACCTGCGCTTCGCCACCGTGTACATGCATTTCAAGGACGCGACCGAGCTGCTGAGTGAAGTGCAGCGGCTTCTGCGCTGGAAAGGCCAGGACCCATGAGCAAGGTTTTTTCGGAAGCTGATCGACGCTTCATGCGCGAAGCGCTCGCCCTGGCTGAACTCGGCCGCGGCCAGACCCGCCCCAATCCGGTGGTGGGCGCCCTGCTGGTGCGCGGCGGCCGCGTGCTGGCCCGGGGCTATCACCGCCGCGCCGGTCTGCCCCACGCTGAAATCGAGGCGCTCTCGCGCAAGCGCGTCCGCGCCCAGGGCGCGACCCTGTACGTTACGCTGGAACCATGCTGCCACCAGGGTCGCACCGGCCCCTGCACCGACGCCATCCTGGCTGCCGGCGTCCGCCGCGTGGTGGTCGGGTGCTGCGACGAGAATCCCCTGATCAGCGGTCGCGGCGTCATGCAACTGCGCCGGGCGGGCATTCGCGTCGACGTGGGCTGTCTCGACCACGAATGCCGAAGACAAAACCGCGCCTTCTTTCGCTGGGTCCGGGCTCATCGGCCTTGGGTCACACTCAAAGTCGCGAGCACGCTCGACGGCTTCATCGGAAGCGGCCATTTGTCGCGTGGGGAGCCGGCCGGCTCTGCCGGCCGCGCACCATCGCGGGAGGGTTTGGGAACCCTCCCAGGGTTCCCATGTCAATCGAAGCGCGACCCCAGCGCGCGCTTTGTTTCCGGCAAGGCGGCGCGCGCGCACGCCCATCTGCTGCGTTCCCAGCACGACGCGGTTCTGGTCGGGGTGGGCACCGTGCTGGCAGACAACCCCCGTCTCACCGTACGCTTGCCCGGGTCCGCCGGGCTCAGCCCCTTGCGTGTGATCCTCGACGGGCACTTGCGTACGCCGCCCTCAGCCAGGCTCATTCGGCAACTCGGCACGCCCCCGCTGCTCATCATTGCTGCGCAGCCGCGCGAAGGCGCAAGCGACGCGGCCGCGCTCCTAGGCCGCGCGCGAGCCCTGCGCCGGGCCGGGGCCGAGGTCCTGCTCCTGCCGGCCGACCGCGCTGGCCGCATCCCCATCCGATCCGTTCTGCGTGCCCTCGCCGACTCTGGGGTGCAGTCGCTTCTCGTCGAGGGCGGTAGCCGAGTCCATGGGGCCTTCATCTCGGCTGCTCTGGTGGACTCGGTTGCCTTCTTTGTCGCACCCAGCTTGGTGGGCGCTGGCCGCCCCATCGCAGAAGGCCCGGGGCTTGACTGGCGCACTCCCCTGAAGCTCGGACCGTTTGAGGTGTGCACCGTCGGCGAGGATGTCCTTCTGCAAGCCGATGTGCTGGGTTCAAAATTACGTCGGCGACCCCAAGGCAAGACTCGCGAGTAGAAATTGTTCACTGGCATCATCGAAGCTATCGGCAAGGTGGAGTCCGTGCGCGCCGGATCGGGCGGCACGCGCCGTCTGGCGATCGCCACGGATCTGGATGTGGCTTCGCTTCCGCTCGGCGCCAGCATGGCGGTCAACGGCGCCTGTCTGACCATCGTGGCCCGGCGTGCGCGGCGCTTCGAGGCTGACCTTGGGCCCGAGACCCTGGCCTGCACGACCCTGGGATCGCTCAAGGCCAGCGACCGCGTGCACCTGGAGCGGCCCCTGCGCCTGGGCGACATGCTGGGCGGCCACCTTGTCACCGGACATGTCGACGGGGTGGGCAAGGTGGAATCGACGCGCAAGCAGGGCGACACCCTCGCCCTGCGCCTGGGCACGCCCGAGTCGGTCGCGCCCTTCTTGGTGAAGAAGGGATCCATCGCCGTCGACGGGGTAAGCCTCACCATCAACCAGGTGGACGGCCACAGCGTTGAGGTGTGGCTGATTCCACACACCCTGTCCGTCACTCTGCTGGGCGGGCTTCGCACCGGGGATCGTGTCAACATGGAAGCAGATATGATTGCCAAGCAAGTCGCCCGCTTCGTGGAGAGTGCCCGTGTCCCCTGATCCCCACATCAACCTCGAGAAGGCCCTGGCGGACATCCGCGCCGGCCGGCAGGTGATCGTGGTCGACGATGAACACCGCGAAAACGAAGGCGACTTGACCATGGCCGCCGACCTGGTCACGCCCGAGGCCATCAACTTCATGGCCGGTCACGGTCGCGGCCTCATCTGTCTGGCGCTTTCCGAGGAGAAGGTGGCCAGCCTGCACCTGCCCATGATGACCCAGGACAACCGTTCGCCGCACAACACGGCCTTCACGGTCAGTGTCGACGCGCGCCACGGCATCAGCACCGGCATTTCAGCGCGCGAGCGTGCCCACACCATTTCCACCGCGGTTGCACCAGACGCCACGCCCGACGATTTGGTAACTCCGGGGCATGTGTTCCCGTTGCGGGCCAAGCGCGGTGGCGTGCTGGTCCGCACGGGCCACACCGAGGCTTCCGTCGACCTGGCGCGCATGGCTGGCCGCACTCCAGCGGGCGTGATCTGCGAGATCATGCGCCCCGACGGAGAAATGGCGCGTATGCCGGATCTCGAGGCATTCGCCACCGAGCACGGGCTGGGCATCGTACATATCTCCGATCTCGTCCAGTATCGGCTGGCGCGCGAGCTGCTCGTCCATCTGGTAACGGAGACCAACTTGCGCCCCACCGGAGCCGGGCTGCGCGCGACCTACCGCGCCTGCCTGTACGAGGCCGACGTGGCCGACGCCGAGTACCTGGCGCTGGTGCTGGGTGACGTGGCCTCGGGCGAGCCTGTCCTGGTGCGGGTACAGACCGCCAGTCTGCTGCGCGACGTGTTCACCGTGACCCAGCCGGGCGAGATAATTCAACCCACAGAATGGCTGCGGGTCATCGAGCGGCAGGGACGAGGCGTTCTGCTCTACATTCTGCCGCTTGGCTCCCGACACATCGCAACCGCGCTGAACGGCCTGAGCGCGAGCGCCGCCCAGGAAGAGCGCGCGATCTCCCGCGGAGGCCGCGACCCCGAGGCTTCCCACACGCCCTTGCGGGACATCGGCCTTGGTTCGCAAGTGCTGCGCCAACTGGGGGTGCGCGCCATCCGCCTGCTCACCAACAATCCACGCCGCCTCGCTGCCCTGGAAGGATACGGTATACAAGTCGTGGACTGTGTTTCCAGCAGTCCCCTGGCCGAGGTGGTTCCGTTCAATGAAAGAGAGGCCAAGTAATGCCGCAAATCCATCAAGGTAACTGGACAGCCCAGGGCAAGCGTTTTGCCGTCATCGTCTCGCGCTGGAATGAATTCGTGGCCGACAAGCTGCTCGAGGGCGCCGTGGGTGCCCTAGGCAAGACGGGTGCACGCGACGAGGACATCGAAATCTATCGTTGTCCGGGCGCCTTTGAGCTGCCTGGGCTGGCCCGGCGCGTGGCCGACTCGGGAAGATTCGACGCCATCGTGTGCTTGGGCGTGGTGATCCGCGGCGCGACCCCGCACTTCGATGTGGTGGTCAACCAGACCACGCGCGGCATCGCGCAGATATCCGCTGAGGCCAAGCTCGCGGTGGGCTTCGGCGTACTCACCTGCGACACGATTGAACAGGCGATTGAGCGTGCGGGAAGCAAGGGCGGCAACCGGGGCGCGGATGCAGCCATGGCTGCCATCGAAATGGCCAACCTGTACGACAAGCTGGCCGGCCAGGCCGAGGCGGCTTCGCCCCAGGCCCGCCGTCGCAAATGACTTGGACATTGCCAAGATGAGCCCGCGGCGCCGAGCCCGCGCGGT
>Ga0182019_10002178_pt1 | contig 10031 bp, 7 predicted proteins | sample 812E2MmetaG_FD_120483 | JGI IMG/M metagenome (GOLD analysis project Ga0182019, IMG submission 120483) | Permafrost microbial communities from Stordalen Mire, Sweden - 812E2M metaG | ecosystem: Environmental > Terrestrial > Soil > Wetlands > Permafrost | place: Sweden: Stordalen | collected... | reverse complement strand
TGGGATCAGCAGTGGTCGCTGCGCATCCAGCAGATCCTCGCCTTTGAGACCGACATCCTCGAGTACCCCGACATCTTCGAGGGCTCGAAGGTGATGGAAGGACTTGTCGATGAGCTGCTCGAGGGCGCGCGCGCGGAGATGTCGGTCGTCGCCGAGCACGGGGGCGCCGTCGAAGCGGTCCCCTACATGAAGGCGGCGCTCGTCGACTCGCACCGCGAGCGCATCGGACGAATCGAGCGCGGCGAGCAGATCGTGGTCGGCCAGAACCGCTACACCGAGTCCGAGGTCTCACCGCTGACCGCCGACGCCGAGGGCGGAATCCTGGTCGTGGATCCGGCGCTCGAAGCCGAGCAGGTCGAGGCTGTGCGCCAGTGGCGCTCAGAGCGCGACCAGGCGGCTGTCGATGCGGCCCTCGCGCGCCTGGCCGAGGCCGCCCGTGACGAGACGCACGCCGAGAACCTGATGAGCGCCACGATCGAGGCCGCCCGTGCCGGGGCCACGACGGGCGAGTGGTCACGCACATTGCGCGAGGTCTTCGGCAGCTACCGCGCCCCGACCGGCGTCGGTGAGGCCGCCGCCGCAGCAGGTGGCGAGGAGCTCGAGGAGCTGCGCAGCGAGGTCGCGCGCCTGCAGGAGACGCTCGGGCGCCGGCCGAAGATCCTCGTCGGCAAGCCGGGGCTTGACGGGCACTCAAACGGCGCCGAGCAGATCGCTGTGCGCGCGCGTGACGCGGGTATGGACGTGGTCTATGAAGGCATCCGCCTGACCCCCGCGCAGATCGCCGCCTCGGCGCTACAGGAGGGCGTGCACGTGATCGGCCTCTCGATCCTCTCCGGTTCGCACCTCGAGCTGATCCCGGCCGTGCTCGAGGCACTTCGCGATGCCGGCGTACAGGCCCCCGTCGTGGTTGGCGGGATCATTCCCGAGCAGGATCTCGCCGCGTTGCGCGAGGCCGGCGTGGCCGCCGTCTACACCCCCAAGGACTTCGACATCAACCGCATCATGCGCGACATCGTGGAGCTCGTAGGCGCCGGCGCCGAGGAATCGCTGCTCGCCGCAGGCGGTGCCTCCGCCAACGGCTCCGCGTGAGCGCCGAGGGGGCCGCAATCGGCGCACGGCTGCGCGCCCGCGACCTGACAGCGGCGCCAGCCGCGCTGAACCTGCTGGAGAGCACCACCTCCAGCGACCGCGAGCAGGCAGCCGCGCTGCTGCACGAGGTCTCGCCGGCCGCGCTGGGCGGTGAGGCTCCAGCCCACGTGATCGGCGTCACCGGCCCGCCGGGAGCCGGCAAGTCGACGCTGCTCTCCGCGCTGCTTCGCAGCTGGCGAGAGGAGGGACGCACGGTCGCGATGCTCGCGGTCGACCCGAGCTCACGGCGCTCAGGTGGCTCGCTGCTGGGCGACCGCGCACGCATCGATTTCGAGGCGAGCGATCGCGGCGTGCTGATCCGCTCGACCGCCGCCGGCGATCGCCTCGGTGGCCTCGCCTGGGCGACGCGCTCTGCTGCGCACGCGCTGGCCGCGGCGTTCGACATCGTCGTGATCGAGACAGTCGGCGTCGGACAGGCAGAGACCGAGATCGCCGATGTCGCGGACACGGTCGTCGTGGTCGTCCAACCGGGCGGCGGCGACGTGCTGCAGTTCCTGAAGTCCGGGATCATGGAGATTCCCGACGTGCTCGTCGTCACCAAGGGCGACCTCGGGCAGATCGCCATGAGCACGAGGCGCGACCTGAGCGCCGCGCTGCGCTCGCTCGGCTCGCGCGAGACCCCCGTCCTAGCCACCTCCTCGCTTCCCCCCGCACACGGCATCGAGGAGCTCGTGCAGGCCCTCGACGATCATCGCGCCAAGATCGATATCGCCGCGCAACGCCTGCAGGCCCGCCGCGCCGGCGCGCTGCTGGAGTTTGCCCACGAGCACGGCGAGCGCGGGCTGCGCAAGCTCGGGGGCCGCGGCGCCGCGGAAGCGCTTCTGCAGAGCCTCCCCGCGGGTCTTGAGGTGCCGGCACTTATAGATGCGCTGGAGCAGGGACAATCGTGAGGGTGACTCGCGATCTGCTGATCGTCTTCGGCGCCTTCGCGCTCGTGAGCGCGCTCGCCGGCCTGCTCGGCGCGGCGAACCTCGGCACCGCTCTTTCCTTCGGCCAGATCGCCTTCGCCGCGAGCGCCGTCTACGTGCTGCTCAAGCGCTGAGGGTAGGCTCTGGAAATGGCGCTCGGCTGCTTCATATCCACCGGCCGCTCGCTGGATCAGGCGATCGAGCGGGTCAAGCTCGCGGAGTCACTCGGCTACGAGGCGGTCTACACGACCCACATCGCCGGGCGCGAATCGCTGACAGTGCTGACGGCCTACGCGCTGGCGAGCTCGCGCATCCGGGTTGGGACTGGAGTGGTGCCGATCTACTCGCGCACCCCCGCCACGATGGCGCAGACCGCGGCGACGATCGACGAGCTCTCCGGCGGGCGCTTCACGCTCGGGCTCGGTGTCTCACACCGCCCCGTGGTCGAGGCCTGGCACGGCCAGAGCATCGATCACCCCGCTGCCGAGATGCGCGAGTACACAGCGATCGTCAGGGCGATCCTGCGCGGCGAGGACCCCCCGCCCGGTGAGAAGTGGCAGACGAGCTTCCATCTGGCCGGCCTGGACCCACGACCGTCACTGCCCATCTATATCGCCGCGCTCTCCCCCACGATGTTGCGCCTGGCGGGCGAGATCGCCGATGGCGTTGTGCTGTGGCTCTGCAACCCGAGCTACATCCGCGATGTCGTCATCCCCGAGGTGCAGCGCGGTCGCGAACGTGCCGGGCTGACACTCGATGGCTTTGACATCGTCGCGGCCGTTCCCGCGGCTTGCACCGACGATCGCGAGGCTGCCTACTCGGCGATGCGCCGTGACCTCCTGACCTACTTCGGGCTGCCCTTCTATCGGGCGATGATCGAGCGCAGCGGCTTCGGCGCCGACATCGCCGCCTACGACGGAGCCGGCGGCGACCTGGAGGCGATGCAGACGGCGATCTCTGACGCCTTCCTCGAAGAGCTCACAGCCGTCGGCGATGCCTCCAGCGTCGTGGCGGGTATCGAGCGCTACCGCAGCGCCGGGGCAGGCTCGCCCTGCATCGGCCCGATCACCAAGACGGACTTTGAGGCGACGCTGCAGGCCGGCGGCGGCGCCACCGGCGTGTAACGCGCACGCCGCCCGCCAGACTCAAGGACAAGAGCGATGATCGTCCTGCTTGCCTTCGCCCTGCTCGCCGGTGCCGGCACGGCCCTGTCGCCGTGTGTACTGCCCGTGCTCCCAGCGCTGCTCTCGGCTGGCAGCGTCGGCGGGAGACGGCGTCCACTGGGCATCGTGCTCGGGCTCTCGATCACCTTCACGGTCACAATCGTCGGCGTCGCGAACGTCGTCGACGGCGTCGGGTTGGGCAGCGATCCACTGCGCGACGTGGCGATCGCGGTCCTGCTCGCCTTCGGGCTGACGCTGCTGATGCCGAGCCTCGCCGCGCGCCTGGAGGCACCGCTCTCGCGTCTCGCGCGCTTTGGTCCAAAGACAAGCGGCGATGGCTTCGCCTCGGGGCTTGTGGTCGGAGGCGCGCTCGGCTTCGTCTACACGCCCTGCGCGAGCCCGATTCTTGCTGCAGTGATCTCCGTCAGCGCCGCATCTGGAAAGACCGTGACGATCGCCCTCGCCTACGCCGCGGGCTCCGCGATCGTGCTGCTCGCGCTCTCGCTCGGCGGCCGACGCATCTTCGAGCGCATCCGCAAAGCCGGTCGCGGCCCCGCCCTACAGCGTGCGCTGGGCACGATCATGATCCTCACGGCGGTCGCGATCCTCACGAACCTCGACGTCAACTTCGACCAGTTCGTCGCCCGCAACATCCCCGACGTCAACCTCACAGCTGCCCTGGAGTGTTCCTCGGCGATCACCGGACGCCTACATGAGATCACCGGGCATCACGCCAAGTTCGCCCCTGCCAACGGCTCCTCCTCGTGTCGTGGATCGGCCACGGCGGTGCACACCGCGGCCGCCGGTGCGAGCCAGTCAACGCTCTTGGCCACCGCGCACGCACTGCGAGAACTAGGCCCGGCTCCCGCCTTCACCGACACGCAGAAGTGGTTCAACACGCCAGGAGACCGTCTGCTCTCGCTGCGCGCGCTGCGGGGGCGCGTGGTCCTCGTCGACTTCTGGACCTACACCTGCATCAACTGCATCCGTACGCTGCCCTACCTGAAGGCGTGGGATGCGGCCTACCGCCACGACGGGCTGACGATCGTGGGCGTCGAGACACCTGAGTTCGCCTTCGAGCACGACGCCGGCAACGTCGCCAACGCGATCAGCCAGTTCGGCCTGCGCTACCCGGTCGTACAGGACAACAACATGGGCACCTGGAACGCCTACGGCAACGAGTACTGGCCGGCCGACTACCTGATCGACGCGCACGGCCAGGTCCGCTACGCGGCCTTCGGTGAGGGCGACTACGACAAGACCGAAACAGCGATTCGCGCCCTGCTGGCCGAAGCGGGCGCGCCCGTCGGCGGGCGCGGACACCCGCAGGGCGTGATCGTGCCCTCCCACGAAGCGACACCCGAGACCTATCTGGGGACCGAGCGGGCCCAGGGCTGGATCAGCGCTCCGAAGCCTGGGTTGCATGACTATGGCCCCGCACCCGGCGCTTCGCTCGCCACGAACGACTTCGCCTACTCGGGGACTTGGAACGTCTCGGGCCAGCCGGCGAGCGCGGTCAGCGCTGCGGGGGTCGACGTTGAGTTCCAGGCCAAGAACGTCTATCTGGTGCTGAGCTCTCCCGGCGAACGCGCGCTGCCGGTCCAGGTGCTGCTCGACGGCAAACCGATCAGCGCTGAGGACGCCGGCGCCGATGTGCACGGAGGTGTCGTCAGGGTCACGCGTCAGCGCCTATACACACTCGTGTCTCTGCGACGCAACGAGCAGCATCGACTGTCGCTGCGCTTCGCCTCGGGGGTCAGCGCCTACGCCTTCACCTTTGGCTAGACGCGCTCCGCCCGCAACACCCCGAGCGGCGCCGACCCCAGGTGGGGGTCGGCGCCTCGGGCACTAGTAATGAGCTACCAGTAGTGACCTATTTTTTCTTGTGTTTTTTCGGCACGCACGTGTGGAACGTGCGGGTGTCCTCGTAGGTCTTGCCGCTCGCGGTCGAAGCCACGAACGCGACCTTGAAGGTGCCCTTCGGCAACCCGCGGAGGCTGAGGGTCGTGCCGCCGTTGTGCAGGGTTCCTTCCTTGCTGAACTTGCCGTTGATGAACACGCGGACCTTGACCAGCTTCAAGCTTCTCGGTCCGCGCGGATGCACGACAAAGCTGCGTTTGCTGGCACAGCCCTTGTTCGACGGCAGGTTGAGGCTCTTCTTGACCGAGACGATCAGCACCTCGCTACCGCAGGCGCTCGACGAGGGTGCGTTGACCGTATCCCCGCTGTATGAGGCCACCCAGTAGTAGGTGCCCGCCTTCGGCTTGACCGCCGCCGAGGGCGCTGCATTGCCGGCTGTCACGACGCCCACGCTGCCCGGCGCTGCGATCTGCGTGCACTTCTTGTCCTTGTAGAGCGTGTAGTTCACCGTGCCGGTCGCGGTCGCGGCGAGACTACCCGCGATGTGCGCCTGGTCCTTGACCGTCGAGCCCACGAGCACCGGAATCGAGGCACCGGTCACACCGCCGCCGGTCTGCAGCGTCGAGGTGCTCGTCGGCGCGAGCACCGTGAGGATCTCACCGCCACAGGTGCTGGTCGCAGCCTGTGCTGCGAGGCTCCCGGAGTAGTGAGCCTGCCAATAGTATTTTCCGGGCGCCAGCGTCGATACGGCGCTTGACGGGCCAGCCGTTCCGCCGGACAGTTTCGCCGTCCCGGCCGCTGTTACGAGCGTTTTGCATTCTGCATCGCTGTAGACGTTGAAAGACACCGGACCTGTCGCGCTGGCAGCACCAGCTCCACCCAGCGTCGCCGTGTCGGTCACTGGGGTTCCTTGCACGACGTTGATCGAGGTGCCGCCCTGGCCGCCTCCAGACAGCGTCGTTGTCAGCGCGGAGGCGCTGCCAAAGCCGCCCACCGGAGGTGACTCCAGAGTGACATAGGTCGATCCGCCCGGCGCGATCGCAGGCGAGAAGTTGATCACGCCAGAGCCCGTCGAGTAGGCGCCAAAGGGGGCAATGTTCGTGAACCACGACGTCGGCCCCTCATAGCCTGTGATCGGGTTTTCCTGCGCCCCGTAGCCGCTGAAGAGAATGCCTTCCGGGAAGGTGATGCCTTTCGGCTCGCCGGCTGGTTCCGGGAAGCCACATTCGTTGAACGTCAAAGCTGTCGGACAGGCTTCGCCCGCTTTCGCGTTGGCTTCTTTGGCGGAGTTGAAGCTGAGGATCTTGCAGCCGGGCGGCAGCGGTTCGCCACCGGGGCTGCAGATCCCGTCGCTCTCGAAGCCGAACAGGGGTTCTTCAGCCGAGACAGGCAGTGAGGAGATCGGTTTGGAGGAGTTGTTCTGAATGCCGATCAGGGCGTCCTCGAGCCCCTCGTAGGGCCCCTGCGTCGGATCGGATTCGACGCTTGTTTCGGTGTCGGTGATCGTGAACAGGAACTGGCAGCTTGTGTCTTTGTAGACCGGAGGACACTGCGTGAAAGCAGCGCTCGCGGCGGACGGGGCCAGGTACATGATGAGAAGCGCGAAGGAGCTAACTCCCAGGAGCGCGATACGCCGCATTGATTCTCCTTGTGCGTCGACGGTCGGCCTCGCGGATCCTCGACCCCCGCGGCCCCAGTGCACCGCAAAACCTACACCCCACGAGGGCCACCCGTGGAGCAGCGTCGCCGGTGCCTACAATGCGCTGCATGGAGGGCTCAATGGCCGAGACGAGCGCGCGCAGCTGGCTGCGTTGTTACCGCTGCTGGTCCCAGGATCTGGAGGTCCAGGTCCACTACGAGGGGATCCACAAGATCGACCCCGACAGCGGTGAGCGCGCCGAAGTCGTCGATGAGCTCCAGGAGGCGGTCGTGCAGTGTCTCGACTGCATGCACGACCAGCCCCACCTCGGCTTCAACAACGGGCGCGTCGAGCCGATCGAAGACCGCTGGGAACGCATGATCGCCGGCACCCCCTGGGTCGCCTCCTGCACCGTGGCAGTCGACTCCGAAGACGTCGAGAGCTGCTCAGGCCCCGAGGCCGGCGACGCTCTCTCCTATGCGGCCTTCGGGGACCATGGCGTGCGCGAGTTCTTCACCCATGTGCGCTTCCACAAGCACGAAGACGACGCCCGCATCATCGTGCACCTGCTCGTCGAGCTCTACGCGCGCTCGCTCGAGGAGGCGACCGAGGTGCTCGAGACCTCCGCGCGCGGATCCTTGACGATCACCTCGCTCGCCGAGGAGTCACGCCCGCCGGCTGCCGCCGGCGAGACCCACGGCCACGACTAGAGGATCGCCGGCGCGGCGCGAGGCGGCGTCCTCGGTCGCTCGCGTACCGAAACCGGGTGACACTCGCTACGCTCGCATCCCCGTTTCGGCCGGCACGCCACGCTCCCTGCGTCCTTGCCTCGCTTGACCATCGACCCTCTAGGGGCGAAGTGCTCTACCCGAGCGCGAGCGCGTCTAGCCCAGACGCGCTTCGAGCGCGTCCAGCTGGGCATTGAGCTCAGCCGGCAGGCGGTCGAAGCCCGCGAGGTACTCCCGGAACTGGGGCAGCTGGGCTTTCCACTCCTCGGCGTCGACCCGCAGCAGCTGGGACATCGCCTCTTCGGTGACGTCCACCCCTCGCGTGTCGATCCCATCCGGGCCGACCGGCGGCATGAAGCCGATCGGCGTCTCCGTCGCGGCGCCATGTCCGGCGCAGCGGGCGAACACCCAGGAGAGCACACGCGAGTTCTCGCCATAGCCGGGCCACAAGAAGCGCCCGTCCTCGTCCTTACGGAACCAGTTGACGTAGAAGATCTTCGGCAGCTTCGCGCCCTCACGGCGACCCATCTCCAGCCAGTGAGCGAAGTAGTCGGCCATGTTGTAGCCACAGAAAGGCAGCATCGCGAAGGGGTCAAATCGCAGCTCGCCGACCGTGCCTGCCGCAGCGGCGGTCTTCTCCGAGCTCATCACCGCGCCCAGGAACACGCCGTGCTCCCAGTCCAGCGCCTCGGTCACTAGCGGCACGACCGTCGAGCGACGCCCACCGAAGAGCATCGCGTCGATCGGCACGCCGGCGGGGTCCTCCCACTCGGGCGCAATCGCCGGATCCTGAGCGGCCGGCGTCGTGAAGCGAGCGTTGGGATGTGCCGAGGGCGTCCCTGACTCGGGGGTCCAGTCGTTGCCGTGCCAGTCGATCAGATGGGCCGGCGCCTCCCTGGTCAAGCCCTCCCACCAGACGTCACCGTCGTCGGTCTTGGCGCAGTTGGTGAAGATCGAGTTGCTCTCGATCGTGCGGATCGCGTTCGGGTTGGTCTCCTCGCCGGTGCCCGGCGCGACGCCGAAGAACCCCGCCTCGGGGTTGATCGCGTAGAGGCGCCCATCGTCGCCGAACTTCATCCAGGCGATGTCATCGCCGATCGTCTCGACCGCCCAGCCCTCGAGCGTCGGGATCAGCATCGCCAGGTTGGTCTTGCCGCAGGCGCTTGGGAAGGCGCCGGTGATGTACTTCACATCCCCCTCCGGCGAGGTCAGCTTGAGAATCAGCATGTGCTCGGCCATCCAGCCCTCGTCGCGTGCCATCACCGAGGCGATCCGCAGCGCGAAGCACTTCTTGCCGAGTAGCGCGTTGCCGCCGTACCCGGAGCCGTAGGACCAGATTTCGCGGCTCTCGGGGAAGTGCACGATGTACTTGTTATCCGCGTTGCACGGCCACGGCACGTCTTCAACGCCATCGGCCAGCGGCATGCCGACCGAGTGCAGGCAGGGCACGAAGTCGCCGTCGCCAAGGGCGTCCAAGGCGCGCTGGCCCATGCGGGTCATGATCCGCATGTTCACGACCACGTAGGGCGAGTCGGTCAGCTGCACGCCGACGTAGCTCTTATCCGATCCCAATGGGCCCATCGAGAACGGCACCACATACATCGTGCGGCCACGCATCGAGCCCGTGAACAGCTCGCTCAGCGTCTGGCGCATCTCCTCGGGGTCGCGCCAGTTGTTGGTCGGACCGGCTTCGACCTCGCTCGCCGAGCAGATGTAGGTGCGATCCTCTACGCGCGCCACGTCGCCCGGGTCAGAAAGGGCGAGGTAGGAGTTCGGCCGCTTGGCGTCTGAGAGGCGCTCGAAGGTCCCCGCGTCGACCATCTCCTGGCAGAGACGGTCGTACTCCTCAGCCGAGCCGTCGCACCAGTAGATCGACTCCGGTTCGGTCATGGTCGCTGCCTCCTGGACCCAGCTCAGCAGACGCTCGTTCTTGGTTGGGGCGGGAACGGTGGTGTTCATCTGCTGGCGGCTCCTTCGTTGGCGACTGGATCAGCGCGCGGGGCGATCTTGATCGGCGGGACTGCCTCCCAGGCATCGTTTCGGCTCTGGGAAACAGAAAACGCCCATCCGTGGGCGAGACCGAAAGCGTATCGCACGCCTCCAAATCTCGCCAATAGGCCTCCTACTCGACGCTGCCCTCGGCCGCGACCGCGCCGGGGTCTTTGCGGGGCACGAGCACAAGGCGCTTGAACTCGGCGACGAGCACGCCGTCCTGGTTGAGCACGCGCGTGTGCACCTTCACGGTGCCGCGGTCGAGCTTGGAGCGCGACTTCTTCTTCTCGAGCACCTCCGACTCGCAGAACAGCGTGTCGCCGTGAAAGACGGGCGCCGGGTGCTTGAGCTCTTCAGTGGCGAGGTTCGCGATCGCCTTGCCGCTGACGTCTGAGACCGACATGCCGAGCGCCAGCGAGTACACCAGCGGGCCGACCACGACGTTGCGCCCCTGCTGGGATTTGGCCGCGTAGACGTCGTTGAGGTGCAGCGGGTGGTGGTTCATCGTGATCAGGCAGAAGAGATGGTCGTCGGACTCCGTGACGGTCTTCGCCGGCCAGTGCTTGTAGACGGCGCCGACCTCGAACTCCTC
>Ga0182019_10002177_pt1 | contig 10034 bp, 4 predicted proteins | sample 812E2MmetaG_FD_120483 | JGI IMG/M metagenome (GOLD analysis project Ga0182019, IMG submission 120483) | Permafrost microbial communities from Stordalen Mire, Sweden - 812E2M metaG | ecosystem: Environmental > Terrestrial > Soil > Wetlands > Permafrost | place: Sweden: Stordalen | collected... | reverse complement strand
TGCGACTTTATATCGCGCAATCGGCACATTCGTGCCACCCTCTGACAGCGACTAAGCACAGCTCCAACTCACTGCTGACATCGACTTTGACAATCTGCTGACACTGACTTAGAAAAGTCACATAAGACAAATAAAGTGTCTCAATAAAATGATTCATTGGGGTATACCAAAATGGTACATTAGCGGCACCTTCCAGACAGGCCTTCAGTAAATTTTTGCTTTCAATCTAGCATTCCGTAGTTTCTGCTCAAGAGTTCTAAGCTTTTTTTCGTCATCAGGATGACAATAAAAATCACGGCGTTTAAATAAGCCGTCATGCGATAGTCGTAAGCGGCGATCAGCCTGTTTTTCAGAGCTTGTTTTAGGCATGATTAATAACCTATTTCGCGTACTGTTTGGGCCCCTGTAGCACGATCCACTATATATGCAGTTATGTCATCCAATGCGCCCGCCTTTTCACAAATTTCAACAATCCTTTTATGGCTAAGTCTACCTGCAAAGCATTTGCTAAATTGCCCCCCATTATAATCACGAGAAATTATATGAGTGTACCAATCTCTATCCCGTAATTTTCTAGCATTCTGCCCTTGCAAATAATAAAAAAATCTATCGCCATGCAAATGATCAGGAACTCGGCCTTTAGGGGTTTCCCAACCAGATAAGTGATCAGTGGTGATTAAGCCGTGCCAATCTTTTAGGCGACCTAAGTAAACTTTAACTATTTCAATTTCCATAACCTGAGACCATAAAAGAAAAGACATTTTATTGTTTCATGGTTACCGGTAACTTACAAGTTAATTTTGTCGAAAGCAAACCAAAATAAAAAGCCAATCATCCATGCCCTCGCGTCCTCGGCTCCATTGCATTACGCAAACTTCCTAGGAGGGGGGCGTAGGCCTCCTGCCTCATTCTTGGTCTGACTATTTAATTAGGTCTGGAATTTGAATTTCATTTGCAATCAAAGTGAGCCCGCAAAAGTTAAATGCAAGCCGAAGTCTATAAATGCAAGCTCATTTGCAGATAATCTGAGCCGATGCGCCTTTTCATTTGCAATTAATTCGAGCCCAAAACGGCTTTAAATGCAAGCCCGACTATTTTCAAACGCGAGCCGTTACATCTAGGCGGCGTCTTCCCCACGCCCGTGGGGGTGTTTCCAAGCTCTTTCCAGTTGCCAGCGCCCAATGACAGTCTTCCCCACGCCCGTGGGGGTGTTTCTCTGGGTGTAAACGGCTATGTCAATCATTCGGTGTCTTCCCCACGCCCGTGGGGGTGTTTCTAGCGTGCCGTACAGCTCAGATTTTACGCAATGGTCTTCCCCACGCCCGTGGGGGTGTTTCTTAAATTAGTTTGTGATATTAAGGGGGGCTGTGGAAGAGCCCCCAAAAGTGTTCGTTCTGAGCCAAGCCTCTTTCCAGAAGTACCGTTTTGGCAAATTTTGGGTGCTAATTGTTAATTGCCAATTAAACTGAGCCAGAAATGGCCATGTGTTTGGGCCACTTTTTCAGATTTTCTTTTAAACAATAAATCTGACCTCCTTCGACAAGCTAAGGGCGAACGGGATTTTGGAATGATCACCAAGCACCTCAACTGCGGTTTTTAGGTTCATGATAGCATTATCAAAATTGCACTATTTTACCTCTAAGGTCAATAGAGTTTTAATGCGATTGCCCTGTATTGTAAGGGACTTTAACTGGATGTTATAATTATCGGTTTTTTTTGGTTAGCAGGCTGCTTAGAAGCTCTTAAATGAAGTCGATTTCGGTTAAGGGGACCTCTAAAAATTGCTTTTTTCGCAATATTGACGAATATAAGTCATTGAAATTTATGAGTACCAGTTTTTAAAAATTGAATTAATAGAGATCCCCTTAAGTTGTTCATATTGTTAGTGGCTTTAAGCTTATGCCCAAGAGTTCAAATTCTGGGTGCTCTGAAAATCTTAAGGGAATTTGTTTTTCAACAGCCTACTTGGAAATACCTATGCATGATCAAGATATGCAGTTAGACGAAGTGTCCAGCTTCAATACTTTGCTTAAAGATATGGTTAGCGACGACCGGCAAACCGTCGGGCAACTGCCGTTGCTTAGCAAAGCCGAACGGCAAACTGTGCTCTATGACTGGAATGCGACTGCAACGGACTATCCAAAACACCTCTGCGTGCACGAACTGTTCGAAGCTCAGGCGGCGAAAACGCCACATAGCATCGCGGTGGAGCACGGCGAACAGCGACTCAGTTACAGCGATCTGAACGCGCAGGCCAACCGTTTGGCCCATTACCTGCGGCAACTAGGTGTAGCGCCGGATGTACGGGTCGGCATTTGCGTTGAACGCAGCCTGAATATGCTGATCGGCTTACTGGGCATACTCAAAGCGGGAGGGGCTTATGTGGCGCTCGACCCGAGCTACCCGCGAGAACGGCTAGGATATATGCTGACAGACAGTCAGCCCTTGGTATTGCTGACGGATGCGGAAACGGAAGCCCAGTTGATTGAGCTAGCCGCTGGACTGACTTGTATTAATCTAAGCGCTGAGATTCAGCCGTGGCAAGCGATGTCCTGCGCCAACCTGGATCCACATCAAACCAGCCAAAGCGCAAAACAGCTGGCTTATGTCATTTATACCTCCGGTTCCACGGGGAAACCCAAAGGCGTGGAAATGCCGCACTCGGCACTGATTAACCTGGTCGTCTGGCAAGTGAGCGCTGGGCAAAACCAGGCCCCGTTGCGAACGCTGCAATATAGCCCCATCAATTTCGACGTATCGTTTCAGGAGATGTTTGCTACTTGGTTTAGCGGCGGCGTCTTGGTGCTGGTCGATAATCTGACCCGCCGCGATCCGTATCTACTGTTACAATTTTTAGACAATCAACGTATTGAACGTTTATTTTTACCTTTTATCGCGCTTGATCAATTGTCCACGGCGGCCACGGAGCGAGGTTTCCCCCCAAAATCCCTTCTAGAACTGATCACCGCAGGCGAACAACTGCGTATCAATGCTACAATCAAAAGCTTTATAGCCGGATTGAACGATTGCCGCCTAGAGAATCAGTATGGTCCGTCCGAAACCCATGTGGTGACAGCGTACCGATTGCCAAGCGACTTGAACGCATGGGGGCAGCTGCCGCCGATAGGCCGCCCCATCGCCAACACCCAAATTTACATTCTAGACTCTCAAGGGCAGCCAGCGCCGATAGGCATCACAGGCGAACTGCACATAGGCGGCGCCGGGGTAGCCCGAGGCTATCTAAACCGGCCCGAACTGACGTCAGAGCGCTTTCTGGACGACCCTTTCAGTCAACAGCCGCATGCCCGGATGTACAAAACAGGCGATATGGGGCGCTGGCTTGCGGATGGCAACATCGAGTTTTTGGGGCGCAACGACCATCAAGTAAAAATTCGCGGCTTTCGCATTGAACTGGGGGAAATCGAAACGACATTATTACAACACCCCGGCGTACGAGAAGCAGTGGTGTTGGCGCGAGAAGAAGGCGGAGACAAGCGCCTGGTTGCTTATTACTGCGGAGAAAAGGAACAGGGGGCGGAGGTTTTACGCGCCCATCTCGGCGCCAGTTTGCCGGACTACATGGTGCCGGCGGCCTATGTCCAACTGGACACGTTACCGTTAACGCCGAACGGCAAGCTGGATCGGAAAGCACTACCGGCGCCAACCGGTGCAGACTATATCGTGCGCGGATACGAAGCGCCCATCGGCCAAATCGAGCGGACAGTGGCGTTGATTTGGGCCGAATTGCTAAAAGTAGAGCGGGTAGGCCGGAACGACAACTTCTTTGATCTGGGCGGGTATTCTTTGCTGGCGGTACAAGCCGTTTCCCGGTTAAGACGGGGGTTAGGCGTCGAAGCGCCCATAGAGCGTGTATTCGCATTGCCGGTACTCGCCGACTTTGCCGGTAGCCTGCAAAGCGCAGTCGCCAGTGAACTGCCGCCGATACAGCCGGTCGTCCGCACGGGGCGTTTAGCCTTGTCTTTCGCCCAGCAGCGTTTGTGGTTCCTGGCGCAGATGAAAGGCGGCAGCCTCGCTTACCACATCCCTATGGCGCTACGGTTGATAGGCCAACTGGATGCGGCGGCGCTACGGCAAGCGCTGGATCGCATCGTCGCCCGGCATGAAGCGCTACGCACCACCTTTGTCCAAGTCGGCGTTGAGCCGCCGGAGCAGCGCCTTAACGCTGTCGACTGCGGTTTTTCACTTATTGAACTGGATCTGCGCGGACAGGCCGATAGTGTAGCCGAACTGACGCAGTGGCTGGAACGCGAAGCACGGGATGAGTTCGATTTCGTACAGGGCCCATTGCTGCGTGGACGGCTGCTGCGACTGGCGGATCATGAATCCGTACTGTTGCTCACCCAGCATCACATCATCTCGGACGGCTGGTCGATAGGGGTGCTGCTCAATGAATTACAGGTTCTGTACACGGCATTCCTGCAGGGCGATGCCGACCCACTGCCGCCGTTGCCGGTGCAATACATCGACTATGCGGCTTGGGAACGCCAGTGGCTGGACGCAAATCGTCTAGCGGAGCAAGCCGCCTACTGGAAGTCCGCGCTGGTCGGCGCGCCGATGCTGCTTGAATTACCGACCGACTACCCACGCCCCGCCCAACAAAATAATCGGGGTTCGCAAATTAGTGTAGTGCTTGATGCCGAATTGACAGCGCAGTTGAAAGCGCTGAGCGTCCGGCATGGCGTCACCTTGTTCGTCACCCTGCTGACCGGCTGGGGGCTGTTGCTGGCGAGGCTATCGGGCCAAGACGAAGTAGTGATCGGCACGCCGACCGCGAATCGCGGATGCGAAGAAATTGAACGGCTAATCGGTTTTTTCGTCAATACCCTCGCGTTACGTATCGATGTGTCGGATGCGCCGAGCGTGGCGGAACTGCTAGACCGAGTAAAAAGCCAAGTGTTGGAGGCGCTCGCCCATCAAGATATGCCTTTCGAGCAGGTGGTCGAGATTATCCAGCCGCCGCGCAGTTTAGCCTATGCCCCGCTATTTCAAGTCATGTTCGCTTGGCAAAATACCCCGCAATGTGAACTGGAACTGCCCGGTTTATGCGTATCTACTGTCGATAGCCTCCATAGGACGGCAAAATTCGACCTGGTATTATCGCTGGAAGACGCAGGCGTGAACATTGTCGGTGGGCTTGAATACGCTAGCGCACTATTCGAACCCGCCACCGTGCAGCGTTATCTAGGTTACTGGATAAGTTTGCTTAAAGCGATGATTAGCGACGACCTGCAAACCGTCGGGCAACTGCCGTTGCTTAGCAAAGCCGAACGGCAAACCGTGCTCTATGACTGGAATGCGACTGCAACGGACTATCCAAAACACCTCTGCGTGCACGAACTGTTCGAAGCTCAGGCGGCGAAAACGCCACATAGCATCGCGGTGGAGCATGGCGAACAACAGCTCAGCTATGGCGAGCTGAACGCGCAGGCCAACCGTTTGGCCCATTACCTGCGGCAACTAGGTGTAGCGCCGGATGTACGGGTCGGCATTTGCGTTGAACGCAGCCTGAATCTGATTATCGGCCTGCTGGCTATACTCAAGGCGGGTGGGGCTTATGTCCCGCTCGATGTCGGCTATCCGGCGGAACGTTTAAAACGTATCTTGGCAAACAGTGCGCCGATTGCGATACTCACCCAGACGAGTACGGCCGAGCGCCTGTCAGCTGTTATCGAACATCTGCCATGTATAAACCTGAGCGCCAATGCAACACTTTGGGCGTCGCAGTCCGGCGTCAACCTGACGCGTGGTGAAACCGGCCAGACTTCAGAACAGTTAGCCTATATTATTTACACCTCCGGTTCTACCGGTATTCCCAAAGGCGTGATGGTACCGCACCGTGCGATAGGGCGTTTGGTATTGAACAACGGCTATCTGCAAATAGAGGTCAATGATAGTGTTGCATTAGCTGCGAATCCGGCCTTTGATGCCTGCACTTTTGAAGTGTGGGCGCCGCTACTCAATGGCGGAAGGATTGTTGTTATCGACGAGTCGGCAGTGCTTGAAGCCGAACGTTTTAACGAGATTTTAAAACGCTATCAGATCAGCATTTTATGGTTGACGGTAGGGCTTTTTAATCAATATGTAGTACGGTCTGCTGTCGATTTTAGACGTTTACGCTATTTATTGGTAGGGGGCGACAAACTTGATCCGCGCTCTATCGCTAAAGTGTTACGCCATGCGCCGCCGCAACATTTGCTTAATGGCTATGGCCCGACTGAAACCACCACCTTTGCGACCACCTACGAAATTACCGACTGTAAAGATGAGAATAGCTCTATTCCCATAGGTCGACCTATCGCCAATACAACCGTTTACATACTGGATCGGTATGTTCAACCGGTACCGATAGGTGTGCGTGGCGAATTGTATATCGGTGGCGATGGCGTGGCTTTAGGCTATTTGAATGATCCCGCCCTGACGGCAGAGCGCTTTCTGATTGATCCCTTTAGCCAACAGCCGCATGCCCGGATGTACAAAACCGGCGATATGGGTCGCTGGCTCGCCGACGGCAACATCGAGTTTTTGGGCCGCAACGACTATCAGGTCAAAATCCGTGGTTTTCGGATTGAACTGGGAGAAATCGAAACGGCCTTGGCGCAACATCCCGCCGTGTACGAAGCGGTTGTGCTGGCGCGAGAGGAGAACGGAGACAAGCGCCTGGTTGCCTATTACTGCGCGGAAGTGGAACTGGGAGCAGGGGTTTTACGCGCCCATCTCGGCGCCAGTTTGCCGGACTACATGGTGCCGGCAGCCTATGTCTTCCTGGATACGCTACCGTTAACGCCGAACGGCAAGCTGGACCGGAAAGCGTTGCCGGCCCCGACGAATACCGCCTATGCCTTGCAGGATTTTCTGGCGCCGCAAAACGATACTGAAGAAACATTGGCCGTTATTTGGGCTGAGCAATTAGAAATCGAGAACATAGGTCGACACGATAATTTCTTTGATCTGGGTGGACACTCGTTGTCAGCAATCATGCTGTTAGCGCAAATCAATCGCGTGTTCCAGGTCAATCTTCCCTTGGTGACTATTTTTAATGCACCTACAGTAGCGCAAATAGCTGAATTGTTGTTAGTAAAAGAAAAGCCGATCACCTGGTTTTCTCTATTTCCTATTCAGAAAACCGGCTCCAAACCAATTCTATTTTGGATCGATTATACCGCACGGGAAAATCATGAATTGGTTAAACAATTGGACGCAGATCAACCTGTTTATGGTCTGAGATATGGAATTGGCTCTTCTCCCGGGCAAAGAATGACTTTACCGCCTATGGAAGAATGGGCTGCGCACTATATTAAAGAGATAAAAAGCCTGCAACCTAAAGGTCCCTATTTCTTAATAGGCCATTGTTATGGCGGTATACTGGCCTACGAAATTGCCCAACAACTTATCGAAAGCGGAGAGCGGGTTGGAGAACTTTTTTTAGTGGACGCACCGCCCCGATCGGCACAAAAGCGCTTACCCATGTGGACTATACTAGAAAATCTAAACGAGATTTCTTTATCGGAGTTGCGTGTCAAAATATTGAACTTTTTGAAAGCGGAGGCGATTAACAAAAGGCAAAGACTATTAAATTTGTTGAATCGTCAAACTTTTCGCGCCGATCAGTTGAATGAGGATATATGGACCTTGGTGCCGCCTATTTTGAATAAATATCACCGCAAAAAATATTCCGGCCACGCTATATTTCTGCAGTCAATGATCACTAAAGATAGTCTGATATATGGCAAGGAAAGTCCTGAAGTCGAGTGGAGAAAGCTGGTGAGCGGATCGCTGGAATGCCATGCAATACATGGCGATCATCACAGTATGCTGACAGGCTTGGGAGCGAATCAAATAGCACAGCTAATTAATCAAGCGATGCATAAATGAAAATAACCAGCCCATCTTAAATAGATAGGCTTGCGGAGGCTTTATTAAATTTTACTATCCCCTTTTTCCCAAGGGGATAGTAAATAATTAAGGTCATTTCCGGCCTTTAATTTGGTATTAGTTTGGATAAGCTTCTTAGCAGACCACCGAGTCGTCCGGAATTGTTGATTAAGTCTGTTTTGTTTAGTAACTGCCTGATTGAGTGTAAAGAAAATAGCATAGATAATAATATGGAAAAATAAACGCCCCACCAATAATAGTGGCTCAACAATGCGACTACAATGCAAAGAAAACTGGTTAATGAGAATAATTTAACGACGGTGCCGGTCCAGCCAAACCCAATTCGTCGCCGGGCATACACATAAGCCATCAGCAAATAAATGGCGCTGAGCATCAGAAAAGCGATGCCGACTATGGATAAGCCCATTTCGGATAGGCCGGCCTTGATTAAGCTTCCCCGCAGCAGCACAGTGATTGCAACCGTTACAAAGTGCATTTTGCCGTCACCGGCTGCTAAAATAACAAAAGCAATGGGCCAACTGACTACCTTTAGCACATCGCCTAATACTAGCCAGCGTAAAACCTCGGCAGCTTCGATAAAATTGGGGGAATACAGTAGTTTAATGACCCATGGCGCCAGCCCTATCATGAGTATAAATACCGGGGAAGCCAACAATAGGGCCATTTCGGTTTGTTGGTTGATCAATCGCGTCGATGCGGTTTTATCATGAATGATACTACTGAGGTGCGGATAATAGTCTGCGCCCATCGCACTCAATACAAAGCCTACATATTGGTTGGCAATTGCATTCGCGGCCTGCATATGTCCAACTGCATCCAAATTAAGTTGTTCGAGAATTTCGATTCTGACCCATACATCGACAAGATTCATAACCAGACCGGCGGCAATGAAAGGAAAGCCTAGCCGAAACTGAGATTGCAATTGCAAGACTATTTCCTTTAGGTCAATGGAGTTAGGCACAGTTTTAGGTAAACGTAAAATAAAGAAATAGTTTATGAAAAAGCTGGTCAATGGACCAACCATGACGTAAAAAATTAAATATTGGCTTCCCCAATACCAGATGAGCGTAATACTAAGTAGGGTATTTAACACTGCACTGTAAATGCTCATACGCGCTAAATCGCCTATGCGGCGGAAACCCTGAATCAGCGCAGCTTGCGATGCGCTTATAACTGAAAGCGCCACCCCCAAACTTAGCCAGCCTATGTTTTCCGCTTCTGCAAGGTCGGCAAAGACATGTTCGGCCAACGTTTCCCTCAGCAGCCAAACCGATACGCAGCCAAAAATGGACAGAAATAAGGTTCCAAAATACATTGACCTGCGTATTACCGCAAAAAGATGGTGATCTTCCTTGCCGATAGCACCTGCAATTTGACGGGATCCGACAATATCTAAACCCATGCCGGCGATCGATGCGGCAGCATTCATAAGCGTAATATATAAACTTGACAGACCTACGCCGGTTGAGCCGAGTAACAAAGCTAAAACCTTGGTGCGAATCATGCCCATTAAGATATTGATAATAGACGCCCCGCCTATTAGTGATGAACTTTTTAAAATGCGCTTATAAGAGGCTGATTGTTCATTCATAGTATTAATTAGTGTCTGTACGGAAACCTTAAAATTTCAGTAGCCAGCCGATCCTGCAATCCAGAATTTATTTTTCGTTACAGCAAAATTATTAAATTTTTACAAAAAAATGACAGGAACCATTATGTATTGCCATTTTAGCATGCCAAGATTCGAACCCTTTAAGGGAGATAGATAATATTAAAATACCATTTATGTATAAAATGTGTTCAGTGGCTTCTTAGAGCTTTCATGCATAAGAGGGTTATAACCAATAATTCTAATCCTGTGAAAAAATTGCTGAATAATTAGGAATCTCGAAAACCACGTTGTATTTGTACCTTCGGGTATCGAAATGTTGATATAGGAGTAATGCCTAAACCTATAGAGGTAGTGGTTTCATGAAACAGTGCTTATAGACATTTAAGGCCGACCGGTAACGGTAGGGACACTCGTTGCCGAGCGCCCCCCGCACAGATCCGTACGAGCGCAATTAACGCATACGGCTCCTACCTTAGGTAGTGGCGCGAAACCGTTGTTCCGGGTAGGG
>Ga0182019_10002174_pt1 | contig 10044 bp, 5 predicted proteins | sample 812E2MmetaG_FD_120483 | JGI IMG/M metagenome (GOLD analysis project Ga0182019, IMG submission 120483) | Permafrost microbial communities from Stordalen Mire, Sweden - 812E2M metaG | ecosystem: Environmental > Terrestrial > Soil > Wetlands > Permafrost | place: Sweden: Stordalen | collected... | reverse complement strand
TTCTGGTTTTTAAGGTTGTTCCAGGTCATCAGGTTCTCAACGGTGCAGCCATGTTTCTGGGCGATGAGTGCCAGGCATTCCCCCTGTTTTACAATATAAACAACCGGACCTGCTGAAGAGAGAGGTGGGGTTTCCTTTACAGGCTCTGAATTGATAGCAGCCGGCGAAGAATTTTGTGTTGCGAGGTTTTCGGGAAATTTTGATTTTGCCGGCCCGTTATAGACCAGGAGGCGTTGTTTCGGCCTGACATAGTTTTTCTTCAAACTGTTCAGGGATTTCATCTCCGCGATACTCATGTGGAATTTCTTGGCAATTCCTGCCATGGTTTCCCCGCTTTTTACCCTGTATTCAATGGTTTCACGGTTGTTTCTCAGGGCCAGCGTCATCAGTGAATCCTTTTCAATTCCAGATTTGGTTTTGTATGCATACAGGGAATTTTCATTGTTGATGAAGTCACCGATATATTTTTTCCGGAGCCTCAGTTTATAGGGCGTCTCGGGGGTCGCCGGGATGACTCCCTGCTTGAACGCTGGGTTCAGGAACTGGACTTCTTCATACGGTATTTTCAGCATTTCTGAGATCTGGTCGAAGGTCAGCGGATTTTTCACCGTCACCGTGTCGATCTCGTAGAAAAGAATTCCCGGGTCAACAGCGAAAATCCGGTGTTCGGAAGCATAGGTCATGACATAGCTTGCTGCGATAAATGCCGGAACATACGAACGGGTCTCTCTGGGAAGGTATTTTTGAATGACCCAGAAGTTCTTGGCTCCGCCTGCCCTCCGGATGGCTTTGTTGACATTCCCCGCTCCTGAATTGTATGCAGCCAGCGCCAGCGACCAGTTTCCGTATATTTCGTACAGGTCGGTGAGATGCTGGCAGGCGGCAACGGTTGATTTTACCGGATCAAAACGATCATCGGTATAGGAAGAAATTTTTAATCCATATACTTTTCCCGTCCCATACATGAACTGCCACAGGCCTTTTGCCCCCGCGCGGGAGTTGGCAACAGGATTAAGGGCGGATTCGATCACTGCCAGGTATTTCAGTTCAAGCGGCATGTTGTATTTGTCGAGTTGTTCTTCAAACAAGGGAAAATAAATCTGTGATAACCCTAGGACACGAGCGGTCAGACCTCTTTTTTTATAGGCATACAGGTCGATGAATTTCCTGACATCGGCATTGTAAACATATTCGAAAGGCGATTGAAGACTCATTCCGGTGATCCTGTCACGGTAAACGGAATCAGGGAAATAGGGAATCTCGCCGGTGCCGGAAATTCCGGAATTTTCCCCGGAATCGTTTTTCAGGAATTTGGAATTCTCAAATATTTTGAGGCGCGCTAGACTGTCGAGCATGGAAGCAACCGGATCGTCTTCCACGAAGGATTTTTTTATGTTAGCCGAATCAGGCTGTATCGGGTCTTGTGCCCGGAGAAAAGGTGACAAAAGCAATAAAAGCAGGATCAGGATTTTCCTTTCAGCCATAATAGCAAGTTAAATCGTTTATAAAACAGCTATTTGCAAAGTTAGGAGATTAACCTACACGAGTTGACAGGAAGGAGAAAATTGATTAACAATCCATTGTTAATCAAAAAACAGTTGACCTCGGGAAAGGAAAATCTTACTTGTTATGGACTCCAGGTTGCCGGGTACTCAAGACGAAGAATTTACTCTCAATACCCCTCGTTCCCTCCCCTGCCATCATGGGAGGAGTAAAAATAACAGACTTACATATTTTCCACGTGGATCGTAACCTCGGTATGATCCAGTGCACTTTTTATCTCTGCTTCAATGGTATCACAAAGATCATGGGCTTCCTTCACGCTCATCCGGGACGGGACATTCAGGTGGAAATCCACATACCGGTAGTTCCCGGCTTTACGGGTACGCAACCCATGGTAGTTGACCGTTTCGGAACAGGACTTGCCGATGAGGGCTCTGATGCTCTCCACTTCTTCTTCCGAGAGGGCTTCATCCAGCAGGGGAGCATACGCTTTTTTAAATAAAACGAAGGACTCCCGGAGGATCAGCAGGGCCACCAGGATGGCAATCACCGGATCGAGATAATGGATCAGCGGGCTTTTGATGAAATAGCCCAGGACCAGCATCAGAAGAAGTCCGGCAGCAACTCCAAGGGAAGTGTAGACATCCACTTTCAGGTGAAGTGCGTCTGCCTCCAGGGCGATGGAATCTGTTGATATCGCTATTTTGTATATTCTCCGGGAAACAAAAAAATTCACAACTGCCGAAATGGCCATCACAAGGATACCCAGACCGATCTTCTCAACCGGGTGCAGATGAAGTATTTTTTTCACGGCTTCAAAAATGATCCATCCCGATGCAATGAAGATCAGGATGGCCTCAATGACACCGGAAATGTTTTCGAATTTTCCATGGCCATAGGGATGCCTCTCATCGGCAGGAGTATCCGATATCCTTACAGAGAAAAATGAAATAATGGCTGCCAGGAGGTCCATGAAGGAATGAATGGCTTCCGAGAGAATACTGATGGAACCGCTTATTATCCCAACAATCACTTTCATGGCAATCAGCAGGGAATTGGAGAAAACCGATAAGCGGGCAACGCTGACTTTCCTGTTCATTTGTAAGAAATAATCCACAAAAATACATTCCTGCCTGTATTTTGATAATTTTTCACCGGGAAGTTATTACCAGTTTTAAAATGAATTTCCGATTTTCAGATTTACGATTGAATTGTGGAACTGAAGAATGACGATTTCATTCTTTGATCGGGAATCCTGCCTGACATGCCTTCGGCAGTTAAACCGACAGGCAGGAGTACTTCGTAAATTCATTCGGAAATCTAAAATCGTCCGGTCGTAAATATTATTTATCTTTGATTTCCTCAAACCGATTCCCATGCAAAAATTCTATCTTCTGTTATTCCTATTCTGCCTTTTTGTGATACGGGCATCTTCTCAGGAAAAGCAATTGGAACCCTGGCAATATGGTCACTGGCTTTCCGCGGAAGAGATGCTCAGCAACGCTAAGGTCGGGCTCAATTTCGTAGAAACACCACCTCCCTCCGGTCCTGTGCGGAATATCGCCGAATTTGATAAGATGCAGGGTGTTCTGATCCGTTATCCTTTTGGTATTCCGCTCAGCCTGGTGAAAGATATGGCCACGGATGTGATGGTCACCACCATTGTCCTCAATTCCTCCCAGCAGGCCACGGTCACAAGTCTCTACTCGGCTGCCGGGGTCAACCTGGCCCATTGCAATTTCCTGCAGGCGCCCAGCGATTCCTATTGGACGAGGGATTATGGTCCCTGGTTTGTTTCCGACAGCAGCAATCATATCGGGATCATTGATTTCCCATACAACCGACCACGTCCCAACGATGACGAGATCCCGAAACGAGTAGCAGAGATGCTCGGAATTACCTGGTATGGCATGAATATTATCCATACCGGCGGAAATTATATGACCGATGGAATGGGAATCTCCACTTCCACCACGCTGGTATGGGATGAAAACCCCACCCAGACCCATGATTCTATTGCAAAAAAGGTCCACGATTACCTCGGCATCGATCCTTATCTTGTCGTTACCGATCCCAACGGCACTTACATCAATCACATCGATTGCTGGGGAAAATACCTTGCGCCCGACAAGATCCTCATCCGGAAAGTCCCTCCCTCGCATCCGCAATACACCGAGATCGAAGCCACAGCAAGTTATTATGCCAATACGCCCTGCTCTTACGGCTACAACTACCGCGTGTTCCGGGTGAACACTCCCAACGACCAGCCTTATACCAATTCACTGATCCTGAATAACAAGGTTTTTGTGCCCATCATGAGCTCCAGCTGGGACGACAGCGCCATCGCCTCTTACCAGTCTGCCATGCCGGGATACCAGGTCATTGGTGTCCTGGGTGGTTCGGAAGCCTGGGTCTCCACCGATGCCCTGCACTGCAGGAATATGGGGATTGCCGATATCGGGCAACTGTATATCCATCATATCCCGCTAACCGGGAACCAGCCGGCACAGGATAATTTCCTCCTCACCGCCGACCTGATCCCCTGCAGCGATTCGGCAGTTTACAACGATTCGGTGCTGATCTGGTACCAGGTCAATTCCGGGAATTATCAGCCCATCCATATGGTGAATACGTCAGACCTGCATTATACCGGGATGATCCCGAAACAGCCTGCAGGAAGCGTCATCCGGTATTATCTCTATGCTGCCGACAAATCCGGACACAATGCAACCATGCCCATCATGGGCCCTGCCGACCCTTTCATGTTTACTGCAATCTATACCGATATCACTGCGATCCCGGATACCCTGTGGTTCCGGACTATGAGCGATCTTATTGAAGGGAAAGCAACCCGGCTGCATAATTTCACAACTGCTGGAATCATGCTGGATTCGGTGCAGCACTCAGATAAACTTGGATGGTGGTGGGTAGATACCCTTTCGGTTACCAGCTTTCCTCACCTGATGAACCCGGGCGATTCTGAATATGTCCATATTGTATTGCCAATTCCATTATCAGGGGCTAATCCAATATATTGGATCGACACCATGAACGTAGTGAGCGAACTGGGCACCCACCGGGTGATCATCATGATCAACAGCGAACTTTACAATGGCATCCCTGATGTTTCCGGAAAAGGCACATCCCTGCTCCTTTATAATTACCCCAATCCATTCACGGGTTCAACGGTTATTCATTACCAGTTGCCGGAAAGAACAACTGTGAAGGTGGAAATCTTTAATTCATTAGGAGATGAGATTGCCATGCTGGTAAATTCAGGACAAGCTGCAGGCACTTACAATGTTCCTTTTAATGCAGGAGAGTTCCCGGCCGGGATTTATTATTACCGGGTCGTGACCGATCAGGTAACGGTCACAAAAAAGATGTTGCTGATCAGGTAGATCTTTTTTCTGGCCGCATCTGCGGGAAGAACAATACATCCTGGATGGAGGATGAATTGGTCATGATCATCGTTAACCGGTCGATGCCGATACCCATTCCGGCCGTCGGCGGCATTCCGAATTCCAGCGAACGCAGAAAATCCTCATCGAGCACCATCGATTCCATATCCCCGCGTTTTCCAAGTTCCAGCTGAGCTTCGAACCGCTCGCGCTGATCGATGGGATCGTTGAGTTCGGAGAATGCATTGCAGATCTCTTTGCCGTTGCAGATGGCTTCGAACCGTTCCACCAGTCCTTCCTTGTTCCGGTGCTTCTTTGCCAGGGGTGACATTTCCACGGGGTAATCCGTAATAAATGTCGGCTGGACCAGGTTCGGTTCGCATTTTTCCCCGAAGATCTGGTCGATGATTTTTCCTTTGCCCATGGTCGGATCCACCGGGACATCCAGGCTTTTTGCCAGGACAGCCAGTTCCTGCTCGGTTTTCCCGGAAATATCAACCCCGGTGAAATGCTGAATTGCCTCATACATGGTAAACCGCTTCCAGGGCCGTTTGAAATCAATACTGTTTTCTCCAACCTGAACCGTAGTAGTCCCATGTAAGTCAACGGCGATCTTCTCAACCATCTCTTCCACCAGGTTCATCATCCACTCATAATCCTTATAGGCAACGTACAGTTCCATCTGGGTAAATTCGGGATTATGATACCGGTCCATCCCCTCGTTGCGGAAATCCTTTGAAAATTCATACACTCCATCATAACCCCCTACGATCAGCCGCTTGAGATAAAGCTCATTGGCAATGCGCAGGTAGAGTGTCGTGTCGAGAGAGTTGTGATAAGTGGTAAAGGGCCGTGCAGCAGCGCCTCCATACAGGGGCTGCAGGATCGGGGTTTCCACCTCAAGGTAACCCCGGAGATTCAGGAATGAACGCATGGAATTGACCAGGACGGCACGTTTCAGGAAGGTTTCCCGCACATGGGGATTCACGATAAGGTCAATATACCGTTGGCGGTAGCGCTGTTCGGGGTCGGTAAAAGCATCGAAAACCGCATCTTCCTTTTCTTTCACGATCGGAAGGGGACGCAAGGATTTGCAAAGAAGGGTCAGTGATTTCACATGCAGGGTGATCTCGCCCATCTGGGTGATGAACACAAATCCTTTCACACCAATGATATCCCCTATATCAAGCAATTTTTTAAATACCGTATTGTAAAGGCTCTTGTCTTCTCCTGCGCAGATGTCGTCCCGTTTCACGTACAGCTGTATCCTGCCGGTGGAATCCTGGATCTCCACAAAGGAAGCGGCTCCCATGATCCTGCGGCTCATGATCCTCCCGGAAATACTGACATCCTGGTAACGCGACTGATCTTCTTTGAAATTTTTCTTTATATCTGCGGCATGGGCACTGACGTCAAACGTATCGGGAGGATACGGATTAATTCCCAGCCGTAAAAGTTCATTCAGTGAATCGCGGCGGATCTTTTCCTGCTCGCTTAGTACCTGTGACATAGTTTCTGATTTTGGGCAAATATAACGAAAACTTGGATGTGGAGGCTTATCCCAGTACCGTATGCAGTATATGATGGGATTGCATTTCCCTGAATCCAGGAACATGCAAACGGTAATAAAGAAGGATCATTTCCAGCAGTGTATCCCGGGTTTTTCCAGGTAACCGGATGGAGGAACCTGAGCCTTCCGGTGTTTGCAACAACTGGAAGAAAAGACGGCTCATCGAAGGATCCAGGAAATCCCTGTGGTCGGGAGTGCCTGACTGGAAAATTCCTTCCCGGAGATTAAAATACGGGGTCTTTCCGGAATAATTCAGTTGTGGCATGCACCCAAAGTAGCGGGTGAGCTGAAGGGAGAAGACCAGGTGAAAGAGTGAAATATTATCGTCGGCTGCATCCAACAGGAGGCAGGTGTTAAAAAGGAATGAGAAAAGTTCCGGATGGGGCTCTTCTTCATGGATGGTCTTATATACAAGTTCATTGATGAAGAGAACAATGGAACTTTTCCGGATGTCGAAGGGAATGGAATGATAGGGATGGGAAAAATTCGCCTCCTTTAAATTCTGGAGCGAGGATTTTTCCTTGTGATAAACTACGAGATCGAGAAGCGTCAGGGGTTGGAAAAGCCCGGGTTTGATCTTTGCATTCTGTTTCCGGGTTCCCTTTACGATATAGGTTTGAAGACCGAAAAGCTCAGTATAGATCTTGACGACACTGCTGGTCTCAGAGAATTTTATAGCATGGATGGCGATTCCCCTGGTGTGGTGAAGCATATTGGAGTGCTGATATAGGGAGTCAAAGATAGCGTGAAAAACATTCACCTCTCACCCTTCACCTTTCACTCATTTCGCTTTTCGCATTTTCGCTATTTAATAAATGATCAGGATCTTCGTTACGATTTTCTGGGTTCCTTTGTCGTTGCCGGCATACACCAGGTAAACCCCGCTTTTTGCTTTTCTCCTGTCGAAATTCTTGCCATCCCAGACTGCCAGGCCTCCTTCAGCCTGCGTCGAATAAATGAGATTACCCTCTACATCGGTAATACGAACCTGTGCATTGGCAACAAGACCCTTGATCCCAATCAACCCTTCATAATCTTCTTTGACAGGATTAGGATAGGCATAAACACCGGAAAAGGTATCGCCTCCTTCGGTGGCCGTTCCTTTGTATGAAACCAGGCCCTGATCGGTACCGATGAAAACTTCCCCGGTTTCCGGATCGATAGCGAGTGCAAGAATATTATCGGATAACAGCGGACTGTTTTCGGTGGTAAAATGATAAATCTGTTTTGTCCCGTCTTCAGAAAATAAGTATAACCCGCCTCCCTCGGTACCTATCCATTTACGGTTGGCACCGTCAACGGCCAGCGCGGTCACTTTTTCATTTTCCATCAGGTACTGAACATAGGCGCCCTGCTGCACCAGGATCTGCTGCGCATCAAAATTCTGCCCGGTAAAGATGTTTTCAGGGTTAAAGAAAACACCGATTCCTTTTTCTGTCCCAACCCACACCTGCCCGTTCTTGTCGACAGCCATCGCAAAAACGGCCTGTCCCGGAATGTTACCGCTGCCCGGCTGCTGGTTCAACAGGATGGATTTGCTGTTTGCTGGATTGGCAGGATCTTCCTTGAATACCAGCAGAGGACTGGTTATCGAACCTGCAATCCTCATTATCACCCATTTCTGGTTACTATTGTCGATGATCATCTGCCCGAGGTCACTCTGGTTAATGATGGAAACATTATAGCCGGTCCATGTCTGGCCGCTTTTCCGGGATATGCAGTTGTTGTTATGGGAATTCACCACCCAGAGATTCCCGTCACTGTCGAATGCGGTACCACCGACCCTGACGTCACTGGTATCTCCCCCACTGTGATGCCTGAGCGTACTGTTCCATTCTCCATAACGGTTTACCACTTTACCGTCATACAATTCAAGCAACCCATGTCCCCAGGAACCGGAATAGATTCTTCTCGGATCACCGGGATCGACAGTGACCGTAGAAAGATCCCTCGCCTGTGCCATCAGCGGATCAGAACCCCCGGTAAGGTTTATCCAGGATGTGTTGTTATAGTGGTAGATCTCCGGTGCATTGTAGATCGGGACATAGGAGAGATCCCTTCCCCCGGGAACCACATAAATATCGTTTCCAAAAGCAGTAATGGCAAAAACAAGAGAAGAAAGAGGCCCGCTGAGTTCGATCGGGTGGAAGTTACCGCTTGCATCGAGGGATACCAGCCCGTCACTTCTGTCAGCGATCCATATCAACCCGCTATTGTCAAAGATGGCATCTGACGGGTTCGGCCCCGCCCCGTTATAGCTATAAACTCCATTGATGATCGTAAAATCCGTACCATAGTATTTCACAAACCAGTTATAGGAAATAACCAGTTTCCCATAAGTCACTTCAAAATGTGTAACAGGATTTGAATTATCCAGCACCCATTTTGACCACTGGCCGTTGGCATGACGGTAAATAGTGTCTGCCGCCGTGGTATAGAACCGGCTTACAATCACCTCCCCGTTAAATGTGATGATATGGTCGTAAGTCGCCGATGTGCTCAGTCTCGTATCCAATTTCCAGGATTGATAATTGGCAAGGTTTGAACTTTTTGCATAGGCAATGTAAACTCCGTGCTCGGTCGCGGCAAAAAGAGTATCCTGATCATTTTTTGTCAATCCAAGTACGTTTACCTGGCCCCCGTTGGCCCCGATGTAGTAAGTGTCGTGGATCTCTTCTTTATCGATATCCAGCACTACAATGCCGAAACCACAGGAAAGATACGCATACTGACCGATGAAATAAATATCGTTGATCGTTTTATTCCCAAGAATGGATGCCCGCTTGATGTCCGAAATATTGATGATCGTATTGTTCTTGATAAGATCAACATTGGCATTTGAATAAGCGATCAACAGGGTGGAGTAGGTCGCGTTATAATTCATGGCGGATATACCGATATCCGAAAGACCATTGACCTTGTTGATCCGTTGAATGCTGTTATCCTCTTTATCATAATAAAAGATTGAATAGGGCGTGGCACAGTAAATCCTGCTACCGGCTTCTTTTACGGCAATGCAGTGGGAATAGGGAAGGTGGTCCCTCCATTGCCCGATACCCGTGGTCTGGGCAAAACCTGTAACCGCTGACAAAAAAAGGAACAGGGAGAGTAAGGAATTTCGCATCGGTTTCATGAAATAAGAATTATGGAAAATAAGCGTCTCCTGAATATTCAGAATAGCTCGGTTTTTCCCTGTTTATTGTAGAAAACACATGATTAAAGGATCATTCCCGCACCCATCGTTTCGTTAGTGGACTCATCAACCAGGATCAGGCTGCCGGTAATCCGGTTCACGGAATAGGGATCGTAGAACAGGGGTTTGGTGGTTTGCAGGACAACGCAGGCAATATCATTCAGTTTCACGGTCTGCTCCTTTTCCTGTTTTTCAAGGGTGTTGATGTTCAGGATGTATTTGACCTCCCTGACCACACAGCGTACATCCCGTGTGGTGTGTTTTACCGCATATTTCCCATTCACCTGCAGGGGACGTAGGTTCATCCAGCAAAGCATTACTACAATCGTAGTACTTTCATTCGGAACATTGTTCTCCGGAACGATCATGTCGCCACG
>Ga0182019_10002173_pt1 | contig 10047 bp, 7 predicted proteins | sample 812E2MmetaG_FD_120483 | JGI IMG/M metagenome (GOLD analysis project Ga0182019, IMG submission 120483) | Permafrost microbial communities from Stordalen Mire, Sweden - 812E2M metaG | ecosystem: Environmental > Terrestrial > Soil > Wetlands > Permafrost | place: Sweden: Stordalen | collected... | reverse complement strand
TTCGGCCGCACGGGCGTCGCCGACGGCGTCTGGGGCGTGTCGCCGATGGCCGGGCCGTGGATGACCTTCCCCCTCTGGGACCACTATGAGTTCACGGGCGACGAGCGCTTCCTCCGCGAGACGGCCTACCCGCTGATGAAGGGCGCGGCCGAGTTCGTGGCCGACTTCCTCATCCTTTCGCCGGCCGGCGAGCTCGTGACGTCGCCGTCGCATTCGCCCGAGAATTCCTATCTCGATCCAGCCACGGGCAAGCCCGAGTCCCTGACCTATGCCGCTACGGTCGACATCGAGATCGCCCGGGCCCTGATCGAGAACTGCCTCCGGGCTCAGGGGGTCCTGGGGATCGATGCGGACTTCGGGCGGCGCCTGAAAGAGATCCGGGCGAAGCTCCCGCCTTTCCGGGTCGGGAAATACGGCCAGCTTCAGGAGTGGATCCAGGACTACGATGAGGCCGAACCCGGACATCGGCATATGTCTCACATGTTGGCCCTCTATCCTTTGGACCTCATCACGCCGGGCACTCCGACCCTGTTCGACGCCGCCCGCAAGACCATCGCCCGGCGCCTCGAGAACGGCGGCGGGCAGACTGGATGGAGCCGGGCCTGGATCGTCAGCTTCTCGGCGCGCCTGCTCGACGGGGAGGCGGCCTATGCAAATCTGCTCGTCCTTCTCCGCAAGTCCACGCTGACCAACCTCTTCGACACGCATCCGCCGTTCCAGATCGACGGCAACTTCGGCGGCACGGCCGGCATCGCCGAGATGCTCCTCCAATCGCACGGAGGCCTGATCCGGGCGCTGCCCGCGCTTCCGAAGGCCTGGCCCGAGGGGCGCGCGACGGGCCTCTGCGCCCGGGGAGGCTTCGTCATCGATATGGCCTGGAGCGCCGGGGCGCTGACGTCGCTCCGGGCGCTGTCGAAGACCGGCGGCGTCTTGAAAATTCTGAATCCGTTCGGCCGGACTCCCTTCGACGTGCGGGGAGCGGCTCTCCGCCCCGGCGAGGCGGCCAAGGACATCCTCGAGTTCACGACCCGTCCGGGGACGATCATCGAGCTCGCCGGGCATCCGGCGCCCGCCGTCCGCCCGGTGGCGGGTCCATCTGCGGCCGGAGGATCCGCTCGATGATGCGGTTTTCTGCGGCGGCGAAGATCGGGGCGCTAACCGGCCTGGTCCTCTGCGCCGTGCTTGCCGCGCGTGGACAGTCCATCTCGGCCTACAACCTGGCCTTCTCGACGCCGGCCGAGGACTCGTGGGGCTCGATGGTCCTCGGCAACGGCGACATCTCGGCCAACGCCTGGGTCGAGAAGGGGGACCTCTATTTCTACATCGGCAAGACCGACAGCCGCGACAGCTATGACCGGCTTCTGAAGGTCGGGAAGGTCCGGGTGCGCTTCGAGCCGAACATCCTGGCCGCCCCCGGCTACGCGGAGCTCTTCGAGCTGAACAAGGCGTCCTGGCGGATCACGACGTCTCAGGGCGAAATCCGGATGTGGGTCGATGCCAACCGGCCCTGCGTCGTGGTCCGGGCGGAGGCCGAGGTCCCGGTCCGGATCACGGCCGAGACGCAGATCTGGAGGCGGGAGCGCAAGCCCATTCCTGCCGATCTCCTGTTCGATCCCAATCTCCGCGACGATCCAAAGATCGCGCCGATCCCGGTCTTCGAGGAGCCCGACGAGACCGTCCCGGGCCTGCGCGACCGCGTGGCCTGGCTCCACCGCAACCGGTCTTCCGATCTCTTCGACAAGACCATGGCCCTCTACCGGATCCCTCCGGGGACGGTTCCCGATCCCCTCCGCGGCCGGATCTTCGGCGCGCTCCTTACCGGGGCCGGCTTCCGGGCGGTCGACGAGACGACCTTGGCTTCGGCCGAGCCCACGGCCCGCCAGACGCTCGTCGCCGTCGTCCATACCGAGCGCGCATCGTCCCGGGAGGCCTGGCTCGCCGCCGTCTCGGACCTCGCAGCGGGCCTCCGGCGCGAGTCCGCGGAATCCCTCTTTGAAAAGCACTGCGACTGGTGGAGCGGGTTCTGGAACCGGAGCTACATTCTCGTCTCCTCGAACGACCCGGCGCAGAACGCCTCCCTGAGGCGGCTGACGCGCGCCTACCAGTACCAGCGCTACGTCAACGCCGTAGCCGGCCGCGGGGAATACCCGATCAAGTTCAACGGCTCGACCCTCGTCCTCGACACCTACGGGACCGAGCTTTCGGGACTGAAGGGCCTGTCGGCCGATTACCGGAGGTGGGGAGGCGGGCTGTGGTGGCAGAACACCCGCCTGCCGTACTGGAACATGCTTGCCAGCGGCGACTTCGACATGATGGAGCGCCTGTTCCGCTTCTACGCCGGCCTGCTGCCCGCCGTCCGTGCGGCTGACCGCGAGGTGTACGGCCATGAGGGGGCGATTTTCGAGGAATACACGCTGTCGTGGGGCGTCGCGAGCGGCAGCATCTACGGCTGGGACCGGAGCGGGCGGCCGCCGGGGGCGTTCGCCAACGCCTATGTGGGGGGCCATTGGGTCGGCAACTGGGAGCTCCTGAGCCTCATGCTGGACTATGTCGATTACACGGGCGACGAGCGGCTCGCCGCCGAGGTCCTCCGGCCCGTCGCCCTCGAAATCCTGAAATTCTACAAGGCCCATTTCAAGGCGCGGGACGCGAACGGCCGGATGGTGATCTCCCCGTCGCGGGCCCTGGAGACCTATACCGACTGCGTCAACGGCCTGCCCGAAGTCGCGGGGATGCGCTTCGTCCTGCCCCGGCTGCTGCAGCTGCCTGCGCGCTTCCTGCCCCACGGCGAGCTGCGGCGCCTGGCGGCGGAGCTCCTCCGGATCGCGCCCGACATTCCGCGGGTCGTGGAGAAGGGCAAGACGATCCTCGCCCCGGCCGAGACGATCAAAGGGTCGATGATCAACGTCGAGCAGCCCGAGCTCTACGCCGTATTCCCCTTCCGCCTCCATACGCTCGCGACGGCGGGCCTCGAGCTCGGGCGGACGACGTTCCTGACGCCCTCCACTTATGGGTTCAAGCACCCCGGCGGGCGGCTGGCCTCGATCCGCGTGCCGGGCGGCCTGCGGGACATCTTCGGCTGGCAGCAGACGGGTGTCCAGGCCGCCTACCTCGGCCTGACGCGCTACGCCGCCGAGGTGCTGCTCCGGACCGCCCTGGCCGCCGACGGCCGCTTCCGCTTTCCGGTCTATTACGGCCCGAACTACGACTACACGCCCGACCAGGACCATGCCTCGGTGATGATGACGACGCTCCAAGCCATGGTCCTCCAGTCCGAAGGCGACCGGATCTTCCTCCTCCCGGCCTTTCCGAGGATCTGGAACGTCACGTTCAAGCTCCGGGCCGCGGGGAACACAATCGTCGAAGCGGAATACGTCAAGGGCCGGAGGATTTCGCTTCAGGTCACGCCGCCGTCGAGGGCCGCCTCGATCACGGCCATCAACGAACTGCGCCGGCATTGAAGGAGGCCGCGATGAAACGCTTCGGACAGCTCATCGGGCTCAAGCCCGAGCACTATGACATGTACAAGGCGTACCACGCCCGGGTGTGGCCCGAGGTCCTGGACACGATCCGGAAATGCAACATCCGCAACTATTCGATCTTCCACCACGATGGGCTGCTGTTCGCCTACTTCGAGTACCACGGCTCGGATTACGCGGCGGACATGGCCAAGATGGCCGCCGATCCCAAGACCCAGGAGTGGTGGGCTATCATGAACCCGACTCAGAGCCCGCTTCCGACGCGGGCCGCGGGGGATTGGTGGTCCGTCATGGAAGAAGTCTTCCATACGGACTGAGGGACGGCTCCGCCATGGAACGAGCGCCGAAGACCCGGGCCAAGCTCGAGCGCATGGCCAAGGCCCTGCGCCACGAGGAGCCGGACCGCGTGCCCGTCAGCGATTTCTTCTGGGGGAGCTTCCTCGAGCGCTGGCGCGCGGACCTGGGCCTGCCCGCGGGGACCGATATCTACAAGTACTACGACCTCGACTGGATCGTGACCATCCCGAACATGGACCCGCACATCCGGCCCTTCGAGACCGTCGAGGAGACGGCGGACCATGTCATCGTCCGGACGGGCTTCGAGGCGCTCGTCCGCAAGCAGTTCGCCGATCCGATGCCGGCTTTCCTGCGGTTCGCCACGGGCCCCGGAGAAGATGGCCGCCTTCGGCTTCGACGATCCGTGGGACGAGCGGCGGTATTTCCGCGAGGGCGACAACCAGATCGCGGGCGTGGGCGACGGCTTCGCCCGGAACTCGCCGGCCTGGGTCGATTCCGTGCGCTCGCTCCACCCCGATTTCCCCGTCTACGGCAGCGTCTGCGAGGCCCAGGAGATGCTCTGGCGGATCATCGGCTCCGAGAACGTCATGCTCTGGCTGGCGCTCCACCCGATCGAGATCGGCCGCTTCATCGAGCGTGTCGGCGAGTTCGCCTTGGGGCTCACTCGCGCCCAGATCCAGGCCGCCGACGGGCTCCTCGACGGCATGGTCATCTGGGGGGACGTGGCCTACGTTAAGGACCTGTTCTTCTCGCCCGAAATGTGGCGCCGCCATTTCAAGCCCGTGGTCAAGGCGATCGTCGAAGAATGCCACGCCCACGGGCTCCCGGTGATCTACCACGGCTGCGGCAACGTCCGCCGGATTTTCGAGGACTTTATCGAGATCGGCGTCGACGCCTACAACCCGCTGGAGTTCAAGGCCGGCATGGACGCGATCGAGCTCCGGCGCCGCTACGGGCACCGGATCGCCTTCTGCGGGAACATGGACGTGCTCACGTGGGCCCACGCGTCCGACGACGAGCTTCGCCGGGCGGTCCTGACGAAGCTGAATGCGGGCAAGGGCGGCGGGTTCATCTTTCAGTCCGACCATTCCGTGCCGAGCAACGTCTCGGGCCGGCGCTATGACGAGGTCGTCCGGCTCGTGCGCGAGCATGGCCGCTATCCGCTCCACTTGGGGGAATTCGACCTCCCTGACGTTTTCTGAGGGGAGGGGAGAGCCCGATGCCCGAATTCCAAGGAGGAGCGCGAGCGTGACCGACCGGCAATGGGAAACGCTGCTGGCCGTCCTGGATGGCGAGGCTTTTTCGCCACTGCCCATGGGCTTCATCATCGACTCGCCCTGGCTTCCGCATTGGGCGGGGACGACCATCCTCGACTACTACGCTTCGGACGAGATCTGGCTCGAAGCCAACCTCCGGGCCGCGGCCGCGTTCCCGGACCTGATCTTCCTCCCCGGGTTCTGGGCGGAATTCGGGATGTGCACCGAGCCGTCCGCATTCGGCGCGCGCTGCTCGTTTCCCGCCGACGAATTCCCATTCGCCCACCGCACGATCCGTACGCCCGAGGACATCGACGTCCTGGCCGAGCCCGACCCCGCCACCGACGGCTTGGCGCCGTTCGTCCTGGGGAGAGTCCGGAGGGCTCTGCCGAGGATCGAAGCCGCGGGCCACAAGATCCGCTTCTCGGTCTCGCGCGGCCCGCTGAACGTGGCCTCGTTCCTGATGGGCGTCGACGAGTTCCTGACAGCCCTCGTCACCGATCCGGCGCGCGTCGAACGGCTCCTCGGCCTGATCACGGACTACCTCGTCCGCTGGCATCGCCTCCAGCGCGAGGCCTTCCCGACGATCGACGGCCTGCTCGTCCTCGACGACATCCTGGGTTTCATCGGCCGGGCCCATTTCGAGACTTTCGCCCGGCCGTGTCTCGAGCGGCTCTTCGCCCTCCCGGCGCGCGTCAGATTCCTGCACAACGACGCGGACGCGAAGATATCGGCGCCGTTCCTCGCGGGCTTGGGCGTCAACCTGTTCAACATGGGCTACGGCATCCCGCTCGACGAGCTGAAGTCGCTCACCGGCGGGACGGTCGCCCTCTTGGGCAATATCCCCCCTCGCGACGTCCTGGCCGGCGGCTCGCCCGACGATGTCCGGGCCGCGGTCCGGGACCTCGTCGGTTCGCTCGGCGACAAGCGCAGGATCATCGTCTCCTGCGGCGGAGGCATGCCGCCCGGCGTCTCCACCGAAAACCTGGCGGCCTTCATCGACGCGGTGAAGGCGACGTAAAAGGAGCATCGACCATGGCGAAAGCGATCCGGCGGCGCGATTTCCTAAAGACCGCGACCGCGGCGGCCGCGGCGGCCGGCGCGGCGAAGGCCTTCCCGGCCATCGTCCCGGCCTCCGTCCTGGGCGGGGGCGCGCCGAGCAACATGATCCAGATCGGGCAGATCGGCTGCGGCCGCATCGCCCGGGAGCACGACCTGCCGGGCGTCCTGCCCTACGACCAGGCGCGCGTGGTCGCGGTCTGCGACCTCGACGCCAAGAGGCTCGGAGAGGGCAAGCAGTTCGTCGAAGCCTTCTACGCCAAGAAGGCCGGCAAGACGGGTGCGGCCGCAGTCCGGACCTACGCCGATTTCCGCGATCTTGTCGCGGCCAAGGACATCGATGCCGTGGTCATCAGCACGCCCGACCACTGGCACGCCATCCCGGCGATCGCCGCCGCCCGGGCGGGCAAGGACGTCTATCTCCAGAAGCCGACCTCGCTCACGATCGCCGAAGGCCGGGCCCTGAGCGACGCCATCCACCGCACGGGGCGGATCCTCCAGATCGGGAGCCAGCAGAGGTCCATGCCCCAGTTCCGGATCGCCTGCGAGCTCGTCCGGAACGGCCGCATCGGCGAGCTGCGCTCGATCAAGATCGGACTGCCGATCGACCCCGCCGGCGAGGTCGAGCCGGAGATGCCCGTTCCCAAGAACCTCAACTACGACATGTGGCTCGGCTCGACGCCCGTCGTCTACTACACCGAGAAGCGCGTTCATCCCCAAGCCGACTATTCGCGGCCGGGGTGGCTGCGCTGCGAGCAGTTCGGAGCGGGGATGATCACCGGCTGGGGCGTCCATCATCTGGACATCGCCCACTGGGCCATGGACCTGGAATATTCCGGCCCGGTCGAGGTCGAGGCCCAGGCCGAGTTCCCGAAAAAGGGGCTGTGGGATGTCCACGGCAAATACCGGATCACGGCCAAATACCCGAACAACGTGATCATGACCGTCTGCGACGAGTTCCCGAACGGCGTCCGGTTCGAGGGATCGAAGGGTTGGATCTTCGTCACCCGGGGCGACTATGTCGCCTCGGCGAGCGACCCCGTGGCCAAAGACAAGAGCGCCCAAGCCCTGGACGCGAGCGATCCGAAGATCCTGGCCTCGAAAATCGGACCGGAGGAGGTCCATCTCTACGTCAGCGAGGAGCAGCACGGCAACTGGCTCGACTGCATCCGGACGCGGCGGCAGCCGATCGCGCCCGTCGAGGTCGGCCACCGGACGTGCTCGGCCTGCCTCGTGAGCCACGTCGCCATGAAGCTCGGCCGGAAGCTATATTGGGACCCGGCAGCCGAGCGGTTCAAGAACGACGACGCAGCCAATGCCATGCTCACCCGTCCGATGCGCGCCCCGTGGAAGATCTGAGGCCGGGCCGATGAGAGCGCCCTGGAAAATCGCGGCGGCCCTCGGCCTGGCTCTGCTGGTTTTTTCGGCCGCGGCCCGGCCCGCGCCGCCCATTCCCCCTCAGGGCGCGCCGAAAAAGCGCGTCTTGACGGCGGAGACACAGGACGACATGATCATCGTCCGGGTCGACGAGGCGACCTTCACCTGCTACCGGTACGGAGCCGGGCAGAAGCTGCCGTATCTCTATCCCGTGAACGGCCCGCTGTCCGGGCTGTCCCTCACTACGGAGTCCAGCCTCCCGTATCCCCACCACCGCTCGCTCTGGTTCGGCTGCGACCGGGTCAACGGCGGCGACTACTGGCAGGAGGGCAACGACCGGGGGCAGATCGTATCGCGCGGGCCTAAAGTGGTCCAGGGCGGTCCGGAAGCCGTCCGCATCCAGGATGCCTGCGACTGGCGGCAGCCGGGGCAGTCGCCGATCATCGCCGATGCGCGGGAGATCGTCATCACCGCTCCCTCCGACGCGCTGCGGATCATCGATTTCGCGCTGACGCTTAAAGCCCTCGTCGACATCAAGATCGAAAAGTCCAACCACTCGCTGTTCTCGGCGCGCGTCGTCCCCGCCCTGGCGGTAACCGCGGGCGGGACGCTGGTCAACGCGGGGGGGCTGGCCGGGGAGAAGGCCACGGCCGGACAGGCGTCGCCATGGATGGATTATTCGGGGACGCGCTTTGGCATCGCCGAGGGCCTGGCCATCTTCGACGCGCCCGGCAACCCTTGGTATCCGGCCAAATGGTTCACCCGCGACTACGGGTTCTTCTCGCCGACCAACATGAATTGGGTCGATGACGCCGGGGTCCGGCTGAAAAGCGGCGAATCGCTGACCTTCCGCTATCGCGTCGTCGTCCACACCGGGAGCGCGGCCCAGGCCGGCATTCCGGCCCTGTTCGAGCGTTGGAAAGGCGAACGGGCGGGCCGGCCATGAATCCCCTCGCCGCTGCCGCCCTGGTCCTGTTCGCGGCGGCGTGCTCCGCGCCGCCCGGGCGGCCGGCCGGGGCGGCCAAGCCCGCGCCGCACGCCGGCCTGGAGGGCGAGGTCAGGCTCATCACCCTCGACCCCGGGCATTTCCACGCCTCCCTCGTCCAAATGACGATGCTCCCGGGCATCTCGCCCGTCGTCCACGTCTACGCGCCCGAGGGTCCCGATCTGCGCGAACACCTGCACCGGATCGACGTCTTCAACAGCCGGGCCGCGGACCCGACCCGGTGGGACGAGCGCGTCTATGCGGGCCCCGATTTCCTGGAGCGCATGCTCCGGGAGCGCCGGGGCAACGTGGTCGTCATCGCCGGCAACAACGCCCGGAAGATGTCCTACATCGAGGCTGCCGTCGCCGCGGGGCTCAACGTCCTGGCCGACAAGCCCATGGCCGTCACGCCCGAGGACTACGGCCGGTTGAAGGCCGCGTTCGCCGCGGCGCGAAAAAACGGCGTCTTGCTTTACGACATCATGACCGAGCGGAGCGAGATCACGACGATCCTCCAGCGGGAGATCGTCTCCATGCCGGAGGTTTTCGGCACGATCGAGAAAGGGACGGCCGACGACCCGGCCGTGATCAAAGCCAGCGTCCACCATTTCTTCAAAATCGTGGCGGGGAGCCCGCTCATTCGACCGCCCTGGTTCTTCGACACGGCCCAGCAGGGGGAGGGGATCGTCGACGTCACGACCCACCTCGTGGACCTCGTCCAATGGGAGTGCTTCCCCGGCGAGGCAATCGACGGCCCTTTGGATATCGTCCTGACCGGGGCCCGCCGCTGGACGACGCCGGTCACGCGGGACCAGTTCCGCACGGCGACCGGACTCGCCGATTTCCCGGACGTCCTCCGCCGAAGCGCGCCGGACGGCGTCCTGCGGGTCTCGTCCAACGGCGAGATCGACTACGCTTTGCGCGGGATCCACGTCCGCGTTTCCGTGACCTGGAATTTCGAGCCGCCGGCGGCCGGGGGGGACACCCACTTCTCGGTCATCCGGGGCAGCCGGGCGAACGCGATCATCCGGCAGGAGAAGGAGCAGGGCTTCCGGCCCGAGCTCTACGTTGAGCCGATGCGCGGCGGGAGCCTGGAGGAGCTGGGGACGGAGCTCCGGCGGGCCCTGCCGTTCCTCATACGGAAATACCCGGGCCTGGGCCTGGCCGAGGAGGCAGGGAGGTGGCGCTTCGTCATCCCCGAGGCGTATCGGATCGGGCATGAGGCCCATTTCGCCGAGGTGACGGGCCGGTTCCTCCAGTACCTGAAGGAGGGGAAGCTCCCCGATTGGGAAGAGCCGGGCATGCTGGCCAAGTACTACCTGACAACACAGGCCCTCGCGAGGGCCATGGCGAAATGACGCCGCGCGAACGCGTCCTCGCGGTCTTGAAGGGCGGGCGGCCCGACAGGGTTCCCTGGTTCGGCGATCTGGACTACTGGGCCACGGCCTTGATCGCCCGCGGCGAGAAGCCCGCCGGCTTCAGGGCCTCGCCCGATTACATCCGCTGGCACGCGGTCCTGGGCGTGGGATTCTATCTCCAGGGCTATTTCCCTTTCAAGACCATCTACGGTTCGGGCGAGAGAATCTGGCATGAC
>Ga0182019_10002172_pt1 | contig 10047 bp, 5 predicted proteins | sample 812E2MmetaG_FD_120483 | JGI IMG/M metagenome (GOLD analysis project Ga0182019, IMG submission 120483) | Permafrost microbial communities from Stordalen Mire, Sweden - 812E2M metaG | ecosystem: Environmental > Terrestrial > Soil > Wetlands > Permafrost | place: Sweden: Stordalen | collected... | reverse complement strand
TCCGGACCACGCGAGATCCTCGACGGCGGCCGCGCTGGTATCCTGGTCCCGGTCGGTGATGTTCCTGCCCTGGCCCAAGCGCTCGGGCGCGTCCTTTTCGATCCCGCCGAACGGGAAAGGCTGCGGCGAGCAGCTCCGGGGCAAGCAGCCGTCTACGACGTAGCCAATTGGGCCAGACAATGGGGCAAGCTCCTGGTCCAATTGCACGAGGAGAAGAGCCTGCGGGCAGGGAAACCACCCGCGTCAGGGCCCCGATCCTGACGCGACGAATAGCCCGGCTGCGAATCAGGACATTCGGCGCTTATCCTGACGCATTTGCATCGGCTCCGAAATCATAGGCGAATCTGGGGTGCCGAACGCACGGCTGGGACTGCTCCGAGACGCATCTCTACGCTTCGCCGCTCGGACGCACCCGCGAACGCAGATTCTGCGCCGGTACCAGCCGGTCGCGCCCTGGGAAGCTCGGCGGGACGATGTCGGCGTTCTCCGACAACCCAGCCACACCTCTCCGGCCGCGAACCGCGTTGTTGAGAAAGACCTCCAGCCGCCGGTTCTGTCCGCCGCTGCCGTCGTAGAACAGGCTGACGATGGGCATGTCCACGTCGGCCGAGAGGCGCCCGTAGATCGCGGTGGCCACGGTTTCCGGCATGCAGCCGAACGGCGCGCAGTTCACCACCATGGCCGCGCCCTGCTGCGCGAACTTGATGGCACGCCCGACGGAGAGCTTGCCCTCCCCCCCCAGATAGAACGGAATATACGGTGTGGCGATCTCCAGGCACTCCTGGAAGCGCGGCTCGTGCCGGTCGTCGAGGAAAGGGCTGGCCGCCTTCATCAGCTTGCCCTCCCAGTGCTTCATCCAGGTGTAGGTGACGAAGGTGTCGGCCTTCTCCCACGAGATGATGGTCGACGGGAATTCCTCTTTGTAGTTCTCCAGCGACGAAGTATAGATGATCCAGTCGGTGATGGGCAGCATCCAGGCCTCGCCCCCGAAAGTCTCGACCGCGCCGATGACGTCTTCGTTGGCGTAGGGGTTGTTGCGCACGTAGATCTCGCCCACGATGCCGACCAGCGGCTTGCGCGGGCCCGCGGTCTCGATGGCCGCGATCTTCTGGATGGCCGTCCGCAGGGCGGCAGGTATGTCCCCGTGCTCCTCGATAGTCCGGCACACCAGTTCGGCGCCCTCGTTCACCACCCGGTCGGTCTCGCCGACCCTGACCTCGTAGGGCCGCACCTTGCACTGAGCCTTGAGCAGGATGTCGGCGCAGGCGATGGCCTTGAAAAGCGACCGGCGCATGGGCCCGTCGAGGCCCTGGTAGGCATTGTTGGACGCCGGCGCCAGGAGGGCGACCTCGTGACCGAGCCCCTCGCGCTCCAAAATTTGCCGGTGCAGAACCGTGTACTGGCCGAACCGGCACGGGCCCTTGGAGCTCGGCATGAAGAAGGCGTGTTTGCCTCCGCGGGGCTGCTGGCGCAGGGTCTGGAGGAAGGTGCCGATGGTGAGCGCGCAGGGCAGGCACTCAGAGCCGCGGGTCAGCGAGCGGCCGAGCTCGAACGACTCCTTGGTCTCGTCGGGCAGCATGCGCGCGTCGTAGCCGTGCGAGCGGAAGGCCGAGGCGAAGAGGCGCGTGCCGAAGGGATGCATGGGCGGCAGCCAGATGGTGCGGCCGTGCATGTCGGACGGCTCGGGGCGCACTTCCATGCGCGGGCCGCGCTCCGGGCGTGGGCGGCGGAGCACGTCGAAGAAGGCCTCGAGCCGGGTCAGATAACCAGCGTCGGCGCCGTGCTCGTCGAGCTCCAGCATGAGCAACGGCCGGTTGCCCATGATCTCCTCGGCATAGGAAAGCAGGAAGCCGTCCGGCCCGCACGAGAAGTTGGTCAGGTAGACCACGTCCATGCAATTGCTCTCGGCAGCTCTTTCCAGGACGGCGAGGATCTTCTGGCCGTAGCTCCAGAAGGCATTGCGATAGCGCTCGCCCAGCCGGTCGAGCTCGGGTTTGATGAAGTCCATGGGCACGACGGTACGGCCCAGATCCGCGATCTTCTGCGGCAGGCCCAGGTTGGCGCCGGCATCGTAGTTGTTGTAGGGGCGGCCGACGAGCAGGATGAGGCTTTCCTGGTTGGCCTCGGCCTCGGCCAGGAGCTTCTCGCCTTCCGCGTAGCAGCGATCCTCGAATGCGGCCTGGACCTGCAGGCCCGCGCGCCACGCCTTCTTGATCTGCCGAGGCGAGCAGCCGAGTGGCCGCGACAGCTCGTCGGCCAGGGTCTTGATGATCTCGTTCTCGCGCATGCGCATGTCGACCAGCGGCACCAGCAGGCGCGAGACATCCACGTGATTCATCGTCAGCGCCGTACGCGCGGCGGCGCCGGTGCCCTGCACGAAGGGACACACGGTGGTGCCCGTGGTCTCCTCGTTGGCCGGCGTGTTCTTGACGTGCGGAACGAACACGAAATCGACCCCGTCCTCGATGGCCAGCTTGGCCACATGGCCGAGCGCGAGCTTGGCCGGGAAGCAGAAGTCGGCACCGGCCATGCGCGGGCCGAGCTCGCGGATCTCATCGGTCGTCTGGCCCGAGAGCTGCACCTTGTAGCCGAGTGTGTTGAAGAACCGCTGCCACATCGGATAGTACGTGTACATGATCAGCGACTGGGGAATGCCGATCACGCGCGCGTCGTCCGCCACCTTGACGCCCGCGCCGGCTTCGCGCCACAGACGCTGCCGCAGCCGCAGCATGCGGTCGTGCGGGCTCTTGCGCACCTTCTGCTCGCCGGGCTCGCGGCCACACATGTAGCCCCACGACGGCGAGCCCGCGACGCCCTCGATCTCCGCGAAGGTGATGCTGCAATCGTTCTGGCACAGGTCGCAGGTTTCCTTGCGCAGGGTCACCTTGCGGCTTTCCAGATCGAGCCCGTGGAAGTGAGATTGGGTCTGTTTCTTCTCGGCCATCGCCTGCCGGGCCAGCCGGGCCACGCCGAACGCGCCCATGACATGGCAGTAGGGCGACACCACCACCTCGACGTCGAGCAGCCGCTCGAAGGCTGCTACCAGCGCTTTGTTCCGCGCCGTCGCGCCCTGGAACATGATGCGCTTGCGGCTATAGTGCCGGTTGCCCACGACCTTGTTGAGGTAGTTCTTGGCCACCGCGACCATGACCGCGGCCAGCGCCTCCTCGCGCGTGGCGCCGCCCTCGATGAAGCGCATCACGTCCTGCTCCATGAAGACCGTGCAGCGATCAGTGGCACGCGGGGGCCTTCTGCCCAGCACGGCCGCGCCGACGTCGGCGACCTTGTAGCCGAGCTTGTTGGCCTGCTCCTCGATGAACGAGCCCGTGCCCGCGGCGCACACGTAGTTCATGTTGGCGTCACGGATGTGGCCGTCCGCGATGTGCATGTACTTGGCGTCCTGGCCGCCGATCTCGAAGATGGTGTCGACCTTCGGGTCGGTATAGGTGGCGCCGGCGACGTGGGCGCTGATCTCGTTGATGATGCTGTCGGCGCCGATGACCTCGCCCACGATCTTGCGGCCGCTGCCCGTGGTCGCCGCGCCCAAGATCTCGATGCGCGTGCCCTTCTTGCGCTCCAGCTCGCGCAGGGCGCGAAAGAGCTTCTGCGTGGCCCCGACGGGATCGCCCGCGGTCTTGCGATAGATGTCGACCTTGAGATCGTCCTTCTCGTCGATGAGCGCCAGCTTCGTGCTGGTGGACCCGATGTCGATGCCGAGATACGCATGCAACGTCTGCCCGGCGGGCCAGGACACCACGCGGACCTCATTGCTGTCCTCGTCGACGTAGGACTCGGCCGTGGCAAAGTCGGGGTACTTCGACTTCTCCAGCGTCAGCGGCCAGTCATGGTACGCGACGTCGCCGGTGGTGGCGATGCGGTGGATGGCCTCACGCGAAGGCAAGCGCTTGGGCACGCTGGCCTGGCGCGCGGCGCCGATGGCGCCCGCCAGGTGCGGCTGCGACGGAATACGCAGCAGGTTCGGATAGGCGGCGCCAAGCCAGCGCAGGACTTCCTGGTTGAGCGCCACGCCGCCCACGATGGCGGTCGGCTTGTCGAGGGGTTTGGCGCGCAAGAGCGTGCCGATGAGGGTGCGGGTCATGCCCCGGCAGAGGCCCGACCACATGGCGGCCTTGCTGTAGCCTTCCTGCTGACGGTGAATCAGGTCGCTCTTGGCGAAGACCGAGCAGCGAGTGGCGATAGAAGGCGGCTCCGCGACCTGGCCCACCAGGGTGGGATCGTCGTAGGAGATGCCGAGGCGGGCGGCCTGCTCGTCGAGGAACGAGCCGGTGCCGGCGGCGCACATCGAGTTGGTGGCGTAGTTCTGGAAATGTCCCTGGGCGTCGAGCTGGACCAGCGTGACCGAGCCACCGCCGATGTCGATGATGTTGGCGATATCGGGGAATTCGGCCCGCACCACCGGGATCTGGCAGGCCGCCAGGTCAAGGCGTGGCAGCTCGAACGACTCGCAGAAGCGGGTGGCGTTGGAGCCGCAGAAGCCGATGGCGTCACCCGCGACCACGGCCAGCTCGGCCATCGCGTTCTCCAGCGCCTTGGCCGGCTCGCCACGGTGCCGGGCGTAGAAGGACTTGACGACCTGGCCATCACTGCCCAGCCGCACGGCCTTGAGCGACACCGCACCAATGTCGATCCCGATCCTCCCTGGTTCTTCCTTCATCGGGGCCTTTCACTTGGAAAAGAACCCTGGAAGGGTTCTTTCGATCTCCCGCGGGGAGCATCGCCGGGCAAAGCCCGTCGGTGCTCGACGCGCCGTAGAATCAGATGTAGGTGTCACGCGGTGGGGCCGATGCCTACCACGGAACCCGACGGATGGCTAACCGGAAGCGGGGTGGTAATGCTATGGGCCATTTGACGCTAGCGCCTGTTGACTTGAAACCTAGAGACTACCCTCGGATGGGGTGCAGGGACCCAGGCCAGCCCACGCCAAGAAAGAACCACCAGGAAGGCAGGGGAACGACCCGGCTTTTCTCCCTCGCGCATGGCCCGATGCTTTGGCCGACAAGATTCTCGTGTCAACTTCGGCTGTCGGCTGCTAGCGGCCGCTTCCTCGACGGCGACGGCAACGCGCCCATCGAGAGGGCCAATTTTTCAGTCGCTTTTCGCCGCGGGTCTGTTCATGTTTCCTCCCACAGAGGGAGTGAATCTGGATGCACATCTACCCGTTCCTGCAAGCGGTGCGCGACAAGCACCCCCTGATCCACCACATCACCAACTGGGTCACCATCTTCGACTGCGCGCAGGTCGTGAAGTCCTTCGGCGCCTCGCCGGTGATGGCCCATGCTCCCGAAGAGGCCGGCGCCATGACCGCCATCGCCTCGGCCCTGGCGCTCAACATCGGTACCCTGACCACCGAGGTGGTCGAGAGCATGAAGCTCGCCGCGGCCGCCGCGAACCACAAGGGGATTCCGGTGGTCTTCGACGTGTGCGGGGCCGGCGCCACCGCCTACCGCGACCAGAAAAGCCTGGAGATCCTCGACGCGGCCAAGATCGCCGTGATCAAGGGCAACAGCTCGGAGATCGCCCGCATCGCCGGACTCGAAGTCGAAACCAAGGGCGTCGACGCCGGTCAGGTCTCGGCCGATTTGCGCGAGATCGCCAGGTCCTTGTCCGGCAAGCGCGGCTGCACCGTGGTCATCACCGGGGCCGAGGACATCGTGGCCGGTGACGGCAAGCTGTTCCTGGTGCGCAACGGCCACCCCATGATGGCCAACCTGGTAGGCACCGGCTGCATGGCGACATCGGTCATCGGCACCTTCGCCGGCGCCACGCCCGCTCGGATCCCCGAAGCAGCCGCGGCTGGTCTCGCGTGTTTCGAGATCGCGGCCGAGCTGGCGGTCCAGAAGTCCGATGGCCCCGCCGCGTTCAAGCAGCAGCTCTTCGACTGCGTCTTCCGACTGGACGAGAGACAGGTCGAGGCCCTGCAACGAGTCGCCGCAGCGGAATAGGGGCTGCCCTTACTAGGCGTGCCCGTAGAGGTGGCATTCGGGAGAACGGCGCTCGGCTTCGTCGGGCGGGGTGGGGACGACCCCTCTATTGTCATGGAAACCCTGGGAGGGTTTCCAACCCTTCCCGCGACGGGCCTCGTCGGGCAGAGCCCGCCGGAGGCCCACGCGAATAGACGCATGCCTACGGCCGCGCTACGCGCGTCCATGGCACGCTCGGCTGCTGGGGCCTCCCGCGACGGGACTCGTCGGGCAAAGCCCGCCGAGTCCCACGCGTTTGCTGGTCGCCGGCCCCGTCCCGAACTCGCTAGCAACCGAGCGCGGACGCTCGGTGCGCGAGTTCTACACGGGCGGACCCTGCCTCGGAATCGTCCCCACCCCGCCCGCGCGCCGAGCTGGCATCCGCGAATAGAGTTCCAGTTGTCCAGCCGGAGCGTGAAGCGCGAACATCCCACGAGCCAGCCCCTGCACGGATCGGACGGCGCGCAGGGGGAACGAAGTGTCCCGACCGTCGGCGTGAGGAGCCGCTCCGGCCGTCCGCGGCCGGATGCCAAGCGACGACCGAGAGCGACATGGGCGCGCATCGCGCGCCCGAAGGCACGCGTAGGCGTAGCCGGGCTTCGCCCGGCGGAGCCAGAGTGCGGGAAGGTTTGGAAACCCTCCCAGGGTTTCCATTTCAACCTACGGCGGGCGGGGCACTTCGTTCTCCCGTTGCAGCCGTCCGCTCGCCGAGCCCGAGCGCCGCTCTCCCGGTTCTTCGCTCGTCAAATAGGGACAGCCTCTAACGCGCGTGCCTCGATTGCCGGTCTCATGGAACCTTCTCCCCGCTTCCGTTGTCCGTAGCAGCAGAAGGGCGAAGGTGATTGCGGCCGGCGGGTGCCGGCCCCCTCGTCCCTGGATTGTCCGGCCCGCACGGCTCGGCCCAGCGCTGCCACCGCAGCCCCGGCCGCATAGCGCCGGCCCAACGCGAGGAGCAAGCCATGTACAGCTCAGCACTACGAACCGAGGAAGTCCCCGAGATCCCGACCCCACCCGCCCCCGGGCCTGACGGCCCGCCCGCCCTCGAGGTGCGCGCCACCTACAATGGCGTGCTCATCGGCACGCGCTTCCTTTCCGAAGCCGAGCCCAAGCGCCGGTTGTGGCCGGTCAAAGGACTCGACCCGCGGACGAACTACACCATCGGCCAGTCACCCTTGGCCGACGCGCCGGCGGCCAGCGACCTGCTCGGCGCCCCCGACCTGCCGCTGGTGACAAAGTGGGGCGCCGGCTTCCTGGTCAACGTGACGCCGCGAATGACCGGGGATGTCGCCGTCGGTGGCAAGGTCTACCGCCTGGCCGACTACCTGGCCGGCCGCGGGAGCAACTTTACCCTGCCGGCGGACGGCCGCGCCCGCATCCACTGCGGGGCCATGAGCTTCCAGCTCTCGCACACCACCCGCGCGAATCCGCTGCCGAAACGGTGGTTCGCCTGGCGTTGGGACGAGCAGAAATGGAACCTCGGGTCGATCCTGGGACTCGGGCTCTTCCTTTTGATGATGTTCGCGATCCCGCCCGAAGGGGTGTCGGTCTCGAGCGACTTCACCGGCATGACCCGGGCCTTCGTACCCTTCACCGTGACGGCCCAGGAAACCCCGGAGGTGCCGGAGTTCCTGACCAAGCAACCGAACAAGGGCACCGGTGAAGCCGGCAAGGCGCACGCCGGCGTGTCAGGGAAAATGGGCGACAAGAATTCGAAGAAGCCAACCGGCGCCTACGCCGTCAAGGGGAATGGCCAGGACATGCACCTCGGCAAAGCCGAGGTCGAGGCGCAGATCCGGAACAAGGGCATCCTCGGTCTGCTCAACTCGGCCACGAGCTCGCCCTTCGCGAGCATCCTCGGCCGCGGCTCGGCGGTGGGCGATGCCAAGGAAGACATCATGGGCAATCTCTTGGCCGCCAACATCGACAACGGCTTTGGCACGGGCGGCTGGGGCGTCGTGGGCACGGGCAATGGCGGTGGCGGCACGGGCTGGGGAACCCTCGGCACGGGTAACTTCAACACCCTGGGCGGCCGGGGCTACGGCCACAACCCGGGCGGCGGCGAACTGCGCCGGCACATCGCAAGAGCCCCGAGCGTGATCCCTGGCGTGGCCACCACCCGCGGCTCTCTCGACAAGGAAATCATTCGTCGTGTGGTGCGCCTGCACATGAACGAGGTGAAGTACTGCTACGACCAGGAGCTCGTGCGCAAGCCTGGCCTGGAAGGCCGCATCTCCGTTGAGTTCATCATCTCGGGCGTCGGACAGGTCATCAGCTCCATCTTGCAGAGCACGACGATGAACAACGTCCGGGTCGAAAGTTGCGTGGTCGGCGCGGTCAAGCGCTGGCCCTTCCCCAAGCCGACCGGCGGTGGCATCGCCATCGTGTCGTACCCGTTCAACTTCGTCAGCGGTGGGGGGAACTAGCGGGGTAGACCATCGAGGACACAGAGAAGTTGGAGAGAGCACGGAGCGGAGGGGTTCCCCACCGGGAGCCCCTCCTTTTGTGTCTCTGTGCTCTCCCCACCCTCTGTGCTCTCTCGGCTGGAGCCCGGGCTTCCCGTCGATCTACGTGCTAGCGTGCGGCGTCGCCCGTGAACGGGGCCACGATGATCGGCACCTACCCTGACCTGACCGAGCTCGACCTCGCGGATCGACCGTTGCTCGACCCGCTTTTTCGCGATCTTCACGCGGGCGTTTCCGAGCTGACCTTCGCCGGCCTCTACTGCTTCCGCGCCGCCCACGCCTACCGCATGGCCCGTCTCGCCGACGGCACCCTGGTTCTGGCCGGCTCGGACAAGGGCAAGTGCTTCTTCATCTGCCCGTTCTCCTTGCCGCGCCCGGAGCTCCTCGATGAGCTTTTCGTACGCTGCGCCTGCATGAAGCTAGTCACGGTGGCGCAGGCCGAGGTGTTGCGCGCCGCCGGCTTCGAGGTCACGGAGGACCGCGACAACTTCGACTACCTCTACCAGCGGGAGGATCTAGCGACGCTGCACGGCCGCGCCTTTCAGAAAAAGCGCAACCTGGTGCACGCCTTCGAGAAGGCGAATGCCTACGAGGTTTGGCCGCTCTCCCCCGAACGGGTCGGCGACGCGCTGGCGGTGCTCGAAGCCTGGCGCGAGCACGCCCACGATCTGGCCGACTACGCGCCCGCGCGCGACGCCCTGGTGCACGCCGAGGCGTTCGGCCTGCAAGGGCGCATCACCTACGTCATGGACAAGCCGGCGGGCTACGCGCTCGGCGAGCCCGCCGCGGCCGGCACCATGTTCATCATCCACTACGAGAAGACCATTCCGGACATGAAGGGGCTCTACCAGTTCATCAACATGGACTTCGCGCGCTCGCTGCCCCCGGAAATCACCCTCATCAATCGCGAGCAAGACCTCGGCGATCCCGGCCTGCGCCAGGCCAAGCTGACCTACCGTCCCTGCGGCTACGTGACCAAGTTCCGGGTGCGACGGCGTCCTGATGCCACGCCCCCACACGCGTGATTTCGTGGCCGTGGTCGTAGACGTAGTCGTAGTCGTAGTCGTAGTCGAGTGATCATGCCGGCCACGGCCACGGCCACGTCTACGGCCACGACCACGACCTGACGCCCTCGCGAGCTACGGCGATGCAGTGCTATTGATCCATCCTAGACCCGGACTTAAAGTGCCCGCTGCCCGGGCCGCCCACGAGGTTGGGCTTCGCGTGCCCTGCGCACCCATCGCCAGGAGTGAGGATCGCCGATGACAACCACGACCACGGACAGCGAAAAGCTCTCGTTCAAGGAGAAGACCGGCTACGCCCTCGGCGACACGGCGTCGAACCTCTTCTGGATGACCTTCGTCTTCTTCGGCAGCATCTTCTACACGGACGTCTTCGGGCTGGCGCCTGCCTCGATGGCCACGCTGTTCTTCGTCACGCGCATCCTGGACACCGTCTTCGATCCCATCGTGGGCATGATCGCGGACCGCACGACCACGCGCTGGGGTAAATTCCGCCCCTACATTTTGTGGATGGTGGTGCCGTTCGGTGTGTGCGGAACTCTGGCGTTCATCACGCCACCCTTCGGCCCCTCGGGCAAGTTG
>Ga0182019_10002171_pt1 | contig 10048 bp, 7 predicted proteins | sample 812E2MmetaG_FD_120483 | JGI IMG/M metagenome (GOLD analysis project Ga0182019, IMG submission 120483) | Permafrost microbial communities from Stordalen Mire, Sweden - 812E2M metaG | ecosystem: Environmental > Terrestrial > Soil > Wetlands > Permafrost | place: Sweden: Stordalen | collected... | reverse complement strand
GCAGACCTCATCACCATCATCGCCGACAAGCTCAAGTTCCCTTGGGCACGTGCGGAGCTGCTGGTCGAGACGGTCTTCGACTCCATGGAGCAGTCAATGAGTCGCGGGGAGAAGATCGAAATCCGAAATTTTGGCAGATTCACCGTGCGCCAGTACCACACCTACGACGGTCGCAACCCGCGCACCGGTAGATGCGATTTTGTGAAGGCAAGATGGCGCTTAGAATGACTATGCTCAAAAAAGTGGCAGTCGCAGCCAGCCAGGCTGTGCAGGCTGAGGCCGCTCCAGCGCCTGTACGACGCTACCGGGCGTTAATGGTCCGGGGCACGTTGGTGGTCTTTGTGGCGGCTTTTGCCGTACTGACTCTTCTGGTCAAAACTATTCCTTCTTTTGCATTTGACCTGCAGATCACCAAAGCCATCCAGATGATTCATTTTCCGGCCTTTACCTGGCTGATGAACGCCATTAGCTGGCCGGGGTTTGTGCCACAATCCATCATCATTTCCGCGCTGATTGTCGTATTGCTTTTTTGCTTTGGTTTACATTGGGAAGCCGTTGTGGCGCTGGTTGGGGCGGTTTTTCCCACTGCGGTCAATTTGTTGGTAAAGGACCTGGTTGGGCGACCGCGCCCTGACTCCAGCCTGGTAAATGTCTATGCAGCGGTGACCGATTACAGCTTCCCGAGCGGGCACGTCATGTTCTATTTAGGCGTGTTTGGTTTTGTCTGGTTCCTGGCTTTTACACTGCTGAAACATTCAATAAAACGCACGTTGCTGCTGGTGTTGTTTGGAATCTTGATCGCTTTGGTCGGTGTGTCACGCATTTACGTAGGCGAACACTGGGCCAGCGACGTATTGGGGGCCTATTTGCTTGGCAGCGTGACCCTAGTAGCCATTATCCAGTTCTATATTTGGGGCAAGACGCGCTTTTTCGTTCACCAACCTGCAGCACCGACTGAGCCTCAGCCCAAATAGAATAGATTTGATAGACTTCCCGGCTATATTCAGGAAATCAGAAGGTTAAAGGGAGAAGCAATCGTTCCCGTCAAGCTGGGTATAGGGATACCTTGGGCATGTAGGTTAATGTAGTTGACGTAAGATCTGTTATCAGCGGTTTTTGCGGATGCGATTTTGCTGAAGGAAAAGTGGCGCTTGAAATGCCTATGCTCCTCTCATGCTCCCTATGTTCCCTCTCTCATGCTCCGAACGGGTGCCCGCGCCGGCGCTGATACGCTTCGAGGTACAGTCGCTCATATGCCTCCGCAGCCCTCGCCCATGAGTAGTCCTGCTGCATAGCCTGCCGGCGCATGGCGGCTATGTGAGCTGGCCGATCGAAGTAGGTTGAGACTGCCCAGCCCATGGTATTGGCGATGGCCGACGGGTAGAGGTCGTGAAACACGAAACCGGTTCCCGCACCGGCGCGCTCGTCGTAGTTCTGTACAGTGTCCACCAGACCGCCGGTCGCGCGTACGATGGGCAGGGTACCGTAGCGCTGACTGTACATCTGACTCAGCCCGCACGGCTCGTAGCGCGAAGGCATGAGCAAGAAATCGCAGCCTGCCTCGATCCGGTGGGCCAGGCCGTCCTGAAACCCGATGTATGCGCGGAACTTGTCGCCTCGGCGGGCACACAGCGAGGAGAAGAAATGCTCGGCATCCCCGTCGCCCGAGCCCAACAGGACCATCTGCAGATTCCAACCCAGGACGTGGTCAAGCGTGTGCGCCAGCACATCAAAGCCCTTTTGCGGTGTGAGACGCCCGACTACGCCGAAAAGCGGCACATCAGGACGTTGGGGCAAGCCCATTTCCCTTTGCAGGGCAGCCTTGCACACCGCCTTTCCGGCCAGGTCGTCCTTGTCGAAGCGCGCGGGCAAGTGCGGATCCGTGGCGGAATTCCAAGTCTCCACGTCGATGCCGTTGAGCACGCCGCGTAGGTCGCGACCGCGCGCGGCCAGCTCGCCGTCGAGGCCGAAGCCGTAGCTCGGAGTTTGGATCTCGCGCGCGTAGGTCGGGCTCACGGTGGACAGGAGGGTGGAGTGCCGGATGGCAGCCTTCATCAAGTTCATGTCGCCGAAGTGCTCGAACTCATTCGAGTTGAAATGATTCCAGCCTAGGCCGGTAATGAACAGTGCGCCGCTCTCCCAATTTCCCTGGTAGGCCAGATTGTGAATGGTGTACAGGCTGGCGCTGGCGTGTAGCGGCTTGGCCCACTCGACTGTGTTCACATACACTGGCACCAGGGCGGTCTGCCAATCGTTGGCATGGATGACGTCAGGAATCCAACCCAGCACTTTGCACAGCTCAAGCGCGCCCCGCGAGAACAGGGTGAAACGTTCCAGGTTGTCTTGGTATGACTGGCCGGGCGGTCCGTAGAGATCGGGCCGATCGAAGAATCGGTTGTACTCGATGAAATACACTGGCACGTCGCTACCGGGGAGCCGACCCATGCGCACGCCCGCCCAAGCTGTGCCAAAGTACATGGGAATCGGGACCATGCCTTCCAGACGCTCCAGATCGTTCCACGGGATGCCCTGGTAGAGCGGCATCACCACCCGTACATCGATACCCCGGCTCGCCAGCGCCCGCGGCAGGGCGCCTGCCACGTCGGCCAGACCCCCGGTCTTGCGGAATGGTGCGACCTCCGAGGCCACGAACAGGACCTTGAGTGGCGCCTTGGCGGGAGGCGGAGGCACAATCGAAAAGTCGCTCGGCGAGTGGCGACTGTCGCGCCTGCCAGCAGTGCCCGGCGCTGGCCGGGCGACCGCTTGCTCGGGAGTCCGAGTTGAGCGAGGCTTCTTGGCAGATGAAGGCATCCCCTGCTTCCTGCCAGACGCGTCCGCAGACTTAGCCCCAGCGTGCCGGGCCTTGCTCTCGACCCCGGGCTGCGAACGGTGGACGGTCGACGCTCGGCTTCCGCTGCGCCTAGGTGGCGTAGATGCGGTAGTCGATGTCCGGGAAGATGTTGTCTTGTGCTTCAATGCTAGCCAAATAGGGCTCGTCCACCGCGCCCTTAGTCAAGTCTTCGTAAAGCCGGGTGAAACGGACAATATGCTCGTTGAATCTGCGCGTGGCGTACGGCACGGTCGTGCCGGTGGACATGATGAATGTCCAGTCACTGGCCTGGGCCAGCATCAACTCGCGGGCGGCCTGCTTGAGCGCCCGTACCGTAAGCGGGTTGGTTGCGCCCCAGTGCCGGCGCGCCAGTTCCACCATGCGCTCGCCCGCGGCGTGGATGTGGCGCCAGGTCCACGCGTTGCTTTCGTTCACCCACTGCTCGCCGTAGCCTTTGAGTCCCCAGGATGAGGTGCCCGGGGTGGCGAGCTGGTTGGTCGGATGCCGGTCGAGGTACTCGCTCGGCGTGATGGGCTGAATGACACTTTGGTCGAAGTGAAGTTGGCGATAAACATCGGACAGGAAGATCGGACCTTCGTACCACCAGTGCCCGTACAGCTCGGCGTCGTAGGGGCTGACGATGATGGGCGGCCGGTCCATGCCCGCGGCCAGACGCTGCGCCTGCTTCTCCATGTTGCCGCGGAAATGCGAGGCGTGCAGCCCTGCCTTGCCGCGGGCGGCGTCCGGGTCGTAGACCCATTTGTCGTGCAGCTTGTCGTGGGTGATGGCGTGGTACTTGAACCCGGTGTACATCCGGTGCCCTTCCGGGTGGATGTGCGGGCCGATGTAGTCGAGCGGCAGGTCAAAGCCGATGTCGCGGTAGAAATCCCGATAGTGCGGGTCGCCGGGATAGCCGTGCTTGGCGCTCCATACCTGTTCGGATGATTCGGTGTCACGGCCGAAAGCGGCCACGCCGGTGGCGCAGTAAATGGGCGCGTATACGCCGTACACCGGTCGCCGGTCTGCGTACAGGATGGCGTGGCTGTCGACGAAGAAGTAGCGAATGGCCACCTCGCGCAGCAGTTCATCGACCCCCGGGACGTAGCCGCATTCGCCCAGCCACATGCCCGCGGTGCGACGGCCGAAGTGCTTTTCGTAGAGATCCGCCGCTGTGTGCACCTGCGCACGCAACGCGGCCCAGTTGCGGTCCATGAGCGGAAAGAAGGCGTGGGTGGCGGTCGAGGTGATCACCTCGAGCCCGCCCTGATCCTGCAGGCGACGGAAGGCGCTCACCAAGTTTCCTTCATGGCAGCGCCAGGTGTGGCGCAGGCTGAGGAAGCGATTGTGGTACATCTCAGCCAGGCGGTGGTATTGCGGTTCAGGCTTGGTGCGTTCCAGCTCTTTCTCGGCCAGCAGGATCAGATCGTCCAAGTGGTCGGCGTACCTGGTCTTCAGCAGGTCGTCGGTCAGCATGGTGATGAGCGGCGCAGACAGCGAAACCGTGCAGCGGTAGGGCACGCCGTCGGCTTGCAGACCCTCGAAGATCTGGATGAGCGGAAGATAGGTTCCGCTGATGGCTTCGTACAACCACTGTTCTTCCATCACCGTCGGGTCGTCGGGGTGACGAACGAAGGGCAGATGGGCGTGCAGAACCAGCGCGAAATATCCGGTTGGCATGGGGCTTACTCCTTGACCGGGGACTCGGAAGCAATCGAGTCAGGCGAAGGATAGGATCCGTCGCCTTTGACCGTGGCATCCACCAACCGTGCTTCGCTCGCCCCCAGGAAGTGGGACTCGCTGGCCCCGCCCAGGCGTGCCTCGCTCGCCCCAAGACGTCGCTCGCTGGGTCCCGCCAGACGGCTCTCACTCGCCCCGGCCAGCATGCGCTCGCTGGCCCCGGCCAGCCGCACCTCACTGGCGCCGCCCAGCCGGAGTTCGCTCGCCCCGCGCATCATGTATTGGCTGGCGCCCACGTACAAGCGCTCGCTGGCTCCGCGCGCTTTCACCTCGCTGGCGCCCAGGTAGAAGATCTCCGACGCGCCGCCGAGGCGCGCTTCGCTAGCATAGCGCCAGCGCCGCTCACTCGCGCCGGGCATCAGTTGCTCTGAGGCACCGGGCGGCAGCACGGGATGAATGTCCCGCACCAGCGTTTCCTTCACTTCGTCGGCGATCCACGACTTGTATATCTCCCAGCGCGCCACCACCGCGCGGCCGAAGTGCGCGCCCAGCCCACGGATGACCACCTGCCAGGGGCCGTGCACGACGTGGGTACGGCCGCCGACACGATAGACCCGCGTCGGGCCGACAAAGGCCTGGCGAATCGCCTCGGGTGCTTCCACCGGATGGGTGAACGGTCCCGCCTCCCAGGACGAGATGGTCACCGGACTTTCCCAAGACGTTTGGCGATGGACCTCACTGTGGCCGTCGCTGAAATGCTCCTCCCACTCGACCACTTCGGCGCGGTCTCCCTCGCTGAGCGCCATGGACTCTTCCCAGGGCAGTAGCGCCACGTGGCGGCGCGGAGCCGGCGGCGGTCCCCCTGGCGCGGGACTGGAACCGGGGCCGGGCGCAGGGGCCCGGGCTGTGCCACGACCAGGCTGTCCGCGACCTGCATGTTCTACTGGGCCCCAGGTCGAGCGCACACTGAGCCACTCGGCTTCAGAGAAGGGCGCGGTCTCGCGCCGGGGAAAGTCGATGCGGCCGGAACGGGCGATCTTGATGAAGTAGCCTTCGTGCGACTTCAGACCCACGTCGACGAATGCCGACGATGCGGGCTTGCCGATGTGGAAGAACCACTGGCGATCGCGGCGGTCGAGCCCGTGGTCGAAATACGAATGGGCGTTGGTTCCGTCGAAGATGCGCCCTGTGCTGTCGTACACGCGCAGGTCCAACCAGGCGTCCTTCCCGCTTGCGCCCAGGCCGGATCGCGCTCGCTCGATCGACTGGTCGGTGACATCCCAGTACACGAACAGCCGGTCCGGGTCCACCGCCATGCCGGTCACTCGGTCGTAGCCATAGGCCCACGGGATGTCGCGCGACTCTTCGACCGTGCCATGGGAGCCCAACTCGAACTTGTGGGAAATGGGGGCCGGCTCAGGTACTTCGAGCGAATTGTCAGCGGTCTTGCCATCGGCCCGTTTGGCGTCGGCCTTTCCCGCGGACTTTTCTCCTGATTTGCTCGCGCCCTTTTCGCTCGCCAGTTTCGCGGGCTCAAGCAGGCTCTTCAAGTCTTCCCAGATGCGTTCTGCCAATGCGCTCTTGCCAAGCTTGGCGGTCCCCTTTTGTCCCAGCCGCTTGCTGCATTCGAAGAGCTGGTGATGGGTGAACTTGGCCAACCCCTCGCGACCAATCTTGAGAAAGGCCGCCGAGTCAGAGAGACCCAAGGCCGCTAGCGCACGCGTTGCGGCTTTTTCCTGTGATGATTGACCTGACCCCATGACGCCCCACGTTTGTGAGTTTTCGGAAGACAGCGTCGGCCCGCAAGGGATAACGCTGCGCGGGCGGAAGAGTAAAGCCGAATCCTGGAGAATTCCAGATAAAGATGAGACGCCCGCATCAGGTATGATGCGGGAGAAACGCGAATCCTGTCGCGGCCAAGATCAGAAGGAAAGCCACCACGGTGTTCCAGCGCGGCGTTTCACCAAGCCAGGCTGCCGCGAATCCGGTGAAGACCACCAGTGTGATGATCTCTTGAATGATCTTCAACTGGTAGGCCGTGAACTGACCGTGGCCCCAGCGGTTGGCTGGTACCTGTAGGCAGTACTCGAAAAACGCGATACCCCAGCTCAGCAGAACTACTTTCCACAGTGCGACGCCCTTCCAGCGCAGGTGCCCATACCAGGCGATGGTCATGAAGATGTTGCTGGCCGCAAGAAGTGCAATGGTACGCATGGTGCTGCCTCGAATTTATATGGGAACCCTCAAAGGGTTCGCAAACCCTGCGATGGTGCGCCGCCGGCGAGGGCGCGCGCGAAGCGCGCGGGGAGGGCAGGGTGGGCTGTCCGTCCCGAAGGGCCGGCGGACTCCCCACGCGACAATGCCTGCCTATACCACGGTAGCGTCGGCCTCGGGCCTGACGTGCTATGGTGTCGCTCTCCCTATGCGTATCGGCCCCGTCGAAATCGGCCCGGGCGCTCTGCTCGCGCCCATGGAGGCGGTGACGGACCTGCCGTTCCGCACGATTTGCGAGGAGCATGGAGCGGCCCTGACCTTCACCGAATTCCTGTCGGCCGAGGGGCTCATCCGCGGGGCGGAACGGGTTGTGCAGCGCATGTGGCCCAGCCTGGGTGGCCGGCGCTTCGTCGTACAGGTTGTGGGCCGCGGCCCCGAGCTACTGGCGCGCGCGGCTGCGATGGCGGCTGATGCCGGCGCTTGCGTAGTTGACATCAACATGGGCTGTCCAGCACGCAAAGTCACTGCGGGCACATGCGGCGCCGCTCTCATGCGGGAGCCGGAGTTGGCGGCAGCCATCGTCAGCGCCGTGCGCGCGGCCTTGCCAGCCTCGATTCCTGTCACGGTCAAGCAGCGGGTCGGCTGGTCGGATCTCTGCATCAACGCACCCGAATTCGCTTTGCGTATGGTCGAGGCGGGGGCGGCCATGGTGACGGTGCACGGGCGCACGCGCGAGCAGGGGTTCTCTGGTCAGGTGCGCCTGGGCTCAATCGCGGCAGTGCGCGCGGCCCTGCCCAAGCAGATTCCGGTGGTGGGCAACGGCGACGTCAAAACCGTGGACGACTACCGCCGCATGAAGAGCGAGACGGGGTGCGACGCCGTGATGATCGGTCGGGCCGCCCGGGGCAATCCCTGGCTGTTCCGGGCCATCCACGCGATCGAAACCGGCGCGCCCGTGCCGGCGCCGCCCAGCATCGTCGAGCAGCGAGCGGTCTGGCGCCGTCATGCTGATCTGGTGGTGGAATACTCCAGCGCCAAGATGCGTCTGCACGAGCTGCGCAAGACGCTGGCTTGGTATTCGCGTGGCCTGTACGGCGGAGCTGATTTGCGCGGGCGGGTCTTTTCCGAGTCCCGGCCCGAAGCGGTTATTGATCTCGGCGAGGGATTCTTTGCAGTCTTGCAGGCACGCGAGCGCACATGCGCCGACACCGGCGAGATGCCGGTCGCCGACGTGGCGGCTCGTTGCCTGGCTCGCCACCGGCGCCGTCAGGGCGAGGTAGGAGACAAGCCTTGCGTGAGCTGATAATTCCGGCTGGGTTGAAGGCGCCTTGCCGTGCCTGGCTTGTGGTTTTGCTCGCGCTCCTATCGGCTGCGGGCTGCGAGGATCGCTCATATCGGGAGATCGGCGCGCAGATCAACACGCTCACCAAGCCTGGTGGCGGTCCCCCAGCCGAGGCTATCGCCCAGTTGGCTCGCATAGGTCGCCGTACTCTGCCTCAGATCGAGACCGCTATGCACACGGCTTCGCCGCGTGGCAAGACCAACCTCATCATGGCCCTAGATGCCATCGGCGATCCCGAAGCTGCGGCCATCGTGCAACACTTCGCGGTCTACGACGCTAGTGCTGAGGTGCGCACCGCCTGCGAAGAGCTGCTGCAGCGCTGGGCCGCGGCCGGAGATCGTCGCGCTGGCCCAGCCCGCCAGGCGCTCACGCGGGTGAGCGAGAAGCGGGCCAAGGGCGAAGGACCGGAGTAGGCGACGAACCGGCGACCGCAGGTCGCCCCCAAAGGGGCCGGTCGGCCCGGCCCACGGCCGTCGCCCTATGGGATGGGTATGTTTGGCTCCGGCGGCGCGGGTGGCGGCGGAGGCGGTGGCGGTGGCGCTAGTGGAGGTGGCACCGATGGCGGCGCGCCAGGCGGCGCCGGCGGCGGCGCGGGCGGCGCCGGAAGCGCAGTGGGCGGTGGCGGTGCACCGGGAGGGGCCGGAGCCGGAGCCACTGGTGCTGGAGGTGTGGGCGGTGGCGGCGCGGGCGGCGGCGGCGGTGGTGGTGGCGGCGGTGGCGGAGCCGCGCTCCCAGTCGTGGGTGGCGGCTGGGGCGGCAGCTCAGGCGGGCTCACGCACCCTGAAAGGTCAAAGATCATGAACTCCAAGGCCTTCTCTTGCGGCGACAGCTCGGTCCGATCGGAACAGCAAGTCGGAAATACTGTGCTGCCCGTGGACGGATCTCCTGGGAAGCCGGTGGATGCGGAATCGCTCACGTGCAAGGCGGTGTAGACGAACTTCCCGCATTGGTCTGCTTCGGCTGCGCCTATCGGAGTGTCGAAAGAGAAGTAGTGCGTGTATTGCGCCGCCCCGCCTGGAGCCCCAGTGTTCGCGGGCTCGTAGATCCATCGCTGTGATGGTGGGTGAATTTGGTCGATCGCGGTGAATTTCACGTAGTTTGACAGCGTGAGGTGTCCGGGAGTTGTGGACGCGTTGACATTCGACAGCCAGCTAGCAAACGCAACGCCCTTTGGGAATGATTGGTCGATCCACGCGTCCCGCGAAGTCGTTCCGATGGTACCGGTACCATGGCTTGGTTCATTCGGGTCGTTGTACCAGGTCGCCACATTGCCGAATGTGGAAGGATAGCCCGTGAATGCACGGATCCAGGCCCAGTGATAGTGCTCGGCAAACACGCGTCCGCCAGCATTGAGGTAGGCCTTCATCAGACCGACCGCGGCTGGGTTCGGAATATACGCTTGTCCCGACGTCGTGGTGGGGTCCTGCTCGGAGCCGCCACAGTTGAGCAGGATGACATCGTACTGGTTCAGGTGCGCCTGGCTGTCCCAAAGATTCTTCGTTGCATCAGGGTACGTTCCCGTGCTCCCCGCCACCTGGTTGCAGGTATCCTGGCCTTTCGACTCATTGTACAGCTGAACCGAACCCGAGCCGCCCGGCAAAGAGAATTCAGAGGCATCGACGCCTATCCGGCGAAGCAGGCATTGCAGGCGTTCAGTGGCGGTGTTGTCAGAACTTCTAGCGTAGCCAGCCGCGATCGCGATTTTGGGTATGCTGGTGTACTGGCCATTGTTGTCGCCGTCGTGGATGTTTCGTGGTAGGCGCAACAACCTGTCGGGCTGTGCAGCGTCCGGCGGGTTGTCGGTGATCGGATTGTCGGCACACTGGTGGGTGACCATGGACGCAGAAATGGTGACTTGGCGTCGCCACTTCCCGAGTTGCATGACCAGCGGGAAATCGGTGCCCCAGGGAACGTTGTTGAGGACAAAGTGGCCATTGGCGTCGGTCAGCGCCGTGGCAATCGGCTGGCCTGATACCTGGGCGTCG